>WBZS01000560.1_pt1 | contig 43977 bp, 41 predicted proteins | sample 5204201 | NCBI WGS metagenome assembly WBZS01 (sample SAMN12344357, study PRJNA552823) | activated sludge metagenome | biome: Activated sludge suspended growth; feature: Nitrification reactor; material: Wastewater; isolation source: activated sludge from nitrification reactor of wastewater...
CATGTAACGCTCAAACTCCACCAGTTCCTTCATCAAGGCTCACCTCTTACTTGAAGAAGTGCGTATAGTGCCTTGATTTCGTTAACACAGTAAGACTAGGAAAAAGGCCGCCACCCGATTTCCGGGCGGCGGCGCTTGGTGTTGGGCGGGGTGCAGGACGCCCGGCCTCGGCGCGGCGCCTGAACTGGCGCCGGCGCGCCTGGCTAGGGCAATGCCGAATTGGCGTGCGCGCCGCGGATCGTCAGTGCACCACGCGCCCGAAGCCGAATTCGCCGTTGTCAACGCCCACCGGCACCACGTCCTTGGGGCCGAAGCGGCCTTCGAGGATCAGCCTGGCGACCGGGTTCTCGATGCGCTGCTGGATCGCGCGCTTCAACGGCCGGGCGCCGAACACCGGGTCGAAGCCGACCTTGGCGATTTCGGCCAGCGCCTCGGGCGATACCTCGAGCTTCATCTCCATCTTGGCCAGCCGCGCCTCCAGCACCTTGAGCTGGATCCTGGCGATGTCGGCAATGTGCTTCTGGTCGAGCGCGTGGAAGACCACGGTCTCGTCGATGCGGTTCAGGAACTCGGGCCGGAAATGCTGCTTGACCTCGGCCAGCACCGCGTCGCGGATGCGCTCGTTCGGCTGGCCGGCCATTTGCATGATCATCTGCGAGCCGAGGTTGCTGGTCATCACGATGACGGTGTTCTTGAAGTCGACCGTGCGGCCCTGGCCGTCGGTCAGCCGGCCATCGTCCAACACCTGAAGCAGCACGTTGAAGACGTCCGGGTGCGCCTTTTCCACCTCGTCGAGCAGCAGCACGCTGTAGGGCTTGCGCCGCACCGCTTCGGTCAGGTGGCCGCCCTCGTCGTAGCCGATGTAGCCGGGCGGCGCGCCAATCAGCCGCGACACGCTGTGCTTCTCCATGAATTCGCTCATGTCGATGCGCACCATGTGCTCTTCGCTGTCGAACAAAAAGCCGGCCAGCGCCTTGCACAGCTCGGTCTTGCCGACGCCCGTCGGGCCGAGGAACAAAAAGCTGCCCAGCGGCCGGTTGGGGTCGCTCAGGCCGGCGCGTGAACGGCGGATGGCGTCGGCCACCGCGACGATGGCCTCGTCCTGCCCGACCACGCGCTCGTGCAGCCGGGCTTCCATCTGCAGCAGCTTGTCGCGCTCGCCCTGCATCAGCTTGGACACCGGGATGCCGGTGGCGCGCGCCACCACCTCGGCGATTTCCTCGGCGCCGACCATGGTGCGCAACAACTGCGGCGTGCCGCCTTCCTTGCCGGCGCGGGCCTTGCCGGCTTCCTTGTCCTGGGCTTCGCGCAGGCGCTTTTCCAGCTCGGGCAGGCGGCCGTACTGCAGCTCGGCGACCTTGTTGAAGTCGCCCTTGCGCTTGAGTTCCTCGACCTGGAACTTGATCCGGTCGATCTCTTCCTTGAGCTGCGCCGAGCCCTGCGCGGCGGCTTTTTCGGCCTTCCAGATGTCTTCCAGGTCGGCGTATTCGCGCTGCAGCTTGGCCAGTTCTTCCTCGATCAAGCCCAGGCGGCGCATCGAACCCTCGTCGTGCTCCTTCTTCATCGCCTCGCGCTCGATCTTCAACTGGATCATGCGGCGGTCGAGCTTGTCCATCGCCTCGGGCTTGGAGTCGATCTCGATCTTGATCTTGGCCGCCGCCTCGTCGATCAGGTCGATCGCCTTGTCGGGCAGGAAGCGGTCGGTGATGTAGCGGTGGCTCAACTCGGCCGCGGCGACGATCGCCGGGTCGGTGATCTCGACGCCGTGGTGCACCTCGTACTTCTCCTGCAGGCCGCGCAGGATGGCAATCGTCGCCTCGACGCTGGGTTCGTCGACCAGCACCTTCTGAAAACGCCGCTCCAGCGCGGCGTCTTTTTCGACGTACTTGCGGTACTCGTCGAGCGTGGTCGCGCCAATGCAGTGCAATTCGCCGCGCGCCAGCGCGGGCTTGAGCATGTTGCCGGCGTCGATCGCGCCCTCGGCCTTGCCGGCGCCGACCATGGTGTGCAGCTCGTCGATGAACAGCACGATGCGGCCCTCGTCGGCGGCCACTTCCTTCAGCACCGCCTTCAGCCGCTCTTCGAATTCACCGCGGTACTTGGCGCCGGCCAGCAGCCCGGCCATGTCCAGCGACAGCACGCGCTTGTCGCGCAGCGTGTCGGGCACCTCGCCGGCGACGATGCGCTGCGCCAGGCCTTCGACGATCGCCGTCTTGCCCACGCCCGGCTCGCCGATCAGCACCGGGTTGTTCTTGGTGCGCCGCTGCAGCACCTGGATGGCGCGGCGGATTTCGTCGTCGCGGCCGATCACCGGGTCAAGCTTGCCGCGGCGCGCGCGCTCGGTCAGGTCGAGGGTGTACTTTTTCAGCGCCTCGCGCTGGCCTTCGGCGTCGGCCGAATCCACCGTCTGGCCGCCGCGCACCGCGGCAATCGCCGCTTCCAGTGCCTTGCGCGTCAGCCCGTGGCCGCGGACGATGCCGCCCAAATCGCTTTTGCTATCGGCCAGCGCGAGCAGGAACATCTCGCTGGCGATGAACTGGTCGCCGCGTTTGCCGGCCTCCTTGTCGGCGGCCTGCAGCAGTTGCAGCAAGTCGCGCCCGGGCTGCACCTGCGGCGCATCGCCGGCCGGGCTTTGCACCTGCGGCAGGTTGCGCAGCGCGGTGTCCATCGCGGTGGCCAGCGCGGCGCTGTCGGCGCCGGCGCGCTCGAGCAGCGCCTTCGGGCCGTCGGGCTGCTGCAACATCGCCGCCAGCAGGTGGCTGGGTTCAATGTAGGGGTTGTCGCGGCCCACGGCCAGGCTCTGCGCATCGGCCAAAGCCTGCTGGAAGGCGGTGGTGAGTTTTTCCAGTCGCATGGGAATGTCCTCCAATTGCGAAGCCAGATGGGTCGCGATGGCAAGAAATCAAGCGCGGCGTCGCCACGCTTTGGCCGAGGTAAAGCTGGGCGACGATTGCGCGCCGCGGGCCGACCGATCGCCCCGCTACGGGCTATGCTCGGTGTCACCGGCGGTGGCCGCCAATAACGCGTCAACTGCGTGTTGGATTGCCCCGCGGTTGTTGATGGCCGGCTGGCCTGGCCGGCCGGCTTCTACCGGGAGAAATGCATGGACTTTGACCTGACCCCGGAGCTGCAGTCGCTGCAGCAGCGCACCCGGCGATTCATCGCCGAAGAGGTGATGCCCTTCGAAGCTGACCCGCGCGCCACGCCGCAGGGGCCGTCCGAGGGCCTGCGCGCCGAGCTGGTCGAGCTGGCGCGGCGCGCCGAATTGCTGGCGCTGACCATTCCGCGCGAGCTTGGCGGCCGCGGGCTCGACCAGCGCGGCCGCGCGGTGGTGTTCGAGGAAGCCGGCTACTCGCCGCTGGGCCCGCTGGCGATGAACATCGCCGCGCCTGACGAGGGCAACCTGCATCTGCTGGAAGACCTGGCCACGCTCGAGCAGCGCAAGCGCTGGCTGGTGCCGCTGGCGGCCGGGCGCATCCGCTCGTGCCTGTGCTTCACCGAACCCGACCCGGGCGAAGGCTCGGACGTCGAGCTGCTGGCCACCACCGCGCGCCAGGACGGCAACCAATACCGCATCGACGGGTTGAAGTGGCGCACCGCCGGCGCCGGCGGCGGCAGTTTTGCGCTGATCCTCGCGCGCCACCTCGACGGCCCCTACATCGGCCAGGCGTCACTGTTCCTGGCCGACATGTTCCAGCCCGCGGTGCGGCTGGAGCGCAGCGTCGACGCGCCCGAAATCGGCCTGTACGGCGGCCACGGGCTGGTGCGTTTCCACGGCCTGCGCGTGTCCAGCCGCGACGTGCTGGGCGAGCCCGGCCAGGGGCTGCGCCACGCCAGGCGGCGCCTGGCCTCGGCACGGCTGGCCGACTGCATGCGCTGGCTCGGCCAGGCGCGGCGCGCGCACGACGTGGCGTTGGCCTATGCCGGGCGGCGCCGGGCGTTTGGCAAGCCGCTGGCCGAACACGAGGGCGTGAGCTTCATGCTCGCCGACAACGCGATGGACTTGCACGCCGCGCGGCTGGCGATCTGGCACTGCGCCTGGGCCATCGACCAGGGCGAAGAGCCGGGCAAGCTGTCGACCACGGTGGCCAACATCATCGCCTCGGAGGCCACCTGGCGCGTCGCCGACCGCTGCGTGCAGGTGCTCGGCGGCCAGGGCGTGACGCACGAAACGGTGGTCGCCGGCATCTTTGCCGACATGCGCACGCCGCGCGTCTACGACGGCCCGTCGGACGTGCACCGCTGGAGCCTGGCCAAGCACATCGTGCAGGAAGCGCGCCGCGCCGCCTGACGCGAACACGCCTTGCTGATCGCACCGGAGCACCCGCATGAACTTCACCCTGCCGCAAGACCTGCGCGCGCTGCAGCAGCGCACGCGCGACTTCATCGCCGAAGAAATCATTCCGTTTGAACGCGACGAGCGCTGCACGCCGCACGGCCCGACCGACGAGTTGCGCGCCGAGCTGATCAGCCGCGCCCGCGAGGCCGGGCTGCTCAGCCCGCAGATGCCGGTCGCACTCGGCGGCATGGGGCTGGACTACCGCGCCCGCGCGGTGGTCTTTGAGGAAGCCGGCTACTCGCCGCTGGGCCCGGTGGCGATGAACATCGCCGCCCCCGACGAGGGCAACATGACCCTGCTCGAAGCCGCTGCCACGCCGGGGCAGAAGTCGCGCTGGCTGGAGCCGCTGGTCGACGGGCGGGTGCGTTCGTGCTTTTGCCTGACCGAACCCTACCCCGGCGCGGGTTCCGACCCGGCGATGCTGTCGACGATTGCCGAGACCGACGGTGGCGTCTTTCGCATCAGCGGCCAGAAGTGGTTCACCACCGGCGCCGAGGGGGCAAGCTTCGCGATCATCGTCGCGCGCCATGTCGACGGCGAGTACGACGGCCAGGCCAGCCTGTTCATCGCCGAGATGGACCAGCCCGAAATCCACCTGGTGCGCATGATGGACGCGCTCGACACCTGCTACCCCGGTGGCCACGGCGTGCTGCGCTTTTCCGGGCTGCAGGTGCCGGCCGGCGACATCCTCGGCGAGCCCGGCCAGGGCATGAAATACGCGCAGGTGCGCATGGCACCGGCGCGGCTGGCGCACTGCATGCAGTGGCTGGGTCAGGCGCGGCGCGCCAATGACGTGCTGACCGCCTACACCACCGGCCGGCGCGCCTTCGGCAAGCTGCTGGCCGAACAGGAAGGCGTGGCGCTGATGCTGGCCGACAACCAGATTGACCTGCACAGCGCGCGGCTGGCGATCCAGCACTGCGCCTGGTCGTTCGACCGCAGCGGGCCCAACCGCTACGACTCCAGCGTGGCCAAGGTCATCGCCTCCGAAGCCTGCTGGCGGGTGGTCGACCGCTGCGTGCAGTTGCTCGGCGGCCAGGGCGTGACGCACGACACCATCGTCGCGCGCATCTTTGCCGACATGCGCTCGTTCCGCATCTACGACGGCCCGTCGGAGGCGCACCGCTGGAGCATTTCGCACCACGTGCTGCGCCACGCCGCGCCCGTGCCCGCGCCATGACCGGCGGCGCAACTTGCGGCGCCGGCTACGCCTGCTTCATCAACAAGGCCTGGACATGACCCAACACCTGAACCTTCGAACCCTCGGCGTGAGCGTGACGCTGGCCGCCGCGCTGCTGGTCGGCTGCGCCGCGCCACCCAGCAGCGTCGAGCACTACAACTCGGGCAAGGTGGTGCCCAAGGGGCTGCCGTTCTCGGAGGCGGTTCGGATCGGTGACACGGTCTACCTGTCGGGCCAGATCGGCGTGCAGCCGGGGGTTTTGAAGCTGGTGCCCGGCGGCATGCCGGCCGAGGCGCGGCAGACCATGGAGAACATCAAGCTGTCGCTTGAAGCCAATGGCATGGCGATGTCCGACATCGTCAAATGCACCGTGATGCTGGCCGACATGTCCGAGTGGTCGGCGTTCAACGAGATCTACAAGACCTACTTCGCCGGCGCCTACCCGGCGCGCAGTGCGCTCGGCGCCAATGGCCTGGCGCTCGGCGCGCGGGTCGAGGTGGAGTGCATCGCGGTGCGTCGCACCGCGGCACGCTGACGCTCGCCCAGTCGCACCCGCGGCGCCTTGCACTGACTTGGGCCGCGGCCGGCGGTCGGGCGCTGGCCGCCGGCGTGTGGCCTACGTTCAAATAACATGAAGGCTGCCGCGCCGCCGGCGTTTTCGGCCCCTCTTCGACCGCCCCCCCGATGTCGCTGCGCCGCCGCAATGCGCTGACCCCCGACGCGCTGCTGATGATGGACACCATCGCCCGCACCGGCAGCTTTGCCGCCGCCGCGCGCGAACTGGGCCGCGTGCCGTCGGCGCTGACCTACAGCGTGCGCCAGCTCGAAGAAGCGCTCGACGTGCTGCTGTTCGACCGCCGCTCGCGCCAGGCGCAGTTGACCGCCGCCGGTCACGAGCTGTTGGCCCAGGGCCGCCGCCTGCTGGCCGAGATGGACGCGGTGGCGCACCGCGTCAAACGCGTCGCTACCGGCTGGGAGACCGAGCTGACGGTGGCCGCCGACGGCGTGGTTTCGCGTCTGACGCTGTTCGAGCTGATCGAAGGCTTTTACGCCCAGCGCATGGACGACGGCCAGCCGCCCGGCACCCGGCTGCGGCTGCGCAGCGAGGTGCTGGCGGGACTGTGGGAGGCGCTGCTCAGCGGCCAGGCCGACCTGGCGATCGGCGTGCCAATGGCCAGCGCACCGCAGCCGGGGATCAGCGTCAAGCCCCTGGGCGAGGTGGCGTTTGTCTTCGTCGTCGCGCCGCACCACGCGCTGGCTGGCGCCACCGAGCCGCTGTCGGACGTGCGGCTTTTGGACCAGCGCGCGGTGGCGGTGGCCGATTCGGCACAGCGCCTGCCGACCATGACCTTCAACCTGCTGCCCGGGCAGGACGTGCTGACCGTGCCGACCATGCCGGCCAAGATCGAGGCCTTGTTGCGCGGACTGGGCTGCGGCTTTGTACCCGAACCGATGGTGCGCGACCAACTCGAAGCCGGCCTCCTGGTGGCGCTGCCGGTCGAGCGCGCGCTGTTGCCGGCACAGGTCGGCTACGCCTGGCGCACGGCCGCCGCGCCGCAGCCGCGCCGCCCGCCGCAAGGCCTGGCGCTGCAGTGGTGGCTGAACCAGCTCGACCGCCCGACCACCCGCCACGCGCTGCTGCAACGCCACGCCGCGGCGCTGTCGACGCTGGGGTGAACGCCGACCGTGATGCACATGCCTCGGCCGCGCGGGCGATGGCCGCGCCGGCCGACCGGCCACCGTTCGCCCGGCCCTACGTCGGCCGCTTTGCGCCGTCGCCTACCGGCGCGCTGCACGCCGGCAGCCTGGTCGCGGCGCTGGCCAGTTGGCTCGACGCCCGCGCGCAGCGCGGACGCTGGCTGGTGCGCATAGAAGACGTCGACACCCCGCGCTGCGTGCCCGGTGCCGACCACCACATCCTGAGCCAGCTCGCCGACTGCGGCCTGCTGCCGGACGAGCCACCGCTGTGGCAATCGACCCGCGGCCAGGCCTATGCCGCGGCGCTTGCGTCGCTGCAGGCGCGCGCGCTGGCCTACCCCTGCGGCTGCTCGCGGCGCGACATCGCCGCCGCGCTGGCCGCCCAGGGCCACGTCCACCAGCGCTTTGCCGAACGGCCCTACCCCGGCACCTGCCGCGACGGGCTGCACGGCAAGGCCGCGCGCGCCTGGCGGCTGCACACTGTGGTCGACGGACGTGCGGCGGCGGTCGCCTGGCACGACCGGCGCCTGGGCGCGCAGCGCCAAGACGTGGCCGAAGCGGTCGGCGACTTCGTGCTCTGGCGTGCCGACGGGCTGTGGAGCTACCAGTTGGCGGTGGTGGTCGATGACGCGGCGCAAGGCGTGACCCACATCGTGCGCGGCGCGGACTTGGCCGACAACACCGCGCGGCAAATCCATCTGCAGCAGTTGCTCGGCCTGCCACGGCCGATTTACCTGCATACGCCGCTGGTGCTGGGCGCCGATGGCCACAAACTCAGCAAGCAAAACGGCGCCGCGGCGCTCGATACCCGCTCGCCGCTACCGGCGTTGCGCGCCGCCGCCGCGCGGCTTGGCCTGCCCGAGCTGCCGGCGACCACGCGCGACGACTGGCTGGCGCAGGCCTGCGCGGCGTGGGCGCTGTCGTGGCCGAACCGAACGGCGCCGATGGCATCATCGTCGGTTTTGCCAAACGAGGACGCCACGCCATGACCACCACCACCGCCTCCGGGCTGCAGTACGACGACCCGACGGTCGGCACCGGCGCCGAGGCCAGCGCCGGCCAGCGCGTCACGGTCCATTACACCGGCTGGCTGCACGACCCGGCCGCCGCCGACGGCCGCGGCCGCAAGTTCGACAGCAGCAAGGACCGTGGCGACCCGTTCCGCTTCGCGTTGGGTGCCGGCCAGGTCATCCGCGGCTGGGACGAAGGCGTGCAGGGCATGAAGGTCGGCGGCACCCGTGTGCTGCGCATACCGGCCGAACTGGGCTATGGCGCGCGCGGCGCCGGCGGCGTCATCCCGCCCAACGCCACGCTGGTGTTCGAGGTCGAGCTGCTGGCGGTTTGAGCGTCGACGCCGCACCACCCGGCGACGCTGCCAGCCGCGGCCTGCCGGCCTGGGCCGCACGCCCGGTGGCGGTGCTGGGGCTGCTGGCGCTGTGGCTGGTGGCCACCGCCTGGCTGCGCCCGCTGCTGCTGCCCGACGAGGCACGCTATGCCGAGGTGATGCGCGAGATGGCGCAGCGCGGGCTGCTGGACGGCGCGCTGGTGCCGCTGCTCAACGGCCTGCCTTTTTTCCACAAGCCGCCGCTGACCTACTGGGCCGGCATGCTCGGCATCTGGCTGTTCGGCGCCACCGAACTGGCCGCCCGCCTGGGACCGCTGCTGGGCGGCTGGCTGATGGGTGCCGCGCTGTGGCTGGGCATGCGCCACTGGTACGGCGTGCGCGTGGCCGGCATCGCGCTGGCGGTGCTGGCGACCAGCCCGTTTTATTTCGTCGGCGCGCAGTACGCCAACCACGACATGCTGGTGGCCGGCACGCTGACCGCCTCGGTGTTGTGCTTTGCGCGCGCGCTGGAGGTGGCCGACCGCGGCATCGCGCGGCGCTGGCTGCTCGCCGGCTGGGCCGCGTGCGCGCTGGCGGTGCTGGCCAAGGGCTTGATCGGCATCGTGCTGCCGGCGCTGGTGATCGGCCCCTGGCTGCTGGCGCAGCGCCGCTGGCGCGACCTGGTCCGGCTGCTGCACCCTGCCGGCCTGGCGCTGTTCGCGCTGCTGGCGCTGCCGTGGTTCGTGCGCGTGCAGCAGCACTTTCCGGGTTTTTTCGACTACTTCGTCGTCGAGCAACACTTTCGGCGCTATGCCACCAGCGGCTTCAACAACCGCCACCGGGGGTGGTTCTTTCCGGTCGCGCTGCTGCTGCTGACCCTGCCGTGGAGCGGCTGGCTGCCGGTGCTGCTGCGGCGCTGGCGCCGTGCTGGCGCGTGGCCACCGCTGGCCGGGCTGTGGCTGTGGTGGCTGGCGGCGGTGCTGGCGTTTTTCTCGCTGCCGGCGTCCAAGCTGGTCGGCTACATCCTGCCGGTGCTGGCGCCTTGGTCGGCGCTGCTGGCGCTGGGCCTGGCGCGCCGCCCAGACGCCGCCTGGCGCGCGACCGCGCTGGCCGCGGCGCTGGTTTGCGTGACGGCGGTCGGGGTGCTGGCGCTGCGCTCGCCGCATTCGGCACGCGACATCGGCCGCGCGCTGGCGCAGCAAATCGCCCCGGGCGACCGGGTGGTGATGGTCGACGCGCCGTTCAACGACGTGGCCTTCTACGCCCGGCTGGGCACGCCGCCGCTGGTGGCCAGCGACTGGGCCGACCCCGACCTGCCCAAGCGCGACAACTGGCGCAAGGAACTGGTCGACGCCGCGCGCTTCGCGCCGCAGGACGCCGCGCTGCTGCTGCCGCTGGCCGAACTGCCGCGCCTGGTATGCCGCGGCCAGCGTGTCTGGCTGGTCGAGTACAACGCCGCCGCGCCGCGCGCCGCCCAGGTGCCCGGCGCACAGCGCGTGCTGCAGGGCCGCCATGCGCAACTGTGGCGGGCCGAGGCGAGGCGTTGCTCTGGATGAATGATGAACCATCGGCCGGTCGCCGCATGCGGGGTGATGAACGACGAGCGCCCTGCGCGTTGCGCCGGGCATGAACGATGAACAACAGCCCATTGCCGCATGCGGGGTGTTGGCTCATCGCTCATCGTTCATCGTTTATCGACAGAAGCCGCACCAAAGGTCCATCCCTTGTTGACCAGGTAGGTGACGACCAGCGCCAGCAACGTCGCGCTCGCCTGCGCCAGCAGGTAATGCGCGCCCAGCGCGGTGCCGGCGGCGACCACGGCCATGCTGATTGCCGCGCCGAGTACGGCCGTCAGTTGAAACCGTGCCCACGCCGGCAGCAGCGGCCCGCGGTGGCCGAAGGTGTACCAGCGGTTGCCGACAAAGGCCACCTGCGCCCCAAGTGCCGCGCCGGCGCCGGCGGCCCAGGCCGGAGGCCAGCCGCCGAGTTCAACCAGCGCCACCAGCAGCAGGTAGTGCGACGCGGTGGCCACCGCGCCGACCAGCAAGTAGCGCAGCGCGGGCTTCACTTCAACGGCGGATGAACGATGAGCGCCCTGCGCTGCGCGCCGGGCATGAACAATGAATGACAGCCGGTCGCGGCGTACGGGGTGTTGTTCATCGTTCGTCCACGCAAACAGCTTGGCGTCGACACAACCCCGCCGCGGCCCGATGAACGATGAGCGCCCTGCGCTGCGCGCCGGGCAGGAACAATGAATAACAGCCGGTCGCGGCATGCGGGGTGTTGTTCATCGTTCATCGTTCATCGCTCATCCATCCACCCAACGCCACCCCCGCAGCGGCCAGATCGCGCGCAAAGTCATCGCTGGCCAGGTAGGTGTATTCGCGCAGTCGGGCGGCGGCGATCGGGTCGGCGCTGGCTTGCGGCGCAGCGTCGGCTTCGGCCCGTCCGGGGTGGCAAAACAGCAGCGCGCCTGCGGCCGGGACGCGCGCCAGCCAGCCGCGCATCAGGCCACGGTAGTCGGTGTCGATGAAGTCATAAACGCCCAGCAGCAACCCGTTGTGCGGCAAGGCCTGCCGGCGCAGCGCGCGTTGGAGCCAGACGCCACCGCTGCCGGCGATCAGTGCGCGCTTGATGGCAAAGCCGGGCCCGCCGATGGCCCCGGTGTTGCGCACCGGCACGCGCTGCGCCGCGGCCAGCGCCAGCACCGCCTGGCGCACGCCGGGCAGGTGGTGGACATGCTGGTGGCCGTCGATGAAGTCCGGGCACGTGCCGGTCGCGGCGACAAAGGCCTGCCACTGCGCGTGCAATTCCTCGGCCAGCGCCGCGGCCGGCAGGCGCTGCAGGTGCGTCGCGGCGATCAGCCACGGCAGGGCCGGCAGCAGCGGCACGGGGCCGGTCGTCGGCGCCGGCAAGGCGGTCGACAGCGCCGCCGACAACGGCGCGCCTTCGGTCAGGTTCAGGTGCAGCCCGACCTGCGCGCCGCGGCGCAGTTCAACCACCCACTGCGCATCGGCGCGCCAGGCCGGCGCATTGACCAGGCAAGACACCGCATTGAGCCGCCCGGCACCCACCAACCCGGCGATCGCTTCGTCGACCCCCGGTCGCAGGCCAAAGTCATCGGCGCACAGCAGCAGCGGGCGGCGCTCAGCCATCGCCGCCGCGGCCGCCCGGCGGCGCCGCACCGCCGGCCGGCCGGCCATTGGCCGCGCCCAGCGCGTCGCGCACGATGTACACCGGGCGCTGCTTGACCTCGTCAAAGATGCGGCCGATGTATTCGCCCAGGATGCCGATCGACAACAGTTGCACGCCAGTGGAAAACGCCAGCCCGGTAACCAGCGTCGCCCAGCCCGGCACGTCGTGGCCCCAGATGAAGTGCTCGACGATGATTTCCAACGCAAAGCCCAGCGCCGCCAGCGCGATCAGCCCGCCCAGCGCGCTCCACATGCGCAGCGGCGCGTTGGTGAACGCGGTCACCCCGGTAAAGGCCAGCTTGGACAGGCCGCGCATGGAAAAGCTCGACCGCCCCGACAACCGCGGCGCCGGCGTATACGGCAGCACCACGGTGGTGAAGCCGACCCAGGCGTACAAGCCCTTCATGAAGCGGTTGCGCTCGGGCAACGCGCGCAGCGCGTCGACCACGCGCCGGTCCATCAGCCGGAAGTCACCGGCGTCGACCGGCAGCGGCGCCGAGGTGTGGTGGTTGACCAGCCAGTAAAACGCCCAGGTGCCCAGGCGCTTGCGCAGCCCCTCGTCGCTGCGCGACACGCGCGCGGTGCACACCATGTCGGCGCCGTTGCGCCAGGCCGCGAGCATGGCGGCGATGGTCTGCGGCGGGTGCTGCAGGTCGGCGTCGATCAGCACCACCACGTCGCCTTGCGCGTGGTCGATGCCGGCGGTCAGCGCCGCCTCCTTGCCGAAGTTGCGCGACAGCCTCAGCAGCCGCACGCCGGGCCGCTGCAGCCACGGCGCCAGCACCTGCGGCGTGGCATCGCGGCTGCCGTCGTCGATCACCAGCACCTCCCAGTGCGGCGACAGCGCGGCCAGTACCGCGGTCAGCTCGCTGAGCAGCGCGTTCAGGTTGTCGGCCTCGTTGTAGGCCGGCACGACGGCGCTGATCAGTGGCTGCGCGACAGCGCGCTGGGTGTCGGCAAGGGCGGTCGGTGCGGGCAATTCGGGCGACATCGGGGTGGCTTGCAGCCGCGCATCATGCCGCAGTGCCGCCGGTCGGCGCGGCGGTCCGCGAGCGCCGACGCGGTTGACGCAGCGCCGCCAAAACGGCGCAAGCGCGGCATCAATCGCGCCACCCCCCAAATTTCAAGTGAACCACCCCCCTCATATCGGTGGGATGATGTCGCTCCACGAAATTTTTTGTCAGGAGATGTATTGATGAACTCGTCCCGCACCTTGCGCCGCGCCGCGCTCGCCTGCGCCCTCGCCGCGGTCGCCAGCGCTGCGCCCGCACAGTCCACCAGCGTGCCATTCAAGGCCACGGTGCAGGTCACCGACAAGCTGAGCTTTGGCGTGATGACCTGTCCGACCCTGGTCGGCGGCACCCTGACCGGCACCGGCACCGCCTCGCATCTGGGCGCCGTGAAGATGCAGGCCAGCGATTGCGTGCTGCCATTGATGGCAACATTTAGTTACCAATTTTTCAATGGTAGCTTGACATTGATCGCCGCCAATGGCGACCAGTTGCGCGCCGTGTACCAGGGCGAGCTGGTGCCCACCGCCATCGGCAGCCCGATATACCGGCTGCAAGGCGTGTACTCGATTGTCGGCGGCACCGGCCGCTTCAAGAACGCGCAAGGCAGCGGCACGCTCAGCGGCAGCGAAGACCTCTCGGCCGGCCTGACCGCCACCGGGCAGCTCAACGCCACCGGCACCCTGAGCTACTGACCTGGCCGCCCCCCTTGGCGCCGCAACCGCGAAGCACCCGCGTCAAAGCGACAGCAGGTGCGCGCGGTAATGCAGCAATTCGTCGATCGACTCGTGGATGTCGGCCAACGCGGTGTGCGCCTGGGCTTTTTTGAAGCTGTCCAGCACCTGCGGCTTCCAGCGCTTGGCCAGCTCCTTCAGCGTGCTGACGTCGAGGTTGCGGTAGTGGAAGAAGTCTTCCAGCGCCGGCATGTCCTTGGCCAGAAAGCGCCGGTCCTGGCAGATCGAGTTGCCGCACATCGGGCTCTTGCCCTTGGGCACATAGGTCTTCAGCCAGTCGACGAGCGCCGCCTGCGCGGCGGCCTCGTCGACCGTGCTGGCCTTGACCCGGTCGATCAGCCCGCTTTTGCCGTGGGTGCCCTTGTTCCAGGCGTCCATCGCGTCGAGCACCGCGTCGCTTTGGTGAATGGCGAACACCGGGCCTTCGACGCGCTGGGTCAACTGCGCGTCGGTGACCACCACCGCCACTTCAATGATGCGGTCGGTGAACGGCGACAGGCCGGTCATCTCCAGGTCTATCCAGATCAGGTTCTGGTCGCTGCATGGCAGCGCCGGCGCAGCGGCGGCGGAGTCGGTCAAGGTCATTGGTGAATTGTCGCAGCGCCTAAACTGGCGCCGATGCCTGCCTGTACCCGACCGCCCCTGCGCGCAGACGCCGCCCGATGGCCGATCTGCTGACCGCCGCCTTCGTTGCGGCGCTGCTGCTGTCGGTGGCGCTGCGGCTGTGGCTGGCCGGGCGCCAGGTGCGCCATGTCGCGCGCCACCGCGGCGCGGTGCCGGCGCCATTTGCCGCCAGCGTGCCGCTGGCCGCGCACCAGCGCGCCGCCGACTACACGCTGGCCAAGCTGCGCTTCGGCCTGGTCGAGCTGGCCTTTGGCAGCGCGCTGCTGCTGGGCTGGACGCTGCTGGGCGGGCTGGACGCGCTGAACACGTTGCTGCGCAACGCAGTGCTGCCGCGCGGCGGCGCGCTGGCCTACCAGCTTGCGCTGCTGGGCGGGTTTGCGCTGGTCGGCACGCTGCTGGAGTTGCCGTTTGCGGTCTACCAGACCTTTCGCATCGAGCAGCAGTTCGGCTTCAACCGCATGACCGCGCGGCTGTTCATCGTCGACCAGCTCAAGGCGCTGGCGCTGATGGTGGTGGTCGGCGCGCCGCTGGCCGCGCTGGTGCTGTGGATCATGGGCCGCGCGGGCAGCCTGTGGTGGCTGTGGGCCTGGGGCGTGTGGGCGCTGTTCAACCTGGCGCTGATGGTGTTGTACCCGACGCTGATCGCGCCGCTGTTCAACACCTTCACGCCGCTGGCCGACGAGGCCTTGCGCGGCCGCGTGCAGGCGCTGATGCAGCGCTGCGGTTTTGCCGCCAAGGGCTTGTTCGTGATGGACGGCAGCCGGCGCTCGGCGCACGGCAACGCCTATTTCACCGGGCTGGGCGCGGCCAAGCGGGTGGTGTTTTTCGACACCTTGCTGGCCAAACTGCAGCCGGCCGAGGTGGAGGCGGTGCTGGCGCACGAGCTGGGTCATTTCAAGCACCGCCATGTCACCCAGCGGGTGGTGATGCTGCTGGGCTTCAGCCTGGCCGCGCTGGCGCTGCTGGGCTGGTTGTCGGGGCAGTCCGGCTTTTATGTCGGGCTGGGCGTGCGGCCGAATCTCTCGGCACCGAACGACGCGCTGGCGCTGCTGCTGTTCATGCTGGCCGCGCCGGTGTTCAGCTTTTTCGCCCAGCCGCTGCTGGCCGCACTGTCACGCCGGCACGAGTTCCAGGCCGACGCCTATGCCTGCGCCCACGCCGACGGCGCCGAGCTGGCACGCGCGCTGCTCAAGCTGCACGAGGACAACGCCAGCACGCTGACCCCCGACCCGCTGTACGCCCGCGCCTACTACTCGCACCCGCCGGCGGCCGAGCGGCTGGCGGCGTTGCCGGCGGCATGAGCGGCGGCGCGGCCGCCGGCGCGCTTGCCGCCGCGGCGCGGCTCGGGCGCGTAGTCGGCGCGCACGGCCGGCACTGCGTGGTCGAGGCCGATGACGGCCAGCGCATCCACTGCCACCACCGCGGCAAGAAAAGCGCCTGCGTGGTCGGCGACCGCGTGCGCTGGCAGCCGGCCGGCGACGAAGGGGTGATTGACGCGGTCATCGAGCGCCGCAACCTGCTGTACCGGCAGGACGAATGGCGCTCGAAGTCGTTCGCCGCCAACCTCGATCAGTTGCTGGTGCTGGTGGCGGTCGAGCCGATGTACGCGGAAAGCCAGCTCGCCCGTGCGCTGATCGCCGCGCACGAGGCCGCCATCCCGGCGCTGGTGGTGCTGAACAAGACCGACCTGCCCGGCGTCGACGCCGCGCGCCAGCGCCTGGCCGCGTACCAGGCGATGCAGGTCGACTTGGTCGAGGTGTCGCTGAAGTCGCGCGGCGAAGAAGCCGCCGAGCGGCTGCGGCCGTGGCTGGCCGGCCGCAGCACCTTGCTGCTCGGCCCCAGCGGCATGGGCAAGAGCACGCTGATCAACCGCATGGTGCCGGCTGCCAGCGCCCAGGTGGGCGAGATTTCGCGCGCGCTGAACACCGGCCGCCACACCACCACCACCACCACCTGGTACTGGCTGGACGACGCGCCGGCCGACGGCCGGCCGCGCGGCGCGCTGATCGATTCGCCCGGCTTCCAGGGCTTTGGCTTGCAGCACATTGCCGCCGCCGACCTCGCCGCGCGCATGCCCGATGTGGCCGCCGCCGCGCCGCACTGCCGCTTCTACAACTGCAGCCACCTGCACGAGCCCGGCTGCGCGGTGCGCGAGGCGGTCGACGCCGGCCGCATCAGCGCGTCGCGCTGGCGCATCTACCAGGAACTGCGCGCCGAGCTGTCGGCGCGGCGCTGGTAGACCGCGCGCCACCCAACCCGACGCCAGCCGCACCCGCCTGGGGAAACCGCATGTACCTGCCCAGCCACTTCGCCGAGCCCGACCACGCCGCGCTGCACGCGCTGATGCATGCCCACCCGCTGGCGACCTGGGTGGTGGCGGACGCCGATGGCGTGCAGGTCAACCACGTGCCGTTCTTGCTCGACATCGACGCCGCTGGCCGCGCCACGCTGCGCGGCCATGTGGCGCGCGCCAACCCGGTGTGGCGGGCGCTGGACGGCGCGGCGCCGTCGCTGCTGGTGTTTCACGGCGCGCAGGGCTATGTCTCGCCCGGCTGGTATCCCAGCAAGCGCAGCGACCCCCGGGTGGTGCCGACCTGGAACTACGCCGTGGTGCATGCCCACGGCGCGGCGCGCGCGGTCGACGACGCACGCTGGCTGCGCGCGCTGCTGCAGCGGCTGACCGAGCGGCATGAGGCGACGCTGCCGCGGCCGTGGTCGCTGGCCGACGCACCGGGCGACTACATCGACCGCATGCTGGCCGCGGTGGTCGGCGTCGAAGTCGCGGTCGAGCGGCTCGAAGGCAAGTTCAAGCTCAGCCAGAACCGCACGGCCGCCGACCGCGACGGCGTGGTTGCCGGGCTGCGCGCGCGTGGCGACGCGGCGTCTGAGGCGCTGGCCGCCGCGCTGGCCGGCGCGCCGCCGCGCGGCTGACCAAAAGCTGATGCCCATTCCGACAGCGCCGCCGTCCGCCGTGGCGCGCCATTAACGCTGGCTTCATCAACCGCTCATGCTGCGCTCATCGGCGAGCGCCACACTGCGCGCCGTCCGGCATCGCCGTTTGCCGCATTTTTTAAGGAGCGCACGATGAACAGCCACACCCTCAAACCCCTGGCCTGGGCCGCGCTGGGCGGCGCCGTGGCGGTGGTGTCAACCGCCGGCGCGTTCAACATGCCGTGGTTCAACAAGACCGACAAAGCACCCTCGGCGGTCGCGCCGGTGGCCGCGGCGGCGGCCACCGCCACCGCGCTGCCGGCCTTGCCGGCGCTGCCGCCGGGCACCGCGCCTAACTACCGCGCCATCGTGCAGCAGTTCGGTCCGGCGGTGGTCGGGGTGACGGTCGAGGGTTCGCGCAAGCTGTCGGCCGACGACATGGGCGGCGACCCCATCCAACGCTTTTTCCACGGCATGCCCGGTTGGCGCGGCATGCCGGGCGCGCCCGGCGGCGAGCAGCCGTTCAAAGGCCAGGGCTCGGGCTTCGTGGTCTCGGCCGACGGCCTGGTGCTGACCAACGCACATGTGGTCAAGGACGCCAAGGACGTCACCGTGCGGCTGGCCGACCGACGTGAATTCGCCGCCAAGGTGCTGGGCAGCGACCCGGTGACCGACATCGCGGTGCTGCGCATCGCGGCGCAAGACCTGCCCACCGTGCGGCTGGGCAACCCCAGGGACTTGATGGTCGGCGACTATGTGCTGGCCATCGGCGCGCCCTATGGCCTGGAGCAGACCGCCACCTCGGGCATCGTCAGCGCCAAGGGCCGCTCGCTGCCGGGCGAAGCGGTGGTGCCCTTTATCCAGACCGACGCGGCGGTCAACCCCGGCAACTCGGGCGGGCCGCTGTTTGACGCCGCGGGCAACGTGGTCGGCATCAATTCGCAGATTTACTCGCGCACCGGCGGCTTTCAGGGCGTGAGCTTTGCCATCCCGATCGATGTCGCGCTGAAGGTTCGTGACCAGATCGTCACCACCGGCCGCGCGCAGCATGCGCGGCTGGGCGTCAGCGTGCAGGACCTGACCACGCCGCTGGCCGAATCGTTTGGCTTGACGCGGCCCGACGGCGCACTGATCGCCCAGGTCGACCCGAAGAGCCCGGCCGCCGGCGCCGGGCTGAAGTCGGGCGACGTGATCCTGGAGGTCGACGGTGAAAAGGTGGTCCAGTCGGGCAGCCTGTCCAGCCGCATCGGGCTGGCCAAGCCGGGCGACAAGGTCAAGCTCACGCTGTGGCGCGACCACGCGCGGCGCGACATTGACGTCACGCTGGGCAGCGCCAGCGGCGACACGCAGGTGGCCGCGGCGGCCGCAGCGGGCGGCGCCGAACCGGCCCGGCTGGGGCTGTCGCTGCGTCCGCTGCAAGCGCAGGAACGGGCCCAGGCTCGTCTGGACCACGGCATGGTCGTGCAGGGCGTTGAAGGTGCCGCGGCACGCGCGGGCCTGCAGCAAGGCGACGTGGTGATGGCGATCAACGGCCGGCCGGTCGACCAGGTCGGTGACCTGCGCGAGGTGCTGCAGAAAAAGCCCAAGAGCGTCGCGCTGCTGGTCTGGCGTGACGGCGAGCGGCTGTTCGTTCCGGTGCCGCTGGCCGGATGAGCGACCCCAGCCCGTTCAGCGCGGTGGCCACGCCGCCGAGCTGGACCACGTTGGCACGCGCGCTGGCCGGCATCGCGCTGCTGTGGCTGCCGGTGCTGTGGCTGCACCTGGTGCCGGCGCTGTTTGCGGCGCTGCTGACCTACATCGCCAGCCGGGCACTGGCCGGCCAGTTTCAGCGCCGCTGGCCCAGGCTGGCGCACCCGGACGGCGCCGCGCTGCTGGTCATCGTGCTGCTGCTGGTGGTCGCGGTGGCCGGCGTGGCCGAAGGCGTGACCTTTGCGCGGCGCCACGCGATGGACATGAGCGCGGTGATCCAGCAAATGGCCGACACGCTGGAGCGGCTGCGCAGCGTGCTGCCGACTTGGCTGGCCGAGCGCCTGCCCGAATCGATCGACGCACTGCGCAGCAGCGCGGCGCAGTGGCTGCGCGAGCACGCTGGCACGGTCAAGGGCTGGGGCGGCGGCATGCTGCGCGGCGTGGGCCATGTGCTGGCCGGCACCGTGGTCGGCGCGCTGGCGGCGCTGCAGTTGCCGGTCGACGCCACGGCGCACCACGCGCCGCTGGCCATCCAGTTGCGGCTGGGATTTGACGAACTGCTTGACCGCTTCAGCAGCGTGGTGCTGGCGCAGGTGCGCATTGCCGCGCTGAACACCGTGCTGACGGCGCTGTTTCTGCTTGGCCTGCTGCCACTGTTCGGCACGCCGCTGCCGCTGGCCAAGACCTTGACCGCGCTGACCTTCGTCGCCAGCCTGTTGCCGGTGATCGGCAACCTGTTGTCGAACACCATGATCGTGGTCGTCGCGCTGAGCCAGGGCCTGGGCGTGGCCACGCTGGCGCTGGCCTGGCTGGTCGGCATCCACAAGCTCGAATACTTCATGAACGCGCACATCATCGGCAGCCGCATCCGGGCCCAGGCCTGGGAGCTGCTGGTGGCGATGCTGTTGATGGAGGCGACCTTTGGCCTGGCCGGGCTGGTCTGCGCGCCGGTGCTCTACGCGCAGATCAAGCACACGCTGCTGCGCCGCGGCTGGCTGGACTGACGGCGACGCAGCGCGTCAGGGCGCCGCGACGGGCCGGTCGCCGCCCGCTGCGCTCAGTGACGCGGCGCCCACTGGCGGTGCGATCGCCGGCAGCCGAATGGCGAACTCGGCGCCGCCGCCGCTGCGGTTGCGCGCGCGAATGCTGCCGCGGTGTGCGGCCATGATCTTGCGGCAGATGGCCAGCCCGAGGCCGGTGCCGCCGGCGCCGTTCTTGGTCCGGCTCGACTGCACAAAGGCCTCGAAGATGCTGTCGATCTCGTCGTCGGGAATGCCCGGCCCGCGGTCGGCGACGCGGATCATGTGCTGGCCGCTCTTGGCGTCAAACTGCCAGCGGATGCGCACCGCGGTGGCGGTCGGCGCAAAGCGGATGGCGTTGGCCAGCACATTGCGCAGCACCTGGGCCAGCCGCGCCGCGTCGGCCTGGGCCCACAGCCCCGGCGCGGCCGCGCCGGTCGGCAGCGCCGAGGTCGACGGCGGCGGCGTTTCGAGCGCGATGCCCCGGCTGGCAGCGAGTTGGCGCAACTCGTGGACCACGGCTTCGAGGGTCGGCACGATGTCCTGCGGCTGCAGCTGGATGTCGCCGACCGACGAATCCATGCGCGACAAGTCCAGCAAGTCATTGACCAGCGCCAACATGCGGCGCCCGGCGCGGTGGATGTCGTCAAACATGGTGTGCTGCGGCGTGCCCAGCGTGGCGCGCTTCAGGCCCAGCTCGGAAAAGCCGAGGATGGTCTGCAGCGGCGTGCGCAACTCGTGGCTGATGTTGGCCAGGAACTCGGTCTTGGCCGCGTTGGCACGCAGCGCGGCGTCGCGCGCCTCGTTGGTGCGCACCTCGGCCTCACGGAACTCGCTGACATCGACCAGGCAGACGATGACCCCGGCCACCGCGTCGTCGGCGCCGTGGAACGGCATGACGCGGATCACCACCTCGCGCGGCAGGCCGTCGCTGTCGAGCAACTGCTCTTCGTAGCTGGCGGCGTGGCCGGCGTTCATCGCCATCTGTTCCTGCACCTCGTGCGGCGCGGCGAGCTGCGCCGGGTAGAGCTGACCGAGGGTGCGCCCGACCGCGCGGTCGGGGGCGATACCGGTCAGCTCGCCCCAGGCCTGGTTGGCGCGCAGGATGTGGCCGTCGGCGTCCTTGACCAGCATAGGCACCGGGCTGACCTGGAACAGCCGGTCGGTGAACGATTGCGGGGTGTCCAGCGGCGCATGCATGGTGTCGCCGGCACGCCGGCCATGCCGGCCGTCCACGCGGTCGGCGAGCCGCCCACCCAGCCCCGGCAGACCGCCAAAGCCCGGGCCGGCGTGGCCGCTGGCCATTTCGCCAGCAACGGTTGACGCGCCTGCTGCCTGGCGCCGCAGCAGCCGGCGCTGTTCGCGCTGCAATCGCCGCACCTGCCAGGCCAGTGCGGCGGCCGCGGGCACGGCCAGTGCCAGCGCCAACCACGGGTTCCACGCCGCCGCGGCGACCAAAGCCAGCGCGGCCAGCGTGCCGCGCAGGGCATCGGCCAGGTTCACTGGGGCACCCAAAGGCCGGCGGCCAGTCCCGCCAGGCGGGATGCAGCCCAATCGGACACCGGATTTCTCATCGCCGGCGCAGCACCGCGCGCACCGGCGAGGCCTCGGCGGTGACCAGTTTCAGTGGCAGCGCGATGAGTTCGTAGTCGCCCTCATCGACCGCGTCGAGGACCAGGTTTTCCAGCACCCGCAGGCCGCGCCTGCGCAGCACCTGGTGGCTGGGCAGGTCAAGGCTGGCGGCCGGGTCGATGCTGGCGGTGTCTATGCCGACCAACTGCACGCCGGCGTCGGCCAGCGCCTCGACCACGTCTGGTGCCAGCGCGGTCAGCGCCGGATCCCAGGTGCGCGCGGCACAGGTACGGGTGCGCACCAGCACGCGCGGCGGCAGGTCGTGCCAGGCGTGGGCCAGGTGGCGGCGCAACACCAGCGGCCCGACATCGATGGCGTGGATCACCCGGCAGCGGCCGATGAACGGCGCCAGCGCCAGCGCGCCTGCGGCCTGGCCGGCGTCGTCATAGTGCAGCGGCGCATCGGCATGCGCGCCGATGTGCGGGCTGAAGGTCAACGCGCTGCCGTTGACCGGGCAGTCGGGCGCGATGCGCCAGCGCCAGGCGAGCGAAAACGGCGTGTCGCCGGGGTACACCGGCGTGTCCGGACCGACCGGCGGCGAGATGTCGAGCAGCAGATCGGCGGCGTCGCTCACGGCTTTTTTTCCAGCCGCAGCACGTCGGCGTCGCGGCGCAGCGCAAAGCGGTCGAGGAAGCTGTTGCCGAGCAGCACCATGGGCATTTCGGCCGGCACCACCACCGCGGCAATTCGGTACAGCTCGACCGCCCCCACGCGCACCGAGTCCAGCGTCACCTGGTGCACCGTGACCACGCCGTTGGCGGTGCCGCTGAGCGTCGGCCGGCCGCTGCGCCAGTCCAGCCCCAGCCGGTCGGCCTCACGCTGGCTCAGCGCCACCGTGGTGGCGCCGGTGTCGACCAGGAACTGCACCGACTTGCCGTTGATCGCCCCCAGCGCGCTGTAGTGGCCGCCCGAGCCGACCGGAATCACGATGGTGGTTTGCGCCGCTGGCGCCGTCGCGGTGCCCAGCCGGGTTGGCGAGGCGCCTAAGCGCAGGTGCAGCCGGCGGCCGCCGACCACCACGTCGGCCTCGCCGTCGCCCAGGCGTTCCAGCGTCACGCCGCGCGCGGTGGCGCCGACGGCCAGGGTTTGCGGCGTGCCGTCGATCACCAGCAAGGCCTTGCCGCCACCCAGGCTGCCCGACAACAGCACCTGCTGCGCGGCCAGCGGCGTGGCCAGCAGCGCCGCCCATGCCGGCGTCAGCAGCCAACGCCACGGTGCCCCGGTGCGGGTGGCAACAGCCGGCGTCATTCGCGGAAATTGTTGAAGGTCAATGGCAGGTCGGTGATGGTCTGGCGCAGCAGCGCGATCGCCGCCTGCAGCTCGTCGCGCTTGGCACCGCTGACGCGCACGCTGTCGCCCTGGATTGCCGCCTGCACCTTGAGCTTGCTTTGCTTGAGCGTGGTCTGGATCTTCTTGGCGCTGTCGCTGTCCACCCCCTGCTTGACCACCAGCGGCTGGCGCACCTTGTCGCCGCCCATTTTTTCGATCTTCGCCGCCAGGTCGATGAAGCGCACGTCGACGCCGCGCTTGGTCAGTTTGGCGAGCAGGATGTCGCGTACCTGGGCGACCTGGAAGTCGCTGTCGGCGTGCAGCATCAGCGTGCGCGCCTTGCCGCTTTCGGTCGATTCGATGTGCGCCGACGAGCCTTTGAAGTCAAAGCGGGTGGCGATTTCCTTGTTGCTCTGCTCGACCGCGTTGCGCAGTTCGACCAGATCGGGTTCAAGCACGGCGTCAAAGCTGGGCATGGCGGTCGGCCGCGGCCGCGTGGCGGCGGCGAATCAGGGGAAACACGAATTTTTGCATGCGGCAGCTCCCGGCACGACCGCAGAAAAAAGGCCTGCACGGCGCTACACAAACCCCATGCGCCGACACAGCGCCAACGTGGTATCGACGCGTTCGCGCAGCAGTGCCGCGGCGTCTCGGCACTGCTGGGCGCTGAAACTGCCGCCATGCGACTCGATGTCGCGCGCCAGGATGTCGACCGCACGCAAGCCCATGCTGGCCGCCGCGCCCTTGACCGCGTGCGCCGCCGCACGCAGCTCGGTGCAGCGCTGCGCGTCAAGCGCGTCCAGCAGCACGCCCAGGCTGCCACTGTCGTTGGTCAGGAACGCCGCCACCACCGACCGAAACCCCGACAGCGACACCCCCAGGCAGACCTCGCCGATCACCGCCATGTCCAGGTGCAGCGCGACATCGCCGGATTTGAAGCGCCGCCGCAGCGGCGCCGCGCCGGCGCGTGGTTCAGCCACGGCATCGGCCGCGCTACGTACTGGTGGGTGGGGCAAGGCGTGGGGCACGGCGGACTGGGCTTTTTGCGGGGCGGGCGTAAGGCTCAAAACTTGCCGGTGGCGGGGTGCGCGGGTGACGGCTGGCGGGCGGGTCGACACACGCCATCGACGCCGCCGGGCGGCGGTCGACCCCTCGTTTATCGTTGAATTGTCGCGCCGGCAACAGGAATTTCGTCATGACTTTGGGCGTTGAGCGCAGCCGCTGGCGGCCCGGCGGCGGCCACTGGCACGGGCGGCCGCGTCGCCATCCAGGGCGACAATTCTCCGATGCACAACCCCACCGCCGCCGCAGCGCTGCTGGTCGAACGCGGCCAGAGCCTGCGCGCGATGAACACCTTCGGCCTGCCGGCGGTGGCGCACACGCTGGTGCGCATCCGCAGCGACGCCGATGTGCGGCGCTTGCTCGGCGACCCGGAACTCGGCCGCCAGCCCAAGCTGGTGCTTGGCGGTGGCAGCAATTTGCTGTTGACGCGCGACCCGCCGGCTGTGGTGCTCAAGGTGGAGGTTACCGGGCGGCGCCTGGTGGCCGAGCGCGACGACGCCTGGATCGTCGAATTCGGCGCCGGCGAGCGCTGGCACGACGCGGTGGCCTGGACGCTGGACCAGGGCTGGCCGGGGCTGGAAAACCTGGCGCTGATTCCAGGCACCGTGGGCGCCGCGCCGGTGCAAAACATCGGCGCCTACGGGCTGGAGCTGGCCGAACGCTTCGATTCGCTGGACGCGGTTGACCTGGTCACCGGGCGCAGCGTCACGCTCGGCGCGGCGGCCTGCGCCTTCGGCTACCGTGACAGCGTGTTCAAGCACGACAGCCGCGCCGGCGGCCTGGCCGGCAAGAGCCTGATCACCCGCGTGCGGCTGCGTCTGCCGCGGCCGTGGCGCCCGGTGCTGGGCTACCTCGACATCGAGCGCCAAATGCAGATCAGCGGCAACTTCCAGCCCGACGCGCGCACCGTGTTCGACTGGGTCTGCGCGGTGCGGCGCGCCAAGCTGCCCGATTGGCGGCAAATCGGCAACGCCGGCAGCTTTTTCAAGAACCCGGTGGTCAGCGCCGAGCAGTGCCGCGACATCATCGGCCGCGACCCGCACATCGTGCATTACGCGCTGGAGGACGGCCGCTTCAAGCTCGCCGCCGGCTGGATGATCGACGCCTGCGGCTGGAAGGGCAAGGCGATCGGCGACGCCGCGGTCTACGAGCGCCAGGCGCTGGTGCTGGTCAACCGCGGCAACGCCACCGGCGCGCAGGTGGTGACGCTGGCGCGGGCGATCCAGGAAAGCGTCTACGGCCGCTTCGGCGTGCGCCTGGAGCCCGAGCCGGTGGTGGTTTGAGCGTCGCCAGCCGGCCACCGGCCGCGCGGGCAGCCGCCGCTGGACCAACTTACGCCAGCAGGCCTTCGCTGCGGCAGCGCGCGTGGGTGGCATCGATCAGCGCTTCGTAATGCGCCAAGGCCTGCTGCAGCGTGGCCTCGGCGCGCTCGCCGGCGCCGCGCTGCAGCGCGCTGGCCGCGTCGGCCAGCGCTGGCAGGCCGAGGTTCAACGCCGCGCCTTTGACGGTGTGCGCGTCGCGCTTGAAGGTGTCGAAGTCGGCGCCGTGCAGCGCCGCGCGCATGCGTTGCGCCGCGTCCTGCGCCTGGATGAAAAAGTCGGCGTACAGCGCCGGCAGGCGCGTGCGACCCATGACCTTGCCGACACCGTCGATCATTGACTGGTCAAGCAACTCGGTGGCGCCGACGCCGCCGCTCGGCGCGGCGCCTGGCGCCCTCGCGCTCGGCAAGGCACGCGGCGCTTCGGCGCCGAAGTAGCGCTCCAGCAGCGCCTGCAGTTCCGGCAACAGCAGCGGCTTGGTCAAAACCTCTTCGGCGCCGGCGTCCAGGCAACGCTGGCGCGTCTCGGACATCACATCGGCGGTCAGGCCGATGATCAAGGCCTTGTTCGCCGGCGCCGGCAGCGCGCGGATCGCGGCGGTCGCCGCCACGCCGTCCATGATCGGCATGTGCACGTCCATCAGCACCAGGTCAAACGGCTGTTCGCCCAGCGCATGCAGCGCCTCCAGCCCGTTTTCGACCAGCCGCGCGCTGTGTCCCAGCCGCTCCAGCAGTGCCTGCATCACCAGCCGGTTGACCGGGTGGTCGTCGGCCACCAGCACGTTCAGCGCGCGCGCGCCGGCCGCTTCGGCAGGCGGCAGCAATGGCACCGTGCGTTCGTCGCTGACCCGCTTCAGCGGACAGCGGAAACTGAACACGCTGCCCACGCCGAGCGCGCTGTGGACGACGATTTCGCCAGCCATCAACTGCGCCAGATTGCGCGAAATTGCCAATCCCAGCCCGGTACCGGCAAAGCGCTGCGCGCGGTCCTGGTCCAGCCGCTGCCAACGTTCGTAGAGCAGCGGAAGTTGCTGCGGCGCGATGCCGATGCCGGTGTCGGCGACATCGAACACCAGGCGCTCGTCCTCCCCGTCGGCGAGCACCCGGCAGCGCAACAGCACGGCGCCGGCTTCGGAAAACTTGACCGCGTTGCCCATCAGGTTGAACAACACCTGGCGCACCCGCGTCGGGTCGAGCAGCACCATGGCCGGCAGTGCCGGGTCGAGCTCGGTGTGCAATTCCAGCCCTTTGGCCGCCGCCGCAGGCTGCATCAGCGCCTGCGTTTCACGCAGCAGGCCGGACAGGTGCACCGCCTGCGGCTGCAACTGCAGCGCGCCGGACTCCAGCTTGCTCAGGTCGAGGATGTCGTCAAGCAGGCGCAGCAGGTGCGCGGCCGAATCGTCGGCGGTGCGCAGCCAGGATGCGACCTGCAGGTGGCGCGGCGATTCCTTCAGCAAGGTCAACATGCCGATCAGCCCGTGCAGCGGCGTACGCAGCTCATGGCTCATGTCGGCGAGAAATTCGCTCTTCGCGCGGTTGGCGGCATCGGCCTCGACGCGCGCCTCGCGCAACTGGTCGGCCAGCAGTTCGAGCCGCCGGTGGCGCTCGCCAAGGCGGCGCAGCTGCAACATCGCAATCAGCGCGAAAACCAGCACCATCAGCGACAGAAACACCGTCAGCCACAGACCGATCAGGTTGTGCTGGCGCACCTGTGACTGGCGATCGGACACCTGGCGCTCGACCTGGTGGCTGGCCTCCAGCATCAACTGGTGGATCGGATCGGCCAGCGGCAGCAGGCCCTCAACCAGCGCGCCAATGGCTTGCGGCGGCAACGGCGCCGCCACCCCGCTGCCCAGGTAGCGGTCGGCACCGCGGATGAAGCCGGTCAAGGCCTTCATGACGTTTTCGGCCACCGGCGTGCCGGCCAGCAGGCGCTCCGCGCGCTCGCTGTTGAGCAGGCCGACGCGGCTGACGAACACGTCGTAGCGCAACTGCACCGCCTGTGGATCGGCCGGCCCGGGGCGCTGCAGTTGCTCGCGCAGGCGCAGGTACTCGGTTTCCAACTGGTACAGGCTGAGGATCAGGTAATCGTCCTGATACTGCACCGTGGCGTTGAGCAAGGAGTGCTGACGGATCTGCACGAAGGCCGCCGCCAGCAGCGTCACCAGCAGCAGCAAACCGGTAACCGCGAACCACGGCGTCAGCCGTTGCGGCGCCGCCAACGCCATCGTCAAACCACCTCAATGGCCTTGAGTTGCCAGATGCAGCGCCCGTAATAGACCGAGGTCAGCAACTCCGGGTGGGTGCTGAACGGATACATCACGAACAGCGGGCCTTTGTCGCGCACTGGCAACGGACGGTCGTCGATCAGCCGCGTCAGCACGACATCGAACTTGCGCACGTCGGTGAACGGAATTTCGACCCGGTAATCGTTCAGCGCACTGGCGCGCAGCAGGCTGCCTTGCGCACCGGCGGCGTCCAGCACATCGCGCAGCCGCGGCCCGGTGAACCGGCGTGCGCCGATAAACCACGGCGTGGCGGTGGTGATGGTGGACTGTGCAAAGCCCGCCAGCATGGCCATGTCGAACAGCGCGGCCGCGCCCCGGTTCGGCCGCTCGACGCGGCCGGTCAGCGCCAGCACGACCGGACCGGAGGGCGCGGGCAATGCCAGCGCCGCGTTCGGCAAACACCCCGTCAGCAAGGCCAGGCCAACCACATCTCGCCGCTGCATGTCGAACACAACAATCCGTGCTGAAACTGTCATGGTAACGCGCGAAGCGGGTGCCAACTGGCCTGCTGCGTCGCTACCAGCCTGGCCGCGCCTGGCCGCGCGCGGCGCTGCACGGCGTGCGGACCGCGGGTTTGGCGGGATGCGGCCACGCCACCGCCTGCGCTACACCGTCGGGCTTGCCCTGCCCGCCGCCACGCCAGCGGCCGCGCAGCTCCCCGCCACCGACCCACCACCCGCCATGACGCCCCTCATGCCCCGACCCCACGAAGCCATCTGGCCCAAGCGCCTGCCGCGCGCGCTGGTGGTGCCCGGCACCACGCTGTGGTTCAACCTTGAAGTCAGCGCCACGCGTTACCCGGCCAAACCCGCTTACCTCTTTCTGGGCCGGCCGCTGCGCTACCGCGAGCTGCGCGATCAGGCCGAGGCGTTGGCCGGCTGGCTGCAGGTGCACGGCGTGGCCAAGGGCGACCGCGTCGCGGTGTTCATGCAGAACTGCCCGCAGTTCGTCGTGGCCACCTACGCCGTGCTGCGCGCCGACGCGGTGCTGGTGCCGGTCAACCCGATGAACAAGGCCGATGAGTTCAGCCACTACATCACCGACCCCGGCACCCAGGTGGTGCTGACCACGGCCGACCTGGCGCCCATCGTTGTCGAGGCCAACGCCGCGCTGCCCGAGGCCAGGCGGTTGAAGCATCTGGTGGTGACCCGCTTCACCGACGCCATGCCCGACGCCGTTGACCCAGCGGAAACGCCGGCGCCGGCGCTGCTGCAGTGGCTGCTGGCCGACCCGCCGCTGCCCGACTTTGGCCCGTTGACCACGCGCTGGGCCGACGCGCTGGGCGCCGGCCACCGGCCCAGCGCCGCCACCGCGCAGGCCGACGACCTGGCGCTGCTGCCCTACACCAGCGGCACCACCGGGCTGCCCAAGGGCTGCATGCACAGCCACCGCTCGCTGATGCACAACGCCGTCGCGGCCAGCACGTGGTCGTTTGCCGGTGCCGAATCGACCAGCCTGGCGGTGGTGCCGATGTTCCACATCACTGGTTTCGTCTACGGCTGCCTGGCGCCGGTGGCCTCGGGCGGCACCGCGGTGGTGCTGCCGCGCTGGGACCGCGAACTGGCCGGGCGTCTGCTCGGCCGCCACCAGGTGACGCACTGGACCTGCGTGCCGACCATGCTGATCGACCTGCTGGCCAGCCCGAACATGGCCAGCTTTGACCTGAGCAGCCTGAAGTACGCCTCGGGTGGCGGCACCGCGATGCCGCACGCGGTGGCCGAGCGGCTGCAAAACGAGTTCGGCATCGTCTTTGCCGAAGGCTACGGGCTGACCGAAACCGCCGCGCCGTCACACGCCAACCCGCCCGAGCGCGCCAAGCTGCAGTGCCTGGGCATCCCGATCTTCGGCAACGACGCGCGCGTGGTCGACCCGGTGACGCTGCGCGCGCTGCCGATCGGCGAAGTCGGCGAAATCATCGTCCGTGGGCCGCAGTTGTTCAGCGGTTACTGGCGCCACCCGGAAGCCACCGCGGCGGCCTTTGTCGAGGTCGATGGCCAGCGCTTTTTCCGCACCGGCGACCTGGGCACGATGGACGACGAGGGCTACTTCTTCCTCACCGACCGGCTCAAGCGCATGATCAACGCCAGCGGCTACAAGGTCTGGCCGGGCGAGGTCGAGCTGCTGCTGTTCAAGTGCCCGCTGGTGCAGGAAGCCTGCGTCATCAGCAGCCGCGACGCCTACCGCGGCGAAACGGTCAAGGCGGTGGTCGTGCTGCGCCCCGATGCCCGCGCCGCGCATGTGCAGCCCGAGGACGTCATCGCCTGGGCCGAGCAGCACATGGCGGCGTACAAGGTGCCGCAAATCGTCGAGTTTGTCGACCACCTGCCCAAGAGCGGCTCGGGCAAGGTGATGTGGCGGCTGCTGCAGGAAAAAGAGGCCGCCGCCAACGCGGCGCCCTGATCACGCGGTGCGGCGCCGCAGCGGCGTTCAAAAGCGTGCGCCTGCGGCCTGCAGAAAGACGGTTTCCTCCGCGCTGCTGACACGCCCGAGCGCGGCGTTGCGGTGCGGGAAGCGGCCAAAGCGTTCGATCACCGACAGATGGCGCTCGGCCCATGCAAGGGCCTCGGCCATCGACGGCTCGTCGGCCGCCAACTGGGTGAACAACTGCACCGCGGTGCGCTGGGTGCCCAGGTCTTCGGCGTGTTCGAACGGCAAGTAGGCAAACTGCCGCTGCACGGCGCTCAACTGCCGGTCGGCGCCGCTGCTGACCAGCAGGCGTGCGGTGCGCAGCGCCTGTGCGTCGCCGGCAAAGGCGCGCGCGGTGCCGCGAAAGGCGTTGCGTGTGAATTGGTCCAGCACGATCACCTGCGCCAGCGCCGGCAGCGGCCGCAGCGGGCGGGTCAGCCAGTGCGCGGTGTCGCCGGCCAGCGCGCGTTCGACCAAGGCGCCAAAGCGGGCGCGGATCGCGGCGTCAAAGCGCTCGTCCTTGACGAACCACTGCGGGCGTGGCCGCTGGTAGGCCGGATCGTCGGGTGAACCAAACCAGAACTCCAGTACGGCGGTGGCGGCATCCATCGTCAGACCCTCCTTGTCCGGTGGGGGAATTCGGCGCTGGCCAAGCCGGCGCGACGGCCGGCGTGGGGTTTCAGCCCTTCAGTAAGTACGGGTCAGGGTTCAAGCAAGTCCTGTGTCTCGGGGTGACGCCGCATATAGGCGGCAACATAGCTGCACAGCGGCCGCACCCGCCAGCCCTGCGCACGCGCGTGGCCAAGCGCGGCGGCGACCAGTTGGCCGGCGATGCCTCGGCCTTCCAGCGCCGTCGGCACACCGGTGTGCGTCATCACCATCACCGGGCCGGCGGCGCCTTCGGCGAGGCGGTAGCTGGCCTCGCTGAGCAGGCCGTCAACGCTGGCCTCAAAGCGCAGCGCACTGGCGTTGTGGGCAACCGCAATGGTCGGGCGGGTGGTTTCAGTCATGGCAGGCATTCCCTAGGCAAGGCAGGCGCCAAGCGGCGCGATCATCGACCCGTACACCGTGCCGGCGGCATAACCAGCCGCGATTGTGGCGGCGTCACGTTTGCGGCGTGTACCTGGCGTTGGCTTCTATCCGCCCAGCACCCGCCATAGAAAGCTGAACTCCAGCGCCAGCATGTCGGCCTTTTGCGCGTTGTCGGCCGCGCCGCCGTGGCCGCCTTCGATGTTTTCCCAGTACAGCACGCGGTGGCCAAGTTCATGCATGCGCGCGGCCATCTTGCGCGCGTGGCCGGGGTGGACGCGGTCGTCGCGGGTGCTGGTGGTGAACAACACCTGCGGCAGCGGCGCGCCCGCGTTGGCCGGACGTAGGTTGTGGTACGGGCTCCAGCGGCGCATCAAGGCCCATTCGTCCGGCACGTCGGGGTTGCCGTATTCGGCCATCCAGCTCGCGCCGGCAAGCAACAGGTGGTAACGGCGCATGTCAAGCAGCGGCACCTGGCAGACCACCGCGCCGAACAACTCGGGCCGCTGCACCAGCACCGCGCCGACCAGCAGCCCGCCGTTGCTGCCGCCCTCGATGCCCAGCCGCCTTGGCGTGGTCACGCCGCGGGCGATCAGATCCTGCGCCACGGCAATGAAGTCGTCGTAGCTGCGCTGCTTTTGCGCCTTCACCGCTGCCTGGTGCCAGGCCGGGCCGTACTCGCCGCCGCCGCGGATGTTGGCGACCACAAACACGCCGCCGCGCGCCAGCCAGGCGCTGCCGTAAGCGCCCGAATACCAGGGTTGCAATGAAATTTCGAAGCCGCCGTAGCCGTACAGCAGCGTTGGCCGGTCCTTGGTCGGCATGCTGGCGCCGCCGTCCGCACCCCGGGGCCAGACGATGAAGTAAGGGACGCGGGTGCCGTCGCTGGACACCGCAAAGCGCTGTTCGACGCGCATGCCATCGGCGTCAAACAGCGCCGGCAGGGTTTTCAGCGGCTGCAGCCGGTCGTCGGACGTATTGCCCAGCAGCAGCGTGTCGGGGGTCAGAAAGTCGGTGTAGTGCAGCAGGTAGTGCTCGGCCAGCGGGTCTTCGCTCAGCGTTGTGCCCAGCCAGTCGTCGCGCAGCGACTGCACCGCCAGCGTGCCGGCACCGCGCCCTGGCGTGGCCACCTGGCGCCCGGTCCACGCCGCGTTGCCTGCGGCTGGCGCCTCGTCCAGTGCAGCCTCGGCTGGTGGCTGCCAGACCTGCAGGGTGCTGGCGACGTCCTGCATCACATGCAGCAGCACCTGGCTGCCGGTGCAGGTCCAGCCCTCGAGCGAGCGGCCGCCGCCGGGCGTGAAGAGCGATTGCCAGCGCGCCGGCGGCGGATTCGGGCCGACCACACCGGCCGCCTCACCCACCAACAGGCTGCCGCCGGGCCAGCGCACACCAGCTTGGTCCCAGTCGCTGCGCAGCCGCAGCAGCACGCGGTCGCGCCAGAACTCCGGCGTGGCGTCGGCCGGCAGCGCCAGCGGCTGCAGCGCGCCGTCAACCAGCAGCCAGCGCTGGTGGGTGTAGAAGTCGAGTGCGCGGCTGAACACGGTGCGCTCGAAGCCGGGCGTGTGGTTGACGCTGACGTCGACCGACACATCCTGCCGCTGGCCTTCGAACACCGTCTGCGCCGCGGCCAGCGGCGTGCCACGCCGCCAGCGCTTGATCAGCCGCGGGTAGCCTGAATCGGTCAGCGAGCCGGGGCCGAAATCGGTGCCGACATAGAGCTGGTCGGCGTCGATCCAGCTGACATCGGTCTTGGCCTCGGGCAGCACGAAACCGTCGGCGACAAAGCGGCGCTCGACCAGGTCGAACTCGCGCACCACCACCGCGTCGGCGCCGCCGCGCGACAGCCGGACCAGCGCGCGGCGGTGCCGCGGGCCCAGCGTTGTGGCGCCCGACCAGACCCAGTTCTCGTTTTCGGCGCGCGCCAGTGCGTCCAGGTCAAGCAGCGTTTGCCACGGCGGCTGCGGCTGGCGAAAGCCGTCCAGCGTGGTGCGCCGCCACACGCCGCGCGGGTGCCCGGCGTCGCGCCAGAAGTTGTAGACAAAGTCGCCGCGGCGCACCAGCGCCGGGATGCGGTCTTTGGAATCGAGGATCGCCAGCAGCCGGCTGCGCAGCGCGTCAAACCCTGGCTCGGCCTGCAGCAGCGCGCGCGACTCGGCGTTGCGCGCACGCACCCAGGCCAGCGCGCGGTCGCTGTCGACCGCCTCCAGCCATTGCCAGGGGTCGTCGGTCGCCGCCACCGCGGCGTCGCCGCTCATCGCGCTGCCGGCCATTACCTCACGCCAGGCCAGCGCCAGCGCGGGCGCAAGCGCCAGCGCCTGCCGGCGCCGCCAGCCACCCGGCACAGCGGCCGGCTGGCGCGTCACCGGCCGCCGGGGGTCTTGAGAAAAATGGCTGTCGGTCATGGTCGCTCACGCCGCTTCACCCCACAGCGCGGCCAGCCTGAGCTCGACCTCGCCAGAGTCGCCATGCACCCAGACGTGGCCGTCCTGCACCGTCACCTGCCATTGCATGGCGCGCTGGGTCAACCGGCCGAGCGCGCGCGAGGCATCGGCCGGCACCTGCCAGACGGCAAGGTTGCGCAGCCGGCCGAGCTTGCCGGCGATGCCCTGCCACCAGACTGCGGTGCTGCCGGCGTAGGCGTAAATCGAAACCCGGTCGGCGCGCGCGCAGGCCTTGACCAGGCGCCGGTCGTCGGGCTGGCCGACCTCAATCCAATGCAGCAGACGGCCGCTCAAGTCCTTGTGCCAGAGGTCGGGTTCGTCGCTGTCGGACAGGCCGCGCGCGAACTGCAGGCCGCCGCGCTGGTCGTCGGCCGGCACGTTCAGCGCAAAGGCCAGCAACCGCACCGCCAGCCGCTCTTCGGTTTCAGAAGGGTGCAGCGCCAGTGTCAGCGGGTGTTCGGCATAGACCTGCCGGTCCATGTCGGACAGGTTCAGCACGGCCTTGTAAATCGTGGCTTTGAGCGCCATCGGCGGCAAGTTAAGGAAACGCGCGCAGCGGGGACCGGACTGTGCCACGTCCCGACACGCAAACCGCCGTGCGTCAGACGCCGTTTTCGCAGGCCCTTGGCAAGCGGCTGGCGGCGGCTGGCAGTTCGAGCCAGAACACGCTGCCCTCGCCTTCGCGGCTGGTGAAGTCGATGCGGCCGTGCATCAGCGTCACCAGTTGGCGGCACAGGGCCAGCCCGAGGCCGCTGCCACCAAACTCGGACGCAATGCCGGCGTGGGCCTGCGAGAACTCGGCGAACAGCCGCGCGCGCGCCTGCGGCGAAATGCCGATGCCGGTGTCGCGCACGTCGATGCGCAGACCCGGCACGCTGCCGCCGGCGGTCAGCACCTGCGCCACACGCACGCTGACGTCGACCCGGCCGCGGCGGGTGAACTTGCAGGCGTTGCCGATCAGGTTCATCAGCACCTGGCGCAGGCGCATCGGGTCGACAAAAACTTCGGCCGGCACATCGTCGGCCACCTGCCCGGCCAGCACCAGGTCGCGGCTGAGCAAGGTGGGTTCGAACACCTCGACCGCCTCGCGCAACAACTGGCGCACATCGCAGGGCTGGGGCGTCAGGTCGAAGCGGCCGGCTTCGATCTTGGCCAGGTCAAGCAAGTCGTTGCACAGCGACAGCAGCACCTGCGCCGTGCTGTGCGCCACGTTGACGTAGCGGCGCTGCCTGGCGTCCAGGTCGGACAGCATCAGCAGCGACGTGATGCCCAGCATGCCGCCCAGCGGCGTGCGGATTTCATGCGCCACCTGCGACACAAAGCGCAGCGAGGCACGCGACACCGCCTCGTCGGTCAGGTCGCCCTCGCCCGAGGCGGTGCCGGCAGCGCCCAGTTCGGCCGCCGACGGCGGCGCCACGCTGTCGAGCATCTTCAGGCGGCGCTCGCGCTTCCATTCGTGGCCGCTGCCGGGCGCGGTTGGCTGCAGCGACTCCAGCCGCACGCGCACGCTTTGCTTGACCCAGCGGCTGCAGTGCTCGGCCGAGGCGGCCACCGCATGCGCCGCGGCGGCGGCGTCGCCCATTTTTTCGAACGCCGAGCCCAGCACCGCGTACAAGTGGGTGGCGTTCATGGGCGACAGCGTGATCTGCCCGGCCTCGACGTGTTGCAAAAACGATTGCACCACGCGGTGCGCGGCTTCGGGGCGGTCCAGCGCCAGCTCGATGCGCCCGCGCACCCAAGCCCAGTTGGCGGCCACCGTGGGCTCGGTGTCGGCCAGCGGCACCACTGGGTCGAGCTCGGCCGACGCCTCGGCGACGCGGCCGGCAATCAGGTGCGTCAAGGCCTTGGCCGGGCGCATGTTCTTGCGCGCCGGCAGCGGCATGCAGTGCAGCAACTCATCAGCCGCCGCCACGTCACCGCGCATGGCCAGCGTCAGCAACAGGTTGGTGGCCGACGCCGCGCCGACCCGGCCTATGGTTTCGAGCACGGTTTGCGAATCGCGCAGCGCCAGCTCGGCGCTTTCGAGCTCGCCAACCGACAGGTAGACGAAGGCCAGCATGAAGTGGCCTTGTTGCCGCAGCACCGGATCAAGCGCGCCGCCGGGTCCGGCCGCCTCGGCCAGCGTGGCGATGGCGCGGCAGTGCTGCAGCGCCTCTTCGAAGTCGCCGATTTCAATGCACAGGAATGTCAGCGCGACCCGCGTCCAGACCGCTTCACGCGGGATGCGACCCGCCGCGTGCGGCTCGAGGTTGCTGCGCGCCATGACCAGCGCCAGCGGCACGTCGTCGGGCACGTTGTGGACGATGTAAATCGCCCGCGCGTCACGCAGCAACTGCTCGGCGCGTTCGAAGCCCAGCACCTTGATGCGCTGCTCGGCCTCGTCGAGGTAGGGCAGCGGGTCGGCCACCTTGCCCACGCCATGAACGCGGTACAGGCATTCGTAGGCCAGGCCGAGCGCCTCGGTGCGCGTGTCGCCTTGCGCGGCGGCCCGATGCAGGATCGGCTGCGCCTGCAGACGGGCGGTTTCAGGGTCGAAACGCCCGGCTGCCCAGGCCTGAGCCAAAGCGGCCAGGTTCGAATTGCTTGAGGAAAGGTCCGACATGCATCTGAGCGCGGGCCGGCGCAGCGGCCACGACTCACGATGAATGGTAAGTCAGCCGCACGTAAATCGGTGCGTACGCCTCGGCCTGCGTCACCTCCAACAAATGTTCGCGTGACAACTCCAGCAGCGCGATGAAGGTGACCACCATCACCGCCGCTCCGCGCGCTGGCTCGAACAAATCGGAAAACTCGACAAACCGCCGCCCCTGCAGGCGGCGCAGCACGATGCTCATGTGCTCGCGCACGCTCAACTGCTCGCGGCTGATGTGGTGGTGCTGGTTCAACCGCGCGCGCTTGAGAATATCCAGCCAAGCCAGGCGCAGATCATCGGCGCTAACTTCTGGCAGGCGCGGCACCGCGCTTTGCTCGATGGCCACCTGGGCGCGCAGGAAATCACGCCCGAGCACCGGCAGTTTGTCCAACTGGGCCGCGGCCAGCTTCATTTGCTCGTATTCCAGCAGCCGGCGCACCAATTCGGCACGCGGGTCGGGGCCTTCGCTGCCGTCGTCGGTCTTGCGCGGCGGCAGCAGCATGCGCGACTTGATTTCGATCAACATCGCGGCCATCAACAGGTACTCGCTGGCCAGCTCCAGGTTGCGGCTGCGAATCTGCTCGACGTAGGCCAGGTACTGGCGCGTGACATCGGCCAGCGGAATGTCCAGGATGTTGAAGTTCTGCCGGCGTATCAGGTACAGCAGCAGGTCCAGTGGCCCCTCAAAGGCTTCGAGGAATACCTCCAGCGCGTCGGGCGGGATGTACAGGTCGGTCGGCAGCGCGAACAGCGGCTCGCCGTACAGCCGCGCCACCGCGACATGGTCGACCGGCAGGTTGTCCAGCGCGGTGGCCGCGTCGGCCGGCGCCGGCAACGCGGCATCAGGCGGCTGCGGCGCAGTGCCGGCACGCACCGCTTACCTGCCCCGGTTTCAGCGCCGGGACGGGTTCGAGAAGTAGACGTAGGGCGTCTGCGGCACCCGCGCGGCCTTTTGTTCGGCCTGCGCCTGGCGGTCGATCTGCTTGTCCCACAGCAAGGCACGGCCAGCGATTTGCTCGGACTGCAGCGTGGGCTTGGCGGCGCGCAACTCGTTGATGAACTGCGTCACGTCGGACTCGTACTTTTTCCAGAACAGCGGCATGGGGTGGTCGGCCGTTGCCGGCCGGTGCAGGGAGTTAGCCGCTGATTTTAGGTGCCGGCGCGGCGTCGATGGCGGCCACCGGCGCCACCGGCAGGTCCAGCGCCGCGCGCAGGCCGCCCATCGGTGACGTGCCGAGGCGCAATTGCCCGCGGTAAAGCCGCACCAGGTCGAGCGCGATCGACAACCCCAGCCCGCTGCCGGGCACCGACTCGTCCAGCCGCGTGCCGCGTGCCAGCACCGCATCGCGGCGCTCGGCGGCGATGCCGGGTCCGTCGTCGTCGACCCATACGCACAGCCGCCGCTGCGGCGCGGATCCGGGCGTCCCGTCGGCCGGCGCGGCGGCCAACGCGGCGCTGACCCGCACCCGCCGCTGTGCCCATTTGCAGGCGTTGTCGAGCAGGTTGCCGAGGATTTCGTGCAAATCCTGCGCCTCGCCGGCGAAGGCCAGTGCCGGGTCGGTGGCCGCGTTGTCCAGTTGCAGGCCGCGCTCGGCGTGCACGCGTTCGAGCACCCGCAGCAGCCCGCTGACCACCGGCGCCAGCGCAGTGCGCTGGCCGGCGCCGCCCTGGGCCGCAGCGCGCGCATGGGCCATGTGCCAGTCGACCTGGCGCCGCGCGCTGCCGACCTGTTCACGCACGGTGGCGGCCAGCGCGGCGACGGCGACGTCGCCTGGCGGCTGGGCGTCGGTCGCGGCGTCGGCGGCCTGCTGCAGCACCGCCAGCGGCGTCTTGATGGCGTGCGCCAGGTTGCCGGCCTGGGTGCGCGCGCGCTCGACGACCTCGGCGTTGCGGTCGAGAACGCGGTTGAAATCGTCGACCAGGGGCTGCACTTCGGCCGGAAAGCGTCCGTCCAGCCGGCTGCGACGGCCTTCGCGCAACGCCTGCAGCGCGCCAGCCAGCGCGCGCAGCGGCGCCAGCCCGACGCCGACCTGGGCCCAGCCGGCCAGCGCCAGCAGCGCCCACAGCGCCAGCAGCGACAGCACCAGCGTGCGCTGGAAGCGCTGCATAGCGGCCATCGCCTCGGCGGCGTCGGCGGCCACCGCCAGGCGCCAGCGCGGTGCCGGGCCGGCGCTGGCGCCACTGCCGTCACTGAGCGTGCGCTCCAGCACCACCAAGCGGCTGCCCTGCGGGCCGTCGACGCGGTGCTCGTGCACGCCGCCGTCGGCCGGCAGGTCGGCCGGCAGCGTCAGGCTGAAGTCCCACAGCGAGCGCGAGCGCAGGCTGGCCGCGCCGGCCGCGGCACCGGCCACGTCAAGTTGCCAATACAGCCCCGAATATGGCCGCGACCAGCGCGGGTCGCTGAGCAGTGCGGCGTTGAGCTGGGGCCGGCCATCGGCGCCGAAATCCAGCCGCGCGGTCACCTGGTCGAGCTGTTGCTGCAGCGCGCTGCGAAATTGCCGCAACACCTCGGCGCGAAACAGGCTGTCGAGCAGCAATCCGGCCAGCAGCAAGGCCACCGCGATCGCCGCCACCGTGGCCAGCAGCAGCCGGGCGCGCAGCGAGCCCAGTGCAGCCGCAAGCGACAGCCCCTTCATCGTTCATGCCCCGTCGCAGCCGGGGCGTTCATCGCTCATCGCTCATCGTTGCTCGCCGGTCGCCAGCCGGTAGCCCAGGCCGCGCACGGTCTCGATGCTGTCGGCCGGCAGCTTGCGGCGCAGCCGGGCGACGAAGACCTCGATGGTGTTGGAGTCGCGGTCGAAGTCCTGCGCGTACAGGTGCTCGGTCAGCTCGGCGCGCGAGACCACCGCGCCGGGGCGGTGCATCAGGTAGGCCAGCAGCTTGTATTCGTGGCTGGTCAGCGTCACCGCACAGCCGTCGACGGTGACGCGACCACTGCGCGTGTCAAGCTGCAGCATGCCGCATTGCAGCAGCGCAGAGGCCAGGCCTTGCGCGCGCCGCAGCAGCGCGCGCAGCCGGGCCAGCAGCTCTTCCATGTGGAAGGGCTTGGTCAGGTAGTCGTCGGCGCCGGCGTCTATGCCGGTGACTTTTTCGTGCCAGCCGTCGCGCGCGGTCAGGATCAGCACCGGCATGCTGCGCCCGGCCGAGCGCCAGCGGCGCAGCACCGACAAGCCATCGAGCTGCGGCAGGCCAAGGTCGAGCACCACCGCGTCGTAGGCGCCGCTGTCGCCCAGGTAATGCCCGTCGCGGCCGTTGTCGGCGGGGTCGACCACCCAGCCGGCTTCCTGCAAGCCGGCACACAACTGTGCGCGCAGCGTCGGTTCGTCTTCGATCAGCAAAATCTTCATGCGCGGTTCAGCGGGGGTGGCCGTGGCCCACGGCGCGCCGACGCTCGGCCAGCACGGCGCCGCTGCGCGCGTCGACCTTGAGCTTCAACAGGCGGCCATCGGGCTGCAACAGCTTGATTTTGTAGATCCACGGCGGCGACGCCGGGCCATCGTGGGCTTCAGCGGCTTCCAGCTCGACATCCAGCACCTGGCCCGGGTGGCTGCGCGCCAGGCGTTCGAGCACGCTGCGCAGCGGCAGCGCCTGGCCGGCCTGCACCGCGGCGCGGGCGCGCTCGTGGTCGTCGTCGTCATGCGCCGGCGCCACCCCGGCAACCAAGGCCAGGCCGAGCAATGCGGCCAGGCGGACCGATGTGAGGCGACGAGGCATGGGCTGGCAGTGTCGGACCGCGCCGATGAACGGCGGCTGAACGGCGGCTTCAGCAAGGCTTCAAGCGCGGCTTTGAACAATCCACCGCATCGCATTTGTGCCCCTCTCCCACCGATTTGCCGTACCGACCATGACCCCGCCAAACACCTCCCCACGCACGCCTCGCCGCAGCCACCGCCGCCTGCTGGTCGCACTGAGCCTGGCCAGCGCCGCCGTGCTGGTGCCGCTGGCCCACGCCGCCGACACCACGCCGGCAGAGCAACTTGCCCGCTTCACCAAGCAAGCCGGCGCCGCCGGCCAGGCCGAGCGTGGACAGGCGTTTTTCACCAGCCGGCACGGCGGCGAGTGGTCGTGCGCGTCGTGCCATGGCAAACCGCCAACCGGCAACGGCCGCCACGCCAACACCGGAAAAACGCTGGCGCCGCTGGCGCCGGCGGCCAACCCGCAAACCTTTACCGACAGCGCCAAGGTCGACAAGTGGCTGCGGCGCAATTGCCGCGATGTCGCCCAGCGCGAATGCACCGCCGGTGAAAAGGCCGACCTGCTGGCCTATCTGATCGCGCTCCAGCCATGACCCCCCGCTTGCCCACCCCCCACGGCCGGCGCGTCGCCGCCGCCTTCGCCGCACTGCTGGCCGCCGCTGCCGCGCAGGCCGACGGCGGCCGCCGCATGCCGGCCAACGTACCCATGGCCTACAGCCAGGAATGCGGCGCCTGCCACGTCGTCTACCCACCGGCGCTGCTGCCGGCGGCGTCGTGGCGGCGGCAAATGGCGGGGCTAGACAAACACTATGGCAGCGACGCGTCGATAGACACCGCCAGCGCGCAGCAAATCGGCGCCTGGCTGCAGGCCCACGCCGGCACCTACAAGCGGGTGCGCGAGGAGCCGCCGCAAGACCGCATCACCCGCGCGGCGTGGTTTGCGCGCAAGCACGACGGCATCGACTCAGCGAGCTGGCGGCTGCCGGCGGTCAAGAGCGCCGCCAACTGCAACGCCTGCCACCCTGGCGCCGAACGCGGCGACTACGAAGACGACGCGGTGCGCATGCCGGCCGGCGCCACCACCAACCGCTGGCGCTTCTGGCGCCACGACTGACCACCCCATTGGAAGTCTTTGCCATGACCACCCTGTCCCCAGCGTCCCTTCCCGCCGCGGGCGCGGCGCGCCCCGCGGCCGCCGCCGTCCCGCAAGGCCCGGGCCGCCGCGTCATCGACGCGCCGACGCGCCTGGCGCACTGGCTGATCGCCGCCAGCTTTGCCGGCGCCTACCTCAGCGCCGACAGCGAGCATTGGCGCGCGGTCCACGTCGCCTTCGGCTGGACCATGATGACCGCGGTCGGCTTTCGCCTGCTGTATGCCTTGGTCGGGCCGCGGCCGGCCCGGCTGGGCGTGCTGTGGCGCAAGGCGCTGGGGCTGCCGGACTGGCTGCGCGGACTGGTCCGTGCAGGCGGCTTACCCGGCGCGCTGGCGGGCGCGGGATCCGCCTCGACCTGGCGTTCCGGTGCGTTGCAGGCGCTGGGCTGGACCGCCTTCGCGCTGTTGGCGCTGGCACTGCCGCTGGGCTTGAGCGGCTGGGCGACCTTCAACGAGTGGGGCGCGACGTGGGGCGGCGACGACCTGCTGGCCGAGCTGCACGAAGCGCTGGGCAACGCCATGCTGGGGCTGGTGCTGGCCCACCTGGGCCTGATCGCCGGCCTGAGCCTGCTGCTGCGCCGCAACCAGGCGCGCACGATGTGGAGCGGCCGCATCGCCGGCAGCGGCCCCGACCTGGTGCCGAACAACCGCGTCTGGCTGGCCGCGCTGCTGCTGGTGGGCGCGCTGGCCGTCGCTGGCTGGCAATGGACCCAGGCCACGGCGCAGGCGCCGGCCCGCGCCGACGCGGCCCAGATGGCCGACGACGACGATGACGACTGACGCGACCGCCGCCGCCAGGCCGCGGCGGTCAATCCGCTTTCCAGCGGGTCAACGGTAGGCCGGGTTCAGCGGCACCGCCACCATCGACCAGTAACTCGACCACGAGCTGTAGTTGCAGACGTCGCGCATCGGCGCCGCGGGGCCAATGGAGCCCACGCCGATCACGTTGACGTAGGTCCACAGGAAGTTCCAGAAGCTGGGCGGGTCGCTGATCGCGTTCCAGCTTGTCACAAAGCCCGACGGTGCCTGCGCGTAACTGGCGTCGCCGTTGGTGCTGAACACGCTGACCGCCAGTTGCGCCGGCTCGTTGGCCAGGGTCACGCAGCCGGCGCTGCCCCAGCCGCCGTTGCCGCGCGGGGTGCCGAACGGCGCATTCAGGTTGACGCCTTGTACCGTCATCGCGCCGGCAACCACCCCGGTGTACCAGCCCATTTGCACCGACACCGTGCCGCTGCCGCCGGGCGGGTTGGGCAGGTACCACAGCTCGGCGGTGTTCGATTCCCAGTCGCTGCCTTGGATAGACAGCCGACGCAGTGGCAAGCCCTTGTAGGTGACCGATTGCGCGGTGTTGCCGTCCTTGCCCGACACGCCGACCAGCAGCATGCGGCCGATGCGCGTGCCGTCGACGCTGTGCGTCCAGCTTAAGGCGCTGGCCCCGGCCGCGCTGGCCGAGCTGCTGGCGATGCGCGACATACCGCCCTGGAACAAAAAGCGCGCCTTGTCCCAGGCCTGCAGGCCGACCAGCTCGCCGATTTGCAGGCCAAGCTGGTTGTCGTCGTTGAAGTGGATGCCGGCGTACAGCCGCGACATCGCCGCTTCGCTGGCCGCCACCGAAAAAGTCGGGAAGGTCAGCGCGGTCGCCACGCTGGGCACGCCCGGCTCGACACGGCCAAAGTTGGGCGGGATCACGGTGGTAAAGCCCAGCGCGTCGCTGCCGGTGAATGAACGCAGCACCGCCGCGCTGGCGCCCGAGAAGGTGCCGTGCCCGGACAGCCAGCCGGGGAACGCCGGCGTCAGGTTGCTGCCCGGGTTGTACGGCGTCCATTTGCTGCCATCAAACATCTCGGTCGACCGTCCCGGGCCGCCCCAGGCCAGAATGGGTGCGCCCTTGTACAGCGTGCGTATCGGCGTGATCGGCCGCACGCCTTCATAGCGTCGCTTCTGGTGCCAGGCAACGATGCCGGCGTCGTGGTTGGCGTTGCTGAGCGCGAAGAACATCTTCACGTCGCGGTCTATGGTCAGCGCGTCGCGTGCCGACACAAACTGCGCCAGCAAGATCCAGTGCCCCGGTGGCAGCTCCGATTCGGGGCCGTCGGCCCAGTACTCGACGCTCAGCTTTTGCGCCGGCGTGAGCTGGCTGCTGATCAGCAGAATCTGCTGCATGTCGGCGGCCAGGTTGGCCGGACCGCGCAGATAGTTCGGCCCCGCCGCCAGCAGTGGGTGGTTGTCGTACTGCGCCGCCGAGCTCAGCGCGAACGGGGTCACATTTTCCCAATGCGGCGCGACATAGGTCTGGGTGACGCCGACGTTGTTGATCAGCGGTTGCCAATGCAGCATGTCGACTGCGTTGGGGGTGCAGTCGGCCACCGTGGTCGGCAGGCAAAACGGCATCGGCACGTTGCGCGGCACGTAGTACGTGGGGTCGGCGTAGGCGCCTGGGCGCAGGTCGCCGTACTGGTTGGAGCCGTCGTTGCGGCGCACGGCAATCACCGCCCCGGCGGCAACGTTGCCTATGCCCTGCGGCGTGCTCAGGCTGGTGCCGGTGTCGTTGGGGTCGTAGCCGCGCGCCACCATCGCCGCCGCCAGCCGCGTGGCACCGGCCGGGAACAAATTGACCAGGCAGCGGTAGGCGGCAAAGCTGATCGCCTTGGATTTGTTGGCCTCGGTCCGCTCGGACGACGGCCGCCGCTGCAGCTTGGCGGCGGTCGGCAGTGCGCTGGCGTCATACGCGGTCCAGGCGTCGTACATGCAGGTGTTGGCCACCGCCAGCGCCCGCGCCACGATCGGCGGGCCAAGCTTGGACAGCCGCACCTCGGCCAACGCCGAGTCGTTCCACGCCGTCACCGCGCTGAGCGCGAACGCCGACGGCGTACCCAGCATCAGCGCCAAAAGCCCTGTAGCACTGACCACCCGACGGCGGTGGTTTCTGACGACCCGCATGACATTCCTTCCACCGATACACACCACCCGCGCAACACCGACCGCCGCCACGCCAGCGCCAGCTCATGTTGTTTGTACCGTTTTTATCTACTTTGCCGATCAATATCTACGATAGAAGATGCATATCTTGCTTATTCATGCACCTACCCCCCTAATCTGGGTGGTCTGCCCCGCGCTTTCACGTGGCTGAGCAGCCGCATCGCGGTGGATGAGGTGGCGACGCGAGAATGTCGGCTTGGCCCCGGGGCGCGCCGGGCGCCGCGCCGCCACCGAAGCGGCACGGCCGCCACGCGCGGCCCGCGTCGCGCCGCACACCGACCCGCCTAGCGCCAATGTCGCCACCCATGGGGAACACCATCGACGCCGCCGCC
>WBZS01000561.1_pt1 | contig 43971 bp, 37 predicted proteins | sample 5204201 | NCBI WGS metagenome assembly WBZS01 (sample SAMN12344357, study PRJNA552823) | activated sludge metagenome | biome: Activated sludge suspended growth; feature: Nitrification reactor; material: Wastewater; isolation source: activated sludge from nitrification reactor of wastewater...
GAAAAGCACCGAGGTGATCAGCGGCGGGATCAGTCCGAGCCCGAACAGCCGGGCTCGGCGCAGCACGAGACCCGCCCCGGTGACCAGCAGTCCCAGGCCCGACATCAGTCCGGCCAGCGGTCTCGTCCGGGTGCGCGCAGCAGCCGATGGATTGCCCACGGCCTCCCTCCCGATAGGCCGAAATGCTGCCAGCCACTGTAGGGCACGCGAGCCGATGGTTGTGCAATCAACCACACACTCACAGCGCGTTCACAAGCTCGGTCAGTGTCTCCGAGCAGCCGGCGTCCAGGCGGACGGCGGCCAGTTCGTCGCCCCGGGTGGTGCCGCGGTTGACGATCGCGACCGGCTTCCCGGTGCGGGCGGCGTGCCGGACGAAGCGCAGCCCGGACATCACCGTCAGCGACGAGCCGGCCACCAGCAGTGCCTCGGCGGCGTCCACCGCGGCGTAGGCGTCGGCCACCCTGGGCGCCGGGACCGACTCGCCGAAGAACACCACGTCGGGCTTCAGCACACCCCCGCACAGCTCGCAGGGCAGGACGACGAAGTCGCCCCAGCTCTCGACCACGGCGTCGCCGTCGGGACGCAGCCGGCCGTCGTCCATCTCGGCCCGGCCGGCGGCGAGACTGCCGTCCAGGCCGGGGTTGGCGCCCTCGAGGCGGCGTTGCAGGGCGGTGCGCGAGGAGAGCGTGCCGCAGTCGAGGCAGATCACCCGGTCGATCCGGCCGTGCAGTTCGAGGACGTCCGGGCTGCCCCCGGCGGCGTGCAGGCCGTCCACGTTCTGGGTGATCACCGTGCCCAGCCCGCGGTCGGCGAGCGCCGCGAGGGCGCGGTGACCGGTGTTGGGCAGTGCCCTTCCGAAGCTGCGGAAGCCGAGCAGGGACCGGGCCCAGTAGCGGCGCCGGACGTCGGCCGACCGCAGGAAGTCGTCGTACTGGATCGGGCTGGTCGGCCGCGATCCGGCCCCGCGATAGTCGGGGATGCCCGAGTCGGTGCTGATCCCGGCCCCGGTCAACGCCACCCACCGGCGGCGGCGCAGCAGGGCAGCCAGCTCGTCCACAGTCACGGCCGTATCGATCACGCCAGCATTATTGCTCGCCAGGCGACGGCCCCGACGATGACGACGGTCAGGCCGAGCAGCCCCGCGAGTTGCCCGACCGGACGCCGTTGGCGCGGCGGCAGGATCAGCGCCGCGGTGGACGCCAGTCCGCCGATCAGCCCGCCCAGGTGCGCCTGCCAGGAGATGAAGCCGCCGCCGATGACGGTGATCAGGATGTTGAGGCCCAGGAACGCGGCGATCAGCCGGTAGTTGCCGCCGAAGCGGCGGGCCAGGATGAGCAGGGCGCCCAGCATGCCGAAGATGGCACCCGAGGCGCCGAGCGCCACCGAATCGGGAGCGCTGAGCCACATCACCGCCGCGGAGGCGCCCAGCGCGCTGATGCCGTACACCGCCAGGAACCGGGCCCGGCCCAGCACCTGCTCCAGGGGCGGGCCGAGGAACCACAGGGCGAGCAGGTTGCTGCCCAGGTGGAGGATCTCGGCGTGCGCGAAGGCGCTGGTCAGCACCTGCCACCAGGCGCCGGCGGCCACCCCGGCGAGCCAGAGGGTGCCGGGCAGGGTGGCGCATTGGCCGGCACCGACGCCCGGGTAGTAGTTGCCGCTGCCGTCGGCGAGCAGGCAGACGCCCTCCGGGCTGATGCCGAGCCGATTCACCCACAGGCTGTCCCAGCCGCCGGTGGCCAGGATCAGCAGGAACACCGCGATGTTCACCCCGATCAGCACCAGCGAGGTGCGGCGCGGATCGGCCGAACGGCGTCCGCCCAGCGGGCCGGTGGCGCTGCGAGTCGCCCGGACGCCCTCGCGGACACAGTCGGGGCACTGCACCCCCACCGGCGCGGTCACCATGCATTCCGGGCAGATCGGACGCCGGCAGCGCTGGCAGCCGATCAGCGTCGGGCGATCGGGATGCCGGTAACACACCGACGCCTGGGGTGGCTGGCTCATCGTCCCCAGCCTAATCTGGCCCCGTGCCCATACCCGACTTCATTCTCGATCTGCGCGCCAAGATCGGCCATGCCATGTTGTGGCTCTCCGGGGCGACGGCGGTGATCCTGCGGGAGGGTGCCGCGGGCACCGAGGTGCTGCTGGTGCGCCGCAGCGACGACGGCGAGTGGTCGCCGGTGTGCGGCATTGTCGATCCCGGCGAGGATCCGCATGTCGCGGCGATCCGTGAGGCGTCCGAGGAGGCGAGTGTCGAGATCGCGGTCGAGCGGCTGGCCTGGCTGAATGTCACCGAGCCGATCGTCTACGCCAACGGCGACGTGACCCAGTACATCGACCACACCTTCCGCTGCCGCTGGCTCGCCGGCGACCCCGTCCCGGGCGACGGCGAGGCGACGGACGCGCGGTTCTTCCCGCTGGACGAGCTGCCGCCGATGCTGCCCAGCTACGCCGAACGGATCGAGGTCGCGCTCGCCGACCGGGCCGAGACGGTGCTCGGCCGGGATTGGCTGCGGGGCCGCTCCGGATGAACGGCTTCCAGCCCCGGACGCCGCTGGAGCAGCAGCTGGTCCGGGCCTTCGACCACCCGACCGACGGGGTCGCCTACCAGGCGTTCGTGCGCGAACTGATGCTCATCGCGATCGGCGTGCTGGGACGCCGCGAGCCGCACGGCTTCCAGCCGCTGGTGCTGTCCCCGCTGGGCGCGCCGGGAGTCTGCGTGTTCAGTCACCCGGACCGGTTCGACACCTTCAGCAACGACCTGATGCTGCCCGGCCCCGGCTGGGAGGTGCGTGCGGAACCGGCCCGGCCGCTGTTCGAGTGGGCGGTGGCCAACGAGCTGAGCGTGCTGCTCAACCCGGGCAGCGTCTACGGCAAGGACTTTCCCGCCTTCGAACTGCGCGGCTTCCTGCGCGGCCGGTGGGTCTGACCGGTTCAGCGGTAGGGCACGCCGATCTCCCACCGGAAGCCGACCACGGTGCGTTCCAGGGTCGGGAAGCTGCGCTGAACCGCCTTGTCGGCGTCCAGGCGGAGGCTTTCGGAGCGGGCCGGCGGGGCGTCCAGGGTGGGCCATTCGCTGCACCACACCCGCCGCGGCAGCCGCAGATGGTGGAACTGCACCCGCAGGTCGACGTCGGTGAGCCGGTCGACCGCGGCGCGGCGGAACTCCGGGGGCGGCGGCGTCCGGTACCAGAAGGTGGTCTCGTACTCGACGGCGGTCGTCTCGCCCGGCGCGAGCGGTTCGTCGAGCAGGATGTCGATGGCGAACAGGCCGTCGCCCAGGGCGTACGGCTCGCCGCACCGGCCGCCCTTGACCACCCGGAAGCACGCCGCGTCGGTGTCGAAGACGCACGGGTAACGGTCCAGTTCCTCCTCGGCGCGGATCACCTGGACGGTGCGGTGTGACTCGGGCAGCCCGTCCGGGCCGATCCGATGGCAGTCCCGCAGCGAGACCGTCCGGTGCCGTCGCGGGGGCAGGACGCCGGCGCGGACGACCGCGCGGCCGCCGATCAGGGTGTCCCCGGCGTCCGCGGAGCCGGCCAGCCGCAACAGGGTGGCGGCGTCGTCCGGGGTCATCTCGAAGGCCTCGATGAACCAGCGCAGGGTGGCCAGGCTCAGCGAACTGCCGGCCAGCGCGCGATACACCCGGTCCTTGAGTTTGCGGGGGAGGGCCTCGTGGTCGGAGGGCTGCAGACCGTTCGCCCAGAGGTATTCGGCGATCACCTGGCAGATGCCGCTCTGATGCAATGCGTGCGCTTGACGGCGGCCGATACGGGCCTGCCAAAGGCATGCATAGCGTGGATCGAGCAACAACTCGCGGAGCTGACGGGAGGTGTCCTCGAGGGCTTTCCTGTCCAACGGGTCCTTCTTCGGGGGTGGTTCTTATCCGAATGTTAGTGAGGGAAGGTTGACCTGACCAAGGGGACGCCGATAGTCGCGGACGGCCTGAACGAACGGTTGGTCAGACACGCCCGGGATCACCCGGACGGGTGTGGTGGCATCCGTCGGCGCCGCGCAGACTCGGCAGTAGCACCGGTAGAAGGAGGCAGATCATGACCGCGCAACCGCCGATTCTCCCGACCCAGGGTGTGCCGGGTTCGCCCGAATCCGCTCCCAGCGCCGGCTCGGCCGATGAGCCGGAGGGCCTGGTGATTCAGGACACCCCGGTCATCGACGCCACGAAGCTGAGTCATTCGGAGCCCGACGAGAGCTGAGCGAGTTCAGGCCCGACGCCGGCATCAGAAGATGGGGCTCTAGCCTCGCGGCGTCAGCCGCTCGAAGAACCGCACGGACTCATCGAAGATCAGCTCGGCGTCGTTGTCCAGCGTGGCCACGTGGTACGAATCCTCCAGGACGACGTGGGTGACGTCGTCCGAGCCGACGTGCTTCAGCAGGGTCTGCCACGAGAGCGCGGGCACGATGTGGTCCTCGCGCGAGGTGAGCAGCAGGATCGGCAGCCGCAGGTGGGGCAGGTCCTCGACGACGATCTTCCACAGCCGGGTCTGGCTGTACATCGCGCGCAGCGGGTTGCGGTCGTAGGCCAGTTCCACCACGCCCGGCTTCTTGATGTCGCCGGCGATGCCGGCCAGCGAGGGGATCAGGTGCTGCAGCACGCCGAGCACCTTCAGCCGCGGGTCGTTGTGGGCGTAGATCGGGTTCACCACCACCAGGCCGGCCAGGCCGGGCTTCTCCTGGGCCAGCTTGGTGGCCAGCAGTCCGCCCATCGACAGGCCGGCGGCGAACACCGTCGAGCAGCGCCGCGCCAGCTGCTGGTAGGCGAGGTCGACGGCGCCGTACCAGTCCTGCCATCCGGTGGCGTTGAGGTCCTTCCAGTGGGTGCCCATGCCGGGCAGCAGCGGCACCCGCACCGAATAGCCGGCCGCCGCCAGATGCTCGGCCCAGCCGCGCATCGATTGCGGCGTCGAGGGGTAGCCGTGGCACAGCACCACCCCGACCTCGGAGCCGTCGATGCTGATCGGCTCCGCCCCCGGCATGATCGTCATGGCGTCATCATGGCGCACCGAGGGCGGAGCCGGCAGTCGTGGGTCAGGAGACGAAGGTCGCGTTCAGGCTGATCGGAATGCTCGCCAGGGCAGCCGACACCGGGCAGCCGGCCTTGGCCTCCTCGGCGAACTTCAGGAACTCTTCCTCGGTGAGGCCCGGCACCTTGGCCACGACGGTCAGGTCGCTGCCGGTGATGCCGACGCCGGGTTGGAAGCCGACGACGGCCTTGGTGTCGACCGACTCGGGCGGGGTGCCGTTGCCGGCCAGGGCGTGCGACAGGGCCATCGAGTAGCACGCCGCGTGCGCCGCCGCGATCAGCTCTTCGGGGTTCGTGGTGCCGGCGCCGGCCTCGGCCCGCTTCGCCCACTTCAGGTCGAAGTGCGCGACGCCGGACGTGACCAGGTCGACGCTACCGGCGCCCTCGATCAGGCTGCCCTCCCAGTGGGCCTGCGCCGTGCTCTGCGTTGCCATCAAGCTGCTCCTTCTGCTCGGAATCGGCGGACGAGCGCCCGCCTGTCGTCCCCAGGCTAGGCGGTGGGGACGACGGGGGCGAGCCTCCGTCCGGGCGTCAGGCGGCCTCAGGCGGCCAGCAGGGTGTCGATCTGTCCCATGGCCGAGGTGGCGCCCTCGATCATGCCCATGTCGAGCACCTGCTGCAGGCCCTCGGCGCTGCCGAAGACCGCGACGAAGGTGGCCCGGGTTCCGCCGTCGTGCGCGGCGAACGAGTAGACGTTCTGCGACTCCGGCAGGTCGGTGTTCGGGTTGAAGTCCTCATCGGCGAAGCCGTCGACGAAGGCGAACGAGTCGGGCTCGGAGACCTCGGTGATCCGCCAGTAGCCGCAGAACTTCTCGCCCTCGGGGCTGGTCATGTAGTAGTTCATCAGCCCGCCCGGGCGTAGGTCGTGGTCGACGAAGGTCGCCGGGTACTCCGGCGGCCCCCAGACCCGCTCGAGCTGACGCGGGTCGGCGTAGATCTGCCACACGCGCTCCACCGGGGCGGCGAACTCGGCGACGATCGTCAGGGACAGGGCATCGAGGTCGGTCTTGACGTCGACAACAGGCATGGTTCACTCCTTCAATTGGTTGATCAGGTCGTCGATCCGGGAGATCCGGCCGCGCCAGATCTCTTCGAACTCGGAGAGCAACGAGGCGGCCGATCGCACCACCTGCACGTCTCCGCTGGCCAGCGCTTCACGACCCTGCCGGCGCTTGGTCAGCAGGCCCGCCCGTTCGAGCACGGCCACGTGCTTCTGCACGGCGGCGAAGCTCATGTCGTAGTAGCCGGCCAGCGTGCTGATCGAGTGCTCACCGGAGAGCACGCGGCGTAGGATGTCGCGCCGGGTGCGGTCGGCGAGCGCGTGGAACAGGGCGTCGGCCCGGTCCTCGTCGTCCTCGATCATGGGACCAACCTACAACCAAATGGTTGTAGGTTGTCAACACGCGGACGCGTTTACCGACCGTTTATGACCTGTCAGCACTCTGATCTCAATCCCGACGCGGACAGCAGACGTGGCTGGGAGGGACGCGGGGTCGGGGGGCCTGCGCAGTCGCACGGGAGCGTCCATGGTGGGGAGCCGTTCGGGGGGTTCGGCTCCTCACCATCGGCAGGACTACCATGGACGCCGATGAGAACAGGGCGGCGGCGATGAGCGAGAGTGAAGCCGGCGAACCCCTGGAACCGATCCGCACCTTCGCCTCACTGGCGGTGCTCAACTACCGGCTGCTTTTCCTGGGTTCGCTGACCTCCAACGTCGGCACCTGGATGGCGCGGGTGGCCCAGGACTGGCTGGTGCTCACCCAGCTGACCGATCAATCGGCGACCGATCTCGGCTACATCACCGCCCTGCAGTTCGCCCCCGGCGTGCTGATCTCGCCGATCGCCGGCGCCGTGGCCGACCGGTTCGGCAAACGCCGGATCATGATGGTCACCCAGTCCGGGACGGCGCTGGTGTTCGCGCTGCTGACCGGGCTGGTGGCGTCCGGCACCGTGCAGCTCTGGCACGTCTATCTCAGCGCCACGATCGCCGGTGTGCTGTGGGGCTTCGACGCGCCGGCCCGGCAGGCCTTCGTCTCCGAGGTGGTGCCCGACCACCTGCTCGGCAACGCGGTCGGGCTGAACAGCGCCTCGTTCAACGGCGCCCGGCTGCTCGGCCCGGCGATCGCCGGCCTGATGATCGCCTGGGTCGGCATCTGGCCGGTGTTCGCGGTCAACACGGTCAGTTTCATCGCGGTGCTGCTCGGCCTGTTCCTGATGCGCGCCGACCAGCTGCACCCGGCACCCGTGCGGCGCGGCCGCGGCGCGATCCGCGAGGGCATGGCGTATGTGGCACACCGGCCCGACCTCCAGCTGGTGCTGTTCTGCATCTTCATGCTCGGCACGTTCGGGTTGAACTTCCAGATCACCAACGCCCTGATGGCCACCAAGGTGTTCGGCGTCGGCCCCGAGGGCTACGGCCTGCTCGGCTCGGTGATGGCGTCCGGCACCCTGGCCGCGGCGCTGATGGCGGCGCGCCGGCGGCGTCCGCGGTTGCGGCTGGTGGTCGGCGGACTGGCCGCCTTCGCGGTGGTCACCACGGCGCTGGCCCTGGCGCCCGGCTACTGGATCTACACCGTCCTGCTGATACCGACGGGGCTCACCTCACTGACCGTGATGACGGCGGCGAACACCACGGTGCAGCTGACCACGGCGCCCGAGATGCGCGGCCGGGTGATGAGCCTGTACATGGCGATCTTCACCGGTGGGACGCCGCTGGGCGCCCCGCTGATCGGCTGGGTCGGTGACGCCTGGGGCCCGCGCTGGACGCTGCTGGTCGGTGCCATCGCCACCGGGATCGCCGCGCTGGTGGCCGCCGGCTACCTGTGGAACCGGATGGGACGCCCCACGCGACTGCCGGCCTGACTCCGGGGTTTACGTCCGGTTTATCCCTCGGGCGGATCGTTTCCCTCATGGACAGGACGGGGGGTGATCGCCGGGCACATGCCCTAGGGTGCTGGCTAGGTTCTCACACCCCCTGGAGGCCCCATGGCAGCGGTCGATTTCCGCGTGCTGGGCCCGGTCGGAGTGACGGTGGATTCCGAGCCGCAGCGCTTGCGTCCGATGGAGGCGACGGTGCTTGCGGTCCTGTTGGCCGATCACAACCGTCCGGTGACCCTGGACGCGTTGATCGATCGTGTCTGGAGGGGCAGCCCGCCGCGCACCGCGAGCACCGCGATCCGGGTGCACATCGACCGGCTCCGTGCGGCGATGCGGCGGCAGGAGATCTCCCGGCTGGTGGCGGCGTCCGGCGGCTACCGGCTGGTCGTCGAGCCCGACGAGCTGGACGCCCAGCGCTTCGACGACGCGCTGCGCCGCGGGCGGGAGGCGTCCGGGCGGGACCCGCGCGCGGCCGGGGTGTTGCTGCGCCAGGCGCTGGCGGAGTGGCGGGGCACGCCGTTCGGGGCGATCGAGGGAATCGAGTCGATCGACGTGACTCGTAGCTATCTGCAGAGCCGGCGCGCCGAGCTGCTGGTCGAACTGGCCGAGGTCGAATTGGCCTCCGGTCGGCACGCGGCCGTGATCGCCGACCTGCGCCGCTGGTGCGCCGAGTTCCCCGAGTCGGAGGCGCTGGCGTCCTGCCTGGTGCTGGCCCTGTACCGCAGCGGCGACCAGGTGGCGGCCCTGGACGAATGCCGCGCCTTCACCGAACGGTTCTCCGCCGACTACGGCCTGGACGCCGGACGCGCGTTCCGCCGGCTGGAGAACGACCTGCTCAACCAGCACCCGCGGCTCGACCCGCCGGTCGACGTCACGGTCGCCGCTCCGCCGGCCCCGATCGGCCGGCAGCACCTGGTGGACGCCGTCACCCGGCTGCTGACCGCCCCGCGTCCGCCGGCGCTGATCGCGCTCGGCGGGCGTCCGGGGATCGGGGTCAGCACGGTGCTGAATCACCTGGCCCGGGCGGTGCCGGGAGCGGTGCTGATGCCGTCCGGGGCGACGGCGGTGGCCGGGCTGGCCGAGACGCTCGGCGTTCTGCTGCCCGGCCGTTCGATCGGCGACCGGGCCACCGTGCTGGCCGGGGAGTTGTGCCGGCCCGGGCGGGTGCTGATCGTCGATGACCTGGACGCCTTGGTGCCCGACACGCTGGAACTGCTGCTGGCGCTGGCCCGCTTTCCGGGCATCTGCTCGTTCGTCACCGGCGGGCGGTCGCGTCCGCTGGCCGAGCACCCGCTGCTCAGCGACGGCTGGATCGCCGCCACCGACTGCGTGGCGCTGGAGGTGCAGCCGCTGGACGACGACTCCGCCCGGGCGCTGGTCGCGTCCCTGGTGTCGGGCACCAATCCGCAGCGCCAGGCGTTGGTCGAGAAGGTGGTCGCCTCGGCCGGCGGCGACCCGTTCCTGCTCGCGGCCCTGGCCCGCGAGACCGAGGCGACCGGAGGGTGGGTCGCGGCACCGGCCAGCCTGGAGGAATTCGTCCGGCGCAGCCTGATCGGGCTGCCGGCCGGCGCCGCCACGCTGCTGGCGCTGGCGGCGCTGGATCCGCCCACGGACCTCGATCTGCCCCTGCTGCGTGAGGCGCTCGGCTTGTCGAGCGCCGAATCCGCTCGTCTCGCCGAGGCGGCGCTGGCCGCCGGCCTGCTGATCGAGTCGCCGCGTGGGATTGCGTTCCGGCACGCGGGTTTCCGCACTGCGCTCGCCCGGCTCGGCGCGACTCCCGCGGCCCACCATCGAATGATCGATCTGCTAGCCGCGCGGCCCGATCCCGACATTCCACGCATCGCGCATCATGCACGGCAGCTTCCCGACGCGGTCGAACAGGCGGCCGGCTACACCGCGGCCGAGGCAGCGGGGCTGCTCGCTGCCGGGGTGCCGCTGGCGGCGGCCGACCGCTACGCCGAGGCCGTCGCGCTGGCTCAGCGGGCTCGGCTGGCGCCCCGCAGCTGGCTGCCCTGGGCACTGGAAGGTGTGACCGCTCTCACCCTGGGCGGCCGGATCGAGCGTGCGATGGCCCGGGCCGGGGAGCTCGCTGCGGAAGCCAGGCGCGCCGCTGAACCGATCCTGTTCGCTGAGGCAGCACTCGCATCCGCCAGTCCCTGGACGCCGCTGGGTGCTGACGCCAGGAGGGCCCAGCTGTTGCTCAGCGAGGCCCTGGACCAGGTGCCGGCCGACGCCGGAGCGCTTCGCGTCCGGCTTGTCGAGGGTTACCTGCGTGCGGGGCGCGCGGGCGACCCGACCCTGCTGGCGCGGCTGGGCGATGTGCTGCCTCACCTCAGCGAGCAGGCCGCAGGTCCGGACCCGGTCGCGGGCATGAACGCCATCCGGGCGCTGCATTCGCTCGCCTGGTCGAACCGGCAGCGTCCGGAGCGACGGCTGGAGCTCGCGCAGCAGCTTGTGGTGGCGGCCGCGCGGACGGGCAGCGTCGAAGCCGAACTCGACGCTCTCCGACTGGTGGTCACCGCACACATGGAACTGGCCGACCGGCTGGGGGCTGCCGCGGCGGCGCAGCACTACGGACAGCGTGCCGAGCAGGCCGGATCGGTACTGCACCAGTGGTGGGCCGCGCTGCGTGCCGAGGCGCTGGCCTCCTGCGGCGGACGCCTGCCAGTCGCAGCGCGTCATGCCGCACGCGCGGCAGCACTACAGGCCGGCGTCGACCCTGAGACGGTCCGATTGGCGACCGACGAGCGGCGACTCAGCGACGCGATCCGCGATGGCCAACTGGCCGAGCTGGCCACCGCGCTGGAGGCACTCGAGGACGACGTCTCCAGCTTCGATCCGCTCTACCAGATCGCCGGTGCGGCGATCTCGACAGCGGTCGGCGTGGAGCCGTCGGAAGACTATCTGCGGTCGCTGTGGGAAACGGTTCGCGGGACGTTCCGGGCGGCGCCGGGAGCCGCCCTGGTCGTGCTGGCGCTCGGCGGTTCGACGCCGTCCGACGCCTTGGCCGATGATCTGGGCGCGGAACTGGCGGCGCTCAGCGGCTGCTGGATTCCGGTCGGCGGCTCGGCGGGCGTTGGCCCGGCCGACGCCTATCTGGCACGTCTGTGCCGACGTCGCGGCGAGGTGGGCGCCGCGGCACACCATCGGGAGGTGGCGACATCCGTCGCCCACAGGTTCGCGCCCGCCTGGGCGCGGTTCACAGAAATGGAGTGAGGAATGCCCAAGGGAACGCTCGAGGACTACATCGGCGACGACACCACCCTGTTCGTCCTGCAATGGAACGACTGGTCGACGGCGGACGATCGCCAGGAGGTCTACAAGGCTGCCTGGGAAGAGGTCCGGCGTGGGCGTTCCGCGCTGGCCTTCATCACGGCCGTGGCGCAGGCGAAGAATGCGAAGGTCCCGGACCACATCCAGCACTACCTGATCAAGCACCGCAACTTCTCCGACACGTTCCAGGCCGCCTTCAAGAAGGTGCGCAAGGACAACTGGCGGCTGGGTGTCGTGGTCGATCAGACCAACCTCGAGTCATTCCCGCCGGAGGTCACCTTGCTGAAGGACCGCGAGGCGCAGCTGGTGATGCTCTACGTCGTCGGCGACCCCTCCATCTGAGCCGCACATCGCTGGTTGAGCTTGTCGAAACCCCTGGTGCTGGGCCGTCGAGGGGTCTCGACAAGCTCGACCGACGAGGGGCTCGACCAGCGACGGATCGGGAGTCCGCTCAGCCCCCGGACTTGCGCCGGAACTGCCGCTTGCCGCCCTGGGCGTGGGTGTTCTTCGCCGTGCCCCGGGCGGCATCGGTGTGATCGGCGCCGGAGTGTTGGCTCTGCTGTTTGCGTTCCAGCGCCGCCTTGAACGCGGCCTTGGTGTCAGCGTTCGGATCGGATTCCGGCATCGGTGCCTCCTGGGTCGCGGGCTGGGAGACACCACTGTAGGCGGTCAGTCCTTCGCGGTGGGGCCGGCCCAGCGCCAGGGCGGCGGATCGGCAGGCCGTTCCCCCGGCGTCCAGGTGGTGACCGTCGCGCCGCGGCGGCTCAGCACCTCGAGGAACTCGGTCAGGCCGACCTGGCGTTCGGCACCGTCGCCGACGATCGTGAGGGTGTCGTCGAACGGGCCGATCGAGCCGATCAGGCCCGCGACCGCCGTGACGTCGAAGCGACTGCCGTCGACGGCCAGAGCAGGCGCGTCCGCCTCGGTGAGGATCGCACCGGAGAGGTCGGCGGTCATCACCGACGCCCGCAGCAGTTGGGCGCGGGTGAAATCGGCACCGGTCAGGTCGGAGCCCTGGAAGTCGGCTCGAAGGCAGTCGGTGCGCCGGAGGATCGCCCGGCGCAGCGATGCGTGGGTGAGGTCGGCCTTGACCAGGCAGCTGCCGGTCAGGTCGGCGTCATCGAAGCGGGCACCGGGTGCGAACGCCCGGTACAGATCGGCGCCGGTGAGTTCGGCGCCGGTGAGGACGGCGTCGGCGAGTTCGGCCTCGATCAGATTGGCGCCGCTCAGCAGGGCGCCGGTGAGGTCGGCGCGGGTCAACGTCGCCTGCTCCAGGTCGGCGCCGCGCAGGTCGGCGTCCCGGGCGACGAGGCGAGTTCCCTCGGCACCGGCGGACGCGACCCAGGCGGCATGAGCGACGAGTCGTGGGCCCAAATCGTCCATCGGGTTTCCTCCAGATCCGCTCATGGCCACCACAGCACCCGCTTGTCGAGGCCTGCGGCCCGGATGGCATCGTCCAACCGGCCGAACTGCTCCGCGGTCAGGTTCCTGGTGTCGAGCATGACATTGTTCTTGCTGGCGATCTCGCTCCGGATGGATCTCATGGCATCGTCGAGCTTGAAGTTGAAGGACCGGAACGCCTTGACGTCCCAGGTCTGGCGGGCTCGATCGATGAACTCCGTGCCGCGCGGACCGCGCTGAAGACCGGACACCTGCCCCTTCTTCTCCAGTCCCAGGCCGACCTCGGCCTCGTCCCAGCTGCCCTTGGTCACCTTGCCGCCCTTGTCGGCGTCCTTGGCCAGCTCCCGCAGCCGGGGCAGGTCGGCCTCGGTGAACCGGCCCGACTCGACCGACGACTTCTCCCAGTCGGACTGGTTGGTCCGGGGCGGACGGCCCGAACCGCTGCCGGACGACCCACTGCTCGACGACGAGGAGCCCTCGCCGGACGCCATCTGCAGCAGCCCCTGGGTGATCAGGGTGGTGCCGATCAGCGTCCCGGTGAGCAGGGCCACCCCGCTGCCGGTCAGCACGACGGTGCCGGCGGTGGTCACCAGCAGCGCCGCGGCGGGCGGGAACATCATGAACGACAGCAGCAGGATCGCCAGGCCCAGCATCAGGCTGGCGTTGGAGAGGGCGTCCAGGACGTGGAAGTTGGTCACCACCCGGTGGGCGGGGTCGCGGGTGAACGCCAGCATGAGCAGCATCGCCACCCCGGCCAGCAGCCCGCCGGACGCCGTCGCCAGGCGAACGGCCGGGCGCAGCCTGGTCTCGTGCAGCGCCGGTTCGGTGACGCTGCGCAGGCCGCGGATCCAGTGCGGGAACTGGGCGACGACCAGGACGGCGCCGGCCAGCAGCCCGGCCACCGCCAGACCGGCGCCGACCCAGCCGGTCATCCAGCCCTGCAGCGGCCGAGTGGCCGGGAAGCCGCCGACGATCAGGAAGACGATGCCGGGCAGCATCGCTGCCAGCCACAGGATCGTCCGCCAGTTCAGCAGGGCGGCGCGGAGATCCAGCCCCGACAGCAGCGTGCGTCCGGCCGCGGCCCAGCGTCCGGCGTCCGTGGCCTTGCCGAGCAGCCGCACCGACTCCTGGACGCGGTCGGTCAGGTGCGGCGCGGGGATGCCGGCGTCCTGCGCGTTCAACGCTGCCCGACGCTCCAGCACCACCTGCCAGGTCGACCAGGTGCTCCACGGCGCCTTGCGGAACGCGGCGGTCAGCACCGGTCGCGGGTCCAGCCCGGACGCCGCCTCGCCGGCCAGCAGCAGCTCCGGACGAGCCGCGCGGGCCCGGGCCAGTACCCGACGGTCCAGCGCCACGGCGGCCACCAGCGTTACCACCAGCAGGACCGGCAGTGCGTCGCCGAGCCGGTCCAGCGGCCAGGCCAGCCAGCCGCGCGGCACCAGGGCCGCGTCGGCGTTGCCGTTGCAGTGATCGAGCGTGACCAGCAGCAGCGGCAGCGCGCCGAGCCAGCGCAGGCGTCCGCGGGTGCGCACGAAGAAGGCCAAGCCGGTCGCGGCGAGCGCCGTCCAGACCAGATGCTGAATGGCGGTGTCGTTGCCGCTGAGCCAGTCCTGGAAGGCGGCCGGCTGCGGTAGCCAGGTGGTCAGCGACGTCCAGATCGAGGGCACCACGACCACGCCGAACAGGCCGCCGGCGACGACGAAGCCGCCCACCGTCGGCATCGCCATGTAGCCCAGCCGGGCGTAGCGCAGCGCCGCCTCGCACAACGCGAAGCCCGTGCCCAGCGCGGCACCGAGCAGCAGGTGATCCGTCCAACCCAGCTGGGCGTGGATCCGCCGGTGGCGCCAGACCAGCCAGATCAGCGGGACCAGCTTGAGCACCTCCTCGAGCAGTGGGTCGTAGGTCCAGGAGGCGAGGCGCACCACGTCGCCGATCGGCTGCCGGGTGATCAGGGCGACGCCGCGGGTGACCAGCCATTGCAGCACGGCGGTCATCGGGGCGCAGACCAGGAAGCCGAGCGCGATGCCCTGCAGCAGGGTCGCCCACCGGAGCGTCCGCGCCCACGAGGCGAGCACGGTCAGCTGGGTCACCGCCACGACGGCGGCGAACACCATCAGAGCGATCACTGCGCACCTCCGGGGGTTCGAGGTCGGGTCGCGTGCCAGGCTATGCGCTTCCGGGTTCGGCTCGAAGGGGTCCCCGGGGGAGGCCTCCGCGCGGTAGCCTCAGGCGCGTGCTGCTCTCCGACCGCGACATTCGGGCCCAGATCGACGCGGGGCGGGTGTGCTTCGAGCCGTGGGACGCGGCGATGATCCAGCCCAGCAGCGTCGACGTCCGGCTGGACAAGTACTTCCGGCTGTTCGACAACCACAAGTATCCGGTGATCGACCCCGCCCAGGATCAGCCCGAACTGACCCGGCTGGTCGAGGTCGACCCGGCCGAGGGCTTCGTGCTGCACCCCGGCGAGTTCGTGCTGGGCAGCACCTTCGAGACCGTCACCCTGCCCGACGACCTGGCCGCCCGGGTCGAGGGCAAGTCGAGCCTCGGACGCCTCGGGCTGCTCACCCACGCCACCGCCGGCTTCGTCGACCCCGGCTTCAGCGGCCACGTCACGCTGGAACTCTCCAACGTCGCGACGCTGCCGATCATGCTCTGGCCGGGGATGAAGATCGGCCAGCTGGCCTTCTTCCAGCTCTCCAGCCCATCGGAGAACCCGTACGGCTCGGCCGTCTACGGCTCGCACTACCAGAATCAGCGCGGACCGACGGCGTCGCGGAGCTTCCAGAACTTCCACCGCGCCGACGTCTGAGGTCTGACGGGGGCCCGGCGACAAGGCTCAGCCGAGGACGTCGGACAGGTCCGCGGCGGAGAGGTCGGCGAAGGCGTCCGCGACCCCCGGGCAGACGATGGCGCCGTCGATCGTGTTCAGGCCGAGGGCCAGCGGCCGGGAGTCGACGCAGGCCTGCCGCCAGCCCTTGCCGGCGAGCTGTGCCGCGTAGGGCAGGGTGGCGTTGGTGAGCGCCCAGGTGGAGGTGTTGGGCACCGCGCCCGGCATGTTCGCGACGCAGTAGAAGATCGAGTTGTGCACGGTGAACGTCGGATCGTCGTGCGTGGTGGGGTGCGAATCCGCGAAGCAACCGCCCTGATCGATCGCCACGTCGACGAGCACCGAGCCGGGCCGCATCTGGGCCACCATGTCGTTGGTGACCAGCTTCGGCGCCCGGGCCCCGGGGATCAGCACGGTGCCGATCACCAGATCGGCGGCCAGCACCTGCTCACGCACGCTCAGGCTGCTCGACACGATGCCCTGCACCCGGTTGTCGTAGCGCCAGAAGGTCATCCGGAGCTTCTCCAGATCGGTGTCCAGAATGGTCACGTTGGCACCCATGCCGAGGGCGATGTTGGCGGCGTTCTGGCCCGCCACGCCGCCGCCGAGCACCACCACCTTGGCGTTCGGGACGCCGCCGACCGCGCCCATCAGCACGCCGCGTCCGCCCTGCGTCCGCATCATCGCGTGCGCACCCACCTGCGGCGCCAGGCAACCGGCCACCTCCGACATCGGGTAGAGCAGCGGCAGCATGCCGTTCGGCAGCTGCACCGTCTCGTAGGCCAGCGCCGTCGTCCCGGCCTCGAGCAGCCGCTCGGTGAGTGCCCGGTCGGCGGCCAGGTGCAGGTAGGTGAACAGCAGCAGGTCGTCGCGCAGATACCCGTACTCGGACGCCACCGGCTCCTTCACCTTCATCACCAGCTCGCCGGCCGCCCAGGTCGCGTCGGCGTCCGGGAGGATGGTGGCGCCCTGGGCGGCATATTCGGCGTCGGTGATCGACGACCCGAAGCCGGCGCCCGCCTGCACGAACACCTCGTGCCCGCGGCGGGCCAGCTCGTGCACGCCCACCGGCGTGATGGCCACGCGATACTCGTTGTTCTTCACCTCGGTGGGCACGGCGATCCTCATGGCGCGCTCCTTCGACGCTCGCTTGCCGAGCAGTGTAAGCGCGCCGGACGCCCCTCCAGTAGGGCATACGCTGCGGGAATGCTGACCTGGGCGGAACTCGCGGCCCGCACCCTGGCCCGCCAGTTCCCGGACGACGCCGCCACGCTCGACGTCCCGGCCCTGCTGGACCGGCTCGGCCCGATCCAGTCCCAGACTGCCCGCTCCGTCTTCGTCGGCCTCGCCGCGCGCCGCCCCGGACTGACCCGGGACGCCGTCACCGCCGCCTACGAGGCCTTCGCCATCGTCCGGGGCAGCAGCCTGCGCGGCACCGTACACACCAGCGGCACCGCGCAGCACCCGGTGCTGGAGGTCGCCACCCGGTTGGGCCAGCGCGCACTGTGGAGCAGGTCGCTGCGGCTGGTGGGGCGCACCCTCGAAGAGGTCTGGACCGGCATCGAGGAGTTCGCGGCCGACCACTGGCGGACGCCGGGCGAACTCGCCGAGCACCTGATCGCCTGGCTCGCCGAGCACGACCCGGGTGCCCGTCCGGCGTTCTCGGGGAACCAGGGGCGCTATTTCGCCTTCGGCCACGGCGGGCTGCTCCGGCGTCCGCTCGGCGGAGACTGGGCCGGCCAGGGCGCTCCCGGCTACCGGACGGCGTCCGCGCTGCTGGGCGACCGCTCGGCCGTGCTGGCGGATGCCGAGGCCGCCGTGGATGCCCTGGTGCTGCGGCACGTCGCCGCGCACGGGCCGTCCAGCCGGCACGACCTGGCCTGGTGGTCGGGTCTGGGACTGACCAGGGTGGACGCCGCGATCGGACGCCTGGGCCTGGCGTCCGAGGAGGGCCCGGACGGCCGCCACTACCTCGACCTCCCGGACGCCCCGGCGCCGGCCCAGCCGTCCGGCGTCCGACTGCTGCCCGAATTCGACGCGCTGCTGTGCGGCTACGACCCGGCCGGCCGGGAGCGGTTCGTGGACGCCGCCCACTACGACGTGCTGTGGAAGCAGGCCAACGGTCAGCTGCTGGCGCCCGTGCTGGCCGGCAGCCGGCTGGCCGGACATTGGCGGCTCACCGGCACCGGGCGCCGCCGGCGGCTGGAGGTCGTCGGGTTCTCCGGCCTGCCGCCGATCGGGCGGGCGGAACTGGCGGACGCCGTCACGGCGCTGGAGCTGGGCCTCGGCCTGCAACTGGCCGGCGTGGACCGGCCGTAACGCGCTGTGCGCGACGCCCGGGGGCCGTCCCATCCCCCCGAAAGGGCCGGCCCGCCGGGGCGTCGCGCACCATGCGTTCCCCCGAAGAAGTCGCACCGCCGATTTCAGCCCCCCAACTGCTCGGGATCAGCGACTTCAACCACTAGGAGTGGTCGTCACAGGGGCTGATACATCAACCGTCGGGGAATTTTCCGGGGCCTCAGCCGCGCAGCCAGACGGTGGTGTCGGAGAGCAGCGAACCATCCGCGCCGAGCTCGCCGGACGCCAGCAGCACCTCGCCGGACGGCAGCGCGACCGGCTCGGAACCGAGGTTCGTCCAGGACTGGAAGCGGACGCCGCCGGCACCCGCCGGCCGGGCGAAGGCCAACACGTCGGCGGGGCTGTCCAGCCACTCCAGGGCTCCGTCACCCAGCGCGGCCAGCTCGCGCCGCAGCCCCAGCGCCGCCTTGTACAGCTCGAGGGTGGAGCCGGCGACGCCGTCCTGGGTGTCCGCCGCCAACGACGCCCAGGACGCCGGCTGCGGTAACCACGGGGCCGCCGCGCCGTCGGGGGAGAAGCCGTACGACTCGCCCGCGGACGTCCAGGGCAGCGGGACGCGGCAGCCGTCGCGGCCCTTGTCGGTGCCGCCGGACTGCACCCAGACCGGGTCCTGCAGCGCCTCGGCCGGAAGATCCTCGACCTCGGGCAGGCCGAGCTCCTCGCCCTCGTAGACGTAGGCGCCGCCGGGCAGCGCGAACATCAGCAGCGCCGCCGCCCGGGCCCGCCGGCGTCCGAGCTCGAAGTCGGCCGGATGGTCCTGGAAGTGCACCAGCCCCCGCGCCATCGGCTCGAGCGCCTCCTGCTCGCGGGCGTAGCGCGACACCGGACGGCAGACGTCGTGGTTGCCCAACACCCAAGTGGCCGGGGCACCGACCGCGGCGTGGGTGGCGATGGTGGTGTCGATCACCTCGCGCAGTGCCGCGGGCAGCCACGGCGCGGTGAGGAAGTCGAAGTTGAACGCGGTGTGCAGCTCGTCGGGCCGCAGGTAGGCGGCCAGCCGGTGGGCGCGGCCGACCCAGATCTCGCCGCAGAACGAAAGGGCGGGGGTGTACTCGTCGGCCACCCGGCGCCACTCCCGGAAGATGTCGTGCACGGCCGGCTGATCCCAGTGCGGGTGGTCGTGCTCGGCGTCCTCGGGCAGCGGGAACTCGAGGCCGTTCAGGTCGGGCAGCTCCCAGTCCTTGGCCATGCCGTGGGCGACGTCGATGCGGAACCCGTCCACGCCGCGGTCGAACCAGAACCGCAGGGTCTTCTCGAACTCGGCCCGCACCTCGGGGTGCCGCCAGTCCACGTCGGGCTGGCCGGGGGCGAACAGGTGCAGGTACCACTGGCCGTCCGGCACCCGGGTCCAGGCCGGGCCGCCGAAGTTGCTCTGCCAGTCGTTGGGCGGCAGTTCGCCCGCCTCGCCGCGTCCCTCGCGGAAGATGTACAGCTCGCGCTCGGGCGAGCCGGGGCCGGCGGCCAGGGCGGCCTGGAACAGCGCGTGCCGGTCGGAGGTGTGGTTGGGCACGATGTCGATGATCATCTTGATGCCCAGGGCGTGCGCCTCGGCGATCAGGGCGTCGGCCTCGGCCAGCGTGCCGAAGACCGGCTCGATGTCGCGGTAGTCGCTGACGTCGTAGCCGGCGTCCACCATCGGCGACGGGTACCACGGACTGATCCAGATGGCGTCGATCCCCAGCGCGGCCAGGTGCGGCAGCTTCGACCGGATCCCGGCGATGTCGCCCACGCCGTCGCCGTTGGCGTCGGCGAAGCTGCGCGGATAGATCTGGTACACCACCGCATGCCGCCACCAGTCGTCGTGTGCGTTGCGCCCGTTCATCGGTCTCCTTTACCGGTAAAGTTTCTGTACCGGTAAAGTTAGTTGCCGCGCCCGCCCTGGGACAAATCGGAAGGTCCACATGCCGAGAGTGACCCTGCAGTCCATCGCCGACCGCGTCGGCGTCAGCCGGATGACCGTGTCCAACGCGTTCTCCCGCCCCGATCAGCTGTCCGCCGAGCTGCGGGCCGGCATCCTGGCGGTGGCCGCCGAGCTCGGCTACCAGGGGCCCGACCCCGCGGCCCGCTCGCTGGCCACCGGCACCAGCGGCGCGATCGGGGTGCTGTGGACCGAGCCGCTGCGGCTCGCCCTGTCGGACGCCGTCACAGCCCGGTTCCTGGGCGCGGTCGCCGACGAGCTGAGCGCCGACGGGCTGGCGCTCACCATGCTGCCGCCGACAGTGCCCGCCCACGACGTCGCCATGGACGGCGCCATCGCCTACTCGTGCGCCGCGGACGCCGCCCCGGTGGAGTGGCTGCGCCGCCGCGGCGTCCCGGTGGTCGCGGTGGACATGGACTGGGACGGCGACGCCGTCCGGGTGACCATCGACGACCGCGGCGGGGCGCGCCGGGCGGCGGCCCATCTGGTCGCGCTCGGGCACCGGCGGATCGTCATCCTGACCGCGCCGCCCGAGGAGGGCGACCGGGCCCCGCACCGGGTGGGCGGCGAGCGGATGGCCGGCTGGCTGGAGGGCCTGGCCGGCGTGAAACCCGTGATCAGCTTCGTCCAGGTGTTCGGCGACAACCGCGCGGCCGTCGCCGACATGCTGCGGCGACACCGGCCGAGTGCCGTGCTGTGCGTCTCGGACCGGGTGGCCATGGAGGTGCTGGCCGCCGCGGACGAGCTCGGCCTGGCGGTGCCGTCCGAGCTGTCGGTGGTGGGCTTCGACGACCACCCGGTGGCCGCCGGACTGGGGCTGACCACCGTCGCCCAGGACCCGGACGCCAAGGGCCGCGCGGCCGCTCAGGCGCTGCGGCAGACCCTGGCCCACCGCGCCGACCCGGACCTGGCCGAGCCGCTCGACGTCGAGCTCCCCGTCGAGTTGGTGATCCGCCGCAGCACCGGTCCGGCGCCGAGGTAGCAAGAGCGCCTAGGTAGCATGCGCCCATGAGTGTGACCCCGCCGGCCTGGCGGCCGAGAGGCTGGATGATCGCGGCCCTCGTCGTCCTGCTGGCCGGCGGTGGCTTCCTGGTCTGGCGGACCGTGACCGACCCGTTGCCCGGTGCGACCGCCGCCGCCCAGCGGGCCGCGGACGCCATCGCCGGGCGCACCATCGAGGACGGCTCCTTCGGCGCCACCGTCGGGCCCGCGGAGGTCGACGACTTGGCGGCCACGCTGCGCGGCATGGGCACGCTGCGGCCGGCCATCAGCGTGGTGAGCGTGCAACTCGCCGACGACCAGCGCGAGGCCACAGCGCGGCTGCGGGCGGAATGGGTGATCCACGACGGCAAGCCGCCGTGGATCCAGGAGGCCTATCTGCGGCTGGTCCGGGGTGCCGACGGCTGGACCGGGGTGTGGCAACGCGACCTGATCGCCTCCGGCCTGAAGACCGGGGACCGGGTGCGCGCCGTCCGGCTGGCGGCGGTCCGCGGCGAGATCCTCGGACAGCACGACGAGCGGCTGGTCTGGAACCAGGACGCCAAGCGGATCGGGCTCGACAAGACCCTGGTCGGCGCGGACGCCCAACCGAAGTCGGCGGCCGCGCTGGCGAAGGCGGTCGGCATCGACCCCGACGGCTTCGTCGCGAAGGTCGCGGCCTACGGGCCGAAGGCCTACGTGGAGGCCGCCGTAATCCGCTCGGTGGGGCAGGAGGAGTGGCGCATCCTGGCCGACGTGAGCCGGATCAAGGGCGTGCGGGTGCTGGACGCCGTTCGCCCGCTGGCCCGCTCGCGGACCTTCGCCCGGCAGCTGCTGGGCAGCGTGGGGGAGGCCACCGACGCCGCGATCCGGGCCGGGCAGGGCGCCGTCCGGGCCGGCGACCTGGTCGGGCTGGCCGGCCTGCAGCGGGTCCACAACCAGCTGCTGATGGGGCGCACCGGCTTCGTCGTGCAGGCCTACCCGGACGGCCACGCCGAAGAGGCCCGCGAGCTGTTCCGGGTGCCGGCCGTCGCCGGCGAGCCGCTGCGGATCACCCTGGACGTCGGCCTGCAGGACAAGGCCGAGGCGTTGCTCAAGCGGTCGTCCGGCCGAGCCGCGGTGGTGATCCTGCGACCCTCGGACGGCGCGGTGCTGGCCGTTGCCAGCAAGCCGGGGGAGACCACCGCCACCACCCAGCGGGTCTATCCGACCGACTTCGCGGCGGTGGCGGCCACTCCGGCCCTGACCGGCGGCTTCGGCCTGGGGATCGACATCTTCGGCGCCGCCACCGACGGCGGCACGCTCCGGCTGTCGCCGTTCGCGATCGCGGTGGCGACGGCATCCGTGGCGCGGGGCAGCAGCGTCGCACCGTGGCTGATCACCGACGCCCCGCCGGCGACGCCGGCGTCCGGGATCACCCCGCAACAGGCGGAGGACGCCCGCCGCGAGCTGCGCGACCGGTCTGCCCGCGGGCCGCTGAAGCCGCTGTCGCGGGTGCCGGGGCCGGCCGTCCTGGCCGACGGCGACGGACGGTTCTGGACGGCGGCCGTGCGCGGCAACCTGGTCGCGGTCACCTACGACTCGACCAAGGGTTCGGTGGACCTGATGGAGCGGCTGCTCCGCGGCGTCAAGTGAGGCCCGGACATGGCGCCTAGACTCGCCCCATGCGTCGCATCGGCTGCCTCATCGCGCTGGCGCTGCTCAGCGCCTGCACGATGAACCCCGCCCCGGCAAGCCCCGAACCCGAGCCGAGCACACCCGGTCCGCGGCCGAGCCGATTCCTCACCACCGAACCGCTGCCCAGCGCCCCCTCGGGGACGCCGGTGCAGCTGCCCGAGCCGCGGCTGGCGGCGATCCGCTCCGATCTGGCCCGGCGCGGGGTGACCGGCGACGTCGTCGTGATCAGCGCCGAGAACGTGCGGTTCAACGACGGGTCGCTGGGCTGCCCGCAGCCCGGCGTCCAGTACACCCAGGCGCTCGTCGACGGCATGAGGGTGGTCGTCGAGGCCGGTGGACGCCGCTACGACTACCGCTTCGGCACCGACGACACCGCGCAGCTGTGCGAGCGGGTGCGGCCCGGCGCGATGCGCAGCAGCACCCGCTGAGACGGCACGAGGCCCCCGGGAGATCCCGGGGGCCTCGTGCGTGTCGGTCGGTCAGAACCTGGGCGTCGGCAGCAGCCGCGCCTCGTCCTGTCCGGACTTGTTGTCGAGCACCACGACCATCGTGCCCAGCGGCTTCTGCTGGGCGACCGCGGCGGTGTTCACCGGGAGCCGGACCGTCACGGTCTTGTTGACCCGGACGGTCACGAAACTGCCGTTGGCGATCGCGGGGTTGGCCGCGTCGTAGTCGGCCCAGTTGAGCATCTCGTCGCCGAACGTGGGATCCACCGAGGAGACCGAGGAGACCGCGTACGAGAACGGATGGCTGCCGGCGCCGAGCCCCAGGTCGCTGGCGTAGACCGGCAGCAGCAGCGTGCTGCCGTCGGTCGGTGCCACCGCCAGGAAGCCGGAGGCGCCCAGTGCGTCGTTGGCGACGTCGTAGAGGAACACCTCGGTGACGCCGTCGGGATCGCCCGCGCGGACCAGCCCCGAGTCGGCGCTGAACACCACGTAGTCGGTCTTGCCGTCGCGGTTGGTGTCGATCTCGACGTCGAACTCGTTGGCGGCCGCGTTCGACCACCGCGTCCACGAGTTCACCGCGAAGACCAGCAGGTGGTCATCGCCGTCCGCGAAGGATTGGATGCCCGCCGCCCGCAGATCGACGCCGCCGGGAGCCTTCGACGTGACGTCCTTCTTGTCACTCTGGCCCCAGGTGTAGAAGTCGGCCGAGGTGCTGATCGCACCCTTGCGGTTGGTGAGCTTCACGTCCAGGGCACGGCCGGTCAGCGCCGGACCGTTCGGGGACTTGGCCTCGGGCGTCTTGGCCGCCGGCGAGGTGCTGGCGGACGGCGACGTGCTGGCGGACGGCGAGGTGCTGGCCGACGGCGTGGCGTCCGGGGACGTGGTGGCCGACGGCGTGGCGCTGGCCTTGCCGTTCACCTTGACCGTGGTGCTGGTCGGCGCCGGAACCTTGACCACCTTCTGGCTGGCGGTCACCTTGGCCTGGGCCCGGGGGACCAGGAGGTACGGCACCCGCAGCGTGCCCTGGTTGCCGCTGGTGATGATCTTCACGTTGCCCGAGACCTCACGGAAGCTGAACTGGTCGTCCTCGGACATCGCGTTGCCGAGGTCGGACGCGTTCGCCCGCAGTGTCACCTTGACGGTGCGGCTCTTCTTGGCAGACACGGTGACCCGCGACGGGCTGAACGAGACCCACGCCTTGCGGGACTGCTTGGTCTTCTCGTTGGACAGCCAGAAGGTGACCTTCTTCGAGCTCTTGTTGACCAGCGTCAGCGTCCGGGTGGACTTGTAGCTGGAGCTGGGCTCGGAGAAGCCGAAGCTGAGCGTTGCGTCGTAGACCTTGCCGGCCCGGCTCTTGAAGGTGTCGCCGTAGGCGTAGACGTTGGTCTCGACGACCTGCTTGGTGTCCACCAGGCCGCCGCCCAGGGTGAGCCGGTAGCCGGCCACGCTGGCCGGGTCGGCGGTGCTGACCAGTGCGGACGCGATCTCGCCCGCCTTCCAGGTCTTGTGCGCCTGCCGGGCCAGTGCGGCCACGCCGGCGACGTGCGGGGAGGCCATCGAGGTGCCCGACAGCACCGTGGAATCGGTGCCGGTGCCGACCGCCACCGAGCTGATGCTGACGCCGGGCGCCGAGATCGCCGGCCGCAGCCCGCTGTCACCGGTGCGCGGTCCGCCGGAGGAGAACGATGCGTAGCCCTTGTAACCCGGGTTCTCCAGGTCGGCCGCCGACAGCGTCAGGCTCTTCCCGTTCGCGTTCTTGAGCGCCGTGTTGTCGCTGTTGCGGACGCCGAGGAACGGAATGGTGACGGTGTACTTGTCGCCGTTGTCCGGGTTCTCCAGGATCTGGCCCTCGAACGGCGGGTACTCGGCGGCGTTGTTGACCATGACGACCGCCGCGGCGCCCGCCTGCTGGCCGAAGATGGCCTTGGCGACCCGCGCGCAGGTGCCGCGCTGGACGACCGCGATCTGGTTCCCGCCCGAATGGACGCCCGCGTGGGTGAAGGCGTTCGCCGAGCAGCCCAGGGATTCGTCCTCGCCGGTGTTCGTGTCGTCGGAGACGTAGACGATCTCCATCGAGCCGCTCGGCAGGTCGGCGCCGTTGGCGTTGATCGCCGACATCGTGGTGCCGTCGAAGGTCAGCTTCGCGCCCGGGAACTTGGCCGTGGAATCCACCGCGGCGACGCTGATCACGCCGCGGGCGGCGCCCGGCGAACCGGTCAGGTACGGGTTCGGGCCGCTGTTGCCGGCCGAGGCGACGACCACGATGCCCGCGGCCTGCGCGTTCTGCGCCGCGATCGAATCGGCGTCGTCGGCGGTGCCGTAGGTGGAGCCCAGTGACATGTTGATGACGTCCATGTGGTTCTTCACGGCCCAGTCGATGGCCTCGACGACCACGTCGGTGGAGCCGGTGCAGCCGAACACCTTCAACGCGTACAGGTCGGCCTTCGGGGCGACGCCCGGTCCGACCTTGAACTTGGTGTTGGGGGTGTTGGAGTCATACGGGCCGGTGTAGGCGGTGCCGTCGTCCTTCACGCCGCCGCCGGCGGCGGTGCCGGCCACGTGACTGCCGTGACCCTGGCAGTCGAGCGGGTTGGCGTCCGGATGCGGCGTGGGCTGGTAGTCGTCCGCGTTGGGGTCGGCGTTGTAGTCGTCGCCGACGAAGTCCCAGCCGCCCTTGACCCGGGCCGTCGGGGTGAAGTCGTTGCTGGCCTTGGCCTGGTTGAAGGCGTCGACCGTGCCGGGCCCGTCGAAGTCGGCGTGGGTGTAGTCGATGCCGGTGTCGATGATCGCGACCTTGACGCCCTCACCGTGGTAGTTGCTCTTCTGCCACACCTGGGGGACGCCGAGGAACGGCACGCTCACCGTGTTCTCGAGGCTGTAAGTGCGTGCCGCGCTGACCGACTTCACGCCCGGCAGCCCTGCCACGGCGTTGATCTGCTTGCGCGGCAGGCTCACCCGCATGCCGTTGAAGGCGGACTGCATCTGCGACATCACCTTGCCGCCGCGGTGCTGGATCTCGGACTTGACCTTATCCTGAGACTTCTTCAGGCCCGAGCGGATCTCGGAGGCGCGGGCGTCGGACAGCGGCTTGCCGGCCTGGGCCTGGGCCACCGCCACCGGATCGCCGGACAGCTCGACCATCACGGTCACCTTGGCGTCCGGGTTGGTGGCTGCCGGCCGGAACTTGGAATCGAGGAGAGATTTGGTCGGGGAATCGTCGAACCGGTCCACGCCGGTTTCGGCGTAGGCGACGGTGGGAACCGTCAGGGCAAGTACGCCCGTAACGATCAGAAGTTTCCGGCGTAGCAAGATCTGCCCAGCCTTTCTGCAACAAGGGGGTGGAGTTGGAAACAGGGAATGGCCCCTCCGCGAGCAGGCTACGGAGCGCGCTGGCGGGGAGTCAACGACAGCTAAGGGTGTGATTCAGGTTCCTGCCAGCATCACCGGCAAACCGTGACTCAGTCGTTACCTAGCACCAGCCGGCCCGCCTCGGGTGCGCCGGTTGTGCCCGCATGATGCAATGGTGAGGTCCCCGACGCCGACCCGCGCTCGATCCGTGCGACCAGAGGGAGTCCATGAAGCACCCCAGCGACACCTTCGCCCAACAGACCCGACGGCTCGCCTCCGAGGTGCAGCGCAGGCGCGACTGGGCGGGCGGCGACCCCGCCCGGATGGGTGCCGTGGCCGACGCACTGGTGGAACTGACCACGCACCGGCTCTCCGGACACGCCTGGGCCGAGGCGGCGTCCGGCGTCCAGGAGGCGGTGACGCTGTCGGCCAAGGTGCTCGCCCAGCACGGCCCGGTCGGCCCCTACACGCCGCGCGTGGACGCCGTCCGATCGGTCACCGCGCTGGTGCAGCTGGCCCTGATCCAGTCGACCGCCGGGCTGCACCCGCAGGCCGAGCAGGCGCTGGCCGCCGCCTTCGGGCTGCGCGAGCAGTTGAGCCGGCTCGACCTGGACGCCGCGCTGCCCGCGCAGATCGTGTCCTGGGCGCTGCTGGTCTGGGCCCGCGCCGGCCTGGCCGCCGGCGAGGTCCCCGCCGCCAACGCCCGGGCGGACGCCGCGGTCGCGGTGGGTGCCGACGACGGAGAATTCCTCGCCGTCGACGTCGACCGGGTCGCCTCGGACGCCCGCTGGGCGGCCGGCTGGGCCGAGCCCGCGGTGGAATACGCCCTGCGCGCCGTCGAACGATACGAGGGCCTCGCCCTGAGCCTGCTGGAGCGTCCGGCGCAACTGCCGGCGGCGATGCTCGACCGGTTGAGCGAGCCGCTGTTCGGCCTGTACAGCGACGCCGCCGACCGGGTGCTGACCATCGGGGCGCCCGGGCTGGGGCTCACCCTGCGCAGGCGGCTGGTCGATCTGCTGGGTGCGATCGCGGTGCGCAAACCCGAGGCCCAGCAGCTGCTGGTGGCGGCCCTGTCCGACCTGTCGGACGATCTGCGCGGGACGGGGCGGGCCGCCGAGGCCGACGACGTCGCCGAGCTGGCGGCGTCCATCACCGGCGACTCCGACGACGAGGCGCCGCCCCGGCGCGATCGCGTCCGGCTCGGCCAGCGGGCGTCCTGGACGTCGCTGCCGCCCGCCGACGCGTTCGGCGTCCGGACCGGTGCGCAGGGCGAGCCGTCCGGACGGCTGGCGGCGCTGCGCGGTCCGGCGGACGCCGCCGAGGCGAGCCGGCGGGCCGAGACCGAGGCCGAACTGGCACGACGCGCTCGCGAGGCGGAGGAGCAGGCGTTCCGGCTGGCCGCGGATGCCGAGCGGCGGCGGGCCGAGCAGGAACGGCTGGCCGCCGAGCAGACGGAGCGGGAGGCGGCCGAGGCGGCCGAGGCGGCGGAGCGCGAGCGGCTCCAGCGGCAACGCAAACGCGCCGAGCGGATCGCCGAGCACGAACGCCAGCTGGAGCGCGAACGCGCCGAGGCCGAGGCGGCCCTGCGCGCCCGGGTCAGCGACGAGACCGACGAGGAGCGCGCCGAACGCGAGGAACTCGAACGACTGGCCGCCGAACTGGCCGCCCTCGAGGCGTCCGAGGCGTCCGAGCCGCGGCACGCGGTCGAGGTGGCCGGCGAGATCGCCGAGGACGAGGCCGAGGACGAAGCGGTCGAAGACGCCCAGCTGATCGCGGCCGCCGAGGAAGAGGCCGAACGCGAAGCCCTCGCCGAGGCCGAGCGGGTTGCCGCCGAGGAGGCTGAACGCGCGCGTCTTGCCGCTGAGCAGCTTGAGCGTGAGCGGGTTGCTGCGGAGGAGGCGGAGCAGGCTCGCCGTGCCGAGGAAGCCGAGCGGGAGCGGCTGGCCGCGGAGGAGGCTGAGCGTGCGCGTGTCGCTGCGGAGGAAGCTGAACGTGCGCGTCTTGCCATTGAGCAGCTTGAGCGTGAGCGGGTTGCTGCGGAGGAGGCGGAGCAGGCTCGTCATGCTGAGGAAGCCGAGCGCGAGCGTGTGGCCGCCGAGGAAGCTGAGCGGGAGCGGCTGGCCGCGGAGGAGGCCGAGCGGGAACGTGTGGCCGCGGAGGAAGCTGAACGTGCGCGTCTTGCCGCGGAGGAGGCCGAGCGGGAACGTGTGGCCGCGGAGGAAGCTGAACGTGCGCGTCTTGCCGCTGAGCAGCTTCAGCGTGAGCGGGCTGCTGCAGAGCAGGCGGAGCAGGCCCGTGCTGCGGAAGCCGAGCGCGAACGTGTGGCTGCTGAAGAAGCTGAGCGCGAGCGGGTCGCTGCGGAGGAGGCGGAGCAGGCTCGTCGTGCTGAGGAAGCCGAGCGTGAACGTGTGGCCGCCGAAGAGGCTGAGCGGGAGCGGCTGGCCGCGGAGGAGGCGGATCGGGAACGCGCGGCCGCTGAAGAAGCTGAGCGCGAGCGTCTTGCTGCTGAGGAAGCTGAACGGGAACGCTTGGCCGCGGAAGAGGCAGCCGAGCGGGACGCCCTGGAGCAGGCCCGGGCGGGTGTCGAGCAGGCCGCGGCAACGGGGAAGCGCCGGGACGTCCGCGACGCCAGCGCGGCGCTGGTGGACGAGTTGCGGGGCCGGTACGAGGCCGAGCCCGAGCGGTACCTGGACGAGTTCCTGGCGGCGCTCGACCAGTTGGCTACCGCCCGTTGGCAGGCCGGCGACTGGTGGGGCTCGCGGGGACCGTCCAAGGAGGCGAAGGGCCTGCGCAAACAGCACGGCCGCTGACGTCCGGGCGACTCGGACGCGTCCGGCGCCGCTTGTGGGAACCGGCCAAAGCGGGAGAGGTCGACTTGGTGTGTTCCGACAGGGCCGCCGGGTTCGCCGTCGCCAATCTGAGGCGTGTCGCTCGGGTCGTCTCGCCATGACGGCGTAGAAGTGGAAGATTTCGGGGGCAGGTTCCACACGACGTAGACATAGAGGAGACGCCCGGTGTTCCAGCGCATCGCGATCGTCAACCGAGGCGAGGCCGCCATGCGGCTCATCCATGCCGTCCGCGACCTGAACGCCGAACACCCCGGCGACGACCCGATCACCGTCATCGCGCTGTACACCGACGCCGAGCGCACCGCCATGTTCGCGCGCGAGGCCGACGAGGCGTACCCGCTCGGGCCGGCGTCCGAGCGGCCCTACCTGAACCACGACCTGCTGATCGACGTGCTGCGCCGGGCTCGCGCGGACGCCGTCTGGGTGGGCTGGGGCTTCGTCGCCGAGGACGCCGCCTTCGCCGACCTGGTCGAGGCCAACGGCATCACCTTCATCGGCCCCTCCGGCGAGGCCATGCGCAAACTGGGCGACAAGATCGGCTCCAAGCTGATCGCCGAGGAGGTCGGCGTCCCGGTCGCGCCGTGGTCGCGCGGCGGTGTCGACACGCTCGAGGACGCCCTGGCCTCGGCCGACCGGGTCGGCTACCCGCTGATGCTGAAGGCGACCGCCGGCGGCGGCGGACGCGGCATCCGCAAGGTCACCAACGCCGACGAGCTGACCGACGCCTACCAGCGCACCCGCGACGAGGCCGAGCGGGCGTTCGGCTCCGGGGTGGTCTTCCTGGAGAAGCTGGTCACCGGCGCTCGCCACGTCGAGGTGCAGATCATCGCGGACGGCCAGGGCACCGCCTGGGCGCTCGGCGTCCGGGACTGTTCGGTGCAGCGCCGCAACCAGAAGGTGATCGAGGAGTCGGCGTCCCCGCTGCTGACCGCCGAGCAGACCGGCGAGCTGAAGGCGTCCGCCGAGCGGCTCGCGCTGGCCGTGGGCTATTCGGGCGCCGGCACCGTCGAATTCCTCTATCACCCCGCCGACCAGGCGTTCGCCTTCCTCGAGGTGAACACCCGGCTCCAGGTCGAGCATCCGATCACCGAGGTCACCAACGACTTCGACCTGGTCAAGGCGCAGATCCGGGTCGCCTCCGGGGAACGGCTGGTCGACCGGCCCACCGAGTTCGGGCACGCCGTCGAGGCCCGGCTGAACGCCGAGGACCCCGACCGCGACTTCGCCCCCTCGCCCGGACGGATCACCCGGCTCGACCTGCCCGCCGGCCCCGGCATCCGGGTCGACACCGGCGTCGCCGAGGGTGACCAGATTCCCGCCGACTTCGACTCGATGATCGCCAAGATCATCGCCTTCGGACGCGACCGCGCCGAGGCGCTCGGACGCCTGCGCCGGGCCATGAACGAGACCACCGTGGTGATCGAGGGCGGCGCCACCAACAAGAGCTTCATCCTCGACCTGCTCGGCCGGCCCGAGGTGGTCGGCGCCGACGGCGTCGAATGGGCCGACACCGGCTGGATCGACCGGGTCCGCGGCGAGGGCGGCCTGGTCGCCGACCGGCACTCCGGCATCGCCCTGGTCGCCGCGGCCGTCCAGGCCTACGAGGACACCGAGGAAATCGAGATCGCGCGGCTGCTCGAAACCGCGCACGGCGGCCGCCCCCAGGCGCAGCACTCGGTCGGGCGTCCCGTCGACCTGAAGCTGCGCGGCGTCACCTACCAGGTGACCGCCTTCCGGATCGGCCCGCGGCGCTACCGGGTTCGGGTGGCGCAGGGCGAGCAGGCGAGCACCGTCGAGGCGTCCCTGGAGCGGCTGGACGACTTCCACAGCCGGCTGCACGTGGGGTCCGCGCGGTACCGCCTGGTCACCGCGACCCACGGCCCCGTGCACCTGATCGAGGTCGACGGCGTCACCCACCGGGTCAGCCGCGACGAGGGCGGCGTGCTGCGCTCGCCCGCTCCCGCGCTGGTGGTCGCCACCCCGGCCGCGGTCGGCGAGGAACTGGCGGCCGGCGCGCCTGTGCTGGTGCTCGAGTCGATGAAGATGGAGACCGTCCTGGTCGCCCCCTTCGCCTGCCGGGTCAAGGAGCTGCTGGTGATGACCGGCAGCCAGGTCGAGTCCATGGCGCCGCTGGTCCGGCTCGAGCCGATCTCCGACGACACCGCGGCCGTCGACGAGGTGACCACCGGCGGGCCCGGGCTCGAACTGCCGCCCAGCGAGCCGATCGCCGACCCGGCGCTCCGGGCGCAGCGGCTGCTGGCCGACCTGTCCGCGCTGGTGATGGGCTTCGACGCCGACCCCGGCTACCGGCCGCTGGCGGGCTATCTGGACATCCGGGAGGAGCTGTGCGCCGCCGGCGTCGACGTGATGGCCGGCGAGATCGCCCTGATCGGCCTGTTCGCCGACGTCGCCGAGCTGAGCCGCAACCGCCCTGCCGGCGAGGACGCCAGCACCGAGCTGCGGGTGCACAGCGACCGTGAGCACTTCCATCGCTACCTGCAGAGCCTCGACGTCGAACGCGCCGGCCTGCCGATGCAATTCACCGCGCGGCTGGCCAAGGTGTTCGCCCACTACGGCATCACCGAGCTGACCCGGACGCCCGAGGTGGAGGAGGCCGTCTTCCGGATCTTCCTCGCCCAGCAGCGGTTCGCCTCCGACCTGAAGGTGATCACCTCGCTGCTGGAGCGGTGGATCACCGAACCCGCGCCGCAGCCGGAGGTCGCCGATCACGCCCGCGCCGAGCTGGAGCGGCTGGTGCGGGCCGCCCAGCGGCGCTTCCCGGTGGTCGGCGACGTGGCCCGGTCCATCCGCTTCCGCTGGTTCGATCAGCCCCAGGTGGACGCCGAACGCAGCGCGGTGCTGGCCGGCGTCGCCGACGAGGTGGCCGCGCTCGCCGCCGATCCGCAGGCGCCCGACCGTGACGAGCGGATCGCCGTGCTGGCTGCCATCCCCGAGCCGACGGTCGGCTTCCTGGCCGACCGGCTTGCCGACGGCGTCCCGGCCGAGGAGCCGATGCTCGAGGTGCTGATCCGCAAGCACTACAGCGACTTCGACCTGACCGCGCTGCGGCCCTTCACCATCGACGGACGCGCCGCCGCCACCGGCGACTACCGGCTGGAGGGGCGGCCCACCACGGTGGTGTCGACGGTGGGGCGGATCGACGAACTGGCCGGCGACGGCCCGATCAGCGCCCTGGTCACCGACCTGCTCGCCGAACGTTCGGGCGGCGAGGAGGCGGTCGTCGAGCTGTACGTGTCGTGGCCGGACGCCCCCGATCCGGATCGGGCCAGCGCCCGCCTCGAGGAGCTGCTGTCCGGCTGGTCGCTGGGCCAGGACGTCCGCCGCATCGTCGTCGCCGTCTGCGACCACCGCTCCGAGCCGCGCTACCTCACCTTCCGCTGGACGACGTCCGGCGAGATCGCCGAGGACCAGCGGATCCGCGGCGTGCACCCGATGGTGGCCCGCCGGCTCGACCTGTGGCGGCTGCGCGAGTTCGACCTCACCCGGCTGCCGGCGCCCGAGGACGTCCTGCTGTTCGACTGCGTCGCCAAGTCGAACCCGGCCGACCGCCGCTTGGTGGCGATGGCGCAGGTCCGCCAACTGGCGCCGGTGCGCGACGAGAAGGGCCGGATGCTGGGCCTGCCGCACGCCGAGCGGGCTGTGGAGAACTGCCTGGAGGCGATCCGGCGCACCCGGGCGGCCCGCGGCAGCGAGGGCAACCGGCTCGACATGAACCACGTCTGGGTGCACGTCTGGCCGGTGATCGACCTCGATCACAAGGACATCGTGTCGCTGCAGACCAAGATCACCCCGCTCGGCGAGGGCGCCGGCATCGAGGAGGTGCTCGCCCAGGGCAGGTTCGACCAGCCCGGACGGGGCATCATTCCGCTGACCGTGCGGTTCCACTACCGGGCGGGCGCCGGCGTCACGGCGTCCATCGAGCCGCCGCCCACCGAGCCGCTGAAGCCCCTGGACGACTACGCCGGACGCGTGCTGCGCGCCCGTCGCCGCGGCCTGGTCTACCCCTACGAACTCAGCGAGGTGCTGGCCGGACCCGGCGGCACCATCACCGAACTCGACCTGGACGCCGAGGGCCGGCTGGCGCCGGTGAACCGCGAACGCGGCCTCAACAAGGCGGGCATCATCTGCGCCCTGGTCACCACGCCGACCCCGCTGCACCCGGAGGGGATGACCCGGATCGTGCTGTCCGGCGACCCGACCCGCGGCCTGGGCGCGGTCGCCGAACCCGAGTGCCGGCGGATCATCGCCGCCCTCGACCTGGCCGAGCGGATGCGGGTGCCGGTGGAATGGTTCACCCTCAGCTCCGGCGCCCGGATCTCGATGGACTCCGGCACCGAGAACATGGACTGGGTCGGTGCCGCACTGCGCCGGATCATCCATTTCACCCAGGACGGCGGCGAGATCAACATCGTCGTCGCCGGCATCAACGTCGGCGCCCAGCCGTACTGGAACGCCGAGGCGACGATGCTGATGCACACCAAGGGCATCCTGGTGATGACGCCGGACTCGGCGATGGTGCTGACCGGCAAGCAGTCGCTGGACTTCTCCGGCGGCGTCTCCGCCGAGGACAATTTCGGCATCGGCGGCTACGACCGGGTGATGGGCCCCAACGGCCAGGCGCAGTACTGGGCGCCCGACCTGCCCGGCGCGTTCCGCATCCTGATGAGCCACTACGCGCACACCTACGTGATGCCCGGCGAGGACGGGCCGCGGCGGGCGCCGACGTCCGACCCGTCGGACCGGGACGTCTCCGACTACCCGCACGGCGGCGAGTTCGCCACCGTCGGCGAGATCTTCACCGCCAACCCCGACCGCAAGAAGCCGTTCGACATCCGCACCGTGATGGCGGCCGTGGCCGACGCCGACCATCCGCGGTCGGAACGCTGGGCCGGCATGGCGGACGCCGACACCGCGGTCGTGATGGACGCCCGGATCGGCGGCCACTCGGTCTGCCTGCTCGGCATCGAGTCCAAGCCGGTGCCGCGGGCCGGGTTCCCGCCCACCGACGGCCCCGACACCTACACGGCCGGGACGCTGTTCCCGCGGTCGTCGAAGAAGGTGGCCCGGGCCATCAACGCGGCGTCCGGGAACCGTCCTCTGGTGGTGCTCGCGAACCTGTCCGGCTTCGACGGCTCACCCGAGTCGATGCGCAACCTGCAGCTGGAGTACGGCGCCGAGATCGGCCGGGCGGTGGTCAACTTCGACGGTCCGATCGTGTTCGTGGTGATCTCCCGGTACCACGGCGGCGCGTTCGTGGTGTTCTCCAAGACGCTCAACGAGAACATGACCGTGCTGGCCGTCGAGGGCTCGTTCGCGTCCGTTATCGGCGGCGCGCCGGCGGCCGCGGTGGTCTTCGCCGGCGACGTCGCCAAGCGCACCGCGGCCGACCCGCGGGTCGCCGACCTGGAACGCCGGCTGCGGACCTCCGCGCCCGGCGCCCGGGCCGGCCTGCAGGCCGAACTGGACGACGTCCGGGCCGCCGTGCGGGCGGAGAAGATCAGCGAGGTGGCCGCCGAGTTCGACGCGGTGCACAGCATCCATCGCGCGGTCGAGGTCGGCTCCGTCGACAAGGTGATCAGCCCGACCCGGCTCCGTCCCGAGATCATCGCCACCATCGAGGCCTTCCAGAACCGCTGACCATTCGCTGGTCGAGCTTGTCGAGACCCCGGTACCGGCAGCCGTCCCGCGCCCACTACGATCCCGGCATGGCCACCCTCGTGCTCACCGTGATCGGCGACGACCGCGCCGGACTCGTCAATGCGCTCGCCGACGTCGTCTCCGCCCACGGCGGGAACTGGGAACGCAGCCAGCTCGCCGAACTGGCCGGCAAATTCGCCGGCATCGTCCTGATCCGGGTGCCCGACGACCGCGCGGACGAGCTGGCCGCCGCGCTCGAACCGCTGAGCGGCCTGCTCGAGGTCGCCCTGCATCCGGCCGGCGAGGACGATGCAGACTCCGCCGGCAGCGGTGCCGGGAACGGCGTCCGGACGATCCAGATCGACCTGGTCGGCAACGACCACCCGGGCATCGTGCGCGACGTGTCGGGGGTGCTGAGCCGGCACGACATCAGCATCGACAAGCTGATCACCGAGACCCGCGAGGCGCCGATGGCCGGCGGCCTGTTGTTCGAGGCCCACATCACGGCCCCGGTCCCCGCCCTCCAGAACCTCGAGGCGCTCCAGACCGATCTGGAGCGCCTCGCCGCCGAGATCGTCGTCGACATCAGCGTCGCCGCCGGCTGAGACCGGTCGGAGCCGGCACCGTCAGGCGGGGTCCTTCCCGGCCAGGATCAGCTTCGCCTGGTCGGCGGTCAGGTCGTAGTTCAGGAAGGTCTTGTAGAAGTTCCGGGTCTCGGCGACCAGGTCCAGATTCTTGAACTTGTCGGGGTGCAGCAGCTGGGCCACCCAGAGCACCTGCAGGGCCTCCTCGGCGCTGTACCGGTCCCAGGGGAAGGTGCCGCGCGGGTTGCCGTAGACCTTGCCCTCCTTCACCGCGCGCAGCTGCGAGTAGGCCGGGTCCTTGCGCAGCAGGGCCAGGGCGTCCTCGGTGCTGGTGCTGCCGATGATGATGCAGTCCGGGTCGGACTGCACGATCGTCTCCATGGTGACCTTGGCCAGGTTGCCGTCCACGTCGAGGGCGTTGCGGCCGCCGGCCAGGTTGATCCACTCGTCGATCATGGACTTGCGGCCGTCGACGGTCAGCAGGTCGGTGGGGCCGGCGATGTGCAGCACGGACGGCCGGTCGGCGTCCTTCAGGCCCTTCAGTGTGGAATCCACCGTGGCGATGTTCTTGTCCAGGTAGGTCAGGTACTTCTCGGCGCGCGCCGGGGCGTCCCCGCCCAGCACGCCCGCGGTCAGCTTGACGGTCTGGCGCAGCCCGTCGAAGGTCTGGAAGTTCACCTTGACCGCCGGCAGCCCCGCGTTGCGGGCGGCCTGGATCTGGGCGTCGTTGGACGACAGCACGGCGTCCGGCCGCAGCTTCACCAACTCCTCGATCTGCAGATCGTCACCGCTGAACGGCGCCGTCACGTTGGCGATGTTCGGGTAGACGGTGGAGAACCACTTCATCTGCTTGATCACGTTGGTGGTGGCCACCAGCTTGTCGCCGGCGCCGAGCACCAGGATCACCTGGTTGTTGGCGTGCCACAGGTCGGCGACCCGTTCGACCTTGGCGGGCACCTGGACGGTGGTGCCGCCCTGGTCGGTGAACGTGCGGGCGTCCGGGCCGAGCGTGGGGGCGGGGGCGGACGCCGCCGGCGAGGCCGATCCGGCGGGCTGCTGGGGGCTGCTGCAGCCGGCCACCAGTCCGAACAGCGTGGTGGCCGCCAGGAGGGCGGCGGCCACCGCCTTGGGTTGTCCTGCTTTCATCGAAGAGCACGTCCTTTCATCATCGGCTCAGGGATTGGTCATAGCGGGGGTCTCGCAGACGGCGCGGCCGAGCTGCTCGACGTAGACGACCCGCAGGTCGGTTTCGTAGACCCGGCTCAGCAGGTCCTCGCGGATCACCTCGCCGACCGGGCCGGTGTGGAACCGGCCGGTGCGGGTCAGGACGCCGGCGCTGCCGCCCAGCAGGATCGCGTGGTTGGGGTTGTGGGTGGTGCTGATGATCCCGAAGCCACGCCGCGACAGGTCCTTGAGCAGGTGCAGGACGCGGGCCTGGTTGCCGTGGTCGAGGGCGGCGGTGGGCTCGTCGAAGACGATCAGTTCGGGGTCCTGGACGACCGCCTTGGCGATGCTGGCCAGCTGCCGCTGCCCACCGCTGACCTGGGTGCAGGGACGGTCCGCCAACTCGGCGATGCCCAGCAGGTTCAGTGCCGCGATGGCTGCGGCCCGATCCTCGTCGCCCGGCTGTTGCAGCAGGCCGAGGTGCGGGGCGCGTCCCATCAGCACGTAGTCGAGGACCGTGTAGGCGTAGCTGACCGTGCTGGTCTGCGGCACGTAGGCGACGCGGCGGGCCCGGGTGCGTGGCGGCAGCCCGGTGACGTCCGTGCCGCCGAGCAGGACGCGGCCCTGCTGCGGCGGCCGCACCGCGGTCACGCAGTTCAACAACGTCGACTTGCCCGCGCCGTTGGGTCCGAGAATGGTGAACAGTTCGCCGCGGTCGAGGGCGAACGACAGATCGGTGAAGATCGGCCGGCCGGCCCGGTAGCTGAAGGCGATGCCCTGGACGTCGAGGAAGCTCACGACTCCGCCCCCCGGCGGGCCAGGATGATCACGAACACCGGGGTGCCGATCAGCCCGGTGAGGATGCCGAGCGGAATCTCGCCGGGGCTGAGCGAGCGGGCGAGGGTGTCGATCACCAGCATGAACGCCGCCCCCAGCAGTGCGGCGACCGGCAGCGAGCGGGCGTTGTCGCTGCCGGAGAGAATCCGGGCGGCGTGCGGCACCACCAGGCCGACCCAGCCGATGCTGCCGCTCAGCGAGACCGCCGCCGCGGTCAGCAGGGTGGCGCACAGCACGACGATTCCGCGCTCGAGCCGGATGTTGACCCCCAGGGCCGCGCTTTCGGCGTCGTCCAGGGCCAACAGGTTCAGCCGCCAGCGCAGCGCCAGCAGCACCGCGGCCGGCAGCAGGATCAGCGGCGCCATCGCCGTCACGGACGCCGCGGTGACCTTTGCGAGGCTGCCCAACTGCCAGAAGACGATGTCGGCCAGCTGGGTCTCGGGGTCGGCGACGTACTTCAGCAGGCCGATGATCGCCTGCATCAGGCCGCCGACGATGATGCCGGCCAGCACCAGGGTGACCGACGACGTCCGCCGGATCAGCCGCGGAATCCAGGCCACCAGGGCGAGCGCGCCGATGCCGACGACGAAGGCCAGTGACTGCACCCAGGCGGTGCCCAGGCCGAGGATGATGCCGATGGAGGCGCCCACGCAGGCGCCGTGGGTGACGCCGAGCAGGTCGGGCGCGGCGAGCGGGTTGCGGAAGATGCTCTGGTAGCTGGCGCCCGCCAGGGTGAGCGCCGCGCCGATCAACACGGCCGCCCAGATCCGCGGCAGGCGAAGGTTGACCACGACGTTGAAGGCGGCCGGGTCGGGCGGCGGGCTGCCGGTGACCGCGCTGGTCAGCGCCTGGACGACCTCGACCGGCGACAACAGATAGCGCCCACTGCACAACGCCGCCACGATCAGGAGGAGCAGCAGCAGGCCCAACAGACCCACCAGGACGGCCACGGACGCCGGTCGCCGGGCGTCCGAGGGCAGCGTCGAGGTGGTTCCGGACGGCGCTAGCCGGGTCAACGAGCGATCCCGATGATCCGTATGTGCGGCACGGTCAGCGAGTCTATGCCCGTGAATGCGGGCGAAGGCCCTTTTTCCCGAATTGTTCGGACGCCGACCCCTCACCCTCACCCCTCACCCAGCGCTCGCCTAACTACTTAGGGCTCGCCCACCTGAGCGAGCCCTAAGTAGTTAGGCGAGCGTTCGGGTGGTGGGGGCCGCGATAGCCTGCTGCGGTGCTGGTTCTGCTGTCGCCCGCGAAGTCGCTGGACTTCGAATCACCCCTGCCCACCCGCAAGCACTCCGAGCCGAGACTGCTCGACGAATCGGAACGGCTGATCGAGGTGATGCGCGGCAAGTCCACCTCCGAGATCGCCGGCCTGATGCACATCTCGGACGAGCTCGCCGCCCTGAACGCGCAGCGCTACGCGGACTTCTCACCGCCGTTCACCATGCGCAACGCGCGCGCCGCGGTGCTGGCGTTCGCCGGCGACGTCTACCAGGGCATGGCCGTGCGCGACGGCTGGGACGAGCGCGACTTCACCGAGGCGCAGAAGACGGTGCGCATCCTGTCCGGCCTCTACGGCGTGCTGCGACCGCTCGACCTGATCCAGGCCTACCGGCTCGAGATGGGAATCCCGCTCGCCACCGAACGCGGCAACAGCCTGTACGCCTACTGGGGGTCGACGATCACCGACCTGTTGCGGGCCGACCTCGCGGCTGCGCCCGGTGCCGCCGCGGTGCTCAACCTGGCCTCGGAGGAGTACGCCAAGTCGGTCCACGTCGACGAACTCGACTGCCCGGTGATCTCGCCCCGGTTCGAGGACACCAATGCCCGCGGCACCCGCGGCGTGATCTCGTTCTACGCCAAGCGGGCCCGCGGCACGATGGCGTCCTGGCTGGTGCGTCACCGCGTCCGGACGCCGGGTGCGGTGAAGCGGTTCGCCGAGGACGGCTACCGCTACGACGCCGCGAGCTCGAGCGTGCGGCAGCCGGTCTTCGTCCGCTCGTTCGAGGATCGGCCGACCCCGGCCCGCTGACCCGCCCTAGTGGTGGCAGACGGCCTCGACGTTGTTGCCGTCGGGGTCGCGGACGAACGCGCCGAAGTAGCCCGGGTGGTACTCGGGCCACTCCCGCGGGGCGTGCAGCACCTCGGCGCCCACGCCGGTGGCCGCGTCAAAGAAGGCCCGCACGGCGGCCCGGTCGGCGGCCGCGAAGGCGATGTGGGCCTCTCGATTCGAGGCGCCGCTGGCGGCGGAGCTCACCCAGAAGTCGGGATGGCCCTCGCTGCCGTACCCGATGGCCTCGCCGAAATCCATCTGGCGGGTGAACCCGAGGGGTTCGAGCACGGTGTCGTAGAAGCGGGTGGAGGCGGCCAGGTCGGCCACGTTGACGCCGAAGTGATCAATCATGCGACCAGTGTGCGGGGCGGCACCGACAGTTTCGGATCGCCCTCGTATATTCTGTTAGAAGAATATATGCTGCGACCATGGACACGCTGGAGGCGATCGCCGAACCGGCCCGGCGGCGCATCCTCGATGCGCTGCTCGACGGCGAACGGCTGGTGGGCGAGCTCAGCGGCGAACTGGGCATCGCCCAGCCGAGCGTGTCGAAACACCTCGCGGTGCTGCGTGGTGCCGGCCTGGTCCGCGTCCGACCCGACGCGCAGCGGCGCTGGTACTCCCTGCACCCGGAACCGCTGCGCGACGTCGACGCGTGGCTGACGCCGTACCGCCGGCGCTGGGCGGACGCCCTCGACGACCTGGAGCGGCACCTCGACGAACAGGAGCGGACATGACCACGAATCGACTCGGCGAGATCCTGCGCGACGGCGACCGCTACGGGCTGCGCTACGAACGCCGGCTCCGGCACCCGCCCGAGAGGGTCTGGCGTGCCCTCACCGAATCGGACGCCCTGCGGCACTGGATGCCCGCCGACATGGTCGGCGAGCGGCGGGCGGGCGCCGACCTGGTCTTCCCGTTCTGGCCCGCCCACGTCGAACGCTTCGGCATCCCCGCCGACCAGGCGGCGCTGACCGGGCGGATGCTGGCCTGGGAGCCGCCGCGGCTGCTCGAGTACAGCTGGGACGCCGACCTGCTGCGCTTCGAACTCACCCCGGACGGCGACGGCACCCGGTTGGTGTTCTCCACCTGGCTGGGCGAGGTCGACCAGTACCCGGCGCACGGCACCGCCGCCGGCTACCACGCGGCACTCGACCAGCTCGCCGAACTGCTCGAGCGCGGCGGCGTCGCGCTGCCGGTGATCGACGTCCGGCTGGGGGACCTGGAGGAGCGCTACCTGGCGCTGCTGGCCGACCCGAAATCCTGAGGGCGCGATCGGTAGTTCAGAGCGCGAGCATCAACCGCAGGGCGTCGTCGACGGACCTGAGTTCGTCGGAGCCGAGGTGGCCGACAGGCTCTCCGAGGCGGGAGCGGTCGACGGCGCGGGCTTGTTCGATCAGGACGCGGGTGCGGCGACCGTCGATCTCTACCTCCGGCCGAAACGAGGCTGGTCGGGCCGAGGTGGACGTGGGTGCCACGATGCACGTCGACAGCAGGTCGAAGTCGTCGGACTGCACGACCACCCCGTAGCGCACGCCTTGTTGCTCATGTCCCTGGGCGTCGCGGCGGATCCCACGGACGCTGCTGTGGGCAGATCTGCCGTGGGCGGCGCGACCTGCGCCACCGGGCCCCGGGGGGCACGCTCGGTTCATGACCGAAACCACGACCGAGCGATTGCGGCTCGACCACCTGCTGCACGACCGGCTCTTCGAACAACGCACCATCGTGCTCAGCGGCCCGCTCGTCGACGACAACACGCTGCGGCTGTGCGGCGCGCTGCTGGTGCTGGCCGCCGATGACCCGGACGCCGACATCCGCTTGTTGATCAACTCGCCGGGCGGCTCCGTCCCCGGCATGCTCGCCATCCGCGACTGCATGCGGACGATTCCCAACGACGTCGCCACGATCAACCTCGGCATGGCCTACAGCGCCGGGCAGTTCCTGCTGTCGTCGGGCACCAGGGGCAAGCGCTACACCATGCCGCACGGACGGGTGCTGCTGCACCAGGGCTCGGCCGGCATCGGCGGCACCGCGATGGACATCGCCATCCAGGCCGACGACCTGCGGCAGACCCGCGACACCGTGCTCGCCTGCATCGCCGAGGACACCGGCCAGCCGCTGGAACGGATCGAGGCCGACTCCCGCCGCGACCGCTGGTTCTCGGCCGAAGAGGCCCTCGACTACGGCTTCGTGGACGCCATCGTCGACGGTCCGGAAATCCTGCCGACGCCACGCAACCGGATCGGACTGGGAGGAATCCGATGAGCAGCTACGCGATTCCCTACGTGACCACCCGCACCGACCGGGGCGAACGCACGGTGGACATCTACAGCCGGCTGCTGGCCGACCGGATCGTCTACCTCGGCACCGCGATCGACGACGGCGTCGCCAACACCGTCATCGCGCAGCTGCTGCACCTGGCCAGCGACGACGCCGAGGCGCCGATCGCGCTCTACCTCAACTCACCCGGCGGCTCCATTCCGGCCACGCTGGCCATCTACGACGCCATGCAGTTCGTCCGGCCCCGGGTGGAGACCACCTGCGTCGGCCAGGCCGCGGCCACCGCCGCCCTGCTGCTCGCCGGCGGCGCCCCGGGCGGCCGGCAGATGCTGCCGCACGGGCGGGTGGTCATCCATGCCCCGGCGGCCGAGGGACGCGGCACGATTCCGGACCTGATCCTGGAGGCGGACGAGATCGCCCGCATCCGGACCCTGCAGGAGGAGCTGCTGGCCCGGCACACCGGACGGACGCCCGAGCAGATCCGCGACGACCTCGAGCGCGACCTGATCCTGACCGCCGCGGACGCCGTCCGCTTCGGGGTCGTCGACCGGGTGCTCGACCCGGACCCCGTCACGAAAGCCTCGACCTGAGCACGAAGGACCGGTTCACACCGGTTGGCTAGGGGTTAGGGTGAGGCGTCCGTTTGCCGGAGCGCACCCCCGAGGCGCCGGCGGCCAGGAGGAGTGGGCATGAGCGAGATCACTGCACCGGTAACCACGGCCCGCGAGCTGACCGTCCGAGGGATCATCCTGGGTGGGCTGATCACCCTGGTGTTCACCGCCGCCAACGTCTACCTGGGTCTCAAGGTGGGCCTGACGTTCGCCACCGCCATTCCCGCGGCGGTGATCTCGATGAGCGTGCTGCGCTACTTCAAGAACCACTCGGTCGTCGAGAACAACATCGTCCAGACCATCGCGTCGGCGGCGGGCACGTTGTCGGCGATCATCTTCGTGCTGCCCGGCCTGGTGATGATCGGCTGGTGGCAGGGCTTCCCGTACTGGACGACGGCGGCGGTCTGCGCGATCGGCGGCACCCTCGGCGTGATGTACTCCATCCCGCTGCGGCGGGCCCTGGTGACCGGCTCGGACCTGCCCTACCCCGAGGGCGTGGCGGCCGCCGAGGTGCTCAAGGTGGGCGACAGCAGCGGCGGCGCGGCCGACAACCGCAGCGGCGTCCGGATCATCTCGCTGGGCTCCGTCGCGTCGGCCGGCTTCTCGCTGCTCGCCTCGCTCAAGGTGGTCGGCAGCTCGGTCTCCGGCGCGCTCCGGATCGGCAGCGGCGGCACCATGTTCGGCGCCAGCCTCTCGCTGGCGCTGATCGGTGTGGGTCACCTGGTCGGCCTGACCGTCGGCGTCGCCATGCTGGTCGGCCTGGCGATCTCCTACGGCGTCCTGCTGCCGATCCGCACGGCGGGTCAGCTGCCCCCCGACCTGCCGCTGCTGAAGGCGGTCGGCAGCATCTTCTCCTCCGACGTCCGCTTCATCGGGGCCGGCACGATGGCGATCGCCGCGGTCTGGACCCTGGTCAAGATCACCACCCCGGTCGTCAAGGGCATCCAGGGCGCGCTGGTCTCGGCCCGCGCACGGCGGCAGGGCACGGCCGTCGACGTCACCGAGCGCGATATTCCGATCACCTGGGTCGCCGTGGTCGTGGTGGTCTCGCTGATCCCGATCGGCTTCCTGCTGTGGGATTTCGCCAGCGGGACGGCCATCCACCACGGCGTGGTCGGGATCGTCATCACCAGCATCGCCTTCGTCTTCGTGGTCGGCCTGCTGGTGGCGGCCGTGTGCGGCTACATGGCCGGCCTGATCGGCTCGTCCAACAGCCCGATCTCGGGCGTCGGCATCATCGTGGTGATTGCCGCCGCGCTGCTGATCAAGCTGACCTTCGGGGCGGCCAACCCCGAGGAGAGCCTCTCCCTGGTCGCCTACACCCTGTTCACCGCCGCGGTCGTCTTCGGCGTGGCGACCATCTCGAACGACAACCTGCAGGACCTGAAGACCGGCCAGCTGGTCGGCGCCACCCCGTGGAAGCAGCAGGTCGCCCTGATCATCGGCGTCGCCTTCGGCTCGGCGGTGATTCCGCCGGTGCTCGACCTGATGCAGACCGCGTTCGGCTTCGCCGGCGCCCCGGGTGCCGGCGAGAACGCGCTGGCCGCGCCCCAGGCCGCGCTGCTGTCGTCCCTTGCCACGGGCGTGTTCGGGGTGTCGATCGACTGGGGGCTGCTCGGCCTCGGTGCGCTGATCGGAATCGGCATCATCGTCATCGACGAGGTCCTCGGCAAGACCAGCAAGAATCTCCGTCTGCCGCCGCTGGCGGTCGGCATGGGCATGTACCTGCCGATGGCGCTGACCCTGATCATCCCGATCGGCGCCGTGCTGGGGACGCTGTACGACCGCTGG
>WBZS01000562.1_pt1 | contig 43902 bp, 33 predicted proteins | sample 5204201 | NCBI WGS metagenome assembly WBZS01 (sample SAMN12344357, study PRJNA552823) | activated sludge metagenome | biome: Activated sludge suspended growth; feature: Nitrification reactor; material: Wastewater; isolation source: activated sludge from nitrification reactor of wastewater...
ACTGCTGACGGACCACGGGCCCGCTGCCGTCGTCGAACAGGACTCCGTTGCCCATCGCGTCGTAGGTGATCGCGGTGCGCAGCCCTGACGGGTCGACGATCGTCACCGGACGGCCGAGGGCGTCGTTGACGTTCCTCGTGCTGCCGCCGTTCGGCGTGGCCGTGGCGAGCAGGTTGGCCGAGGGGTCGTAGAGCTCGGTCGTGACCAGACCACCGGGCGCCGTGGTCGTCCGGGTGAGGGAATCCTCGTGCCACGCATACGTCGTCGTGCCCGACGCGGTGGTGTTCCCGACGACATCGGCCGCGGCGTTGTAGACGAAGGTCGTGGCGAGGCCCACCGGGCTGCGGGTGCTGAGCAGGTTGCCGGCGTTGTCGTAGGTCCACGTCGTCGTGTAGGCCGAGTTCAGCGCCCCGGACGCCGGGACACCGCGCGGATCGGTCGCGGAGGTCTTGAGGCCTGCCTCGTTGTAGCTGGCGCGCGAACCGTTGCCGTTCAGGCTCGCCCCGGACAGGCTGAACTCGTTGATCCGCGCGAGGTTGCCCGCGGCGTCGTAGGCGAACGTCTGCCGCCCGATCGGGGTGGTCATCGCGGTCACCAGCGGGCCGTTATACGTCATCGTCGTGGCCCGACCGCCCGGTGGGGTCACCGAGGTGAGGTTGGCCCCGGTGTAGCCGTAGGTCGTCCGGTTGCCGAGGGCGTCGGTCTCCGAGATCGGGCGGTGGGACTTGTCGTAGGTGAACTGGACCACCGCCGACTGCGTCGAGTCCAGGGGTGTGCTCTGCGTGATCAGGTCGCCGTTGACGTCGAAGACCCGCTCCTGCACGAAGCCGTTCGGGTCCTGGATGGCGATCAGGTTGAGCCGGGTGTCGTACGAGTAGCGCAGGACGCCACCCGTGGGGAGGCTCTGGCGCACGAGCACGTTGTCGCGGTAGGTGTCGACGTAGGGCGTCCAGGTGAGGCCGTCCCCGACCTGGGTCAGCGCCTCCCGGGTCGTGCTCTGGCTGGCGGCGTCGTAGCTGAACCGATCCCGGGTGTGCCGGCTGTCGCCCGTGGAACTGGCGGCGATCACCCGTCCGGCGCTGTCGTAGGTCACCGCGAGGCGCGCCGCGGCGCCCGGGTCGGTGATCCCGGTCAGTCGCTGGGAGGCGTCGTAGGAGTAGGTCCACGTCTTGCCGCGCGCGTCCGTGAAGGACGTCAGGTTCCCGGCCGTGTAGCCGTAGGAGACCTGGCGACCGGCCGGGGTCCGGACCGCGGTGACCTGCCCCGCGGCGTTCAGGGTGAGCAGGACGTCATACGTGACCTTGGTGTTCGTCGTGGCGAGCTTGACGCGCAGCTGGGTCGCGGAGTCACGCACGAAGGTGAGCCCGCGACCGTTGCCGTCGAGGTACGAGTCGAGCCGGGGGCCGGTGACCGTCCAGGTCGTGCCGTCCCACTGGGTGACGGTGCACGTCTTCTGGTTGCCGGTGCAGGTCAGGTCGGCCCGGGCGCCGGGCGGCCCGGTGTAGGTGGTGAAGGTGCCCTGGTGCCCGGTGAACAGGACACGCTGCCCGTCCGGGCCGCGCACGGTCGCTTCGGTGCGCGTGGCGTTGAAGGTGACGGACAGGTCGAGAATCGACGAGAAGCCACGGCCGAAGGCGCCCACGGCGGAGTCGCCGGAGTTGTAGGTCCGCTGGAGGACGAGGTTCTTCCCGACTCCGGCGACCTCGAGGTCGGCGAAGACCCGGTGCAGGGCGCCGGTGGCCGTGTTGACGTCGTCGATCGTGGAGGTCGGGTTGGGGGCCAGGCTGGCATCACCGATCGTCTGCCCGAGTGGGGCGCCGGCCGGGGCGACCTCGAGGCCGGGGGCGGTGTTGCGGATCACGACGAACGGCAGGCTTTCGGCGGTCAGGGTCTGCCAGGTCGCCGTGAGCGAGTAGCCGGCGCCGGCCTGGTCGACGGCGCAGCCGCCGAACGCGGCGCTCCCCTGCCCGTTGACCGCGGCGGAGGAGCAGCCGAGGGAGGCTCCGGGGGTGCCCGTCCCGACCGTCAGGGCGAGGGCCACGCTGCCGCCGGCCCCGGGCACCGCGTTGCCGCCGGCGTCGACGACGGCCAGCGCGGGCTGACCGGGCAGGGTTGCGCCGGCGGTGCCACCGCTCGGCTGGGCGGTGAAGGTGAGCCTCGCCGGGGCACCGATCGTGACGTCGAACCCGGTGCTCGTCGCCGACCGGAGTCCGGTCGCGGAGGCCGTCAGGGTGTAGCCGGCTCCGGCGGTGTCGATGGAGCATCCGGCGAAGAAGGCGGTCCCGCTGGTGGCCGCCAACGGGTCGGCTCCGCATCGCAGGGCCCCGGGACCGCCGCCGACCGCGAGGTCGACGTCGGTGGGTCGGGCGACCACGAGGTTGTCCCCGGCGTCGAGGACGGAGACCGCGGGCTGGGTGGTCCATGGCGTACCCCCGGTCCCGCCGCCGGGTTGGGTCGTGAACGCCAGGTGGGTCGCGTCGCCCACGCGGACGTCGAAACTCGCACTGAGGCGGTTCACCGAGGCGCCCTCGACGGTGGCCAGGAGTCGGTAACCGCGACCGGCCTTGTCGATCTGGCAGCCGGTGAAGGTGGCCGAGCCACCGACCGCGCTGACGGTCGTGCCGCCGCCGCAGGTCAGGCGTGCGCCCGGGGTGCCGAAGCCGGACGCCAGGGAGAGGGTGACCGCGCCGGCGGCCGCGTTGCCGCCCGCGTCCCGAATGAGGACGACCGGCTGACTGGCCAGGGCCGACCCGCCGCTGCCGTCGCCCGGCTCGGTCGTGAACTCGATCGACGTGGGCGCCCCCTGGGTGACGCTGAAGTCCTGGCTGGTCGTCGTGTGCGTGTCAAGGGTGGCCACCAGGGCGTAGGCGGTGCTCTCCCGGTCGATCGAACAGCCGCTGAAGGCCGCGGCACCGGCACTGGCGGCCACCGGGTTCGCGCTGCAGGTGAGGACGGCGCCGGGAGCCCCGGTGCCCGGAGCGATCGAGAGGGTGACCAGGCCCCCGGCGCCATTGCCCGCGGAGTCGGTGACCGAGACGACCGGCTGGGTCGCGAACGGCGTGCCGCCCGGTCCCCCGCCGGGGTTCGTCACGAACGCCAGGGTGCTCACGCTGCCGAGGGTGATGTCGAGGGCGTCACTGACGGCCGAGGCCAGCGTCGGCGACGAGGCGGTCAGCGTGTAGCCGGCGCCATTCCTGTCAATGGCGCAGCCCGAGAAGGACGCCAGCCCGGCCGAGGCCGACAGCGGGTCCTGCGCGCAGGACAGCACCGCTCCGGCGGCCCCCGTCCCCGAGGTGAGCGCCAGCGTGACCGACGCCGAGCTCGCGGCGACGCGGTTGCCGAGGGCGTCGACGACGGCGACCTGCGGCTGGGTGGGCAGCGCCTGGCCGGCGAGGGCGTGGCCGGGCTGGGTGACGAACCGAAGGCCGACGGCCGGGCCGGCGCTGATGTCGAAGGCGGAGCTCGTGCCGAACGTGCCGTCGTCGACGTCGATGGCATAGAGCCGGTATCCGGAGCCGGCCTTGTCAACCGCGCAGCCGGCGAACGACGCGAAGCCGTCGACGGCCAGGGTGGCGTTCTTGGGGCTGCAGGTGATCGCGGCCCCGCCGGTGCCGGTGCCCGGCTTGATGACCAGCCCGATCTTGGCCGTGCTCGCCGCGACGACGGTGCCGTCGGCATCGACGACGCTCGCCACCGGCTGCCCCAGCCAGGCGTTCCCGGCCTGTCCCCCGGTCGGTTGAGTGCTGAAGGCGACATAGGCCGGGCCGCTCACACGCAGGACGTCACTGTCGACGGTGACCGCGCCCAGGGTGGCCCGGAGCCGGTAGCGGCCGCCCTTGTCGACCGCGCAGCCCTGGAAGGTCGCCACGCCGTCGACCGGGGTCGCGACCATCGACGTACAGGTCAGCTTGCCGGACGGCTCGCCGGCATCGATGGTCAGCGAGAGGGTGACGGGGTCGGTCGAGTCGGTCACCGTCACGGTCGGGGCGACACCGAAGACCACGCCGGGGTCGGCGGCGGTCGGTGCCGCCGTGAAGGTGAGGGTGGGGGTGGGAGCGGGAGCGGCCGAGGCGGCCGTCGCCGGGAGCAGGGTGGCAATGAGGACCAGGCAGAGCGCCAGGGAGAGCGCCCGGACCAGGCGCCCGAGACGAGCCGTCCACGACACCCGACGAGTCGTCCCCATCATCGTTCCTCCTGCTGAAGACGCGCATCCTCAGGGTGAGGGTGATGACCGCTGGGGGGCGACGCTAGTCCTGCTGGGGCCGGCGCGCACCAGCAAAGGAGGAATTGGAGGATCCGGCCGCAGCCCTCACGCCTGGAGGGTGCCGTCGGGGAGGGCGGGGACGGTTGCGGCAGCGGCGATCCGGGCGAACTCCTCGATCCCCAACCGTTCCCCCCGCAGTCCCGGGTCGACGCCCGCGGCCCGCAGCCGGCGCTCGGCCTCGACCGGCGAGCCGGCCCACCCGGCGAGCGCCGCGCGCAGCGTCTTGCGCCGCTGCGCGAAGGCCGCATCGACGACCGCGAAGACCTCCTCGCGCGTCGCCGCGGTGTCGGGCAGGGCCCGGCGGGTGAGCATCACCAGGCCCGAGTCGACATTCGGCACCGGCCAGAAGATCGATCGGGGCACCTGGCCGGCCAACCGCACGTCGGCGTACCACGCCGCCTTGGCGCTCGGCACGCCATACGTCCGGCTGCCCGGCCCGGCGGCGAGCCGTTCGGCGACCTCGAGTTGGACCATCACGAGGATCCGGTCGATCGAGGGGAAGAGCTCGAGGAAGCGCAGCACCACCGGCACCGACACGTTGTAGGGCAGGTTGGCGACCAGCGCGGTCGGCGGCGCACCGGGCAGGGACCGCACCTGGAGGGCATCGGCCGGCACCACCGTGAGCCGCTGGCCCAGCTCGGGCACCATCTCGGCCACCGTCTCCGGCAGGGCGGCGGCCAGCGTCGGGTCGACCTCGATCGCCACGACGGCACGCACGACCGGGAGCAGGGCCAGGGTCAGCGAACCCATCCCGGGCCCGACCTCGACCACGACGTCCTCGGGGCCGACCCCGGCGACCCGCACGATCCGCTCGACGGTGTTGGCGTCGACGACGAAGTTCTGCCCCCACTGTTTGGTCGGCCGCAGGCCCAGCCGGTCCGCGAGCGCCCGGATCTGGGCGGCGCCGAGCAGTCGGGAGGGGCCAGCGGGCATGCCGTCCACTCTAGGCATCTCGGCCCGACCCAAGACGCGCGTATGCCGTGTGGCCGGCGGCCACACGGCATACGCGGTGTTCGTGCTGCGTCGGGCGGGTCAGGGCTTGCAGCCCCAGGGAGCCAGTCCGGCGACCGCGTAGTAGCGGTTGGCGACGGTGATCTGCTGCTCCCGGGTCGCCAGGTCGGCGCGCGGCGCGAAGTCCGCACCGCCCCAGGACAGCCACGAGCTGTAGGCGAACTGGAGGCCGCCGTAGTAGCCGTTCCCCGTGTTGATCGACCAGTTGCCACTGGACTCGCACTGCGCGATCCGGTCCCACATGGCCTCGTTCGCCAGGTTGATCCCGGCACCGGAGACGTTGCCGGCGTTGATGGCCGGGCGGGCCTTGGTGCCCTTGGCCACGACCTGGGCGACCGGTTCCTTCAGCGTCGTCGAGCTCTTCTCGGTCGCACTCTCGACGGCGCCGTCGACGACGACCTGCTCACTGACGACGGTGCGCTGACCGACGACGCCGGGCGTCACGACGCGGCTCTCGTCGGTGTAGAGCGCATCGTCCGTGGTCTGCGTCGTCCCGAACGGGATGTCGACGGTCGCCGTGACCTCGCGGATCTCGACCTTGTTGACGACGACGGTGAGCCCGGGGGTGATCCGGGTGTCCTTGCCCGGGTTGACCCGGTCCTTGTCGGTCAGGCTGACCTTCTGGTCGCTGAGCAGGTCGGCGACGGTGGCCGCCGCGGACTTCAGCGTGGTCGATGATCCGCCGACGGTGAGCGTCACGTCCTTGGGCGTGTTGATCGAGAAGTTCAGGCCCTTGCGACCCAGCGACTGGCTGCGCGAGACCGAGAGCACCGCGCCCTCGGCGCGCAGGCCGAGGTCCTTGAGTGCGTCATCGACGGTCAGGGCGGTCGTCCAGTACTCCTTCGGCTGGCCGTCGACGGTGACCGTCAGCTTGCGGGCGAAGCGCACCGCGATGGTGTCGCCGCTGTGCACGGGGGCGTCGAGCGAGGGCACGACCGAGTCACGGGATCCGACGGTGATGCCCTTGCCCTTGAGCACGTCGCCCACGGTGCTGCCGAACGAGCGCATGGACTGGGACTGGCCGTCGAGGGTGACCGTGAGGGACTTGGAGGTGGTGAAACCGACGGCGCCACCGACGATGGTCAGGGCGGCGACACCTTGGGCAATGAGGGGCAGGGGACGAACGTTCACGAGGCTCCGATGATGGGGCGTCCCGGGTATCGAGGGGGGCGGATCGGGCGGCCCTCTCCGGCGACCCGGTGGGGTCGCCGCGGAGGACTCAGGTCCCGGACCGGGACCGACGTCGTCCGCTGCATTGCGGCACCCGTCGGGCTCGTCCACCCGGGGACTCGACCCCGGCTTTCCCCACCAGCGTGCCGGACGATTCGCGCCAAGGTCAACTTTTGATAACGACTGGACGACCCGCCGGTGACGGTCCCGGACCGGGTATGCCGGGCCGCCGCGGCGACCCCGCCGCCGGTCTCGAAGGCCGCTGCGTCGGGGTCACCACGGGCCGTAGAGGCGCTCGCTCGTGGCGCCGATCTGCGTGCACAACTCGGGGACCGAGACCCCGAGGATCCCGGCCATCACCCGCACCGTGTAGGGCAGGAGAGCGGGGCTGTTGGTCGCCCCCCGGAAGGGTTGCGGCGTGAGGTAGGGGGCGTCGGTCTCGACGAGCACTCGGTCGAGGGGGGTGACCGCCAGGGCGTCGCGCAGGGGGTGGGTGTTCTTGAAGGTGATCGTCCCGGCGAAGGAGAGGTGAAAACCTCGGTCCAGGCAGGCCCGGGCGAAGTTTGCGTCGCCGGAGAAGCAGTGCATGACGACGTGCTCAGGCGCACCCTCCTCGTCGAGGATCCGCAGGACGTCGTCATCGCTGTCCCGGTCGTGGACCTGCAGCACCTTACCCAGGCGTTTGGCCAGGTCGATGTGCCAGCGAAACGAATCCTGTTGCGCCGCAACACCGTCGGCGCCCGTCCGGAAGTAGTCCAGGCCGGTCTCCCCGACGACCCGGATCCGCGGATGCGCCGCCAGCGCCGCGATCTCGGCATACGCCTCCGACAGCGCGTCGCGCGCGGCCAGCCGGGGCGCCTCGTTGGGGTGGATCGCGACGCCACCGAGCATCCCGGCATACCGCTGCACCCAGGCCACGGTCTCGCGCGCGGCGGCCAGGTCGCACCCGATCTGCACCACCCGGTTCACCCCGACGCTCGCGGCGGCGGCCAGGGCGGCGCCGACGTCGACCGCCTCGCCGTCGCGGGCGATGTCGAGGTGGGTGTGGTTGTCGACGACCGGGATCGGCAACCGGTCCGGCAGGGCGACCTCGCGCGACATGGGTAGGGCTCGCAGCCGACTCAGAGCCCGGCCGACCGGGCCAGTTCGGTCTCGACCACGGAGTCGTCGAGCTTGGCGAACACCGGTGCCGGTTTGCTGATCGGGGTGCCCGCGACCACGGGTCGGGACGCCCAGGGCGGAGTGTGGCGATAGTCACCCGTGACGACCTCGTAGCGACGGTCGGCGTCGGCGGCATCGAGACCGGCGACGAGGTCGACCCGGGGCATCGGCATGAAGTCGCCGGTCCCCCCGATCACGGCGTCGACGCGATTGGCCGCGTGCGGCAGGAAGGGCGCGAGGATCGTGTTGAGGTCGCTCACGCACTGCAGGAGGGTGTGCAGCATCGTCGCCAGTCGCTCACGTTGCTCCTCGCCCTTGAGCTTGAAGGGTTCGGTGCGCGAGACGTAGGCGTTGACCTCGCCGACCGCCTTCATCGCCTCGGCCAGCGCGGCCTTGACCCGGTTGCGGGCGAGCAGGCCCCCGACGACGTCGAAGGCGGCCAGGGTCGCGGCCCGGATCTCCTCGTCGATCGGCTCCAGCGGCCCCGGGGTCGGGATCTCGCCGAAGCTCTTGGCGATCATCGCGGCCGTGCGGGAGACGAGGTTGCCCCAGCCGGCGACGAGTTCGGAGTTGTTGCGCTGGACGAAGTCGGCCCAGGTGAAGGCCGAGTCCTGGCTCTCCGGGCCGGCGGCACAGATGAAGTAGCGGATGCCGTCGGGGCCGTAGGTGTCGAGGACGTGCCGGACATAGATGACGTCGCCGCGCGAGGTCGAGAACTGCTTGTCGCCGAAGGTGAGGTATTCGCTGGAGACCACCTCGGTCGGCAGGTTGAGTTCGCCGAAGACCCCCGGGGTTCCGCCCCGGTCGCCGTGGCCGGCATACGCGAGCAGCTCGGCCGGCCAGATCTGGGAGTGGAAGGTGATGTTGTCCTTGCCCATGAAGTAGTAGGACAGCGCCCCGGCCCCCACAGTCCCGTCCGCCCCGTCCGCCCCGGGGTTCCACCACTCACGCCACCGCTGCTCGGCACCGGGGCCCTGGCGGCGAGCCCACTCGACGGACGCCGACAGGTAGCCCACGACCGCGTCGAACCAGACGTAGAGCCGTTTGCTCGGGTTGTCCCGCCAGCCCTCCAGCGGCACCGGGATGCCCCAGTCGATGTCGCGGGTCATGGCGCGGGGCTTGATGTCGTCGAGGATGTTGAGGCTGAACTTGATGACGTTGGGACGCCAGGTGCCCGACGCGTCGCGGCCCTCGAGCCAACGGCGCAGCGACTCGGCCAGGGCGGGCAGGTCGAGGAAGAAGTGCTGGGTCTCGACGAACTCCGGTGTCTCCCCGTTGATCTTCGAGCGGGGGTCGATCAACTCCTCGGGTTCGAGTTGGTTGCCGCAGTTGTCGCACTGGTCACCGCGGGCCTCGCCGTAGCCACAGATCGGACAGGTGCCTTCGATGTAGCGGTCGGGCAGGGTGCGCCCGGTGCTCGGCGAGATGGCACCCTTCTGGGTGCGCTCGACCATGTAGCCGTTCTCCCAGCAGCGCCGGAACAGTTCCTGGGCCACCTCGTAGTGGTTGGCCGTGGTCGTGCGCGTGTAGAGGTCGTACGAGCAGCCGAGGTCGGCGAGTTCATGGGCGATCAGGGCGTGGTTGCGGTCGACGAACTCCTGGGGGGTCACCTGGGCCTGGTCGGCGAGGACGAGGATCGGGGTCCCGTGCTCGTCCGACCCGCTGACCATGAGCACGTCATGCCCGACCATCCGCATGTAGCGGCTGAAGACGTCGGAGGGCACCGCGAACCCGGCGACATGGCCGAGGTGGCGCGGGCCGTTGGCGTACGGCCAGGCAACGGAGGTCAGGACCTTGCTCATGGGCACGATCCTAGGGGCGGCACGTCATACCCCTCATTCGCCGTGTTCACCGCCCAGACAGTCGAAAGAAGCCCAGGGACCGGGTCGGGCCGACGCACCCGGTCCTGGCGCTTCTTTCGACTGTCTGGGAGGGACCTATCGACTGTCTGGGAGGGACCTAGCGACCGGGGCGGCCCCTGAGGTGGGGCTGTGGATCCCTCGGCGCGGTCCCCGAATCCGGGCCGGACCCGGGATTACGCTGCCCCCACGGCCGGTTTCACTGGCTGCGACCTCCCGCCCCGGGCGGCCGCACGAAGCACCGAAGGGATCGCCCACTGTGATCGCTGCCCTGACCGGGATGGGCCTGTCCGCCGCCGCCGGCCTCAACGCCTACATCCCCTTCCTCATCGTGGCCCTGCTGGCGCGGTTCACCGACCTCATCACGCTGCCCGCGGGGCTGACCTGGATCGACTCGTGGTGGGCGATCGGGATCGGCGCCGTCCTGCTCCTCGCCGAGGTCGTCCTCGACAAGATCCCGGCGATCGACACCGTCAACGACACCATCCAGACCTTCATCCGCCCGAGCATGGGTGGGCTGATCTTCGCCGCGACCTCCTCGGCGCAGAGCCTCGACCAGTCGACGTGGATGCAGCAGCGCCAGTGGGTCGGCGTCGTGCTCGGCGTCGTCGTCTCCGGGCTGGTCCACAGCGGCAAGATGGTCGCCCGACCGGTCCTGAACACCGGCACGGTCGGCACCGCGGCGCCGGTGGTCTCCACCGTCGAGGACTTCTCCTCGATCGGGCTCTCGCTGATCGCGATCTTCCTGCCGCTGCTGGTCATCGTCGCGCTCGTCGCGTTGGTATGGATCTTCGTGTGGCTCTACCTCAAGGTCCGCCGCTGGCGGCAGGGCGGTGGTGGCTCGACGGCCGACGCCGGCCGTCATCCGGACTTCGCCTGAGCATCGTCGCCCCACGCGAAGGGCCGGCCTCCCGCGGGAGGCCGGCCCTTCTCGTCGTCGGGCGTCAGTAGAGACCGCTGAGCAACATCGTGGTCGCCGTCGTCAGGTATGCCGTGCGCGTCGCCGCGGGCTGCTGGAGGCCGGCGAGGACCACGCCCTCCATCGCCGCCACCAGGGTCATGGCTCGCTGCGCGGGGTCGGACTTGCCCGCGCTGCGCACGATCTCCTCGACGATGTGGAACAACCCCATGCGCCAGGCCCCGAGCACCGACTGGAGCTCGGGCTGGCGCTGGGCCTCGAGGGCGAGTTCGGCCTGCACGAGCACGAGTTCGGGTGAGGACAACAGGCGGGCGAAGAGCGAGACGATCTCGTCGATGACGAACTCCCGTCGCACCTGCTCGTCGACCCCCGGCCTGGCTTCGGCGTCCTGCAGCCGCTGGGCGAGGTCGAGCACCTCGAGGGTGAGCAGGTGGCCGACCTGATGGGTCAACGCCGTGAGCAGGGCGATCCGGGTCCGGAAGTAGCTCGAGCAGGACCCCTCGGGGACCCCGGCCTCCGCGTCGACCGCCCGGTGGGTCAAGGCCCGCAACCCACCCGTGGCGACCACGTGCAGCGCCGAGGTGACCAGCTCGAGGCGCCGGCCGGCATACGGGGCCTGCGGCCGGGGGAATCCGGAGGGCGAGGCCAACGCCCACCCGAGGGCGGGGCTGCTCGACGGGGCGGTCATCACGCCATTGTGCCCACTGGGACGAGGGTTCCGCAGGAGACCTATCGCGAGCCGCGGTCGACGCCGCGGGGGTCGCCCGGCTTGACAACGGCTCTACATCTGTAGAGACTACAGATGTAGATATCCCTACACCTGTAGAAAGAGAGCACACAATGGGACCCTTCACCACCCTGGCCGCCACGGCGACCGCCCTCCAGGTCCTGCTCGTCATCGGTGCCGTCATCCTGGGCGCCAGCCTGATCGCCCTCGCGGTCCAGTGGTTCGTCGCGCAGCGTCCGCTGCGCCTGGCCCGCCGCGAGTCGATCCCCACCTACTACTTCGGCGGCCACGCCTTCTCGCACTGAGCCCGACGTGCGCGCCGTCGGCGTCGTTAGCGCTGTGCGCGCCGTCGGCGCTGTCGGCGTCGTGGGCGCTGTCGGCCCACTGGGGGTCGCGCCGAGGCAGTGAGGTCGTGACGGGAACCACCCCCTGACCGTCACGACCTCGCTGCGTCGGGGCCACCCTCGGTGCGACCCGGTGCGACCGGAGCCATTCCGGTGCCACTCCAGGTACCCCGGCACAGTCGGCGCGCCTACGCTGCCGGGGTGACCAGCGCCTCGGACCCACGGCGGTCGTTGCTCGTCGAGACGTCTCTGGTGCTCGGGGTGTCGCTCGGGGCGTCGGCGATCTGGTCGGTGCTGCGGATCATCGACCGACTCACCCGCCAGGTCGCCCTGTCCCAACAGACCTCGGCCATGAACTCCTCGGTCACCCCCGACCGACCGTGGCTGGACCTGAGTTACCAACTCGTCGGCATCGGCCTGGGGGTCGTGCCCGCGCTCCTCGCCCTCCACCTGCTCGCCACCCGAGCGCCCGACGCGGCCGGCGCGGCCGACGCGGCCGCGCCCACGGCATACCGGCTCGTCGGCTTCGACCTCCGATCGCCGCTGGGCGACCTCTGGCGTGGGGCCGGTCTCGCCGCGCTCATCGGCCTGCCCGGGCTGGCCCTGTATGCCGGGGCGCGGGCCGCCGGCCTCAACACCACCGTCGCCGCGGCGAACCTGGTCGGTGCCTGGTGGACCATCCCGGTCCTCGTCCTGGCCGCCGCGCAGAACGCCATTCTCGAGGAGGTCGTCATGATCGGTTACCTCTTCCACCGCTGGGGCCAGGCGGGATGGGGCAGCTGGCGGGTCATCGTGACGAGCGCGCTGATCCGGGGGGCCTACCACCTCTACCAGGGCTTCGGCGGCTTCGTGGGGAACGTGCTCATGGGGATGGTGTTCGGCTGGATCTACACGCGGACGAAACGGGTCATGCCGCTCGTCGTCGCGCACACGCTCCTCGACGTGGTGGCCTTCGTCGGCTACTCGCTGCTCAAGGGTCACCTCTCCTGGTTGTGAGCGGGCCCGTCCGGGCCGTAGGTCTGAAGGTTGTGGCGGGAGATCTCGAGGATCTTCTCGATCAGCTCGGGGGGCGACCGCACCTCCGCGCGGCTCGCCAGACCGGCGAGTATGCCGGCCGCCGCGCGGAGGTGATCGAAGTCGGCGACGATGTCGCGCCGGCCGTCGGGGGTGTCCACGACCTCGACGACCTGCCCGACGGTCGACATCACGAAGACGACGATCGATGTCACCTCGGCGCTGGCGCGAACGACCGCGCGCAGGGCCTTGCGCTCGCGCATCTCCCGTCTGGCCCGGTCCCACGCGGCGCGCACGCCCTCGCCCGGCGGGTCGAACTCCTCCCCGGTCTCCCGCACCGCCCGGACCCGGTCCACCCGATAGGTGCGCTGCTCGCCGGTGTCGTCCTTGAGGGCCAGCAGGTACCAAGTGCGCCCCCCGAGGACCAGCCCCAACGGCCGGACCCGACGGCGACGAGGGCGTTGGCCGCTCGCGCGATAGTCGATGACGAGGACGCGGTGCAGAGCAGCGGCGGCGGCCAACTCCGGGACCAGCGGTGGCGGTTGCGCCGGCTCGCCCCAACCCTCAGGAGCGATGAGGAGCCACCGGCCCAGATCGCCCAGCGACCGGGCCGCATCCTGGGACAGAACGGCTTCGAGTTTCCTTCTCGCCGAACGGAACTCGGGGCCGCGACCCAACGCCTCCGCGGATGGCTCGCCGCCGGGCAGGAACAGCACGGTGGCCTCCCCGTCGGTCAGCCCGGCCGTCTCCGCCCGGTACCCAGGAAGCATGGCGAAGCCGCCGTGTCGGCCGTGCTCGGCATACACGGGGACGCCGTTGGCCGACAGGGCGTCGAGGTCGCGGAGCACGGTGCGGCGCGAGACCCCGAGCCGCTCGGCCAGTTGGGCCGCCGTCAGCCGCTCGTGTCGACGCAGCAGGGCGACCAGGTCGAGGAGACGTTCGGCGCGCATGGGTCCAGAGTCTGCCGCAAAAAGTGACATCACATGTCACCTTTAGGGAGGCACGATGGTTCCGTCCCTCCCCGTTCAAGCCCTTCAAGGAGACCCCATGAGCACCGACCAGACTCCCGCCCCCGACCTTCGTCCCCAGCTGTTCGCCGCCCAGGAGTGGTACGCCACGCTCGTCGCCGCCGTGTCGGAGGCACAGCGCACCCACCCGACGCCGTGCCCCGGGTTCGACGTCCGCGGCCTGCTGAGCCACATGACGACCGTCAACGGCAAGATCACCGGCTTTGCGATCGAGCACCGCGACGTCTTCCGCGACCACGACGTCGAGCCGGGCGAACTCGCTCGTCGGGCCGAGGACCACGCACGCACCCACATCGACGGGCACACGCCGGCCCAACTCGCGGACGCGGTGCGCGCCGAATCCGCTGCGGCGCAACGGGTCTGGACCGATGAGGTGCTCGACACCCCGATTCAGCTCGGCTGGGGGCCGGTGCTGCCGGGGCGCGTGGTGACGGCGATCTACCTGATGGAAGTCCTGGCCCACGCCTGGGACCTCGCGACCGCGACCGGCCAGCCCTCCGAAGCGCCGGACGGTCTGGGGCCCGTGGGCCTGGCCGCGGCGATGGCCTGCCTGCCCGATGAGATGCCGCGCGGAATCGAGAACGGAGTGCCGTTCGACCCGAAGGTCACGCCGGCGGCCGACGCCGGGCCGACCGAGGCGATGGTCAATTGGACCGGCCGGGCATCCCGGTGAGGTGACGGCCGCTGGCCAGATTCGGGCGTTGTGAGCAGTCCGGGCCGAAACAACTCCCGACACTGTTCAGTAGGTGGGAGGGGGCGGGCGGTCAGCCGCCCTTGCGCATCGACGTGAACAGATCCCGGTTCAGGGTGGAGATGACGTCCTGCGGGATGCCCTTGGGACAGGCCACCGAGCAGGCGCCGGTGTTCGTGCAGCCTCCGAAGCCCTCGGCGTCGTGCTGGGCGACCATGTCGACCACGCGCCGCCAGCGCTCCGGCTGGCCCTGGGGCAGCTCGCCGAGGTGGGTGACCTTGGCGCCCATGAAGAGCATCGCCGAGGCGTTCGGGCAGGCCGCCACGCACGCCCCACAGCCGATGCACTCGGCGGCCATGAAGGCGCGCTCGGCGTTCGGCTTGGGGACGGAGTTGGCGTTGGCCTCGGGCGCCGACCCGGTGTTGACCGAGATGAAGCCGCCGGCCTGGATGATCCGGTCGAAGGCGGAGCGGTTGACGACGAGGTCCTTGATGACCGGGAACGCCGAGGCGCGCCACGGCTCGATCGTGATCATCTCGCCGTCCTTGAAGGACCGCATGTGCAACTGGCAGGTCGTCGTCTTCTCCGGGCCGTGTGCCTCACCCGAGATCATCAGGCCACACATGCCGCAGATGCCCTCGCGGCAGTCGGAGTCGAACGCGATCGGCTCCTCGCCCTTGGCGTTGAGCTGCTCGTTGAGCACGTCGAGCATCTCGAGGAAGCTCATGTCCGGGCTGATGTCGGAGACCTCGTAGGTCACCAGGTGCCCACGGTCGGTCGGTCCGTCCTGGCGCCAGATCCGCAGGGTGAGGTTCATGCCCTTGGGGTCCTTCGCCGTCGTGTCGGTCGCGCCGCTCATCACTTGTAGCTCCGCTGCTTGAGTTCGATGGCCTCGTAGACGAGGTCTTCCTTGTGCAGGACCGGGGCGCCCATCGCCTCATCCGGCTGGTTGGGATCGCCCGTCCCGGGACCGAACTCCCAGGCCGCCACGTAGAGGAAGCGGTCGTCGTGGCGCAGCGCCTCGCCGTCCTCGGTCTGGCTCTCGCCCCGGAAGTGCCCGCCGCAGGACTCTTCGCGGTGCAGGGCGTCGATGCACATGAGCTCACCGAGTTCGAGGAAGTCGGCGACCCGGCCGGCCTTCTCGAGGCTCTGGTTGAGGGTGTCGGCGCTGCCGAGCACCTTGACGTTGCGCCAGAACTCCGCGCGCAGGGACCGGATCAGGTCGATCGCCTTGAGCAGACCGGTCTCGGTCCGCTCCATCCCGCAGTACTCCCACATGATGTGCCCGAGCTCCTTGTGGAAGGAGTCCACCGACCGTTCGCCCTTGATCGCGAGCAGTCGCTTGGTGCGGGCCTCGACGGCCTCGCGCGCCTGCAGGATCGAGGGAGCCGTCGGGTCGACCGCCGGGAAGGGGCCCTTGGCGAGGTAGTCGCGGATCGTGTTCGGCAGGACGAAGTAGCCGTCGGCCAGGCCCTGCATCAGGGCCGAGGCCCCGAGTCGGTTGGCGCCATGGTCGGAGAAGTTCGCCTCGCCGGTCACGAACAGACCGGGGATCGTGGACTGCAGGTCGTAGTCGACCCAGAGGCCACCCATCGTGTAGTGCACGGCCGGGTAGATCCGCATCGGGACCTCATACGGGTTCTCGCCGGTGATCCGGGCGTACATGTCGAAGAGGTTGCCGTACTTGGCCTCGACCGCCTCCTTGCCCAGGCGGGCGATCGCCTCGGAGAAGTCGAGGTAGACGCCGCGACGGAAGTCGCCGACCATCGGCCCCACCCCACGACCCTCGTCGCAGACGTTCTTGGCCTGACGGGAGGCGATGTCCCGCGGGACCAGGTTGCCGAAGGCGGGGTAGATCCGCTCCAGGTAGTAGTCCCGGTCCTCCTCCTTGAGGGTGCGGGGGTCCTTGTCGCAGTCCTCGCGGCGCTTGGGCACCCAGATCCGGCCGTCGTTGCGTAGCGACTCCGACATCAGGGTCAGCTTGCTCTGGTGGTCACCGGAGACCGGGATGCAGGTCGGGTGGATCTGCGTGTAGCAGGGGTTGGCGAAGTAGGCGCCCTTCTTGTGCGCACGCCAGTTGGCCGTGACGTTGGAGCCCATCGCATTGGTCGAGAGGAAGAAGACGTTCCCGTAGCCACCGCTGGCCAGGACGACCGCGTCGGCGAGGTGCGTCTCGATCTCGCCCGTGACGAGGTCGCGGGCGATGATGCCGCGGGCCCGGGGGCCGCTGGCGTCCTCGTCGACGATCAGCTCGAGCATCTCGTGCCGGACGAACTGCTCGACCGTGCCGGCCGCGACCTGGCGCTCGAGGGCCTGGTAGGCGCCGATCAGCAACTGCTGGCCGGTCTGTCCGCGCGCGTAGAAGGTGCGGGACACCTGGACCCCACCGAACGAGCGGTTGTCGAGCAGGCCGCCGTAGTCGCGGGCGAACGGCACGCCCTGGGCGACGCACTGGTCGATGATGTTCGCGCTGACCTCGGCCAGTCGGTAGACGTTGGTCTCGCGGGCGCGGTAGTCCCCGCCCTTGACCGTGTCGTAGAACAGCCGATACGTCGAGTCGCCGTCCTCCTTGTAGTTCTTGGCCGCGTTGATGCCACCCTGGGCCGCGATCGAGTGCGCCCGACGCGGGGAGTCCTGGTAGCAGAACGCCTTGACCTGGTAGCCGGCCTCGCCGAGCGTCGCCGCGGCCGAGGCGCCGGCCAGCCCGGTGCCGACGATGATGACCGAGAGCTTGCGTCGGTTCGCCGGGTTGACGAGCGCCGCCTCGAAGCGACGCTTGGTCCACTTCTGGTCGATCGGCCCGGCGGGAGCCTTCATGTCCGCGATCGGCGAGCCCTCGGCATACACGCCGTGGATGAGTTCCGTCATGGTCAAACCCTCACTTCACCAGGCCGAAGAGGATGGACAGCGGGGGGATTGCGAAGCCGACGGCGACGAGGGCGGCCACCACGTGGCCGATCCCCTTGGCGCGCACGTGGGCCCGAGGCGTCTGGGTCAGGCCGAGCGTCTGTTGGGCGCTGTAGACACCGTGGGCCAGGTGCAGTCCGAGAGCGAGCAGGGCGAGCAGGTAGATGAGCACCATCCACCACAACTGGAACGACGCGACGACCATCGCGTAGGGCGAGGCCGCGATCGCGGCCGCATCCGGGCCGTCGGGGTTGACCACCGGCTTGAGGATCGTGAAGTGGATGAGGTGCCAGGCGATGAAGAGCAGCAGCGCCACCCCACCCCAGCGCATCCACTTGGCCGAGGCGACCGACCGGATCGCGGCGTACTTGGTCTGGCGCGCGCTGCCGGCCCGACTCCACAGGGTGAAGGCGGCGTAGGCGTGCCCGACCAGGGAGGCGATGAGCAGGACGCGGAAGATCCAGAGCAGCCCCATGTAAGGGAGCATCGGCTCGCCGAAGGTGCGCAGGTGGTGGGCGTAGGTGTTGAACGCCTCGGGGCCCGCGAGCACCTTGAGGTTGCCGTACATGTGCAGCAGCACGTAGAAGACGAAGAAGAGCCCTGTCGCGGCCATGAGCAGCTTCAGGGCAATCGTCGTCTTCCGCGCCAGGGGTGCGGAGATCGTCGATGTGGCCACGAGTGCAAACTACCCCGACCGGCGTCGCGGGACACGCTGAGGTGAACCTAACCTCGTGTGAATTTCGCACGTTACCCGCGGGTATGCCGCCCGCCCCGATCCCGGCATACAACCTCTCCCGGTGCCGGTTCGGATACTGGAGTGCCGGTTACGAAGTGGCACGCCCGTACACGAACCGGCACCGGGAGAGAACGTGTACTGGAGTGCCGGTTACGAAGTGGCACGCCCGTACACGAACCGGCACCGGGAGAGGACGTGTACTGGAGTGCCGGTTACGAAGTGGCACGCCCGTACACGAACCGGCACCGGGAGAGAACGTGTACTGGAGTGCCGGTTACGAAGTGGCACGCCCGTAGCCAAACCGACACTGGGAGAGGTTGTATGACGTGGGGTCAGGGGCGGGTGAGGGCTGCGTCGTAGAGGGACTTCTTCGACAGGCCCGACTCGTGCGCCACCTGGGCGGCGGCCTCCTTGAGGCGCAGGCCACCGGCGATGAGGGCCCGGACCCGCGCCACCGCCTCTTCCGGGTCGCTCGAGCGCGCCGGAGAGCCGGAAACGACCACCGTGATCTCCCCGCGCACCCCCTGCGCCGCCCACCCTGCCAGCTCCGCCAGCTCCCCGCGGCGCACCTCTTCGTAGGTCTTCGTCAGCTCGCGGCAGACGGCCGCCCGGCGGTCCTCGCCGAAGGCCTGCGCCATCGCCGCGAGGGTCGCCTGGATCCGGTGCGGCGCCTCGAAGAAGACCATCGTGCGCGGCTCGTCCGCCAGTGCGGCGAGCACCCGGGCCCGCTCCCCCGCCTTGCGCGGCAGGAACCCCTCGAAGCAGAACCGGTCGACCGACAGACCCGAGACCGCCAACGCCATGAGCACCGCGGACGGGCCGGGGACGCAGGTGACCTGGACCCCTGCCGCAACCGCCGCCGTGACCAGGCGATACCCCGGGTCGGAGACCGAGGGCATCCCGGCATCGGTGACGACGACGACCCGCGCCCCGGCGACGAGCCGGTCCACTAACTCCAGCGAGCGGGCCGATTCGTTGTGCTCATGGAAGCTGACGACCTCGCCACCCACCTCGACGCCGAGCGCCGTGCAGAGCCGGCGCAACCGACGGGTGTCCTCGGCCGCGACGACCTCCGCGGTGGCCAGCTCCAGGGCCAGACGCGGCGCCGCGTCCCGCGGGTCGCCGATCGGTGTCGCGGCCAGGACGAGGACGCCGGTCATGGCCGCGAGTCTGTCACGGCATACGGATCTCTTGACGGGAGCCGACCTACGATGGCGCCCGTGACCGAGGACGAGGGCCTGCGCGAGGCAACCTTGCGCGAGGCAACCTTGCGCGAGGCAACCTTGCGCGAGGCGACCCTGCGCGCCCACCTCCTCGGCGATCGCCCGCAACTGCTGCCCGGCTACCCGCTCCGGCTGCGGATCCTCGGGTGGCTCGGGCCACTGCTGGTCACCGCGGTGGGTGCCTTCCTGCGGTTCTGGCACCTCGACCGGCCGCACAAGCTGGTCTTCGATGAGACCTACTACGTCAAGGAGGGCTGGTCGCTCATCCGGTTCGGGACCGAGATGCAGGTCCGCCAGGGCCTCGACAAGGTCGACGACCTCTGGAACGCCGGCACCACCGACATCCACAACTCGACCTCCGGCAACATCGTCGTCCACCCGCCGATCGGGAAGTGGGTGATCGGCCTGGGCGAGTGGCTGCTCGGGCCGACGAGTTCGGTGGGCTGGCGGCTCGGGGTGGCCGTCCTGGGCTCGCTCTCGATCCTGATCCTGGGCCGCATCGCGTTGCGGCTGGTCGGATCCGTCCTGCTGGCCTGCCTGGCGTCCCTGCTCGTCGCCTTCGAGGGGCTGCACTTCACCATGTCGCGCACCGCGATCCTCGACATGGTCGTCATGTTCTTCGCGCTCGTGGCCTTCGCCTGCCTGCTGCTCGATCGCGACCGGACCCGGGGCCTGCTCGCCGCCCGGATGGCCCTCGACCCGGGGCGGGGGCGGGTCGGGCCGTGGCTCGGGTGGCGTCCGTGGCGCTGGGCCGCAGGGTTGTCGTTGGCGCTGTGCACGTCGACGAAGTGGTCGGGACTGGTGTTCGTCGCCGTCTTCGGGGTCATGACCCTCTGGTGGGATCTCGGGGCCCGGCGCGCGGTGGGCGCCCGCGGGTGGCTGCGTTCCGGGCTCCTCCTCGACGGTCCGTATGCCGCGGTGCAGCTCGTGCTCGTCACCGCCGTGGTCTACCCGCTGACCTGGCTCGGCTGGTTCCGGTCGTCCAACGGCTACCTGCGGCACTGGGCGGAGCAACACCCCGGCGAGGGGGTGCTCTGGCTGCCGTCGGCGCTGCGCTCGTTCGTGCACTACCACCACGACATGTGGACCTTCAACACGACGCTGGCCAAACCGCACAGCTACATGTCCAACGCGTGGGGCTGGATGGTGCAGGCCCGTCCGACGAGTTTCTTCTACGAGTCCCCGAAGCTGGGGCAGCAGGGGTGCACGGTCGAGTCGTGCTCGCAGGCGGTGACGACGATCGGCACCCTGCCGTTCTGGTGGTTCGGCCTGGCCTGCCTGTTCGTCATCGCCTGGCACTGGCTGATCCGCCGGGACTGGCGGGCCGGGGCGATCGCGGCCGGGATCATCGCCGGGTACGCGCCGTGGCTGTACTGGCAGAACCGGACGATCTTCGCCTTCTACGCCGTGGCGTTCGAGCCGTTCGTGGCGCTCGCCATCGTCTTCACCCTCGCGCTGATCCTGCGGCCGGCGCTGCTCCCGGGGGCCTCGGCTCTGGAGCGGGCCTGGCGGATCGGGGTCGTGACCGGCTATGTCTGCCTGTGCCTGGCGGTCTTCGGGTTCTTCTACCCGATCCACGCCGCCGAGGTGATCCCGTACGCCCAGTGGTGGCTGCGCATGTGGTTCCCCAGCTGGGTCTGAGCCGCCGCCCGGTGAGCCGGGCTGCGGTGTCGGCCCCCCGGCATACGGTGTCGGTGTGTTCTTCCTCGACGACGCGCTGATCCTCAGCCCGAGCGACCTGCGGGCCGCCAGCGCCTGCGAATTCGCGCTGCTGCGCGCCTTCGACGTGCTCGACGGGCGGATCGAGGCCGTCCAGACCGCGCCGGATGCGATGCTCGCCCGGGTCAGCGAGCTCGGCGACCTGCACGAGCAGGCGGAGCTGCGTCGCCTCGGCCGGCTGCATCCCGGGGGCGTGCGCACGATGGCCCGTCCCGAGCACTCGCTCGCGGGGTACCAGGCGGGCATGGCGCAGACCCTCGAGGTCCTGGCCGGCGACGCGCGGGTGCTCGCGCAGGCGACCTTCTTCGACGGGGCGTTCGTCGGGTTCGCCGACTTCCTCGAACGCACCGACCGGGGGTGGCTGGTCAGCGACACCAAGCTCGCCCGCTCCGACACCGTGCCGGCGCTGCTCCAGATCGCCGCGTATGCCGCGCAGCTCGCCGACGCCGGGGTGCCGACCGCGCCGGTGGCCCGCCTCGTGCTCGGCTCGGGTGAGGCCCACGACCACGCCCTCGCCGACATCCTGCCGGTCTACCGACGTCGTCGGGCGCGGCTCGAGCAGCTGCTCGCCGACCATCGGGCGAGCGAGGGCCCGGCGCGCTGGGGCGATGACCGGTGGCTGGCCTGCGGGCGGTGCGAGGTCTGCGAGGGCGAGGTCGTCGCGCACCGCGACCTGCTCTTGGTGGCCGGGATCCGCGGCACGACCCGCCGACGCCTCCTCGAGGCCGGCATCACGACGATCGACGAGTTGGCCGCCTCCACCGGTGAGGTGCGGGAGGTGCAGACCGACCGGGTCGATGCCCTGCGCGCCCAGGCCCGGTTGCAGGTCGCCCAGGAAGGTGACGCCGGGGGCGCCGTGCGGCACGAGGTCATCGACGAGGACGCCCTCAAGCGGCTGCCGGTGCCCAGCGTGGGCGACATCTTCTTCGACTTCGAGGGCGACCCGCTGTGGACCGAGCGCGGGTCACGGGACTGGGGCCTGGAGTACCTCTTCGGACTGGTCGAGATCGATTCCGGCACACCGGAGTTCACGACGCTCTGGGCCCATGACCGGGCCCAGGAGAAGGCGGCGCTCGAGGCCTTCGTCGCCCACCTCCGGGAGCGCCTGACCCGGTGGCCCGACCTGCACGTCTACCACTACGCGCCCTACGAGACCGCGGCGCTCACCCGGCTCGCCGCCCGCCACGCGACCTGCGAGGACGCGATCGACGACTTCCTGCGGGCGGGTGTCTTCGTCGACCTGTACGCGACCGTCCGGGCCGGGATCCGGGTGTCGCAACGGTCCTACAGCCTCAAGAAGCTCGAGCCGCTCTACATGGAGGCGCGGGCCGCGGACCTGCAGAAGGGTGACGACTCGATCGTCGAGTACCACTCGTTCATGGCCCGGCGGGACCTCGGCGACGCCGCGGGGGCGCAGGCCCACCTCGACGGCATCGCCGCCTACAACCGCGAGGACTGCATCTCGACGTGGCTGTTGCGCGACTGGCTGATCGCCCAGACGAGCGACGGTGTCGTGGGGTCGCGGGTGAGCGAGGTGGCCCCCCGCGAGGTCGGCGTGAAGCGCGCCGCCCAACTCGAGCTCGAGGCCTCGGTGCGTTCCCTGGTCGACGCGGTCCCGGTCGGGGAGCGATCCGCCGACGACTGGGCGGTCGCCATGGTCGGGGCGTCCGTGCTCTTCCATGCCCGCGAGGAGAAGCCGCACTGGTGGCGGCACTACGACCGGATCAAGCAGCCGACGGCGCAGTGGATGCGCGACCAAGGGACGGCCCTGGTGACCGGAGCGGTCGACCTCGTCCCAGTCGAGGGCGGCGATCCCGGCCAGGTGTGGTTCAAGCCGCCGCGGGCCAGCGTGTGGCGCCGCCGGTACAGCGTGGTCGTCGACCCCCTCGGCGGCACCCCGCTCGGCGAGGGTCGCACCGTCGCCCTCTACACCTCCGGTGCTCCGTTCCCGCCCGGTGACGACCACGACCCGGCGAGCGCGCACGTCCGGTCCCCAGCCACGGTGACGATCCTGCGCGGGGAGGAGGTGCTCGCCCCCAACGGCCGCCTGCACCAACGACTCTGGATCGAGGAGAACGCCCCCGCGGGCGTGTTGATCGACGACGTCCCGATCGCCTTCGTGCCGGATCGCCCCGTTCCGACCGGTTCGATCGACACCGCACTCGACGAGATCGCCGAGTGCGTGCGGGCCCAGCATCCGCAGATGGTCCACCGGGCGGGCATCGACCTGCTCCGTCGGGTGCCGCCGCGGCTGCGGACGGGTGGTCCGCTCCCGACGCCAGGGGCGGGCGGGGAGAGGTTCATCGGCGCCATCTCGGCCGCGTTGCTTGCGATGGACGACTCCTACGTCGCGGTCCAGGGCCCGCCGGGCACCGGCAAGACCTACGTCGGCGCCCGGGTGATCAGGGAGCTCGTCCTCACCCACGGCTGGCGCATCGGGGTCTGCGCTCAGAGTCACGCCGCCATCGAGAACGTCCTCGACGCGGTCGTCGCGGCGGGCGTTCCCGGCGCCCAGGTCGCCAAGGAGGCCAAGCACACGAGCGACCCCGCGTGGACGGCCCTCGCCAGGTCCGACGACCTGGCGGACTTCGCCGCGACGCAGGCCGCGGCCGGTCACGGCTATGTCATCGGCGGCACGGCCTGGGACTTCACGAACCTCAAGCGGGTGGCCCGCGGTCAACTCGACCTCGTCGTCATCGACGAAGCCGGCCAGTTCTCGCTGGCCAAGACGCTGGCCATCTCGGTGGCCGGGGCCCGCCTGCTGCTGCTGGGCGACCCGGCCCAGCTCCCGCAGGTCGTGCAGGGCACCCACGGCGAACCGATCGACGAGTCCGCTCTCGGCTGGCTGGCCGGCGGCGAGCCGGTGCTCCCCGCCGACCTGGGCTACTTCCTCGCCTCGACCTGGCGAATGCACCCCCGCCTCACCTCCGTCATCTCCACGCTGTCGTATGCCGGCCAGCTGGCCTCCGTCGAGGAGGTCACCACCGCGCGGCGGCTGGCCGGGATCGAGCCCGGCGTCCACCTGCGCGTCGTGGACCATCACGACAACAAGCACTTCTCGCCCGAGGAGGCCGAGGAGGTTGTCCGCATCGTCGACGACCTGCTCGGCCGGACCTGGACCGCTCCGGACGAGGCGGGCGCGGAGAGCGGTCGCCCGTTGACCGGCGCGGACATCATCGTCATCACGCCCTACAACGGTCAGGTCGGCACCCTGAAGGTGGCGCTGCAGGCCGCCAGACACCCCGACGTGGCCGTCGGGACGGTCGACAAGTTCCAGGGCCGCGAGGCCGCCGTGGCGATCGTGTCGATGGCCGCCTCGGCGCACGGTGACGTCTCCCGAGGGATCGGTTTCCTGCTCGACCGCCACCGGCTCAACGTCGCGATCTCGCGTGGGAAGCACGCGGCCTACGTCGTGCGGTCGAGCGTCCTGACGGACTTCCCGCCCGGATCCCCCGCGGAACTGCTCGCCCTGGGCGCCTTCATCGGCCTGTGCGACCAGGCCGTGTCCACGACGGAGGCCTCGAACGTGTCGGACGCAGTACGTGCCAGAACGCGGTGAGGGGATCCCCGCCACCGCCGGGATCCCATCACGGGCTTGACGCTGCGGGGCAGGTCAGGCGTTGATGCGAATCATCTTCCGGTTGACGAACTCTTCGATGCCGAAACGACCGAGCTCGCGGCCGACACCGCTGCGCTTCACGCCGCCGAACGGCAACTCCACCCCGTCGGCGTTGACACAGTTGACGAAGACCATGCCGGCCTCGATCTGCGCGGCCACACGCTTGGCCTGCTCGGCGTCGTTGGTGAAGACGTAGGACCCCAGGCCGAACGGAGTGTCGTTGGCCAGTTCGACGGCCTCGGCCTCGTCGCCGACCTTGAAGACCATGGCGACGGGGCCGAACAACTCCTGGTAGAACGTGTCACTGTCGCGGCTGATGTCGGTGAGCACGCCGAAGGGGACATGAGCACCGTCGCGCTCGGCCCCGGAGGACGTCAGCGTGGCACCGTTGGCCTGGGCGTCGGCGAGCTGGGCGGTCAGCCGGTCCGCGGCGAGCGCCGAGGAGAGCGGGGCGCTGCCATGGCCGATCACCCCGGCGGTGAACTTCTCCACGAACTCGTCGTACAGCGAATCGACGACGATGAACCGCTTGCCGGCGTTGCAGGCCTGACCGGTGTTGCCCAGGCGGGCCACCAGCGCTGCCTCGACCACCGCGTCCATGTTGTCGGTGCCGAGCACGATGAACGGATCCGAGCCGCCAAGCTCGAGCACGACCTTCTTCAGATGGCGACCGGCAATTTCGGCGACCGCCGCACCCGCGCGTTCGGAGCCGGTGACCGACACGCCCTGCACTCGCGGGTCGGCGATGATGTCCGCCACCTTGTCGTTGGTGGCGTAGATGTTGACGTAGGCCCCCTCGGGGAAGCCCGCATCGTCGAAGATCTTGGCGATGGCCTCGGCCGACGACGGACACTGCGGCGCGTGCTTGAGCAGGATGGTGTTGCCCAGGCACAGGTTGGGGCCGGCGAACCGGGCCACCTGATAGGCCGGGAAGTTCCACGGCATGATGCCGAGCAGGACCCCGACCGGCTCACGGGTGATGTGGGCCGTGCCCTCACCCGCCAACAGGGTGATCTCCTCGTCGGCCAGGAACTGCTCGGCGTGGTCGCGTAGTACTCGTAGATCGCCGCGCTGAACTCGACCTCGCCGAGGGCCTCGTCACGGGGCTTGCCCATCTCGGTGACGATCAGGTCCGCCAACTCCCCCGCCCGCTCGTTGTGCAGCTCGGCGACCCGGCGCACGAGGGCGGCGCGCTCGGCGACGGTCGTCGTCCTTCCCCAGCCCTTGTAGGCCCGCTGGGCGTGGTCGATGGCCGCAGCGACGTCGGCGTCCGTGGCGGTGGGGTAGGTCCTCACCGTCTCGCCGGTGGCCGGGTTGATGACGGCGTAGTCGTTCATGGGTCTTCTCCTTGTGTTCGTGTGGTGAGGGTGAATCGCCGTATTCGGCCCGGCATACCGGCCCTGCTCAGGGCGGGGGCAGGGCGTCCGTCGTCACGCCCCCGTCCTGAACAGATCGACCGCTCGTTGCGCGCTGGCTGATGCGAGTTCCCGCGCTCACGCTGCTCAACTCCTTGATGACGAAGGACGCCGCGGTGAGCGAGGATCCCAGGGGCATGAAGACCCAGCGGCAGAGCGTGACGAAGGGATCGAGCATCCGCGTGAGGGCGGACTGCTCACCGTTCACACCGCCCGACAACTCCACGAACAGCGGAGGAGCCAAGGCCTGGAACAGCACTCCGGCCACCAAGAGACCGACACCGGCATAGAGGTATTTCGAGTGGCTGGCGGATGTTCGCAGCTGGCTACTCATGGCTTCTCCGATGCCTCCAAGTGGATTCCACGACGCTACCCGGTCCCTCAGCCAAGCGCTTCACGGCGACAGCGCCTCCTCGGTCGCTCCGCCTCCGGTCGCTCGATCACTCCCTCACAGCCGAGGACATCTCAGGAGAGGTCACGACCGTCGCCGATGTCTTGAGACATCGCTGTCTAGTTGAGGGGCGCAGCCGCGGGGCCACTCAGACGAAAACGGACCGACGTGAGTCGGTCCGTTTCGGATGGTGGAGCTGAGGGGATTCGAACCCCTGGCCTTCTCATTGCGAACGAGACGCGCTACCAACTGCGCCACAGCCCCAAGGCGAGGAAAACCATAACACCGAGGGAGCAGAGGTCCGAAAACGGCCGGGCCGATCGGCCCGGCTCCACGCCGACCCCGTCGGATCGGTCCGTGGCCCGGTCAGCCGGTGGCGCGCCGGGCCGGGAAGGCCTCCGGCACGTCGTCGTCCCAGTCGGCGTCGACGGCATCGAGCACCACTCGGCGCGTCCCCACCGCCGGGGCGCCCGGGGCCGGTTCGGCGGGCACCGCAACCCGGTGGGCCGGGGCCTTCATCGTGTAGGTGGGCATCGGCACCGGGGCCGGGTCCCAGGTCAGTGGCATGTCGTCCTCGTCGAGCAGCGGGCCCGGCGCGTGACGCAGGCGTCCAGCCCCGGCGGCCGACCGCGAGGACGCGGCAACGGCATCACCCAGGCGCACATCGAAGACCAGGTCGCGCTTGTCGACCGGCAGCACCGGTGCCGTCGGCGCGCTCGACACGTTCACGTCAGGGTCGGCCGCCAAGGGGGCGCCCTGGACCCGCACGGCACCCCGGCCTCGGCGCGGCGCGGCGCGGTCCTCCCGCTCGCCGGCCCGCAGCGCCACCTGGTGAGCCCGCGCATCGGCCCGCACGTCGGTCCGTAGCCAGGCCACCCCGACGGCGGTCAGCCCGAGCGGGACGGTAGCCGCCCACGGCACCAGGACCCCGAGGAGGGACAGCACGGCATACCCGAGGGTGCCGAGGAAGCCGACGACGACGGTCAATCCGCGCACCGACCGCGGGGCATGGGCCACCGCACCGGCGAGCCCCGCCAAGCCACCGGATGCGGACCTGACCGGTCCTCGCCCACCGCCTGGCCGCTTTCCGGGGACCGACGGCCCCGACGGCTCGCCGACGATTCGCTCGTCGAGGTCGCGCGCGGTGAGTTGGGCCTCGGCCCGCTTGACCGTGATCGACGGGCGCACCGGCCGGGCCGGGCTCACGGCATACGACCGCGGCCGCGCCGCGACCTCGGCCTGCGGTTGCGGGTCGCGGATCTCGAGGACCCGCATGGTCTCGGTGAACGCGTCCACCGACCGTGCGGTCGCGATGTGTTCGCGGCGCCGTACCCAGTACTGCACGAAGAAGGCAGCCCAGATCCCCACGATCACGACGAAGATGAGCGAGGACGGGGGCACGGACCCGACGTTAGGCGGCGCGGCGATCAGGGCTGGGGAGCAGAGTCGGTGTGTCGCCAAAGTGACTGCTGTGACGACTGGGTCAGACGTGCCATGAGGGTCTCACCGGCGAGGTCCTCGGTCGTCAGCGCGAACGACCGATGGTCCCGCCAGTCGCCGTCGATGTGCAGGTAGCGCGGCCGCAGGCCCTCGTCCCGGAAGCCCAACTTGCGCACCACCGCGAGGCTGGGCGCGTTCTCGGGCCGGATGTTGATCTCGATCCGGTGCAGGCCCAGCTCGAAGAGGCAGTGGTCACCGGCGAGCGCCACGGCGGTGGGGGTGACCCCGCGGCCGGCACTGGACTGCGCGATCCAGTACCCCATCGCGCACGACCAGAAAGAGCCCCGCACGATGTTGCTCACGTTGAGTTGGCCGACGAGCAGCCCGTCGACCACGAGCGCGAACGGCAACTGTCGACCGGCCCGCGCCTCGGTGTCGAGGTGCTCGACCAACTCGGGGAAGGTGCGGGCGCCGCGGCTCGGCCGGGGCGCCGTCGCGTCCCATGGCGCCAGCCACTCGACGTTGGCCCGCCGCACCTCCACGTAGGCCCACTCGTCGGCCGCCACCAGGGGACGCAGTTCGACCGCGGCGCCACCGGGTGCCCGGCCGCGCAGTCGTACCGGCCAGTCGTGCCGCCACTCATGCGGTGGGGCTTCGACGACCGTCGGACGCGACGCCCTCGCCCACCGCCACATCAGTGATCGCCCCCGCGGATCTGGGCGAGCAGATGGGGCAGCAGCGGCTCCAGGACCGCGAGCCCGTCGCGCACCCCCCCGGTCGAGCCCGGCAGGTTGAGCACGAAGGTGCGCCCGGCGACCCCGGCAAGACCGCGGGACAGGACGGCCGTGGGGACGCCGTGCGCCACCCCATACGCGCGGATCGCCTCCGCCACCCCCGGCACGAGGCGGTCGAGCAGCGGGGCGGTGGCCTCCGGGGTGCCGTCGGTGGGGGTCAGCCCGGTGCCGCCGGTGGTGACCAGGAGATCCGGGGCGAGCGTGAGCGCGGCCCGCAGCGCCGACTCGACCGCGGGCCCGTCGGGCACGACGAGAGCCTCGGGCACCTCCATCCCCCAGCCCCGCAGGGTCTGCACGATGAGCGACCCGCCGCGGTCGGCATACATCCCCGAGGCGGCCCGGGACGAGGCCGTGACGACCCGGGCCGTGCGCCCGGCCAGGGCGTCGTCCGCGCTCACTCGCGCCAGTCCCCGGATCGGCCGCCGGACTTGGCGGTGACGCGGACATCGGTGATCCGGGCGTGCTTGTCGACGGCCTTGACCATGTCGATCAGGGCCAACGCGGCGACCGCGACCGCGGTGAGCGCCTCCATCTCGATGCCCGTGCGGTCCGCCGTGCGCACCATGGCCGCGATGTCGACCCCGTCGTCGGCCACCTCGAGGTCCACCGCCACGGCGTGCACCGCAATCGGGTGGGCCAGCGGGATCAGGTCGGGAGTGCGCTTGACCGCCTGGATGCCGGCGATCCGGGCCACGGCCAGGGCGTCGCCCTTGACCACGGTGCCCTTCCGCAGCGCGGCGACCGCCTCCGGTGACAACAGCACCCGACCGGCGGCCCGCGCTTCACGCGCGGTGACCGCCTTCGCGGAGACGTCGACCATGTGGGCCGAGCCATCGGCCCGCACATGGGTCAGGGACGCGGGCGGGTGGGACTCGCTCATCTCAGTCCTCTCCGACGAAGGGGATCACGGTCAGCGGCTCACCCGCGGCGACCCGGTGGTCGACGACGGCCAAGGCGTCCGCGGCGGCGAGAGCACCGAGCATGTGGGACCCCTGGCCGCGTTCGGGGCGCGCCACCCCGTCGACGACGCGCACCCGGGTGAACTCGACCTTGCCCGCCGCGCCCTCCCACGAATCCCCGGCGCGGACCACCCGCTCGTCCGTGGCATCCGCCCGGCCCGCCAGTCGCCGCAGCACCGGCAGCACGAAGACGTGGAAGGACACGAAGGAACTCACCGGGTTGCCGGGCAGGGTGAGGATCGGTATGCCGTCCGCTCCCCCGAGGCGTCCGGCGCCCTGCGGCATCCCCGGCCGCATCGCGACCTTGACGAACTCGACGCCGCCGAGATCGCGGAGCACCTCCTTGACCGTGTCGTGGGCCCCCATCGACACCCCGCCCGTGGTCAGGACGAGGTCGGGGTCGCCCGGGGGCGAGGTGAAGGCCGCCCGGACCGCCGCGGGTTCGTCGGGCAACCGGCCGACGTGGACCACGGTGGCACCGGCGGCCTCGACCAGCGCGGCGAGCATCACCTGGTTGGAGTCGATGATCTGCCCGTGGCCCGGGTCCGATCCCAGCGGCAGCAACTCGTCGCCGGTCGAGAGCACGCTCACCCGCGGCCGCGGATGGACCAGGACCTGCGCCACATTGGCGGCCGCCAGCAGGGCGATCCGGCCCGGCGTGAGCACGGCGCCCGCCTCGAGCAACAGGTCACCGGAGCGCACGTCCTCTCCCCGATGACGGACGTGGCGCCCGACGACCGGCTCGACCAACAGCCGGACCCGGTCCGTGCCGCCGTCGGTGTCCTCGACCGGGACGATCGCGTCGGCGCCGACCGGAATCGGGGCCCCGGTCATGATCCGGGCCGCCGACCCCGCGGGCAGCACCCGGGCCAGGGTGTCGCCGGCGGCGATGTCGGCCACGACGGGCAGGACGACGCCCTCGGCCGGAGCGCCATCCGGGCCATCCGGGCCGGCCGCCGAATCCACCGGCCGGCAATCCGCCGCGCGCACGGCATACCCGTCCATCGCGGAGTTGTCGAAACCGGGCAGGTCGAGTTGCGCGACGGCCGGTCCGGCGAGGACCAGCCCGAGCGCTTCGGGAGTGACGACCCATCGAGCGGGCAGCGGCCGCACGCCCTCCAGGACCGCGGCTCGATGATCGGCCACGGACCGGAGGTCGCTCACGGATCCTGCCCCAGCTGGGTGCCGTCGGGAACCTGCAGCGGCCCGTCGCCCGCGACGACGACGTCCCCGACGCACACGACGTCGGCACCGAACGTGACGTCCCCGGAGACCGTCAGCGAGGTGGCCCGACGCAGGCTGGGCACACCCCTGGGGAACCGGCGGTCGAAGTCGTCGATGAAGGCGAACTCCGACGAGAGGCGGATGACGGGGTCGGGGTGGTCGGTGGTCGCGGCGAGCAGGTGGTCCTCGGTCAGCGTGTAGAGGTCCGAGCGCAGCAGCAACAACTCGTTGGTCGTCTTCACCGGGCGGAAGCGCGAGCGCGGCACCGCCAGCGCCCGAGCGCCCGGGATGACGCCGATGGCCGACCCCATCGACGTCTCGATCTGCACCACGGGCGTGGAGTCGGGGCGGGTCGGGTCGACCGTCTTGCGGTTGATGATGACCGGCAGGCCCAGATTGCCGCCGCGTTCGGCAAGGACGTCGGTGAGCACGTCGAGGTCGACCCACAGGTTGTTCGTGTGGAACCAGGCGTGCCGCTGCACGTCCTGGAAGTCGTCGAGGTCGTCCTTGGGCACCTGGGCGTTGTCCCGCAGGATGACCCGACCATCGCTGTGGCGGATCGCCAGGTGGCCACCCTTGCGGTCGTTGAGGGTGCGCTCGCACACCTCGGCGACGTAGGGGATCCCCTCGGCCGCCATCCAGGCGGGGATCCGCGCATCGCAGGTGGCCCCGAGGTTGTCGGCGTTGGCGAGGAAGGCGAACCGCACCCCACGCTGGCGAAGCAGCGCGAGCAAACCGCTGGTCTGCAGAGCGACGTAGATGTCGCCGTGGCCCGGCGGGCACCACTCCAACTCCGGGTTCTCCGGCCAGGACACCGGCGTGAGGTCATCGACCCGCAGTTTCGGCTCGGCGCCCTGGAGGAAGTCCATCGGGAGCCCCTCGGTCGCCAGGTCCGGATGGTCGGCCAGCGTGCGCAGGGTCTGGTCGCGGGTGCGGAACGAGTCCATGAAGAGGATCGGCAGATCGACCCCGTGACGACGCCGCAGGGCCATCACCTGCAGGGCGGTGATGTCGAGGAAGGTCAACCCGTCCCTAACCGGGAGCGCGGTCTTCGGGCCCGAGATGCCCATCGAGGTGCCCAGTCCACCGTTGGGCTTGATGAGCACCGTGCGGCGCAGCGCCTCCAGCTGGGCCTCCGGTGTGGGATCCAGGTCGACCAGGCGCGTGGGGTCCGGCAGCGGATCGATGGTCGCCTCGGGAATCAGGCCGGTCGCCGACGCCTCCACCTGTCGGTAGAAGTCCTGGAAGACCGAAATGCCGAGTTCGGCGACGCCGGCCGAGCGCATCCGCTCCACGGCCGCACGCAAACCAGCGTCACTCATGGGGCCAACCCTACGATGAGGTCCATGCCCGACCACCCCAAACGCCTCGTGCGGCGCGCGCTGCGCGCCGAGCGCCTGGCGGTGGCGGCCCGCCGCGACCTCGACGCCGACGGTCGCTCCCTCGCCGACACCGTCCTGGGACTGGTCGCCGAGCAGGGTCTGAGCGACGGCGCCACCGTCACGCTCTACGAGGCGCTCCCCCAGGAACCCCCCACCGCGGCCACCGTCGCTGCCCTCCAACGCACCGGCCTGCGGGTGCTCGTCCCGATCACCTTGGCCGACCTCGACCTCGATTGGGCCGATGCCGCCGACCCCGCACGCACCCCCCTGGGCAAGCAGGCCATCGAGGAGGCCGACCTCGTGCTGATCCCGGGCCTGGCCGTCGATCCGTCCGGGACCCGCCTCGGCCAGGGCGGGGGGTGCTACGACAAGGCCCTCCCCCGGCGGGCCGCCGACCGGCCGGTCATCGTCCTGCTCCACCCCGAGGAGTTCCCGGCCGGCGAGCTCCCGAGGGAACCCCACGACATACCCGTCCATGGGGTGCTCACCGCGGCCGGCCTCACCTGGCTGACCCCGAACGCCCGGGGTGGGCCGCTGGCGGGCCGGAACGAGCCGGTATGACGGCCGCGGGCGGGGTGCTCGCCGTGGCGAGCAGCCCGCTCGACGACCTCGCCCTGTGGCTGCTGGGCGGGGCGCTCGTCATCCTTCTCGGACTGGTCGCCGTGCGGTTCTCGGAGCGTTCCGGGTTGCCCTCGCTGCTGCTCTACCTGGGCATCGGGGTGGCCCTCGGCGACGCCGGCCTGGGGATCCGGTGGGACAACGCACTGCTCACCGAGGTGCTCGGCTACGCCGCGCTCGTCCTGATCCTCACCGAGGGTGGCGTGACGACGAACTGGTCGGCGGTGCGGCGCTCGCTCGGGCCGGCGCTGTCGCTGGCGACCGTGGCCGTGCTCGTCTCGGTGGGCGTGGTCGCCACGGCGGCCCACCTGATCCTCGGGCTTCCCTGGCAGATCGCGCTGATCGTCGGGGCGGTCCTCAGCTCGACCGACGCGGCGGCCGTCTTCTCGGTGTTGCGCCGGGTGCCGATGCCACGCGCCCTCTCGGGCATCCTCGAACTCGAATCGGGATTCAACGACCCGCCGGTCGTCATCCTGGTGACCGTCTTCGCCGCGGAGGCCGCCGGCCGGTCGGCCGGGCACGACTGGTGGGTGCTCGGACTGCTCGCCGTCCTCGAACTCGTCGGCGGTGCGGCCGTCGGGCTGGTCGTCGGGTGGATCGGGGCCAAGGTCCTCGGGCGGCTCGTCGTCGGGTCCTCGACGCTGTTCGCGATCGGCGTGCTGTCGGTGTCGGTCGCGGCCTACGGGGCGGCCGACCTGGTGCACCTGTCCGGTTTCGCCGCCTGCTTCGCCGCCTCCCTCCTGCTCGGCAACCTCGACCTGCCGCATCGCCCGTCGGTGGCCGGGTTCGCGACCGCCATGGGATGGCTGGCCCAGATCGGGTTGTTCGTCCTGCTCGGCCTGCTCGCCAGTCCCGCCGAGTTCGGTGGCGAGATCGTCCCGGCCCTGGTCCTGGGTTTGGTGCTGCTCCTCCTCGCTCGGCCGTTGTCGGTCGTCGTCTCGTGCCTGCCGTTCCGGGTGCCCTGGCGCCACCAGGTGTTCCTGTCCTGGGCGGGGCTGCGGGGAGCGGTCCCCGTCGTCCTGGCCACCGTGCCGATGACCCTCGGGACCCCGGGCATCGAGTGGCTGTTCAATCTCGTCTTCGTGCTCGTCACCGTGTTCACCGCGGTGCAGGCGCCGACCCTGCCGTGGATGGCCAAGCGCCTGGGCATCCTCACCCCGCACCACCAGGTCGAGCTGCAGGTCGAGGTCACCGCGCTCGACGACCTGGGCGCCGAGTTCCTCGAGGTCACCATCGGTCCCGGATCGATGCTCTCCGGGTTGGAGGTCCAGGAGTTGCGCCTACCGGCGCACGCGAGCGTGGCCCTCATCGTGCGTGAGGGCAACTCCTTTGTGCCGCAGCCGGTCACGATCCTGCGACGCCAGGACCAGCTGCTCGTGGTCACCCGGGGCAGTGAGCGCGTGGCCGTCCAGAAGCGGTTGTATGCCGTGAGCCGCGACGGCCGGTTGACCGGCTGGCGGACGCTGAGGCCCACTCGACCTGGTCGGTCCGGTGCCGTGGGCCGCACCGGCACCTCGGGCGTCGGCCGGGGATCCGCCGGCACGGGACGCATGTTCTGAGCACTTATCCTGAGGGGAAATCCCCGCGTGAGGTGAGTCTGCGGACCACCCCTGAACCAGGAGCCCGAGCCGTGCCGACGTATGCCTATGCGTGCACCGTGTGTGACCACACCTTCGACATCGTCCAGTCCTTCACCGACGACACCCTCTCGGACTGCCCCGAGTGCACCGGCCGTCTGCGCAAGGTCTTCAACTCGGTCGGCGTGGTCTTCAAGGGCAGCGGCTTCTACAAGACGGACAGCCGGGCCTCGACGGGCTCCGGTGGGAGCGGCGCAGCCTCGACCTCCGCGGGTGCCTCCTCGGGCGAGTCCACGGCCTCCGCCTCGGCCGATTCATCGGGGTCGACCGGGTCGAGCGCCGGTTCGTCCGGCTCCTCGGGGTCGTCATCCACAGGCTCGACCGCGAGCAGCGTGTCGTCCACAGGCGCCAGCTGACCGCAGCCGAGGTCGCCCCGGCAGCCGTACCGTGCCGGACATGTCATGGCGTCCGTTCGGTTCCTCACGGGCCCTCCGGGTCGGGGGCGTGCGCGACCTCACCGCGCGCTCCCTGCGGCCGCCGAGCCGGCGGTCGCGATGGCGTCGCGTCCTCGTGCGTCGGCTCGCGGCGATCACCGCCCTCCTCGCGGCGGCCTGGAGCGTCGTCGGCCTGATCGCCCCGCCGCCGGCGCCGCGGGTCGTGGTCGTCACCGCCACCGCGGACCTGCCCTCGGGCCATCTGCTCGGCGCGCAGGACCTCGAGCTGCGCAGTCGCGCCACCCCGGTCGACGGTCCGGTCCTGTCCCGAGACTCGCTGGCGATCGGCCGGCGGCTGGCCGCCCCGATCGCCCGTGGCGAGCCGGTGACCACGACGCGGCTGGTCCCTCGTTCCGTCGCCGAGGGCCTGACCGATGACCTCGTGGCACTCCATGTCACGGTGACCGACCCGCGCTCGCTCGATCTGGTGGCGCCCGGGCTGCACGTGACGTTGCACGACCTCGAGGGCCTCGAGGTCGCCCGGTCGGTCCTGGTCCTCTCCCTCGACGAGCCAGACGAACAGAACTCCCTGCCCCTGAGCACGTCAGCGGCCCGAACCGGTCTGGTCGTGGCGCTCCCCCGCGGCATCGTGCCCCACTTGCTCGGCGGGACAGGGGCCGCGGAGCACGGTCCGACGGTCCATCTGGTGCTCGATCCCGACGCGTCCTGACGCGCCCGCCCCGGCCCATTGCGCATCCACGGAGAATGGTCCCCCGCGCGGGCCGGGATCGGACTCGGTGGTCCGATGTTTCTCTCGGGTAGCGATGAAAACGGTTTCTCTGTACCCTCGATGCGACCCCCGAGACTCCGGGGGGACATCTCCCAGCACACTGAAGGACACACCCCTATGTCGGGCTTCAAGAAGTTCCTGCTTCAGGGCAACGTGGTTGAACTCGCCGTTGCCGTCATCATCGCCGGTGCTTTCGGCAAGGTCGTCGAGGCCGTTGTCAAGCTCCTCATGAACATCATCGGCCTGTTCGGGGGCCAGCCGAACTTCGACGCCGTGTCGATCGGCAAGATCCCCGTCGGCCCCGTCATCACCGCGCTCGTCGGCTTCGTCATCCTCGCCGCCGTCGTCTACTTCGTCATCGTCAAGCCCTACGAGGCTGCCTCCGCGCGCATGAAGAAGGACGCCCCGGCGGCCGAAGAGGCTCCGGACCCCCAGGTCGAGCTCCTCAAGGAGATCCGCGACTCGCTCCGCGCCCGCGGCTGAGTTCGCTCACGCACCTCGCACGAAGGGGTGGTCCCGCACCAGCGGGGCCACCCCTTCGTCGTGCCCGGCGAATCACCGGCCCCGGGGCTGCCACCGGCTCCGCGGGACGTCAGTCCCGGCCCCAATGGGGTGGGCGCTGTTCGACCAGCCAACGATCACGCCTCGGATCCTCGGCGGCCTCGCCCCAGCCCGCGTCGGTGTCGTCGAGCGTCGGGTCCGCATGGTCACCCGAGGTCGTCGCGTCCGTGCTACCGGTGGCCGGCCGAACGGCGCGGCGGCGCCGCGGCCGACGAACGTCGGGCCCGGCCACCGCAGAGGAGTCCGGGGTCTTGTCCGTGCCCGGCGATGGGCGATCAGACGGGGCCATCGGCACCCTCGGCGGACGGTTCCCCGGCCGGTCCCCCGGCCGGCTCCTCGGGCGCCATGGAGCCGCCCGCGGCCACCCGGATCCGTTCGACGTCGCGGGCCGGGTCGCGATAGATGTCGGTGGACCAGACCCGGATCGGTCGCCAGCCGAGCCGCTCGAGTTGCTCGGCGCGCAGCCGATCCCGGTCACGCGCCCGGGCGGCCGCTCGCGGCGAGCCGTCGGTGTCGATGGCCACCGCGAGTCGCCCGGGCCGACCCACCTGCTCGACGGCAAGGTCGATCCGGCCGGCGGACACCCCCAGGTCGCGGTGCACCACGAGACCCTGGGCCCGCAGCCGGCGGGCCAGTTCGCCCAGCAGTGGATCAGCATCCGGGCCGTCGGGCGCTGCGCCCCGGCTCGGGGGCGTGGGGGTCGTCGACCGCGTTGCCCCGTCGGCGACCGGGCCCCCGGCCGCCGATAGCGGGCCGCCGCTGCCGGCGTACGCCAGGAAGGCTCGCAACAACTGGGCACCTTTCGCCTTGAGCCGGGTGGGGTCCAGATCCTCGGCAACCAGCGCCGAGACGACGGACATCGACCGGCGCGCTCGGGTCACGGCGACGTTGAGCCGTCGCTCCCCGCCCTCGATGTTGAGCGGACCGAAGCGATGGAGCACCCGGCCGTGCGGGGTCTTCCCGTAGCCGATCGCGAGGATGACCGCGTCGCGCTCGTCGCCCTGGACCCGTTCGAGGTTCTTGACGAAGAACGGTTCGGGTCGGTCCTCGGCGAAGAACTCCTTGAGCACGGGTTCGGGATGATCCGCCAGCGCCGCCCGCAGGGCGTCCTCGATCCGGGTGGCGTGCACCAGCCCGAGCGTGATGACTCCCAGGGACTGTTCCGGCCGGGTGCGGGCATGCTCCAGGACGAGCTCGACGACCCGCGACACCTCGGCCCGGGTCGACTCGACCGCTGCCGCCTCCTGGTCGACGACGCCGACCCCGTCGACGGTGACCAGTGACACGACCGGGTCGACACCGGTGCCGGGAAAGGCCACGAGGGAGGAGTCGTAGAACTGGGCGTTCGAGAAGGCGATGAGGCGTTCGTCGAGGGATCGATAGTGCCACCGCAGCCGGCCGACCGGTAGGGCCGCCGCGAGCACGTCGAGGATCGACTCCATCCCGTCGGTCAGCAGGGCGGTCTCGCCGCCGGCCTCGTCGGGAGCGGTGGTGAAGAAGGTCGTGGGCGGCAGTTGCTGCGAGTCGCCGGCGAGAACCACCTGGCGCGCGCGCGAGATCGCGGAGACGGCTTCGGCCGGCGGCACCTGCGAGGCCTCGTCGAAGACGACGACGTCGAACCAGCGTCCGGGGGGAAGCACGCTGGCCACGACGAGCGGGCTCATCACCCAACAGGGTTTGGCGGCGGTCAGCAGCTCCGGTGCCAGCGGGAGCAGGTCCCGCAGGGCCTTGAGGCCGCGACGCCGACCACCCTCGGCGCGCACCAGGGCGAGGTGGTCGGGCCGTTCCCCGGCCAGGTCGCGCACCCGCTCGTGCACTGCGTCGAGGACCCGGCCGGCGTTGTCCTTGAGGACGACCCGGTCGGCGTCGACGAACCGCTCGAGGACGTCGCGCAGGTGATCGCCCGAGTGCCCGCCGATCCGCGGATCCCGCAGGGAGATGTCCTCGGCGACCGAGGTCCACCAGACGTGCTCGACCTCGGCGCGCACGTCGGGGGCGTCGACCCCGCGGGTCGCGAAATCGTCGATCAGTGGGCCCCACCCGCCGGCCACGAGCGCGTCGAGCGGGCCGCGCACCGAGGGCAGCACCGCGAGCCGGTCGCTGTGGGCGTGCAGGCGGGCCAGTTCGGCGATGAGGTCGTCGTGGCCGAGGGACAACAGGTCGCGTCCACCGGGCAGTCGCTCCCCGAGCCAGGCGAGGTCCGCGGCGAGGGCGGACTGGGCCGCCCGGGCCCGATCCAGGTCGCCGGGGATCTCCGGGCGTCCGCCCGCGCCGGCGAGGGTGCGCCACGCCGCCCGCTGCCCTGCGGCCGCCGTCAACGCGGCATACAGGTCGGCGGGTGGCGCCCCGGGACGTAGGTGACGGCGCACGGCTCGACGGATCCGCCACCGCTCGAGCCACCCCAGCCGCACCGGGCTGGCCGCCCGGACGGCGCGCGGGGCCGCCGCGACGACGGCCTCCTCGAGCGGGCTGTCGAAGATCTCGGGACGGAACGTCTCGAGGGTGCCGCGAATGGAGGCGAGCGTCTCGAGCGTCCGGCCCTGCTCGGCGACGCTGGCCGCGGGCGCCAGCCTCAGGTCGGCGAGCACAGCCGTGAGTGTGTTCTGCAGGTCGGCCACGCCCCCGGTCGCGAGGCGCTCCACCCGGTCGCGGGCCCCCACGGCCTCCTCGGCCGTGGCGATCGCCGCCCCGAACCACGGGTCCTCGCCGCCGTCCTCCCGCCAGGCCCGCAACTGGGCCAGGCGGGTGAGTTCCTCGGCGACCGCATCCCGCGATCCCGGAGTGAGCGCCTGCAGGTGCTCACCGCGCAGTCGCGCCTTGGAGCGGGGGGGCGTGGGCCGATCGGCCAGCCGACTGACCCCCTCCATGGCCTGGAGCGCGGAGACAGCCCAGGGTTGCCGCTTCTGGAGCAGGGCGGCGCGGTGGCCGGCGAGTTCGGTCGCCGTGTCCTGCTGTCGGCGCACGGTCTCGGTGGCCGCGGCACCCTCCTGCAGGGGGCCCGTGACGGCGGAGGCGGCATCAAGGGCATCGACGAACTCGGCGGCCACCCGTCGCTTCGCGCGGGCGCCGTCGTGCAGGTCGAGGACCAGCGACCCGAGCCCGACCCGGTCGAGGCGGCCGATGACCGCCTCGATCGCGGCCCGCTTCTCGGCGACGAAAAGGACACGCTTGCCGTCCGCGGCCAGGGCAGCCACGAGATTGGCGATCGTCTGGGACTTGCCGGTCCCCGGAGGTCCCTGGACGACGAGGTGTGCCCCCGAGCGAGCGGCCTCGATGACGTCCTGTTGGGAGCCGTCGGCGTCGAGGACGAGCAGGGCGCTCTGGTCATCGAAGAGCGGGTCCTCGCGTCGTTCGGGCAGGTCGACGCGCACGGCGGCCAGACCGGACGGGTCGCCGGCCAGGGCCGCCACGACGTCGTGACCGGCGAGCAGCTCGCCCTGGGCCGTGAGGTCGGCGACCATCGGGAGCTTGGCGTAGGAGAAGGTGCCCACGACGATCCGCGGCGTGATCGCGAACCCCGGGATCGACAGGCACCACTCGGCCAGGCCGGCGAAGGCCGGGCCCGGGTCGAACCCGCCGCCGGCCATGGCCAGCGCCTCGAGGCCGTCGGAGTCGATGGTCAGGCCGCGTTCCTTGGCCAAGTAGTGCTCGAGCACCGGGTTCAGCTCGACGTGGTCGGCGAGGTCGAGCACGTAGTCCTCGTGCGCGGCCGACACCGGTCGCAGGACGCAGGCGCGGAGCAGCACCGGAGCCGCCGGAGCACGCGTCCCGGCGCCGAGGTCCCAGGTGGCCATCCCGAAGGTCACGAAGCACGTCTCGATGCCCCGCTCCTCCTTGAGTTCGCGGGCCTTGCGGGCGATCGCCCGGGCCCGGCGGCGAGCGTCGTCGAACGCCGCAGCTTCCCGGACCAGGTCGGAGAGTTTCGTGGGCCGACCGGTCATCAGCAGCGCCAGGCCGCTCGGGTGGGCGGTCGAGAGGTCCAGGGTGCCGGTGGGCAGGTCGCGGTACCAGAGCAGGGTGTTGCGGCCGCCGAGGTCGACGAGGTGCTTGGTCCAACTGGCCACCGCAGCCCGCACGGCGTCGGCGCGGGGGTCCGCGGCCGGCATACTCTCGGGTGCACCCACCTCGGTAGCGGCGGTCCGGTCCTCGTCCATCACCTCAGCAGGCTAACAACCTGGCAGGCGGACGCCGGCCAGTCAGCGCGGCGCGGGGCGGGTGAGGTTGACGACCGCACCCAGGCCGATGGCCAGCGCCAGGCCGAGGGCCCCGAGCGAGAGCAGGTGGTAGCTCGCGACGGCGATGACGTATGCCGCGAGCCCGCCCCCCGCCGCGGCCACCAGTCCCATGACCAGATCGGCCGCACCCTGGGACGCGGGACGGTCGGCCACTGGCACGGCGGCGACGAGCATCGTCGAGCCGCTGACCAGGGTGCACGACCAGCCCAGCCCCAGAAGGAACAGCCCGACAATGACCGCGAGCGAATGTCCTTGCGGCGCCATGCTCGTCAGCAGGGTGGCCGCCGAGAGCGTGAGCCCACCCGCGAGCGCGACCATCGGTGCACCGAACCGGTCGACCGCCATCCCGGTCAGCGGCGAGAAGGCGAACATCCCGACGATGTGCAGGCTGATGACGAGCCCGATCTCGGTGAGGGCGGCCCCGCCGTGGCTCATGTGCAGCGGGGTGACGACCATGACCGAGACCATGACCGCGTGCCCAAGGGTCAGGGTGAGCAGACCGGCCCGCGCGCCGGGGCGGGCGAGGATGACCCGCAGCCCGAGCCAGACCGAGCCGTGCGAGACGTGGGCGGGATCCTGCTGGGCGCGCGCGAGGAGCAGCGGGTCCGGGCGCAGCATCAGGTGGAGCACGGCGATGGCCCCGCCGAGGGCGGCGATCGAGATGAGGAAGGTGCCGGTCAGTGACGGGATGCCGACCGCGTGCGCGAGGGTGGCCCCGGGGCCGGCCAGGTTGGGACCGACGACGCTGCCGATCGTCGTCGCCCACACGACGAGGCTGAGGTCGCGACCCCGATGGGCCGGGGCGGCGAGGTCGGCGGCGGCATACCGGGCCTGGCTGTTGCTCGTCGTCGCCCCGCCGAAGACGGCCGCCGAGACCAGGAGGAGGGGGAACGAGCCGGCCACGCCCGCGACGATGACCCCGACCGCGCCCAGGGCCGACAGCCCGTAGCCGAGGAGCAGGCCGAGCCGCCGTCCGCGAGCCGCGGTGAGCCGGGCGACCGGGATCGCGATGAGCGCCCCGCCCAGGACCTGGGCGCTGCTCGCCAGACCGGCCAGCGAGGTCGACCCGGAGAGTTTCTCGGCGAGCAGGGCCATGACCGCGATCCCGGCGGTGAGGGCCACTCCCCCGAGCACCTGGCTGGCCATCAAGGTGGTGACGACGCGCCGCTGCAGGGTGGGCTGGTCGACGTCGGTCACAGGCGTGAGTATGCCGTGCGCTCACCGCCGGGCGTCTGCGCGCCCACGGCCGGGCCCTGGGGCCGATCGGCGGAAGGGCCAGTCATCGGCCGGTGCCCCCGGCAGGATTCGAACCTGCGACACCTTCTTTAGGAGAGAAGTGCTCTTCCCCTGAGCTACGAGGGCGCATCGACCCCGCGGATCGAGCGAGCCAAGCCTAAGCGAGCGGCGAGGCGGTCACGGACGCGACGGCCCGGCATACCCTCGCCCGGTCCTCCCCTGGAGCGGACCGCGGCAGCACAAGGCCCCCGACGCCGGGAAGGGCGCGGGGGCCGTGTGTGCCAACTCGACCGGGCGAACTGGTCAGACGCGACCGTACGTCACGTCGGTGGTCCAGATCGGGTGCAGGCCGGACTGGGTGCCGCTGCGCGGGGAGTCGTACATCATGCCGTTCCCGGCGTAGATGCCGACGTGGTAGGCGTAGCCGGAGCCGAAGAAGACCAGGTCGCCCGGCTGCGGGTCCGCGACCGGGGTGGAGGCGTTGCGCTGGTCCTGCGCGGTGCGCGGCAGCGAGATGCCCACCTGGCCGAAGACGAACTGGGTGAAGCCCGAGCAGTCGAACCCGGCCGGGGTGTTGCCCCCGTAGAGGTACCAGATGCCGCTGTAGGCGGCCGCGACGCCGAGCACACCGCCACCGACGGAGGCGGGGACGTTGACCGCTGGCGCGGGCGCCGGGGCGGCCACCTCGATGGGGGTGCGTGCCGTGGACCGGCTTGCGGCCTCGACCACGGGGGCCGGCGGCGCGGGCTTCTCGACGCCCTCGAAGCCGAGCACACCGACGGTCGCGGCGGCCACCGGGGCGGCGGCCGAGGGGGCAACCACGGCGGGGGCGATGGCGGCTGCCGGGGCCTTGATGGTCGTGGCGGCGAACGCCGAACCCTTGGCCGAGGTGGCCAGGAGGGTCGCCGCCTGCGGGGCGGCCTTGATCGAGGTGGTCGAGGCCTGGGCCGGCAGGGCGAAGGCGGCCACCAGACCGCCGGAGGCGGCGACGACGGCCGAGGCCTTGACGCCGTTCTCACCGACGCGGGCGATCATGCCCGTGATCTCGGTCAGGGGGTTGTGTCGTCCTGCGGCGCGGTGACGGCCGGGGACAGCAATTTCAGTCACGGTGAACCTCTCGACGCCTTCGAGGTGAGCTGTCGGGTTCGGGCTGAGGTTGCGCCCGGCCGATCGGCGAACCGATCGGCTTCACCCCAAGGCCCGTCCGAGGACGGACCAGAAGTGGGTCCCCCGCTCCTGCCATGCGGTGGTGCGAACTGACTCGACAGCGGTGGCAGGACTCGGCGTCTGCTGGCGAGGACGACACCCAGGGGAGGTGCGCCAGAGCCACGGTACACACCTCCCCGGGCAATGTCACGTTTCGATCACGGCCCGGACGCGACAACACCCCGTATGCCGGTCGGCCAACGGGGTGTCGTTTGTCTCACCGCCCGCGCGGGGCGGGTCGAGGGGCGCCGGTGCCTGTGTCAGTTCACCGAGACGTGGACGTGGTCCATGTGGTTCTGGGTGGGGCTGCCACGGTCCTCCATGAGGGACCAGCTGCCACCGGGGGCCCAGTAACTCTGCTTCCAGATGATGTATTTGACGTTGAACTCGGCCGCGTGCTCCTGGAAGAAGGCCGCCACCGCGTCGCCCTGCGTGAAGTCGGAGATCATGATGTCGACCGCGTGCCCGGTGCCGTGGTCGCCCCAGTCGCCGGCGCGGTAGCCGCCGATGTTGGTGATCCCGAAGAGGGAGCGGGCCGCCGAGCAGACCGCGGCGGCATTGGCCGACAGGCCCAGCCCACTGCACCAGCCCGCGAACTCGCTCGCGGAGTATCCGCCGCCGACGTAGACCGAGCCCGGGCCCGGCGTGGTGACCGAGGCCACGCCCTGGCCGGACTGGGCGAGCTTGTCGAGGTTCGTGTCGGCGGCGGGCTTGGCGACCGCCTCGAAACCCGCGATCCCCACGGTGCCGGTGAGGGTGGGTGCGGTCACCGAGGGCGCGGCCACGCTCCGACCGTCGCCGCGCACGGAGATGGCGGCCACCTGGCCGAACGAGGTGCGCGCCGAGGACCGGGAGGCGCCGAGGACGGCGGCGGTCCGCGACTCAAGGAGGGTCGCGGCGAGGGCCGGGGAGGCGCCTGCGGCACTGCCCGCCACCGTCGATGACACCGGCGCGGTCTGCCCGGCCGCTGGGGCGACGACCGCGGCGGTGGCCGCCCCCACGATGCCCAGCGCGGCCAGCGACTTGACGGCCAGTTGGGGGGTGAGGACCGCGGTGACACGGCATCGGAGCGTGGGCTTGGGAGCCCGACGACGTCCGGGTGCGGGTCGGTTGGACACGAGTGAAGCAGCCTTTGGCAGGGGGACGGGTTCTGGACCACGGTAGCGACCGAGGGCCCAAATGTCACGTTCCCGTAACGAGCCGGTGATCACACCGCGTTGCGAGGTGGCCGCTCAGGCTGAGCGGCCA
>WBZS01000563.1_pt1 | contig 43876 bp, 34 predicted proteins | sample 5204201 | NCBI WGS metagenome assembly WBZS01 (sample SAMN12344357, study PRJNA552823) | activated sludge metagenome | biome: Activated sludge suspended growth; feature: Nitrification reactor; material: Wastewater; isolation source: activated sludge from nitrification reactor of wastewater...
GTTCGCAGGTCAACGCCGGTGGCCTGGTGACGGTGACCGGCGGCAGCCTGACGCTGGACGCGCAGGGCCGGCTGAGCGCGCCGGCCGCCGGCATCGACGTGCAGGCCGGCCGGCTGGTCACGCTGGCCGCGGCCCGCATCGACCAGGCCACCCCGCTGCAGGTGCGCAGCGGCGCGACCGCGCAGCTCGGCGGCGCCGAAACCGTCGCCGCGCTGACGCTGGGCGGCACGCTGGATGGCCCGGGGGCGTTGACCGTCAGCGGCGCCACCGCGCTGCAGCAAGACGGCCTGGTCAATACCACGCTGCACGGCGCCACGCTGGGCAGCGACGGCGTGGCCGGCATTGCCGCGGCGGTGGATTTGAGCGGGCGCGCGGCGGTCAACAGCGGCACGCTCAATCTGGCCGCCGGCGGCAGCCTGAAAACGCCGCAGATCGACGTCGCCACCGGCAGCGCGCTGACCACCTCGGCGGCCAGCCAACTGGCCGGCAGCGGCGCTGTCCAGGTGGCCGCGGGCGCGGCGCTGAACCTGGCCGCCGCCGAGACGGTGGCCAGCCTGCAACTGGCCGGCAGCCTGAATGGCAACGGCGTGCTCAACGCCGGCAGCGCGACGCTGAACGGCGCAGGCGTCAACGCGGCGCTGAACGTCGCCACGCTGGACAACGCCGCCGGCGCCAGCCAGCTCAACGCCGCGGTCGCCGCGTCGACCACGGCCAAGGTGTCGGCCGGCACGCTGACGGTTGGCGCGCAAGGCCTGCTGGGCGCACCGCTGGTGGTGGTGGCCAACGGCGCGACGCTGGCCACCGCGGCCGCGCAGCGCCTGGCCGCCAGCAACGCGCTGCAGGTGGCCAACGGCGGCACGCTGTCGCTGGGCGGCGACCAGACGCTGGCCTCGCTGGCCGACCTGACTGGCCAGGCCAGCGACGGCAGCGCGCGGGTGGCGTTGAACGCCTTCGGCTTGAGCACCGGCGCCAGCAACGCCGACACCGCCTTCGGCGGCGTGCTCACCGGCAGCGGCAGCCTGGCCAAGCAAGGCAGCGGCGTGTTCACGCTGACCGGCAACAACAGCTACAGCGGCAGCACCGAGGTGGCCGCCGGCACGCTGCAGGTCGGCGCCGGCGGCGCCGGCGGCGCCAGCGGCAGCCTGGGCAGCGGCGACGTGCGCAACAACGCGCAACTGCGTTACCAGCGCAGCGGCACGGCAACGGTCGACAACGCCATCACCGGCAGCGGCAGCCTGGAACAGGCCAGCGGCGCGGGCTCGGTGCTGGTGTTGTCCAGCGCGCGCAATGCGTACACCGGCAAGACGCTGGTCAGCAGCGGCACGCTGCGCACCAGCGGCGCCGAGCGGTTGCCCGACGCCAGCGCGGTGGAGGTCAAGAAAGACGGCCGGCTGGAGCTGGGCGGTGACGAAACCATGCAGGCGTTAACCACCGATGCCGGCAGCACCGCGGTGCTCGGCGGCTCGGTCACCAGCACACTGGCGCAGGCTTACGGCGGTGTGGTGCAGGTGTCGGCCAGCACGCCGATCACGCTGACCGCACCCACCGTGACTGCCGAGAACACCGGCAACCAATGGGGCACGCGGGCGCTGTCGGTGGTCGCCGGGCAACTGCGGTTGCACGGCGGGGTCGACAACGCCAACCACTGGAACGACCTGGTACTGGGCACGCTGCGGCTCAACGGCAATGGCGACAGCCAGATCGAGGCCGGCACGCTGGTGCTCGGCGAGGTCGGCGCCGCGCCGGCCACCACGTCGGGTGCGGCGGCGGTGGTTCCGGGCACCGGTTTGTTGGCGCTGTCCTCGGGCACGCTGACCTTGGTGGCGCAGGGCACGCCGACCTACAGCGCGCTCGGCGAGGCCGGAGTGGTCGAGCCGAGCAAGGCGCGGCCGATCGCGTTGGCCTCGGCGGTGATCGGGCAGACCGAAGGCAGCCTGGTCGACACCGGCGCCGGCAGTCTGCTGGTGCTGCGTTCGCGGCAAGGTGGCTCGCTCAGCCTCGGCAACACCGGCAACCGGTTTGCCGGCGCGGTGCAGGCTTCCAGCGTCAACGACGAGAACGGCGAAGACTTCGGCCGTCCGTGGTCAGCCAACGCCGGCACCGTGGGCGGCGTCGAGACCGCGCGGCAGTCGGTGATCACGCTGGGCGGCGACAACGTGCGCGTCGGCGGCAAAGGCCTGGACGCCGACCTGGTGCGCATCGACGCCACCACCTTGGCCACCGTCGACGGCAGCCTGATTCGCGCCCGCATGTACATGGACAACAGCGCCTTCGGCTTCCAGCAGGCCACACCCGGGCTGCGGCTGAAGTTGGGCAGCGCGTCGTTTACCACCGCTGACAGCTGGGGCAGCAGCACCACACCGATCAGCGTCAGCGTCGGCGAAGCGCAGGCCGGTGAGCAGCGCAGCCAGAAGTCGGGTGGTTTTGTGCAGGTGTTGCCGAAAAACGGTCTGCAAGGCAGCACCGCGGTCTACCTGAAGGGGCCAACGGTCAGCGCCGCCAGCTACTCGTTCTTCTACGACGGCGCCGCCATTGCGACGGAAATTCCGGTGATCTACAACAACGTGTTGCCGGCCACGCCTGAACTGACCGGCTCGCTGTCGGCGGTGGCGGCGGTGTCCGACCAGGCGCGGCGCGAGCGCTTTGAAGAAGCGGTGCGTACCGAAAACGTGGCCGTGCGGCTGCGCACCGGCATCATTGCCGAGGTCGGCCCCGGCCGGCCGGCAACCCAGGGTAGCCAGGGCGCCAGGGAGCCCGAGTCGTGCAGCCCGCCGGCCGGCGGCAACCTGCGCTGCGAGGAAGTCACGCGCACCGAAAACGTCTCGGGCCGGCTGCGCAGCGGCGTGATCAAGGAAGTTGGCAAAGGCCGCGCCGCGACCGAAGGTGAACAAGGCGCGGCCCCGCCGGCCGAATGCGAGCCGGGCAGCGAAGGTGGGCTGAATTGCAAGTGAGCGCGGCGCCGGCAGTCACAACGGCCGGTGGTGACTGCGCGGGCGCCGGCACCGCGCGTTGGCATGGCAATACGTCGCCTCGCAGCGGCGGCAAATTGCCCGAAGATTGCGCCTTATGCCTACCCTGAACCCGCCCCGTGCCCGTATTGGCCTGCCACCACACCGCCTGATTGACCGCCGCCGCCTGCTGCAGTGGCCGCTGGCGCTTGGCGGCGCGGCAGCGCTGCCAACGCTGCGCGCCCAGCCCGGCGACGTGCGGCTGGCGCTGGTGGTCGGCAACCGCCAGTACCCCAGCCCGCACGACCTGCCGTCGATCCACAAGAACGTGCACGACTTGAGCGCGGCGCTGGAAAAGCGCGGCTTTGCGGTGACTTCGCAGGTCGACCTCGACGCCGCGCAGGTGCGCCAGGCGGTGGACGCGTTTGCCAAGCGCCTGGCCGCCGCGCCCGACGACACCATCGCCTGGTTTTACTTCAGCGGCCATGGCCAGCAACTGGACGCCGAGAACCTGCTGGTCGGCGCCGGCGTCAACCCGCAGGCCACGCCCGACGCCGTGCAGCGCGGCAGCGCCACGCTGGCCGAGGACGTGGTCGCCCGGCTGCCACGGCGCCCGCGCGGCCTGACGGTGGCGGTGATTGACGCCTGCCGCACCGATTTGCGCGCCGCGGTCAAGACCGGCGACGGCCTGAACCAGGTCGAGGCGCCGCCGGGCTGCCTGATCGCCTTTTCAACCGGCGCCGGCCGCCCGGCGCTGGCGCCGAACAACGACCGCCAGAACACCTTCTACACCGCCGAGCTGATCAAACACCTGGCCAGCGCGCCCGACGAGTTGAGCTTTTCCGACCTGTTCCGGCTGGTCAAGCTCGACACCCAGGCGACGATGCAAAAGCACCCGGTGGCGCTGGTGCGGCAGTTCACGCAGTTTCCGTTCATCGCCGAAAACACCGCCCAGCCGACCCCGCTGGCGCGCCGCCTGCCGCCGGCGGCCGAGGCGGCGGTGGCGGCGGTGCAGCAGCAGGCTGCCTCGGCCGCCTCGGCCGCGTCGTCTGCCTACGAGCGCAGCGAAAGCAGCGACTGGAGCGCGCTGCAGGCCGCCGTCTGGCCGGCCGACGTGCTGCGCCTGGCCGAGGCCTACATGCAGCAATGGCCCAACAGCGCGCAGTACGGCTCGGCGCGGGTGGCCGCCGCCGGTGCCGCCGAGGCACAAGCCATCCTGGCGCGCAATGACGTGCGGCTGTACCGCCGCGCGTTTGACCTTGCCGCGGCCAGCGCCGGCGGCTGGCGCGCCGATTTGCTGAAAGCCGCGCGCGGCGACAAGGACGCCGCGGCGCGCATCGGCCGCCAATGGCGCACCAGCGCCGGCGGCGGCGCCGAGGTCTCGCGCTACGAGGGCTGGATGCAGTACGCCGCCGAGCTGGGCAACGGCATTGCCAGCTACGAGCTGGCGCTGCACTACCGCCGCCAGGACCAGCCGCAGCCCGCCGCGCGCTGGGAGTCGCGGTCGCGCGAGCTGGGCTACACGCCGCCGCCGTCGCTGGACAACCGGCGCAAGTAGCGCGCCGGGCGCGAGGGCGGCGCCGGGTCAGCGGCGGGCCGTGGCGGCCAACGCGCCGGGGCCTTCGGCCAGCGCTTGCACGCGCGCAAACAAGGCCTCGGGCGTGGCGTCAGCCGCCGCCAGCGGTGCGCCGACGTTCAGGCCGACGCGGCTGAACATGCCGCGGCGAAATGGCCGCACCATCGCCTGGCCTTGCTCCACGCGCGAGAAGTACGAGCCCCACAGGTTGGTCAACGCCATTGGCACCACCGGCACCGGGCGGCGCTTGACGATCTTGGTCACCCCGCCCTTGAACGGCTGCAACCGGCCATCGCGGGTGATCGCGCCTTCGGGAAAGATGCCCAGCAGGTCGCCCTCGGCCAGCACCTGGTCGGCGCTGTCCCAGGCCGCGTCGTAGACCGCGCTGTCCTCGTGCCGCGGCGCAATCGGTATCGCGCGCGCCAGCCGGAACAGGCCGCCGAGCAGCGGCTGCTTGAAGATGCGGTGGTCCATCACGAAGCGGATCGGGCGCGGGCTGGCCGCCATCAGCAGCACCGCGTCGACAAAGCTGACGTGGTTGCACACCAGCAGCGCCGCGCCTTCGGCCGGGATGTGGTGGTCGCCGCGCACGTCAAAGCGGTAGGCCAGCCGCGACAACACCCAGGCGACAAAGCGCAGCAGGTACTCGGGCACCAGCAGGAAGATGTAGCCGGCAACCAGCGCGTTGGCCAGCGCCACCAGCCCGAAGACCTGGGCGATGCCGAGCCCGGCCGACAGCAGCGCGCCGACGATCAGGCTGGCGGCGATCATGAACAGCGCGTTGAGGATGTTGTTGGCGGCGATGATGCGTGCGCGGTGGCTGGGCGGCGCGCGCATCTGGATCAGCGCATACATCGGCACGCTGTACAGCCCGGCGGACAGCGACAGCATGAACAGGTCGAACAGCACGCGCCAGTGCGGCGGCTGCGCCAGAAACGCGCCCAAGGCCCACGGCCCCGGCGGCAGCGCACTGGCGGCAAAGTACAGGTCGCCGGCGAACAGCGTCATGCCGATCGCGCCCAGCGGCACCAGGCCGATCTCGACATGGCGGCGGCTGAGCACCTCGCACAGCAGCGAGCCCAGCCCGATGCCGACCGAAAACACCACCAGCAGTGCCGACGCCACATGCTCGTCGCCGTGCAGCACGTCCTTGGCAAAGCTGGGGAACTGCGACAAAAACACCGCGCCGAAGAACCACATCCACGAGATGCCCAGCAGCGAGCGAAACACCACCGGCTGGGCGTGCGCCAGGCGCAGGTTGGCCAGGGTTTCGGTGGCCGGGTTCCAGTTCACCCTGAGCTGCGGTGCTGAGGACGGCGTGGCCGGAATGAATTGCGACACCACCCGGCCCAGCACCGCCAGCGCCAGGCAGGCCAGGGCGACCGCCTTGGCGCCGGTCAGCCAGCCCTGCTCGGGCAGCGCGATCAGCACGCCGCCGGCGACGTTGCCAAGCAAGATGGCGACAAAGGTGCCCATCTCGACCATGCCGTTGCCGCCGGTCAGCTCGCGCTCGTGCAGGTGTTGCGGCAGGTAGGCGAACTTCACCGGGCCGAACAGCGTTGAGTGCAGCCCCATCAGGAACACGCAACCCAGCAGCAGCGCGGCGCCGCCGTGCCACAAGCCCCAGGCGGCGAGCAACATGATGCCGATCTCCAGCGTCTTCACCCAGCGCGTCAGCCGCGCCTTGTCGTACTTGTCGGCCAACTGCCCGGCGCTGGCCGAAAAAAGCAGGAACGGCGCGATGAACACCGCGCCAATCACCAGCCCGGCCATTTGCGGCGGCAGCCAGGCGATGCTGGCGCGGTAGGTGGCCAGCATGGTGAACGCGAACTTGAACACGTTGTCGTTGGCCGCGCCGAGAAACTGGGTCCAGAAAAACGGCGCAAAACGGCGCTGGCCGAGCAGCGCAAACTGGTTTGGCGCATCGGCGCTGGCGTGCGGGTCGGCGGCGGGCGCGGCGCTGGCGCTGGCGGTGGTCATCGGGGCGCTTTCTGCCCGGTATCGGGCGCTGGCGATGGTGGGAGGGGCGCTGCGCCATGCGCGGGCCGCGCCGCGCATGGTGCCATTGCGAGGCTCAGAAAGGCTGCGGCGGCAGATCGACCAGCGTCGCCCGGCCGGCCAGCCCGCTGGTGGCCAGCCAGTCGAGGACCGAATCGGCGGTGGCCGTTGCAATGCGGTCGGCAAAGCGCTCGCCGGTCGGGTGGTCGTCAAAGGCGATGTTGGCGCGTGTGGCGCGCGCGCCCAGCCGCGTCATGGCGTCGATGCGCAGCACGCCCGGCGTCCAGCCTTTGAGGCGCAACCAGGCCTGGGCGCGGCCGCGGTCAACCGCCGCCGGTTCCAGCGCGCCGGCCAGGGTTTCCAGCGCCCACTGGTTGCTTTGCTGGTAGCGCGTTGACCACGGGTAGGCCAGCATGCTGTACGGCGCGCTGTGCCACTGCGCCGCGCGGGCGTTGTCCTGCAGCAGCGGCAGCAGGCGCTGCTGCACCTGCGCGGTGGGCACCGCAAACGCCGCCTGCCAGCGGTAGGGTCGGTCAAGGAAAAAGTCGCCCAGCCCCTGCCGGAACAACTGGCCTTGCGTGCTGCCGCACTGGTTGAGCTTGTGCAGCACGCGCCAGCGCGCCGGCGTGGCCGACGTGTCGCGGTAGGCCCAGCCCACATGCGACCAGGCCAGTTGCCAGCGGCTCAAGTCCTGCCCGGCGCGCGCCAGCAACACCACCTGCGCGCCGCTGGACTCCAGCGCCTGCGCCGTGGCCTGCGCCAGCGCCAGGCCGCGCTGCACCTCGGCCACCGACTGTGGCGTGGCGTCGCAGGTCTGCCCGGCGTGCGTGGCCAGCGCGGTCAGCGCCAGCGCGGCGGCCAGTGCGGTGTGGCGCAGCACGGCGGCGGCAGCGCAATGGGTGGCGGGGCTCATCGCGTCACCTGCTCGTTGTAAAGCAGCGGGGCGCCCAGTGCGTTGGGTAGGAAGCACAGCGCCTGCCCGGCGGCCGACAAGACCCAGCCGGTGGCCATCGCCACCACCACCACGCCGGTGCCCACCGCCAGCGCCGACTGGCCGGCCAGCGTCAGCGTCATGCGCGCGCCGTCGGACGCGCGCTCCAGCACCCAGACCGTGGCGTTGCCAACGCTTTGCACCGCGACCACGGTCAGCGCGGCGCCGGCCGACAGCAGCAGCGCCGGCGCGGCCACCGACAAGGCCACCGGCAGCACCGATGCGTCGCTGATCTGCGAGGCCTCGTGCGCGCGCGCCGGGGCGGCCAAACCGAGGCCGATGGCCAGGGCCAGCGCGCACAGCGCGGCACGGCGTGGGCCGCGGCGGCGGATGTTCGGGTGGGTCGTGCGGTTGAAGTGCATCATCTTCGGCTCCTGGGTTGTGCAAGGACAGTACCCGGATGTTGCGCCGCCGCTGCCCGAACGTCGCCTGATTTGGTCCCCGGACCGGAAATTTGAACCATCTGGTATCGTCAGACGCTACCCGAGACCGGAAATCCCACCATGTCCGACACCGCCGGCTTAGTCCGCGTGCTGAAGGCCGAACTCAAGGCCGCAGGCATGACCTACGCCGACCTGGCGCGCGAGCTGAAGCTGGCCGAGTCCAGCGTCAAGCGCATGCTGGCGCGCGGCGACATGACGCTGTCGCGCGTCGACGCCATCTGCCACGTGCTGCGCACCGACTTTGCCGAGCTGTCGCGCCAGGTCGCCGATGCCGCGCCGCCGCAGCGCGAGCTGACACTGGAGCAAGAGCGCGCAGTGGTTGCCGACCGCAAGCTGCTGCTGGTCGCGCTGAGCGCGCTGAGCCAGTGGACGCTGGCGCAAATCGTCGCCACCTACCGCCTGACCGAGGCCGAGGTAGTCAAGGCCCTGGCCCAATTGGACCGACTGGGCGTGCTGGAACTGCGCGCCGGCAACCGCTACCGGCTGAAGGTCGACAAAACCTTTCGCTGGCGCCCGCACGGCCCGGTGATGGCCTACTTTCGCGACAAGGTGATGGCCGACTTCTTTGCCGGCGGCTTTGACGGTGACGGCGAAATGCTCAGCTTAGTCCACGGCCAGCTCAGCCCGGCGCAGGCCGAACTGCTGACCCAGCGCCTGCGCCGCGTGGCGCAGGACTTCGCCCAACAGCACCTGGCCGACCAACACCTGGACCCCGGCCACAAGCGGCCCTACACCCTGCTGATCGGCATGCGCTCGTGGCTGTTCGAGGTGGTGCGCGAATTACGGCGCAGTGGGCGGTAGAACATGCGTTGGCCGATTGGCGGGTCGACTGCGGCGTGGCGACCGGCTGTCGCTCGCAATCAGGTGTGTACCGTGCCTTTTGGGAGGTATTCCTCTTCGGTGCCGTGTCGCATGACGTCATACCTGGACTGCGAATCGGTAGTTGATAGCACCGACTGATATCATCGCGGTGTGAACGCACGTCACCGCAAGACGCTCGAGGCTATCTTCGCCAAACCAACCCTGGCATCGATCGTTTTCGCGGACATTGAGTCACTCATCAAGTCGCTCGGCGGCACGGTCGCCGAGCGCGAGGGCTCGCGAGTCAGAATTGAACTGGCAGGCAACCAATGGCGTTGTCACCGGCCACACCCTGGCAATGAGGCCAAGCGTTACCAGGTCGAGGAAGCTCGAGAACTGCTTGAGCGTTCAGGAGTCAGCCCATGAATACGATGAACCACCTCGGTTACACGGCCCGCATTGAATTCGACGACCGGGACAACATTTTTGTCGGCCGCATACTCGGACTGCGCAGCATCATCAGCTTTCATGGCCAGACGGTGGCTCAACTGCGCCGTGAGTTCGCGGCCGCGGTCAAGGACTACCTGCGGGACTGCGAAGCGCAGGACGTAGCGCCCGAAAAGCCCGCATCGGGAAAACTTCTGCTGCGCATTCCTGCCGAAGTCCACAGTCGAGCGCTTGTCGCCGCGCAGGCACGGGGTAAGAGCCTGAACCAATGGGCGACTGAAGCGCTGCAGCGTGCAGTTGCAGAGGGTTAGGGCAACGCTGAATAAATCCCCGCGAGTGCGCGCGCCCCGAATCGGGATGCGCAGCAAGGCGCAAAGCGCAGACATACCCGCAGGTATGGCGAGCATTTGTAACGCCGCTGCGCGCCCGAGTCCGGGGATGCGCGCGCCGCGAGGGACTTGTTCAGCGTTGCCTTAGCCCAGCACGCTGCAGACTGTGGCCCATACCGGGAATGAAATGGCGCCGGCCGGCATCCAATCGGTTCATGCCGCATTTCCGGAGGTTCGCATGCACCGCGCCACACTGGCCGTGGCCGCCGTTTCGGCGTCGCCGCCAATCGTCCCAGCCACCTCGCAGGCGCATGAGCCATGCGCCGACGCCGAGCTTGCCGCGCGCGCGGCCGCTGGTGACGAGGCCGCGTTCGCGCGCATCATGCGGCGCCACAACCGGCTGCTGTTTCGCACCGCGCGCAGCATTCTGGGCAGCGACGCCGAGGCCGAAGACGCGCTGCAGGAGGCCTATTGGCGTGCCTGGCGCGCGATCGCAGGTTTTCGTGCCGAAGCCCGGCTGTCGACCTGGCTGGTGCGCATCGTCATCAACGAGGCGCTGGGTCGGCGCCGCCGCCATGCGGCGCAGTTGCTGGCCTTTGACAGCACGGTCGAACTGCCCGAGGCGACGACCATGGACGACACCACCGAAGGCAACCCCGACGACCGCCCCGACCGCGCCGCGATGCGCGCCGAACTTCGTGCGCTGATGGAGGCGCGCATCGACGCCTTGCCCGAGGCCTTTCGCACCGTGTTCATGCTGCGCGCGGTGCAGGAAATGGGCGTCGACGAGATCGCCCAGGCACTTGGCCTGCCCGAGGCCACGGTGCGCACGCGTTACTTTCGGGCCCGCGGCCTGTTGCGCGAGGGCCTGGCGCGCGACATGGATCTGGCGTTGGGCGACGCCTTTGCGTTCGACGGCGCGCGCTGCGACCGCATCGTCGCCGCGGTCATGCAGCGCCTGGGTGGAGAACGGGAACGGCGCTGAGCCGGGGGCCATCGAATGGGGGTGTCGCTACCCATTCAGGAGACCCCTCATGTCGTCGTTCATGCAGATCGCATCACCCGGCGTTGCCCGCCGCATGTTTCTTGGCCACGGCGGTTTAACGTTATCGGCCGCTGCGGTCGCGCTGCTGGCCGGTCAGGACGCGCTGGCGGCCAAGTCCGGCCGCGCCGGCGCGGCGGACGTGCAAATCCTCAACACCGCGCTTGGCGCCGAGCTGGAGGCGGTCGCCGCCTACCAGTTGGGCGCCGACAGCACGCTGCTGCAAGGCGGCGTGCTCGACCTGGCGCTGACTTTCCAAGGCCACCACAAAGCCCATGCCGAGCTGTTGGCCAAGACCGTGGCCACGCTGGGCGGAACGCCGGTGCAGGCCAAGCCGAGCTACCGCTTTCCGACCGACCAGCTCAAGTCGGCCAGCGACGTGCTGACGTTTGCCGCCACGCTGGAGCAGGGCGCGGTCAGCGCCTACCTGGGCGCGGTGCCGCTGTTCGCCAACCGCGACCTGGCCAAGGCGGCGGCCAGCATCCTTGGCGACGAGGCCATGCACTGGGCGGTGCTGCGCCAGGCGCTGGGCCAGCCGCCGGTGCCGTCAGCCTTCATGGCCTGACCGGCACGCCATGCGTGCCGTCTTTGTCGCCCTGGTATGGGCGTTATACGCAGCGCTGCCGGCCGCGGCCGGTACACAGGACGACGCACCCGCCCCGCCCGCCGCCGCGCCCAGCGCCGAGCGCGGTGCCGTGGTCCATGCGCGCTGCCAGGCCTGTCACGCGCTGGCGGTCGACCGCGTCGGTCCCCGCCACTGCGGCCTGATCGGCCGCCGTGCCGGCAGCGTGCCGGGGTTTGACTATTCGGCGGCGATGCGGCGCTCGGCCATCGTCTGGAACGCGCGCACCCTCGACCGCTTTCTGGCCGCACCGATGCGCGCCGTTGCAGGCACCACGATGACCTACGACGGCGTGCCCGACCGCCAGGACCGGGCCGACCTGATCGCCTACCTGCTGCAGGTCGACCGGACCGCGGCCTGCCAGGGCGGCGCGACGCCGGCGCGATAAGGCGGAAAAGGCGTTACACCAGCAAGGCCAGCATGCGCTGATACAAGGCCAGCTCGGGCGGCGACAACGTCGGCGGGCTGGCCAGCCCCAGGCGAACGCGGGTGGCCATCGGCAATTCGGCCTCCAGTGCTCGCCAGGTCAGCACGCGGTCGGGGTCCTGGCGGCGGCGCAGCGCGTCGCGCTGGTCGGGTGTGCGCTGCAGCTCGGCCAGCCAGTCTTGCAGCAGCGACTGCGTTTGGGCCAACGCGGAGGCATGGGCGCTCCGGTCGGCCAGCGGCAAATGGGTGGCTTCGGCGACCAGCTCGCCGAGCAGGTCAAACGGCAGCGCCATGCCTATGCCATCAATCGCCCACAGCCGCAACAGCCGTGCCGGGTCGATGGCCGGGTGCTGCAGCCCCGCGGCCAGCAGCGTGCGGCCCAGCGCAAAGGCCTCGGCGTGGCCGCGGTCACGCGCAACGTCGCGCACCGCGTCGGCGAGCTGCTGCCATGCTTTGTGAAGCGCATCGCCGCTCAGTGGCGGCGCATCGACCAGATGGGCCAGCGCCGCGGCCGCGCCGTCGGCCACCGCGCGCTGGCGTGCGGCCTGGCCGAGTGGCCACGCGCAGGCGTTGGGGTGACCGGCGTGCAGCCAGGCGGCCACTGCGGCGTCGTGGGCGGTGATTGCGGCGGCGGTCAGGCCTTGTTCGCCCCGTGCCCAACCGAGTTGGCTGCTGGCCACCGCCACCACGACGTGCGCGTTGTCGGCCGGCGTACACCGAGCCAGCGCCTGCATCGCCGCATCGGCGGCGTCGGCCCACGCCTGTTGATCGCAGAGCGCGAGGGAACGCTCAGTCCACAGCCGCGCCAGGTCGGCGGCGTCGGCTTTGCGCCTGTGCCGGGGCCAGGCGGCGATCAGCCGCTGCAGCACGCTGTCGACCTCGGTCGACGCGCCGCGGTGCAGTGCGGTATCGACCAGGTCAGGCAGTGGGCGCGGTGTACCCACGAAATTGCGCAAGCTGCCGCTGAACTCAAAAAACAGCGGACGCGCCTGCGCAACGCTGCGCCGCAAATGCAGTGCGGCGTTGGCGGCGGCGGTGAACGCCAGCACGCTGGCGCTGAATTCAGATTCCAATGATTGCCGTAGGTTTGACCGTTCGCGCAGGAGATGCCGGCAAATCGACAGCCACGAAAACGCCAGCGGGGTCTTGCGCCAACCGGCGCCGTCGGCGACCTGCAGCGCTTGAATGATCTTTTCTTCGCTGGGCTTGAGTCGGTCGAATTCGGCTTGTTCGTCAACAAAGGTCTTGACCAGTTCGTCCCACTGCATCGGACTGCACGCGCTGCCGCTGCAGTAGTTCAGCACGTGCAGCTTTTCGGCCGGGCTGAGCGACAGGCTGCTCTTGACCAGCGCCGCCAGGCGCGCGCCGTCGGCGGCCATGCCCGGCGCGCGTTCGCGTGCCGCGACCAGCCGGTACGACGTGGCCAGCGCCTGCACGAAGTGGTGGTCGCTGCGGTGGCGTTCCAGCAGCAGCAACGGCGCGTCCAGGTCGTGATGGGGTGTGTCACCGGGCTTGGGCGCCAGATACACCCGCTGGGCCGCATCCATCACCTGGTCGGGGCGCATGCCGTCGTCGATCAGCCGCTGCCACGACACGCCAACCTCGGCCAGCCCCAGTTCGGCGAACACCTGGGCGTCGGCGTGGCGGCCCGATTCGTCCAGCCGCAATGCGTAGCGCCACTTGTCGGCAAAGCCCACGGTGTCGGCGATCAGCTCGGTCATCACCGCCAGCGCTGGCCGCACGCCGGGTTCGACGTAGCGCATGCGGTACCACTGCACGAACAGCCGGTCGCTGGCGCGGTACAGCGTTTCCTTGGCGCCGGGCTGGCGCTCGGCGCTGACCAGGCCGTGGTCGACCAGCCAGCCGAAGGCGCGCGAAATGTCGGCCTGACGGGCCTTGACCCGTTCGGCGACCTCGGTTTGCGACGCCGGCTCACCGCCGCCGCCGACCAGCGCGTCAAACAGCAAGGCCGAGTTGGCGGGCAGCGCGGCCAACTGGCCGGTGTAGTACTTGGTCAACCAGTCGAGCACGGTGTTCAAGTCGTCGCCGGCGGCGACCAGGTCCTGGCTGTCAAGCAGCGCGTCGGCCAGCAGTGCGGCCACGCGCGGGTTGCCGCCGGTAAAACGGCTGTAGGCGGAGATGCGGGCGCGCTGCCCGTCGCTGACCGTCTGGCCGGCTTGCGCGGCGCGCAACGCCAGGTAACGGCGGTGGTCGGCAACGTCCCAGCCCGGCAGCGGGTGGTGCTGAAACTGCCGGAACAGGCGCTGGCCGTAATGCTGGTCGGCGCTGGCATCGACCGCGCTGGCCAGCAGCATCAGCCGCGGCTCGTGCAGCAGCAGCGTGCGCAGCAGCGAGGCGCTGACCTCGTCGCCAAACGCGCGGCCCAGCAGGTCGCCCAGATTCTCGATGCCAACGACCAGCAGCGACTCGTCGGCCTCGGCCCACAGCGCGGCCAGCGCGGCGGCCCAGGCGGCGGCCGGGTCGTCGTCGCGCCAGGTGGCGGCGCGTCGGGCGATGGCCGGTCCGCCGCCGTCGGCGCGGCGCAGGCGGCGGATTTCGTCGATCAAGTCGTGCGGCGCACGCACGTTGGTCAATTCCTCGGGCAGCAGCACGATGCGCACCGCGGGCGGCTCGCCCGGCGCCGGGGCCGGCAGCCGGCGGCTGGCCAGCGACTGCACCAGGCGCAAAAAGTACGACTTGCCGGCGCCATAGCCGCCGGTGACCAGCCAGTGCAGCCCGCCGGCCGGCTGCGCCAGCCGCTGGCGCAGGTCGCGAAAGAAATGCTCGGCCAGCGCAGCGCGGCCCACCGACAGCGCGCGCACCGCGTCATCGCTCATCTGCCGCGGGTTGAACCAGCTCAGATTGCCGGCGTGGGACTCGCTCATGCCATGCCCCGCGACGCGCGCCACCATTGCCGCAACAGGTTCAACGCGAAGCGGTAGCCCAGGTGGGGTGCGTCGCGCAAGAACATGTCGGCCTGCAGTTTGGTCAGCACGCGGCGCCAGTCGGGCGCCAGTCCGGTGGAGTCGATGCGGCCGCCGGTGTCGGGGTGGCGGGCCACCTGGTCGAGCAGGTCTTCGGCCAGCGCCAGCTCGGCGCCCGGAAAGTGCTTGCCCAGGCGTTCCTCGAACTGCGGCAGGAAGGCGCCGCGGATGTGCGGCAGCACCTGGTGGGCAAGCGCCCAGTCGACATCGGCGCTGGCGCGCAAGTCGGCCACCGCCAGCACGTTGGCGGCAATGCCCAAGTGCGCCGGCACATGGTCGGGCAGGCCATCGAGCACGCGCGCGATGTGCGGCGCGGCGCGGCTGCCGGCCAGTTCGCGCGCCAGGTACTGGTGCGCCTCTTCGTGCGTGAACGGCGGCACGTCTTCGCGCCACAACTGGCCGAGCACGGTGTGCGGAATCTGGTTCAGCGTCAGCAGGTTTTCCATGCTGATCGAGCCACCCAGCAGCATGCGCAGCCCGGCGGCGCGCAGCTTGCGCAGCCCGGCCAGCATGGCGGTGATGTCGGGCACCGCCACGCCGTGGTCGAGCAGGTTTTCCAGCATGAACGGCAACTCGTCGATGCCGATCAGCGGCAGCGACTCGGCAGGGCTTTCGGCAACCGCCGTTTCCAGCGCCAACTGCAACGGCGACCAAAACCTCGTCAGTTGTTTGGGGTCATGGAGGTTGACCGAAAAGCCAAAACCTTCCACTTCGTCGACATGCCGGCGCAGCCATTGCAGCAGCGCGTCGGGCAGTTGTCCGACCGACTTCAGCATGCCAAACGCGCGCTTGAGCAGGGGCTTGGGCAGCGCGGCCAGCAGTTGCCGGTAAAACTCATCAAGCGCGGTCAGCGTCTGCACGTCCAGGTAGGCGGCGCAATGCGGCTGGCCTTGCGCGACATGGCGGGTCAACGCGGTTTTCATCAACTGCGTCTTGCCGGTGTTGCGAATGCCGACCAGCAGCACGCTCTGGCCCTGCGCCACCACGCGCGCGATGCGCGCCAGCTCCTGGTCGCGGAACATGAAGCCGGGCAAGGGGGTATGGCTGAATCTTGCGGTCATAGGATCTGAATTCGTATGAATCAAGATCATATGATCTTCTCGCATTCCTCGAGCACCGTCAAACCATGGCCGTGTGTTGCGCCTGGATCGGACTGGTTCCTGGCCCTGCGCGGGTGCCATCGAAGTGCCCCCCAGCCTCGCAAGCGTCTACGGACCGCGTGCCGAAACTTGGCGGCGGTACCGGCACGGCACGGGCTGGCGCACGGAATGCGCGTTATTCTTCGCTTCTGAGTTAGACGCGCACCTTCGCATACGCCAGCGCAGCCGATGTCAAGGCTGGTTGAAGCACGGTTTTGGGGGCGCTTTTCATTGCAAGCGCTGCCGCTGTCGCCGACAACATTGGCACAACAAGGGCGTGATGCAACGCAGTGCCGACGCATTGCAATGGTCCAGGTGTAGCCGCGCGCCGGCTCTGCGGCGCGACAGTTCGACGGCGGCGCCGTCGGAACAACAACATAGGGGAGCGAGCGAAATGAACGTCATCCTGACCACCCGGTATGCCGGTGTCAGCCTGGCTGCCGGCGGGCTTGTGGTCTGCGCGGTGCTGCTGGACGCCGCCGGCGCGAGCAGCGTCAAGGCCGCCGCGCCGCCGGCGGCGGCGCCTGCCGTCCGGTTGGCGAGCGCCGGTCCGGCGATGCCGGCCAAATCGCCGCCGGCCGCGCCGGGCGATAGCCGCGGCACCCGCCGTGGTGCCAGCGACAGCGACGTCGCGAGCGCCGACCGCTTGCGGCGCTAGCGACGCTGGCGGCACCCAAGCCTGGGGCGCGGGTACGGCTTGCGGTAAGCCGGAGGTAAGCCGGCGTGGCTGGTGCAGCGACGGCTGGTCGGCGTCGCGCCGGTGACTGACCCGGCGGCCGGGGCCGACGCCGCGGTGGCCGGCGGGTCTGCGCAGCTTGTAGCCGGACGCCGGTCACCCTGACTTGTGACCGCCGCCGAGCGGCCGGCGTCCGGCCGTGCGCTTCGGCTACCCTGCACGCCCCGCCGTCCACCCAAGCCCCACGCGCGCAGCCCAGACTGCCGCGCCCGAAGCCCGTGTTTGCCCTTTTCGAACGCCTGGTCGAGCCCTATCCAGCCACCGAGCCGGCCACCCCGCCGGTCGGCTTCTGGCCTTTCATGTGGGCCGCCACACACGGCCTGCGGCGCTGGATCGCGCTGATGACGCTGGCGACCGCGGCGATCGGCGTCTTCGAGGCCTATTTGTTCGCCATGCTCGGCCACATCGTCGACTGGCTGGCCGCGGTGCCGCGCGCGCAGTTGTGGGCGCAGGAGCGCGAGCGGCTGCTGCTGCTGGCCGCGGTGCTGGTGGGCAGCGGCGTGCTGGTGGCGGCGCAGTCGCTGCTCAAACACCAGGCGCTGGCCGGCAACTTTCCGATGCGCATGCGCTGGAACTTCCACCGCCTGATGCTTGGCCAGAGCATGGGCTTTTACCAGGACGAGTTCGCCGGCCGCGTGGCGGCCAAGGTGATGCAGACTGCGCTGGCGGTGCGCGACGTGTGGCTGACGCTGACCGACATCCTGGTCTTCGTCGTCATCTACTTCGTCACGCTGGCCGCGGTGGTGGGCAGTTTTGACCGGCTGATGCTGCTGCCGCTGGCCGGCTGGCTGGCGCTGTACGTGCTGACGCTGCGGCTGTTCGTGCCGCGGCTGGCGCGGGTGGCGCAGGCGCAGGCCGACGCGCGGTCGCTGATGACCGGCCGCATCACCGACGCCTACACCAACATCGCCACCGTCAAACTGTTTGCCCACGACACGCGCGAAGCGGCGCACGCCAAGGGCGCGATGCAGGACTTCATGGTCACCGTCTACCGCCAGATGCGGCTGGCAACCAGCTTCGAGGTGGTGATCCACGCCTTGAGCATGGCGTTGATCCTCGGCACCGCCGGCATGGCGCTGCGCTTGTGGTCACTCGGCACGGTCGGCCCGGGCGCGGTGGCCGCGGCGACCGCGATGGCGCTGCGGTTAAACGGCATGTCGCACTGGGTGATGTGGGAAATGGCGATGCTGTTCGAGCACATCGGCACGGTGCAGGACGGCATGGGCATGCTGTCCAAGCCGCGCCTGGTGCGCGACGCAGCGGGCGCGCAGCCGCTGCGCGTCAGCCGCGGCGAGGTCGAGTTCCGCGACGTCAGCTTCGCCTACGACCGCGGGCCGGTGGCCGGCGCCGAGGGCAGTGGAGGTGGTGGTGGCGTGGGCCCGCGCAATGTCATCGAGCACCTGAATTTGCGCATTGCGCCGGGCGAAAAAATCGGCCTGATCGGCCGCTCGGGTGCCGGCAAGAGCACGGTGCTGAACCTGCTGCTGCGCTTTTTCGACACGCCGCACGGGCAGGTGCTGGTCGACGGCCAGGACATTGCCCAGGTCACCCAGGACAGCCTGCGCGCGCAAATCGGCATGGTCACGCAGGACACCTCGCTGCTGCACCGCTCGGTGCGCGACAACATCCTCTACGGTCGGCCGGCGGCCGGCGAGGCCGCGCTGCTGCGCGCCGCGCAGCGCGCCGAGGCCGACGGCTTCATCGCCACGCTGGCCGATGCCAAGGGCCGGCGCGGCTTTGACGCGCACGTCGGCGAGCGCGGCGTCAAGCTCTCCGGCGGCCAACGCCAGCGCATCGCGATCGCCCGCGTGATGCTCAAGGACGCGCCCATCCTGCTGCTTGACGAGGCCACCAGCGCGCTTGACAGCGAGGTCGAGGCGGCGATCCAGCAAAGCCTGTACAAGCTGATGGAGGGCAAGACCGTGGTCGCGGTGGCGCACCGGCTGTCGACCATCGCCGCGATGGACCGGCTGGTGGTGATGGACCTTGGCCGCATCGTCGAACAAGGCACGCACGCCCAACTGCTGGCCGCCGGTGGCCTGTACGCGCGGCTGTGGGCGCATCAAAGCGGCGGCTTCCTGACCGATCAGGACGAGGACGCGGTGGCGGACCCGGTGGCGCCATGAAACCGCGGCCAGCCGGTGACCCAGGCCGGCACTTCGTCGCAAAGGCCGAGGCTTGACGCCCCGCGCGGCTTCAGCGCCTGAACAAGCCCAGCCGCTGCGCTTCCAGCGCGGCCTCGGCGCGCGAGCTGACGTTGAGCTTGCGATAGATCTGCTTGACGTAGTCGGCGATGGTGTGCCGCGACAGCCCAAGCTGAACGCCGATTTCGGGCAGCGTGAAGCCTTTGGCGACGCGCAGCAGGACTTCGCTTTCGCGCTCGGTCAGCGCGACATCGGGCATGGCGTTGGCTTGCGGCTTGGACTGTTCGGCAAAGTAGCGGATGACCTTGCGCGCGATCGACGGCGACAGCGGCGGTTCGCCCTGGCTGATGCGCTGCAATTGCTCGATGATCAGCTCGCGCGACTGCTCTTTGAGGATGTAGCCGTAGGCGCCAGCCTGCAGGGCCGGGAACAGGTGCTCGTCGTCGTCGTGGATGGTGACCACCACCGACTGGGCGTCGGGCTGCATGTCGCGCAGCTTGGCGACGACATCGGTGCCGCTGCCGTCGGGCAGGCCAAGGTCGATCAGACCAAGGTCGAAGCGCAGCAACTGCACCTGGATCAACGCATCCTGGACGCGCGAGCATTCGGTGATGCGTGCGGTCGGAAACACCTGCAACACCAGGCTTTTCAGCCAGGCGCGGATTTCGGGCAGGTCTTCGAGCAGCAGGATGTTGTTCATTGGCGGCTTTCGCACCGCGCCGCCAATAACCGAACCGGTGGCCGGCAGCGCAGCACCGGGCAATGTAGCAGCGGGTGGCTAATTTGTGACATGTCGTTCCAACGGCAATGTGAGGCGGATCACAGTTCCATATCCCGGGCCGGACTCGACCAGACACTGGCCCTGCAACTGCTTGGCGCGGCCTTTCATGCTGGCCATGCCGTGGCCTTTGTCGAGCCGGCCCTCGGTGTCGACCGAAATGCCGTGGCCGTTGTCCTGGATCACGAGCTGGAAGTCGCCCTCGGCGATGCTGGCGCGCACCGAGCATTGCGACGCGCCGCTGTGCTTGATGACGTTGCTGACCGCCTCGCGCAGGATGCGCGTGGTCTGCACATAGGCGCGCGAGGACAGGGTTTGCGGCGTGTCGTCGTCGGGCGGCGCGTCCCATTCACCCTGCACGCCCGATTGCGCCAGCCGCGACACGACTTCGGCGCGCCAGTCGGCCAGCGCGTCGGCCAGCTTGACCGGCTTGCCGGTCAGCCCGCGCACCGACAGCCGCATCTCTTCCAGCGCCTCGCGCGCCAGCGTGCTGATGCGCTCGCTGTCGCTGGTGTGGACGATGGTCAGCAGCTTGGCCCCCAGGTCGTCGTGCAGATCGGCGGCGATGCGCTTGCGCTCGCGCTCGGTCACCTGCTCGACCTTCAACTCGGCCAGCTGGGCAAAGTTGCGTTCAATTTGCGCGGTGGCGTCGCGGATGCGCACCTCCAGCTCGGCCCGGCTTTGCTCGGCGTTCTGATAGGCGCGGCCGTACTGTTGCACCAGCCGCAGCCCGAGCAGCAGGAACACCAGCGCCGGCAGCAGTTGCGCGACATAGCCGATGCGCGCGTCCAGCTGCGCCCATTGCGCGGTCAGCTCGACCAGCAGCGACACGCCCACCAGCGCCAGCATCGCCGCCACCAGCCAGTGCTGCAGGCTGCTTTGGCGACGCACCGTCGTCAGGTAGTGCGCGGCCGCGGCGGTGGCTTCGGCGGCCAGCAGCGCCAGCCAGATGCCGGAGGCGGCATACAGCCAGCGCGGTCCGGCCGCCAGCAGCGTGGCCGGCATCAGCACACACTGCAGCGGCAGCGCCAGGTTGATCCATTGCCGGCGCACGCCGGCGTAGCGCAGCAGAAACTGCACCGCCGCCAGGGTGATGAAGGCCACCAACGCCGCCAGCAGCAGCTCGGCGCTTTGGCTGGCCAGCGGCAGGTCGTTCAGCCACAGCCGCGCCAGCAGCAGCGACCAGCCGATCATCAGCGCGCCAAAGTAAGCCAGGTAGCTTTGCTTGCGGTTGAACCAGCCCATCACGAACATGAAGCCGCCCATCAGCGCCAGCGTGCCGCTCATCACCTCGGGCAGCCGCACCGCCAGCAGCATGCGGCGGTCGTGGTGCGGCGCCAGTTGCTGGTAGGCGCCGAAGACCAGCGGCGACAGGCTGCCGGCGCGCAGCCGTGAGCTGACCTCGTGCAGCGCGTAGCCGCGTACCGCCAGCGTCAGCTCGTTGCCGCTGGGCTTGAGCAGCGCCGCCGGCACCGCCACCAGCAGCGGGCGGTGGCAGTTGCGCGTCACTGCCTGGCCGGCGCGGCTGTCGTCGAACAGCAGCTCGCCGTTGATGCGCAGGCCCAATGCGCTGCAGGCACGCTCGATGTAGACCGCGCGCAGCCCGGCGTCGGCCGGCACGTCGGGGGCGTCGAACGCGACCCGGTAATACACCAGGCCATGAAATCTCGGCCGACTCAGCGCCCATTGGTCGGGCAACGCCACGCTGCCGGCCGCGCGCCAGGACTCGGCGACGGGCCAACCCGCGTTGTCGGCGCCGACCTGCACCTGCGCGCTGCGCCACTCGCGTGGCGCGGCGTCGCCGGCGGCCGGCGCGGCCACCGGCAGCAGCAGCCACAACAGCGCGGCCAAGGCCGGCCAGCCGCGCGGCTGGGCCAGTCGCGCCGGCAAGCGCCTGACGAGCGCGGTATAGGCATGAACGAGGGCTGCACGCATGGCCGCGGATTGTCTGGCCGCGCGCCGGGCTGAAAAACGCCGATTACCGCCGCCCGGCGCGGCCAGGCGCTGTCCTGCGCCGTGTGCCCGGCACCGGCCAGCGCCGACAATCGCCGCCCAGCCCCGCCACCACCGCCCGCGCCGACGTGATTCTTCGCCACCGTTTCGAACCCACCGACAACACCCGCCTGGCACATTTGTGCGGCGCGCTCGACGAGCACCTGCGCGCGATCGAAGCGGCGCTGGCGGTGCGCATCAGCCGGCGCGGTGCGGCGCTGCGGGTCGAGGGCCGGGCGCCGGCCGCCGAGCGCACGCTGGCGCTGCTGCAGGCCTTGTACGAGCGTTCGGCGCGGCCAATCGCCGCACAGACGCTGCAGTTGGCGCTGGTCGAGGCGCTGGCCGAATTGCGCTGCGAAGGCGCCGCGCCAGCGGCCGACGCGCCGGCGCTGCCGGCGGCGGCCAGCACCATCGTGCTGCACACGCGCCGCGCCGACTTGCGCGCGCGCACGCCCAACCAGGTGCAGTATCTGCACCACATCATGGGCCACGACATCACCTTTGGCGTTGGCCCGGCCGGCACCGGCAAAACCTATCTGGCGGTGGCCTGCGCGGTCGACGCGCTGGAGCGCAGCGGCGTGCAACGCATCGTGCTGACGCGGCCGGCGGTCGAAGCCGGCGAACGGCTGGGTTTTCTGCCCGGCGACCTGACGCAAAAGGTCGACCCCTACCTGCGGCCGCTGTATGACGCTTTGTATGACTTGATGGGCTTTGACCGCGTGCAGGCGGCTTTCGACAAGGGCCTGCTCGAGATCGCCCCGCTGGCCTTCATGCGCGGGCGCACGCTGAACAACGCCTTCGTCATCCTCGACGAGGCGCAAAACACCACGCCCGAGCAGATGAAGATGTTTCTGACCCGCATCGGCTTCGGCTCGCGCGCGGTGGTCACCGGCGACACCAGCCAGATCGACCTGCCGCGCGGCAGCGCCAGCGGCCTGGTCGACGCGGTGCGTGTGCTGGCCCAGGTGCGCGGCATCGCGGTGTCGCGCTTCACCTCGGCCGACGTGGTGCGCCACCCGCTGGTGGCGCGCATCGTCGAGGCCTACGACGCCGCCAAGGCCGCGGCCGATGGTGGTGGCCGCGCCGGCTAAGCGCCGCGCCGCGCGGCCGGCGCTGGCGCTGTCGCTACAGTTTGCCGACCGTCGCCACCGCGCGCTGCTGCCGCGGCACCGGGTCGCGCGCTGGCTGCGCGCGGCGCTGTACGCGCCGGCCGAGCTGACCGTGCGCATCGTCGGCGACGCCGAGGCGCAGGCGCTCAACCGCGACTTTCGCGGCAAGGACTACGCCACCAACGTGTTGACCTTCGACTACCAGCACGCGCCGCTGGTGGTCGCCGACCTGGTGCTGGCCGCCGGCGTGGTCGAGCGTGAAGCGGCCGGGCAGGACATCGCGCTGGTCGACCACTACGCCCACCTGCTGGTGCATGGCGCGCTGCATGCGCAAGGGCTGGACCATCAGGGCGAGGCCGAGGCCGCGCAGATGGAAGCGCGCGAATCGGCCATCCTGCGGTCGCTGGGGTTGGCCGACCCCTACCGGCGCTGACCCCCAGGCCGCTGGGTGCCGCGCGCGCGCCGCAAGATGGCGTGACAGATTCGCCCATCACGTCCTAACACCGATTCATGTAGGCCGCCCAGACGGTGCCTACCGGCCATCAAGCCGGTGCCGGGGCCAGTCGAAATCACAGTTCAATGTCATGTGGGCAGCCGCAGTGGCGCGCGGACTCGGCTTGCGCGCCGGCCCGCGTGCCGTCGATTCCAGCTACTGTTCATGCGCACCCCAGTCTCACTTCGCCGACCGGCGCCGCGCCGCGCCATCGCCGGCGCCGCGCTGGCCGCGTGGCTGGCCGCCGTGCCCGCCGTGCGCGCTGCCGAGCTGTATGTGGTCGTCAACGCCGCCAACCCGCTGCGCCAGGTGTCGCAACGCGATGTGGTGGCGCTGTACACCGGCCGGGCGCGTAGGTTTCCCGGCGGCGAACCCGCACGGGCGCTCGACCAGGCGCCCGACAGTGCCACGCGCGCGGCCTTTTATCGCGCGCTGACCGGCATGGACCTGGCGCGCATCAACAGCTTCTGGGCGCGGTTGCGGTTTACCGGCCGGGTACCCCCACCGCAGACACTGGCCGACGACACCACGGTGGCCGAGCACGTCAAGCGCCATGCCAACGCGATCGGCTACCTGAGCAGCGCGCCATCGGACCCCGCGCTTCGGGTGGTGTTGGTGCTCACGGTCGCGCGCTGACAACGGCACGCGCTCGGCGTCGCGGTGCTCGCCCGGCGCTTGCTCGCGTCACGACTGCCGCACACCCGTCGGCCATCCGCCCACGCCGCCGTGGCGCGGGCATGCCGCGCGCGCGGCGCCGAATTGGCCCCCGAACAGCGGGCTGAAGCAGGCATCAAAGTATTCAAGCCAGGGCACAGTCGACCGAAAACAAGCCAGCCACCGACGGCGCATTGCTGCGTCCGCGGCCGGTTTTTCGCTCAGCCGCCGATGTTGCCTTGCCTCGATTTTCAAAGCCGCCAGACGCCGCACAGGTTCACCCCGGCGCGGTCGGGGCGCGGCGTGCGGCGCCGGTTTGCCGGGCTGCTGCTGGCCGCGCTGGTCGGCACGGGTGGGGCTGGCGCGCTGGCCACCGGCGTGGCGCACGCGGCCGAGGCGCCGGCCGAGCCGGTCGCCGGCGACGCCGGCGTCAGCGAGCACCTGCGCTTGAGCGGCTTTGGCACCTTCGGCCTGGCGCATAACCAATCGGCGCGCGGCTGGCGCTTCAGCCGGGAGCCGATTCAGGCCGACTACACCAGCGCCACCACCTGGACAGTCGACAGCCGGCTCGGCGTGCAGGCCAACTGGGCGCTGATGCCAAAGCTCGAAGCCGTCGGCCAACTGGTATTGCGCAGGCGCCCGTCGGGCGATTTCAACCGCGAGTCGGTCGAGTGGGCTTTTTTGGCCTGGCGGCCAACGCCGGAGTGGGCGGTGCGCGTCGGGCGCTTCAGCCCCGACATTTTTTTGCACGCCGACGTGCGCAACGTCGGCTTCGCGCTGCCTTGGGTGCGGCCGAACGTCGACTTCTACGGCTGGATGCCTTTCAACTCGGCCGATGGCGCGGACCTCGCGCGCGACTGGCGCAGTGACGTTGCTGACTGGCAACTGCGTGTGTCGGCGACATCAGCCCGGGCCGACGTGTTTGGTCTGGCGCCGGAGCGTTCGACGCCGTCGCGGGTCAGCGACATGCTGGCGCTGAGTCTGTCGCGCGAGGCCGGTCCGCTGCTGCTGAAGGCGACCCTGGTCGATGCGCGCACCAACGTCGGCGTCACCGCAGGCATGCAGCCGGTGTTCGACGGCCTGGACGCGCTGGCGCAGGTGCCGATTCCTGAACTGGCGACGCAGGCGCAAGCGCTGAAGGCCAGATTGCTGCCCGGTGGCCACTCGCGCTACCTCGGGCTGGGCCTGCAGTGGGACCAAGGGCCGTGGCTCGTGCACGCCGAGTACAGCCGCATCCAGATGGCGCGCGGCAGCCTGGCCGGCCGCCACGGCTACGCCAGCCTGGGCCGCCGGCTCGGCCAGGTGATGCTGTACGGCATGCTCAGCGCCAGCCGTGCCGAGCGCCCGCCGGTCGAACTGCCGCAGCAGTGGGCCGATTGGCTCGCGCCAGCCGGCGCGGTTGCGGTGCAGGACGCGATGACGGTCGGTGCCGGTGCGGTGCTGATTGCCAATTCAATCCGTTTTCAGCAGCGCACGGCCGCGCTCGGCCTGCGCTGGAACCTGCACGCGCGGGCGGCGCTGAAGCTGCAGTTCGACCGCACCTGGGTCGACGCCAATGGCCCCTGGGCCTGGCAACGCAGTGGTATCCAGCCGGCGCAGAACAACGTCATTTCGGCCGCGGTCGACTTCGTCTTCTAGACCATGCGCCGCCGCCACCCCTTCCTGCACGCCGTGTTCGCCCTGCTCGCCGCCGCGCTGCTGGGCAGCCCGCTGGCGGTGCCCCAGGCCGACGCCGCCGAGCTGTACCTGGTGGTCAATGCCGCCAACCCGTTGCGCTCGCTAAGCCAGCGCGAGGCGGTGGCGCTGTTCACCGGCCGCACGCGTTCGTACCCGAACGGCGACCCGGCGCGTCCGTTCGACCAGCCGCGCGACAGCCCCGCCCGCGAGGCCTTTTATATGGCGTTGACCGGCATGGACCTGGCGCGCATCAACAGCTACTGGGCGCGGCTGCTGTTTTCCGGCCAGGTACTGCCGCCCACCGTGGTGCGCAACGACGTCGAAATGGTTGAAAGCATCAAGCAGCGCGCCGATGCGCTGGGTTACCTGTCCAGCGCACCCAGCGATCCGGCACTGCGCGTGGTGTTGGTGTTGAAGGAAGCCACACCTTGACCGGCGCGACTTTGGGCGGGGGCGAAAAGTCGACCCGGCTGCACCGCAAATTCATCCATTTGCTGCTGCTGACGGCCACCGCCGTGGCGGCGTTGGCCGCCACACTGGTCTACGAATGGTCGTTCCGCCAGGCCACCGAAAACGGCCGCGCGGCAATTGCCGGCCTGGTCAATGCAATGCAGAAGACGGCCGCGGTCGGCGTCTACGCCAACGACTCGGTGCTGCTGCAGGAAATCGTCGACGGCATCGCCCGCCACCCCCTGGTGGCCCATGTGCGTGTCGACAACGCCCAGGGCGCGGCGCTGGTCTATGACCGCCGCGCGGTCAAGGGGCTGTCCGCCGAGGCCGGCGCCGCTGGACCGACGGTGTTTGCGGTTGAAGTGCCACTGTCTTCGCCGTTTGATTCGACCGAGATGATGGGTGTGCTGCGGGTGCAGGCCGACAGCCAACGCCTGCGCGCCGACGCGCGCAGCCAGGCGTTGGTGATCGGCGGCGCCATGGCCGCGCTGACCGCGGTGCTGGCGATGGTCCTCAACGTGGTTGCGCTGCGCCTGCTGTCGCGGCCGATGACCGAACTGGCCAAGCAAATCAACCGCAAGGAGCCGGGCACCAGCGAGCGGCTGCGCCTGCCGGCGCGCCATGCCGACGACGAAATCGGCATCGTGCTGGCCGCTGCCAACCGCCTGCTCGACGCCACCGAGGCCGCGCTTGGCCGCGAGCGCGAAATGCGTGCCGAGATCGCCGCGATGGAGGCGCAGTACCGGCAGATTTTTGACTTCACCAGCGCCGGCATCTTTGTGCTCACGCCCGGCGGCCGGCTGATCAACGGCAACCCGACGGTGTCGCGGGTGATCGGCGGCACGGTGGCGCAAATGTCGCAGTTGCGCGGCACCGACTTCATCAACCTGGTGTTCATCGACCCGCTGCGGGTGCGCGAAATGATCGACGGCGCGCTGACCGACGGCGAAACCGTCTCGGCCGACCTCGAACTGCGCCGGCTCGACGGCGGCACGCGCTGGGTGCATTGCCTGATTTCGGTGCAGCAGGGCGCCGGCAATGCGGGGGTTGAAGCCGCCACCGAAGAGCGGCTGGTCGAGGGCGTGATCTACGACGTCACCCAGCGCAAGCGCGCCGAATCGGTGGCCGTGTTCAAGGCCGAGCACGATGCGCTGACCGGGCTGAAAAACCGCGCGGCGATTGAATCGGCGCTGGAGCAGATGATTGCCCGCTCGCGCACCGGGCGGCTGCCGGTGACCGTACTGTTCATCGATCTGGATGGCTTCAAGCAGGTCAACGACCACTTTGGCCACCAGGCGGGCGACAAGGTACTGGTTGAATGCGCGACAAGGCTGCGCGGCCTGGCCCGGCGCAGCGGCGACCTGGTCGGGCGCCTGGGCGGCGACGAACTGGTGATGGTGCTCGACGGCGTCACCGCCGACGAGGGCCTGGCGCAGGACCTGGCGCGGCGCGTGGTGGCCGAACTGGCGCAGCCGGTGGCGCTGACCGGTGGCCGCGTCGCCCGCGTCGGCGCCAGCGTTGGCGTGGCCAGTTGGCCGCAGCATGCGCGCACCGCCAGCGGCCTGCTGCGCGCCGCCGATGCCTCGATGTACGAGGTCAAGCAAGAAGGCAAGAACGGCTTCCGCGTCGCCTGCAGCTTTGCGGCGACGCAGGTCTGAGTCTGAGATTTTTTCGATCGCGCCCGCTCACCACCCCAAAACGCACCCGCTCGTCGTTGCAAATGCTCGCCATGGCACTAGCCATGGCTGTGCTTTGCGCCTAGATCGTGTACGTTTTGGGGCGTTGCTCGGGCACGCTGGAAAAACTCTCAGCCTCTGAGCGCGCGCTGCGGCAGCGTTACAGGTCGAAATTGGTCGGCATCAGCACCACGTCGCGGATCGTCATGCCGCGCGGCCGGGTCAGCATGAAGGTCACCACCGCGGCCACTTCGCTGGCTTCGAGCAGGCTGCCCGATTCGCGCGCTTCCTTCAGTTTTTCAGCCGGCCAGTCGGCCAGCAAGGCGCTGATCACCGGGCCCGGCGAAATCGAGCCAACCCGGATGCCGTGCTTGAAAACCTGGCGCCGCACGGTCTGCACGAAGCAGTTGATGGCCCACTTCGAAGAAGCATAGACCGGCTCCCAGGGCGTTGGAAAATGCGCGGCCAGTGAACTGGTGACAATGATGTCGCCGGTCCGGCGCGCGATCATGTGCGGCAGCACGTCGTGGACGTTCTTCATCACGACGTTGATATTCAGGTGCAGCATGCGGTCAATCGCCTCGTTGTCGTTGTCGACCAGGTCGCCACCGACGTAGCTGCCGGCATTGGCATGCAGGATGTCGACTTGGCCGGCCAGTTCCAGCGCGCGCGGCAGCAGGCTGGCGCAGTCCTTGGCGTCGAGCAGGTTGATGCGCAGCGGCAGCACGGCGTCGCCATGCGTGCCGCGGTGGGCATGCAGCGCCGCCTCGTCGCGGTCGACCATCACCACCCGGGCGCCGGCGGCCAACAGCGCCTGGCTGCTGGCCAGCCCGATGCCCGACGCCGCGCCGGTGACCACCGCCACCTTGCCTTGAAGTTCCATTGCCATGTTTTGTCTCCTTGCGCGAACTGAAATGACGGCACTGCCCCGCCGACTTGAATCGGCTGTGAAGATACGCGCTGCCGGCCGCCGCATCGATATGGAAGTCGGCGTTGGTGATACTTTGCTGCACGCGCAGCGGCGGCGGCGCCGCGCGCGTGCCGGGGCCGTGCGGTGAGCGGCTTTCGCGGCGCTGCCGCGTCACCGCTTTCGACGCGCCGCCGCGCCGCCGCGGCGATGGTGTTGGTGACCCTGCTGTGGAGCAGCGCCGGCGTGGTGTCGCGCTTTTTGCAGTCGGCGCAACGCTTCGAGGTCACCTTCTGGCGCAGCCTGTTTTGCGCCGCCACCTTGCTTGCCGTGCTGCTGGCTGTGCGCGGGCGCGGGCTGTGGCGCGAGCTGCGCGGCGGTGGGCGCGCGCTGTGGGCCTCGGCGCTGTGCTGGACGGTGATGTTCACCAACTTCATGCTGGCGATGATGCTGACCAAGGTCGCCGTGGTGCTGGTCACCATGGCCATCGCGCCGCTGATCACCGCGCTGTTTTCGCGCCTGTTCCTGAAGCACCAGCTGCCGGCGCGCACCTGGGCGGCGATCGCGGTGGCCGGTGTCGGCATCGTCTGGATGTTTGGCCGCCAGGCGATCGAAGCCAGCGCCGGCGGCGCGTCGATGGCCGGCGCGCTGGTCGCGCTGGGCGTGCCGCTGGCCGGGGTCAGCAACTGGACGCTGCTGCAGCATTTGCACAACCGCACGCGGCGCGGTGGCGCGGCGCCGCCCGACATGCTGCCGGCGGTGTTGATCGGCGCGTTGTTGTCTGCCCTGGTCACGCTGCCGCTGGCGCTGCCGTGGCGCGCCAGCGCGCACGACCTCGGTCTGCTGGCGCTGCTGGGGGTGTTTCAACTGGCACTGCCTTGCCTGTTGGTGGTTCGGCTCGCGCGGGTGCTGCCGGCGGCCGAGATTTCATTGATCGGGCTGCTGGAGGTGATCTTCGGCGTGCTGTGGGCCTGGTGGTGGGCCGGTGAGTCACCCGGCAGTGGCGCCCTGGCCGGCGGCGCTCTGGTGGTCGCCGCGTTGCTGGCCAACGAGCTGGCCGGGCTGGCGCTGGCACGCGCCGCCGCTTTGGCGCGGCAAGGCGTGGCACCGTGAAGCTGCAGGCCAACGGCTTGACGCTGGAGGTCGACGTGCAGGGCGCCGACCAGGCCGCGCCGCTGCTGCTGGTGATGGGCCTGGGCATGCAGTTGATCGCCTGGCCGCAACCACTGGTCGAGCTGCTGGTGGCGCAGGGCTTTCGCGTCATCCGCTTTGACAACCGCGACGCCGGGCTGAGCCAGGGCTTTGACCACCTGAAGCCGCCGGCGCTGGTCAAAGGCGCGCTGCGCCACGCGCTGCGCCGGCCGCAGCGCGCGTTGGCCTACACCCTGGCCGACATGGCCGACGACTGCGCCGGTGTGCTCGACGCGCTGGGCATCGCCCGCGCCCACGCGGTCGGCGCGTCGATGGGCGGCATGATCGTGCAGCATCTGGCGCTGCGCCACCCGGCCCGCGTGCGCAGCGCGGTGCTGCTGATGACCAGCTCCGGCGCGCCGCACCTGCCCAAGCCCAGCCGCGCGCTGCAATGGTTTGGCCTGACGCAGGGCTGGACGCGGCGCTTTCGCGGCCAGGCGTCAGCCATGGCCTATTTGCGCCGCGCCTACACGCTGATCGAAAGCCCGGGCTTTCCGAACCGGCCCGACGAACTGGCGCAGCGCGTGCAGGCCACGGTGCAGCGCGCCTGGCGCCCGCATGGCACGACGCGGCAGTTGCTGGCCATCGTCGCCGACGGCGACCGCTCGCCGCGGTTGGCGCAAGTCACCGCGCCGACCCTGGTCTTGCACGGCAACGCCGACCCGCTGATTCCACCCGCCGCGGCGCACGATCTGGCCGCCAAAATCACCGGCGCAGGCATTGCGCTGGTCGACGGCATGGGCCACGACCTGCCGGCCGCGCTGCTGCCTCGGCTGGCGGCCGAGATCGCCGCGCATGCGCGCGCCGCCGACGCGGCGCAGGCGGTCGCGCCTGCGGTGGCCGCATGACCGGACGCGCCAACCCCTGGCGCCTGGCAGTGGCGCCGATGATGGCCTGGACCGACCGCCATTGCCGCCACCTGCACCGGCTGATCACCCGCCGCACCCGGCTGTACACCGAGATGGTGACCACCGGCGCGCTGGTCCACGGCGATGTGGCCAGGCACCTGCGCCACGACGCCGCCTTCGAGTCGCCCTGCGCGCTGCAGATCGGCGGCAGCGAAGGCGACGACATGGCGCACGCCGCCCGGCTGGCGCTGCAGTGGGGCTACGACGAAATCAACCTCAACTGCGGCTGCCCGAGCCCGCGCGTGCAGCGCGGCGCGTTCGGCGCCTGCCTGATGGCCGAGGCGCCGCTGGTGCGCGACGGCGTCAAGGCGATGCGCGACGCAGTCGGCGCGGCGCTGGCGGTGACGGTCAAGCACCGCATCGGCATCGACCGCATCGAGCGCTACGACTTCGTGCGCGACTTTGTCGGCACGGTCGCCGAAGCCGGCTGCGAGGTCTTCATCGTGCACGCCCGCAACGCCTGGCTCGATGGCCTGAGCCCCAAGGACAACCGCGACATCCCGCCGCTGCGCCACGACCTGGTGCACCGGCTCAAGCGCGACTTTCCGGCGCTGACCGTGGTCGTCAACGGCGGCGTGGCCGACGCGGGCCAGATCGCCGAACACCTGACGCAGGTCGACGGCGTGATGGTCGGCCGCGCGGCTTACCACCACCCCGCGCTGATGGCCGATTGGGACGCGCGTTTCTGGGGCCAGGGCACGGCGCCAGCGGTCGACGAGCCCTGGCGCGAAGGCATCGAGGCGGCCTATGTCACGTACATGGCGGCGCAACAGCGCGACCATGGCCTGCCGTGGGCGCATGCCGCGTGTCACATGCTCGGCCTGTGGACCGGCTGCCGCGGCGCCCGGCTGTGGCGCCAGGTGTGGAGTGACCACCGTTTGAAGCCGCTGCCGGTGCAGGAAGTGGCGGCCTTGGCGCGCGCGGCACGCCAGCGCGGCGGTGGCTGAGCGGCACGGACAATCGCGGCATGTGGGCTCAGGCAGATCGACGGCTGATGCAGCGCGGGGCTGCCTTTCAGGCGGGGCGCTGGCCATGAGTGGCGCGGTCAGCTTCTGGCACCGCCTGGACCGCCTGCTCGCGCGCCTGCGACCGCACCGCGAGCCGCTGGCGCTGCTGGTCGATTCGGCGGTCGTGGCGCTGGCCTGGAACGTCACCTATTTGTTCCGGCTGGGCTTTGAGCGCTGGATCAGCGCGCGCCCGGCCTATGACGGCTGGGTGTTGCTGGGCATCGTCGCGGCCTACGCGCTGGCCTTTGTCGCGCTGCGCGTGCCGCGCGGCATGTGGCGCTTTTCGGGCTTTGGCGAGGTGCAGCGGCTGGCGCTGGCGTGTTTGCTGGCCGGCCTGAGCAGCGCGGTCGTGGTGTTGATGCTGCAACTGCGGCAAGTGCCACGCGCGGTACTGGCGCTGCACCCGGTGGTCACGCTGATGGCGCTGGCGCTGGTGCGCCTGCTCTACCGCATGGTCTACGAGCATGCGCGGGCGCGCATCACCGGCAGCGACCGTGAAATCCGCCGCGCCATCGTGCTGGGCGCGGGCGACGCTGCGCGGCGGCTCTTGGCCGGCATCCACCAGCAGGGCTGGATCGTGCTGGGCCTGCTCGACGACGACCCGGCCAAGCAGGGCGCGCGCATCGCCGGCCTGCCGGTGCTGGGCGCACTGGAGTCGATTGCCGACAAGGCGGTGCGTGGCGCGGCGACCCACATCATCGTCGCGCTGCCGGCGGCCACGCCGGCGCAACGCCGGCGCGCGCTGGAGCTGGCTTCGCCGCACGGCCTGCCGGTGCTGACCGTGCCATCGGTCGACGAATTGCGCGCCGGCAAGACCACGGTCGAGCGGCTGCGCGACATCGAGCCGGTCGACCTGCTCGGCCGCGAGCCGGTGCGGCTTGACGAATCCGGCATCGGCACCCTGCTGCGCAGCAAGACGGTGTTGATCACCGGCGCCGGCGGCTCGATCGGCAGCGAGTTGTGCCGCCAGGTGGCGCTGCTGCAGCCGGCGCGCATCGTGCTTTACGAGCTGAGCGAGTTCAACCTCTACACCATCGAGCAGGAACTGGGCGAGGCGTTTGCCGGCCTGCCATTGACGCGGCTGATCGGCGACGTCAAGGACCTGGCCCACCTGCGCCACAGCCTGGCCAAATGGCGGCCGCAGGTGGTGTTCCACGCCGCCGCGTTCAAGCACGTGCCGTTGATGGAGGAAGACGACAACGCGCTGGCCGCGCTGCGCAACAACACGCTGGGCACCTACCACGCCGCGCTGGCCGCCGCCGAGCACGGCGCCGAGTGCTTTGTGCTGATCAGCACCGACAAGGCGGTCAATCCGACCAATGTGATGGGGGCGACCAAGCGCGCCGCCGAAATGGTGGTCAGCGCGCTGGCCACCGAGCACCCGGCGACACGCTTCATGGCGGTGCGCTTCGGCAACGTGCTGGGATCGTCGGGCAGCGTGATTCCGAAGTTCAAGGAACAGATTGCCAGGGGCGGGCCGGTCACCGTCACCCATCCTGACATCATTCGTTACTTCATGACCATCCCCGAGGCGGCGCGGCTGGTATTGCAGGCCGCGGCAATCGGCGAATCGGGCCAGGTGCTGGTGCTCGACATGGGCGAGCCGGTGAAGATCGCCGACCTGGCGCGCGACCTGATCCGGCTGTCCGGGCACGCGGTCGAGGACATCGGCATCGCCTATACCGGCCTGCGCGCGGGCGAAAAGCTGTACGAGGAGTTGCTTGCCGACAGCGACAACACCGTGCCGACGGCGGTCAGCAGCCTGCGCGTGGCCCGGCTGCACGAGCGTGCGGATGCGGTGCTTGGCCTGCTGTCCTGGCTGGCCGACCGGCCGGCAAGCGACCAGCACGCGGTGCGCCGGCAATTGCAGGCGGTGGTGCCGAGCTACCAGCCGGCGCCGCGCTGAAGCCGCGCGGCGCCGGTTGGCGTCGCCCGGCGTGCCACCCGCCGTGCGTTCAGTCTCTTCAGTCTTCTTCGCGCAGCGTGAAGCCGGCGGTCAACTGCTGCTGCATGTGCGGCGGCACCGCCTCGTAGTGGCTGAAGGCCAGCGTGTAGCGGCCCTGGCCGCTGGTCATCGCGTTCAGCCGGGTCTGGTAGGTGGTCAGCTCGGACAGCGGCGCCTGACCCTGGATCACCATCGCCCCGCCAGCGCCGTTGGTGGTGCCGCTGACCTGGCCGCGGCGCGACGACAGGTCGCCGGTGATGTCGCCCATGGCGGTTGAGTCGGCGGTGATCTCGAGGTTGACGATGGGTTCCAGCACGATAGGCCGCGCCGCCTGGATCGCGGTCAAGAACGCCTTGCGGCCGGCGGTGACAAAGGCGATTTCCTTGCTGTCGACCGTATGGTGCTTGCCGTCGTAGACCGTGACGCGGACATCGACCACCGGGTGGCCCGAAATCGCGCCGCTGGTCAGCACCTCGCGAATGCCTTTTTCGACCGCCGGCAGGAACTGGCCCGGAATGACCCCGCCCTTGACCGCGTCGACAAACTCGAAGCCACCGCCGCGCGGCAGCGGCTCGATGCGCAGGTAGACCTCGCCAAACTGGCCGGCGCCGCCGCTTTGCTTCTTGTGGCGGTGGTGGCCCTCGGCCGGCGCGGTGATGGTCTCGCGAAACGCGATGCGCGGCGGCTCGGTGTCGACCTCGAACTTGTAGGTCTCGCGCAGCCGCTCCAGCAGCATGCGCAGGTGCAGCTCGCCCAGGCCCCAGACGACCGTCTGGTGCGTGGTGGCGACCTGCTCCAGCCGCAGGCACGGGTCTTCGTCGACCAGCTTGTGCAGGATGTCGCTCATACGTTGCTCGTCGCCGCGGCGCTTTGGCGACAGCGCCAGGCCATGCACCGGAACCGGGAACGGCAGCGGCTTGAGCCGGATGTGGTCGTCCTCGGCGGCGTCGTGCAGCACCGCGTCGAAGTGCAACTCGTCGACCTTGGCCACCGCGCAGATGTCGCCCGGCACCGCCTGGTGCACCTCGACGTGGTCCTTGCCCTGCAGCAGGAACAGGTGGTTGACCTTGAACGGCTTGCGCCCGTCACCCACGTACAACATGCTGCCCTGGCGGACGCTGCCCTGGTGGATACGCATCACGCCCATCTTGCCGACATAGGGATCTTGGGTGATCTTGAACACATGCGCCAGCACATGCTTGTCGGGCTGCGGGGTGGCATGCATGGTTTGCGCATCGGCGCCTTCGCCATTGAGGAAATCGGGCGGGTTGCCTTCGGTCGGGTTGGGCAGCAGTTTGACGATCACGTCCAGCAACTCGGCCACCCCGGCGCCGGTGCGCGCGGAGACAAAGCACACCGGAATCAGGTGACCTTCGCGCAGCGCCTGCTCCAGCGGCGCGTGCAGTTCGCTGGCGTCGATGTCGCCGTCGTTGAGGTAGCGGTCGACGAAATCGGGGTCGACCTCGACGACTTGTTCAACCAGCGCGCGGTGGGCGGCGTCGACCGAACCGAAATCGCTGTGGCCTTCGCGGTTGAAGAAACAGTCGACGACCTTGTTGCCGCCCTCGTCGGGCAAATTCAGCGGCAGGCATTCCTTGCCAAAGGCGTCCTGAATCTGCTGCAGCACCGCCGGCAGGTTGACGCCCTGGGCGTCGATCTTGTTGACGATGACCAGCCGGTCCAGCCCGCGCTGCGCGGCGTAATCCATCATCCGCGCGGCCACCGGCTCGACGCCATTGGTGGCGCTGACCACCACCACCGCGGTTTCCACCGCTTCCAGCGGCGGCAGGCTCTGGCCGGCAAAGTCGGGCGATCCGGGGGTGTCGATCAGGTGGATGCGGGTGCCGGCATGGTGGGTGTGCATCACCGACGAGTTCAGTGAATGCTGGGCCCGGCGCTCCAGCGGGTCATGATCGCTGACCGTGCTGCCCCGCTCCAGGCTGCCCGCGACAGTGATCGCGCCCGACTTCAGCAGCAGCGCTTCGACCAGACTGGTCTTGCCGGCAGCGGCCGGGCCGACCAGTGCGAGCGTTCGGATGTCGCCCACGGCAACAGCGCCGTTCTGAACTGGGCTTGGCATTGCGGTTCTCCTTGGCCTTTGGCCGGGTTGTGAATAAAGTCAACCGGCAATCTTGGCAGATTTTTCAGCCCCGCCGACGGCCTGGACGCACGGCGTTGGTGGTTGCCGGCCCGGCGACCCAGACGGCGGCGCTGCCGGCGCGGCAGGGCGCGGCGCCGCTGGGCGCGGTGGGTGCAAGCGCCGCGCGGTGGCGCGGGGCCAGCGGCAGCGGCCGGCGCGCAGCCCGTGCCGGCAGTGCTGTCTGGGGTGCGGTCTCAGGGCGCTGTAAGGGGCGCAGCGCCGGGTGCGCGTCAGCGGCCGTGCGCGATCGCGTCGCCCATTTGCTCGTCGATACGGCGCACCGCGCGCAGCGTCTGCGTGACGTCGAAACTGGCCTGCGGCGCGACTCGCTCAACCACCGCCTCGGCTTGTCCGGGCCGCGCCATCAGGGTCTGCGCGATCACCGACAGCGCCAGCACCGGGCGCCGGTTGGCTGGCGCCATTTGCAGGTCGAGCTGGCTTTGCGCTGGCACGTGGTGGCGCACGCAGGCCACCGCGGTCTGGTCCAGGCCCCAGCTGTCGCACAGCGCGGCGCCAAGCGAGTCGTGGCTGACGCCGAAGCCGGTGCGCTCCAGCTCGCACAGCTCGCTGTCGTCGGTCGACGCACGCAGCATCGCGCGGTAGTGGTCGGCGGCGTGGCGGAACAGCACCGCCTTGCCACATTCTTCAAAGATGCCGGCCGAATGCGCGCTCCAGGCGTCCTGGTCGAGCGCGGCGGCCAACCGGCCCATCAGCACGCCGCGTTCGCTGGCGCGCTGCCAGATCGGCTCAAGCTCGGCGGCCGGCGCAAAGGCCGCGCGCAGGCCGAACTCGAACGTGATGCCCATGACCTCGCGCGTGCCCAGGTAGGTCAGCGCCTGCTGCACGCTTTGCACGCGCCCTTTGAGCCCGTACAGCGACGAATTGACCGCTTTCAGCACCGCCGCGGCCAGCGCCATGTCGTCCTGCACCAGCGCGGCCACCGCCTGCTGGTTGGCGTTGTCGTCGGCCAGCAGCAGCGACAGCTTGACCAGCACGTCGGGCCGCGCCGGGATGTCGATGTCGAGGGCGCGCAGGCGGGGGTGGACGGACATGGCTGAGCAAAATCGGGCGGCACCGCGTGCCGATCGGGCTAGCCTAGCGACATGCGGCACGCCTTAAGTCGCGAATAGCCGCGCGCTGGCCAGTCAACACCGGGCCACGCCGAGGCGCGGCGATCGGGCGCCGATTCAGCCATCGGCCGAAAATGCACAAAAAAAACGCCGGGCGGACCCGGCGTATCGTGGCAGTGGCCTGAGCGGCCGGCGCTGTTGCAGTGTTGTATGTCGCGCCGCCGACGTTCAGGCATCAGGTTCGAATTGTGAATTGTCTCCTCAGCCCCCAGGCCCTGAGCAACCAGCCAAAAGGCTGGGCCGGGCGCGAAGTGCGCGCAATGTACGCAAGGTGGGTGCGCGCCGTCATCAGGGGTAAACCCGCCAAACCGGCCGCGCCCAAGGGCTTGCCAGCCGGCATTTTTTCCGCCTGTCGCGGGCGCCGAATGCGTGCGGGTTAATCCTTCCTTGCGACGGCTGGTTTGCAATCGCGGTTTGCACCCATAATCGCACGAGGGGCAGTCTGGGCCCCGGCCCGTGTCTGGAGACGGCGCCTTTAGCTTGAATGGTTCACGCTGGGTAGAAGCTCCACATGGTTTTTTTCTTTGTATCAAGGAGCTTCCCCTCATGGGAAACAAGCTTTACGTCGGCAATCTGGCGTATTCGGTTCGCGATGAATCTCTGCAGGCCGCGTTCTCGCAGTTCGGCACGGTCACTTCGGCCAAGGTGATGATGGACCGGGAAACCGGTCGGTCAAAGGGTTTCGGCTTTGTGGAAATGTCTTCCTCCGCCGAGGCCACCGCTGCCATGAACGCGATGAACGGCCAGCCGCTCGAAGGGCGTGCAGTGGTCGTCAACGAAGCCCGGCCGCGTGAAGAGCGGCCTGGTGGCTTTGGCGGCGGCGGTGGTGGCGGCAGCCGCGGCCCGTACGGCGGTGGTGGCGGCGGCGGCAGCCGCGGCGGCTACGGCGGCAGCGGTGGCGGCGGCGGTTACGGCGGCGGCGGTGGTGGCGGCTACGGCGGTGGCGGTGGCGGCTACGGTGGTGCCGGCGGTGGTGGCGGTGGCCGCAGCCCCTACGGCACCGGTCGCGGTCCGCGCGGCGGTGGCGGCAGCTACGGCGGCGGTCAAAGCAGCTATTGATGGTTGACGCTGCGGTGTAGAACTCCGCGGCGAACGCCTACCAGCGAACCAACACAACAGCGCGCCGGGTCTTTGGCCCGGCGCGCTGTTGTTTTTGCGGCTGTCGATGGCCTGGTTGCGGTCGCGCCGTCGCGCGGTCAGTTCGCCTGACCGCTGTTTGCGCGCGCGTGCTGCGCGGCCTGGATGCCGCCGGCCATGAACGCGCGGGCATGCAGCGCCAGGTCCATGCCGTCGCCCCACAGGTTGCGCCAGATCGCCAGCGCGTTGGACAGGTCTTCGTTGACCACCGTCGACGAAAAACTCTCGAAGGTGATCACGCCTTCGTAACCCACCCGCGCCAGCGCCTTGAAAAACTGCGCGAAGTCCACCGTCCCCGAGCCGAGGTAGCCGCGGTTGCTTTCACCAATGTGGACGTAGCCCAGGCGCTTGCCGCAGGCCAGCACCGGCTGCATGAAGTCGGACTCCTCGATGTTCATGTGGTAGGTGTCGAGGTGGACCACGACGTTTGGCGCGTCTATCCTGTCGAGCATTTCTAGCGCCTGCGCGGCGGTGTTCAGGTGGTTGGTTTCGTAGCGGTTGACCACTTCCAGCCCCAGCGTGACGCCCTTGGTCAGCGCATAGTCGGCCATGCGTTTGACCGACTCGGTGGCGTTGCGGCGCCCGACGGCGCCGAGCGGCCGCGGGTACTTGGCCATAGCGCCGTAAAGGATGCCGCCGAAATAGTGGCCGCCCAGCGCCGCGGTGATGTCCACGCCTTCGCGCAGCAGCGCCAGCCCGCGTGCAACACAGGCCGGGTCCTCGCTGGAGACGTCGGCGTCAAAGGTCAGCCCGCGCGAGCAGCCGAGCTGCAGGCCGTTTTGCTGGATCAGGTCGCGCGTCAGCCCCAGGTCCATCACCTTCGGGCCGTGCAGCGAGAGCTCGATCAGGTCGTAGCCGGCCTGGCGCGTCTGGCTCATCACCAGCCGGGTCGATTCGGGCGACAGGTCGCCGGCCCAGACCAGGGCGTGTACGCCGAGCGGATTTTTCATGGTGGTTGACTCCAGTTTCAAGCGGACAAATGTCGGCGCGCGCGCAGGCGCTGCCAGGCCCAGCGGCCAATCATCACGGCGAGCAAGAACAGGCCCCAGACCGCGGTGGCCAGGTGCTGGTTGGCGCCGAGCAGGTTCAGCCCCGACGACAGCACCTGCAGGATGAACAGCGCCAGCACCACCGGCAGCACGCGGCCGAAGCCACCGAAGGGGTCGACGCCGCCGAGAAAACAGGCCAGCACGGTGATCAGCAGGTAGGACTCGCCGTGGCCGACGCGCACCGAGTTGAACCGTGCCAGCATGATGATTCCGGCCACCGCGCAAATCGCGCCTGAGAAGGCGTAGACCAGCGTCAGCGTGCGCTTGGTGTGCAGCCCCGAGTAGCGCGCGGCTTCGATGTTCGAGCCCAGCATGTAGGTGGAAAAGCCGTGCCGGGTGCGCGCCAGCATCAGGTGCCAGACCACCGCCGCGGCCAGAAACACCAGCATTGGAATCGGCACGCCAAACAGTGCGCCATGGCCGATAGGCTGGATGAAGGCGGGAAAGCCCGAGACGTCGCCGCCGCGGGTCAGGAATTCGCCCAGTCCGCGCAGAAAAATCATCATCGCCAGCGACACCAGGATGGGGTGCGCGCCGACATAGGCGATCACCAGCCCCATCACGCCGCCGGCCAGCGTGCCCACCGCAAGCGCCGCCAATGCGCCGACGGCGAAGGCGCCCGGGCCGGCCTGCGCTCCGCCGTTGACCTGCAGCACCCAGGCCAGGGTCAACCCGGCGATGTTGGCGGTGTAGGTGCTGGCCAGGTTCAGGCCGCCGGAGATGATGGGCACCAGCATGGCCAGCGTCAGCAGCCCGAGCTCGGGCAGTTGAAAGGCGATGGAACCGAAGTTCTCGGCGCTCAGAAAGCGCGGCGAGGCCAGGCCGAACACCGCCAGCACCAGCAGCAGAAAAAAGACCAGCGCGCGCACCTCGGTGCCCAGCGTGCCAAGCACGCGGCGTGGCACGGGCTTGCCGCTCATGACGACTGCCACCGCGCCCGCCTGCCGAACGACAGGTTGGACACCGAGATCGCGAACAGGATGAACGCGCCGACCACCATCTTGAACGCGTAGGGCGAGACGCCAAGCAGGTTCAACCCGTTCTGGATCACCGCGACGATCAGCACGCCGAGGACGCAGCCGGCCACCGATCCGCGCCCGCCGCCCAGCCGCGCGCCGCCGAGCACCACCGCGGCCAGCACGTCCAGCTCGCGGCCGATCAGCGCGTTGGGAACGATCTCCTGCATGAAGTTGACCTGCATCAGCCCGGCGACGCCGGCCATCAGCCCCATCCAGCCAAAGGCGATGAAGCGCATCGCCGCGACGTTGATGCCGACCCGCCGCGCCCCTTCCGGGTTGTCGCCAAAGGCATAGAGCTGGCGCCCGACCGAGGTGTGGCGCAGCATGAAGGCGGTGGCCAACGCGGCCAGCGCCATCACCGCCACCGGCAGCGACAACTCGGCCCACGCGCCATTGGCCGACTGGTGCGCGACCAGCACCACGCGGTCGGTCCACCACGCCGGCAGGTTGTACTGGTAGACGCCCTTGGTGAAGAACATCAACAGGCCGAAGAAGACATTGAAGGTGGCGATGGTGACGACGATAGAGATGATTCCGAAGCCCTGGATCAGCGCGGCGTTGACCGCGCCAAGCGCGATGCCCAGCACCGCGGTCACCGCAAAGCCGACCGGCCAGTTGCCGCCGCCCAGCGCCTGCAGCACATAGAACGCGACGTACTGCACCACCGACGCGGCAACCGCGAACGAGATGTCGATGCCGCCGGAGATCAGCACGACGATCAACCCAACCGCCATGATCAGGTTCACCGCGCTGGCGTTGAGCAGGTTGGCGACGTTGGGCAGGGTCAGAAACTGCGGGCTGGCCAGCGCCAGCAGGCCGCCGACGACCAGCAGCACCAGCGCCAGGCGCGACTCGGTCGACGCGGCGCGCGCCAGCCTGTGCCGTGGCGTGACGGCGGCGTTGGCCTGGGCCTCAGGCATACACCGCCTCCTCGATCTCGCGCAGGCTGCTGGCGCGCGGGTCGAAGCTGCGCACGATGCGCCCGCCGGCCATATGCAGCACCCGGTCGGCGTTGAAGTAGACCTCGGGCACCTCGTCGGAAATCAGCACGATCGCCAGGCCTTGCCGGCCGAGCTGGCGCACGATGTCGAAGATGCCGGCACGCGCGCCGACGTCGACGCCGACCGTCGGCGAGTCAAGAATCAGCAGCCTGGGCTGCGTGGCCAACCACTTGGCCAGCACGATGCGCTGCTGGTTGCCGCCCGACAGCGTCGCCACCGCGTCGCTGGCGGCGCCGATCTTGACCGCCAGCTCGGTGATCCAGTGCGCCACCAGCGCCGCCTTTTTCGCCTCCGAACTCAGGCCGCTGCGGTGGCGCACGCGGTCAAGCACGGTGATCACGGTGTTGTCGGCGATCGACTGTGGCTGCACCAGGCCGAGCGTCAAGCGGTCTTCTGAGACATAGGCGACGCCAGCGGCGATGGCCTCGCGGTTGGAAGCAAAGTTCACCGTGCGGCCGAGCAGCCTGACCGTGCCGCGGTCGGCGCGGGTCATGCCGAACAAGGTGTGCGCCAGCTCGGTGCGGCCGGCGCCGATCAGCCCGGTGATGCCGAGCACCTCGCCCGCGCGCACGGTCAGCGAGACAGCGTCGAACTCACCGCGGCGCGACAAGTCGTGCACCTCCAGCACCGGCGGCGCCGCCGCGAGGTCGCGCGCGACAACCTGGTGGTCAAAGGTCTTGCCGGTCATCAGCTCGGTCAGCCGCGACGGCGTCATGCCGGCGGTGTCATAGACGCCGACCAGCCTGCCGTCGCGCAGCACGGTGACCCGGCTCGACACCTTCAACACCTCGGCCAGCCGGTGGCTGACAAAGACCACCGCCACGCCTGAGGCCGAAAGTTTGCCCACGATGGCCAGCAGTTTGTCGGTTTCGCTCTGCGTCAGCGATGCGGTGGGCTCGTCCATGAAGACCAGCCGCGCCTGGCCGATCAGCGCGCGCGCCACCGCGACCACCTGGCGTTCGGCGATCGACAGTGCGTTCAGCGGCGCGTCCAGGTCCAGCGCCATGCCCAGCCGGGCCAGCACCTCGGCGCACTGCTGGCGCAGCGCGCCGCGCCTGACCAGCCGTGGCCGGTTGCCGACAAAGGCCTGCACGGCGATGTTCTCGGCCACGCTCATCTGCGGAAACAGCGCCAGGTCCTGCCAGATGACGTCGATGCCAAAGCGCCTCGCCTGCAGCGGCGTGACTTGTTCGACCGGGTGGCCGAAGTAGGCCATGCGCTCGGCCGAGTCCGGCGTGTAGACGCCGGTGATGGTCTTGATCAGCGTGGTCTTGCCCGAGCCGTTCTCGCCGGCCAGGCAATGCACCTCGCCCGGGCGCACCTCAAAGCTGACGTGGTCGAGCGCGGTGACGCCGCCAAAGCGCTTGGTGATGCCGACGAAGCTCAGCGCGGGGGGGTCTTCGGCCGCCACGGCAACGCAAAGAATGAACGTTAAATGGCATGCATCAGTCCGGGGGCAGCGCGCGGCGGCGGGCGCGCTCAACCCCGGTTCAAAGGCCCATCGCGGCCAGGCCGTCGACGGTTTCCTTGTTGATCGTCACCAGTTGGTTGACGATGATGTTGCGCGTGCGCGCATCGGGGTGGACCACGCCCAGGCCCTCGATCTTCATGCCGTCCTTGACCTCGACGCCCTTGGCCAGCATGCTGCCCAGCGTGACGAAGACGCGGCCGGCCTCCTTCGGGTTCCACATGAAGCCACCGCTGATCGCACCGCTCTTGATCAGCTTGCTGCCCTGGCCGGGCGAGAACGGGCCAAGCACATGGATCTGGCCGACCTTGCGCGTTTCTTCCAGCGCGCGGCCAATGCCGATCGGACCCTGGCTGCCAAAGGCCAGAAAGCCCTTCAGGCCCGGGTTGGCGGCAATCAGGTCGAGTGCGGTCTTGCGGCTGTCGTCGACGTTCTCGGCCACGCCGTAGCGGTCGCCGATCAGCTTCATGTTCGGGTACTTGGCCTTGATGTAGGCGTTGGCGTGGTCGGCCCAGGCGTTGTGCAGCGGCACCGTCAGCGAACCGACGTAGACCGCATAGTTGCCCTTGCCGCCCATCTGCTTGGCCAGCAGCTCCGCATGCGCCTCGCCAAAGCCCTGTGCCGAGGCCAGTTCAAAGTTCCAGTCGACGTTCTTCTGCGCCGGCGACTCGTGGGTGACGACCTTGATGCCGGCGGCACGCGCCTTGGCCAGCACCGGCTCGATCGCGTTGGCGTCGTTGGGCACCACGCCGATGATGTTGACGCCCTTGGCGATCAAGTCTTCGATCGCGCGCACCTGCAGCGCCGGGTCGGCGCTGGTCGGGCCGATCATCGTTGCGTCCACGCCCAGTTCCTTGCCGCGCTCCTTGATGCCGGCTTCCATCGCGTTGAACCACGGGATGCCGCCGATCTTCACCACCACGCCCATCTTGGGCATGCCCTGGGCCATGGCGCCGGGCAGGGCCAGCGCGGTGGCGATGGCGGCCAGCAGCGGAATCAGTGTGCGTCGTTGCATGAAGGTCTCCAGTGGGCGGTTGGCGAGGTTGCCGGTCTTGCAGGGCATGGCCGCCAAAGGCGAAAAGTGCGCGGCCAATGCACAATCGATTGTGTATTCGCTTGCCCAGGTGCTGTCAAGTCAGGGTTGTCTCGCGTTGCCGCGCTGGACCACGCGCCCACACTGCGGCGCGCAGCACCCTGCCGAACCACTGCCGCACGCACCGCGCCGAAGATGCCGAGCAAACGCAAACCCACGATTTACGACCTGGCCGAACTGGCCGGCACCTCGGCCTCGACCGTCAGCGCGGTGATCAACGGCACCTGGCAGCAGCGCCGCATCGGCGCGGCCACCGCCGAGCGCATCCTGCAGCTCGCCGAGCGCCAGCGCTACAGCGTGAACAGGCAGGCCAGCGGCTTGCGCACCAGCCAGTCGGGGCTGATCGGCATGATCATCCCGACCCACGAAGACCGCTTCTTCGGCATGTTGTCGCAGTCCTTTGACGGCCTGGCGCGCGTGCGTGGC
>WBZS01000564.1_pt1 | contig 43844 bp, 36 predicted proteins | sample 5204201 | NCBI WGS metagenome assembly WBZS01 (sample SAMN12344357, study PRJNA552823) | activated sludge metagenome | biome: Activated sludge suspended growth; feature: Nitrification reactor; material: Wastewater; isolation source: activated sludge from nitrification reactor of wastewater...
CGAGAACTCAACGGAATATGCTGCTGAAACTCTTCAGCGCCCAGCGAGACGATCGAAAATTTGCGATCGACCATTTTCGGGCACGCGCGGAAGTCACCCCCGAACTTTTCCAAGCCCTTTCGGAATGCCGCCCGACGGAGGACGAAGAGATGGGAGTAACTTGGAAGGAATTCGCGATACGCGTCGCTGAATCGCTACCGCCCGAGGAACGCGTGAAGGGGCTTTCCGTCGAAGAACGACTCAAGGGCCTTACGCCTACCAAGATCGAAGCTTATTTGAAACAATTGAAAAAGACCAAACCAAGGAAGAGAAAGTCAAGCTAATTGGCTGGAGTTCATAGGGGGGAAACAGAAAATGTTCGTACAACCCACACGTCGTGAAGTCTTGGCTCGCTTGGGCGGTGGATTTGGTGGAGTCGTGCTTGGCTCGATGTTGGCTGAACGAGCGAACGCGGAAGCGGCCCGGTCGCATGATCTCACGCCCAAATCACCGCATATTCCCGCGAAGGCGAAGGCGGTGATTCAGCTTTTCATGCATGGTGGGCCGAGCCACGTGGATTTGCTCGATCCCAAACCGATGCTCACCCGTTTCGATGGCCAAACGCCGCCGACCGAAGTCGCGGACGATGAACGCATCACCGGCAATTTGCTCGGCAGCCCCTTTCGCTTTCACAAGCATGGCCAATCTGGAATCGAATTCTCCGAAACCATGCCCCACGTCGCCCGTCACGCGGACAAGCTCGCGGTCATCCGTTCCATGTACACGGAACACCGCAATCATGAACAAGCGCTTTGGATGATGCATACCGGTCTCATCGTCGCGGGCCGACCGAGCATCGGCGCGTGGGTCGCCTACGGACTGGGAACCGAAAACCAAAACCTTCCCGCCTACGTGGTCCTACCCGATCCACGTGGTTTACCGGTGGATGGAATTCGCAACTGGTCGAGCGGTTGGATGCCTCCGCTTTACCAAGGGATGCAATTTCGCTCCGAAGGAATGCCCGTGCTGAATCTTCGTCCCCGGACCTCCCGGCCGACGGGAATCGATGATTCACGTATGGATCTGTTGCGTCGCCTCAACGCGCAACACCGCGAACGACGACCCGAAGAGTTGGAACTCGATGCTCGCATTTCGAACTTCGAGATGGCCGCTCGCATGCAACTTTCGACGGGCGATGCGCTGGACCTCAACCAGGAAACGGCATCGACTCGCCGAATGTACGGCTTGGAAAACCCGACGACGCGTTCGTATGGCTCACGCTGCTTGATGGCACGTCGGCTGGTCGAACGTGGCGTTCGCTTCGTGCAGCTTTTTATGGCCGGGCAACCCTGGGACACGCACGGCAACAACGCCGCTCAGACCCGCGCCTGTTGCGACCAAACCGACCAACCCGTGGCAGCCTTGCTTACGGACCTGGAACAACGTGGTTTGCTTGAATCGACCCTCGTTTTCTGGGGCGGTGAATTTGGTCGCACGCCAGGCGCCCAAAACCGCGACGGACGCGATCACCACCCCTATGGCTTTAGCGTTTGGCTGGCGGGCGGCGGTATCGTGGGAGGACAAGTCCACGGCGCCACCGACGACTTCGGCTACCGTGCCACCCTCGACCGAACAAGCGTCGCGGACCTTCACGCCACCATGCTCCACCAACTGGGCCTTCGCTACGATCGGCTTGAATTCCCACGCCAAGGCCGACAAGAACGACTGACCGACATCTACCACCCGCGTCTCTTGCGAAATTTGATTGGTTAAACACCTTCCCAACGCGGAATCCATTTTACTTCCAGCTCGAGCGAAAGCGGCAAGGACTCTGCTTTCGCTCGCCTGCGATTCCACGCCAATCAACACGCTCTATCCTTTGCGAAGACTCGTTGAGGCGTGGCAGAAACCGCCACGACGTTAGTCGTTGTCGGATTTTTTGATTTTTTTGGCTTTTTGGACACGGAAATCGGCTTGAAATGGCAGCCGATTTGATTATTATCTAATTTTCCCAAATTTCCCAGCCGAACAATTCCCCTCGGGGCATCACGTTTCCGCTTCGGACGCCTAATCATGTTCGCGTTTACTTCTTCACGTGCGCGTCGCCTACGCCAAAAACGTTTTCGCGTGGATAACCTCCTACGAATCGAGGAACTGGAATCTCGAAACGTGCTTTCGTGGTTGGGGGCGCCGCCTGCGGTAGTAGCGTTGCCCGCCTCTGCGACGCGGGTCGCCCTCAACGACGTGGGCTATGCGTACCAGTACAGTTCCATCGATTTTGGCGAAGAAGAGTATGGTTATTTTCGTGCCGGACGGACGGGTTTATATCAGATCTACGCAAACGCGTATCAAAGCAACATCGACACGGTGGTGGGGCTGTTCGATGTGTTTGGAAATCGGATCGCGTACAACGACGACATCGACGCCAACAATAAGAGCAGCCTGATCAATATTAATCTCCAGGCTGGCGTGACCTACTTTTTCGGGATTTCGAACTATTACGGTCATGCGATGGGGAGTTATTACTGGGTCATTGACGGCCCCGACCAAGATGATGCGTTCGAGAATAACGATTCGCTCGCGACCGCCGCCAATTTGGGAACCGTCACCTCGCCGAAGTCTTACACCAATTTGTCGTTGAACGATGGTGTGGATTGGTACAAGTTCACGATGAACGGTTCGGGCAGTTTCACGGACTATGTGCAGGCGAATTTTTCAGCCGCACAGGGCGATGTGGATTTGGCGATTTACAACTCGGCGGGGATCTTGGTCCGTTATTCCGATAGCTCCACCGATTCGGAATTCGTGAGCCTCAATGGCTTAAGCAATGGAACTTACTATGCGGTCGTTTATGGATTTCAAGGAGCAACCAATCCCAGCTATTCCCTGACGATTGATCCCGCCGCCGCCAACGTCGCGGACGATTCGGCAGAACCGAACGACAACTACCTGCAGGCCACCAACCTCGGCGTCCTTACCACCACCTACTCGCGGAAAGGGTTAGCGCTACAAGACCTTCAGGATTGGTACAAATTCACGATGACCGGAAATGGTACGTCGGCAAGTCAGGTTCGCCTGAATTTCAGCCATGCTGCCGGCGATATCGACATGATCCTGTATTCCGCCAGCGGTGAAACGCTCCGCGCTTCCACGACCAACACCAACCAGGAGCAGGTTTTTCTGAACGGTCTACCGGCGGGAACCTATTACATTCAAGTGTATGGCTACTATGGAGCACGAAATCCTTCTTACTCGTTGACGGTCGTGCCAGGCACTGCGACCGTTCGCGATGACTCCCTTGAAAACAACGATACGCGTGCGAAAGCATTCAACCTGGGCACGCTGACCACGCTCAAAAAAGTCGCGGGCCTGAGCATGGTCGATACCGCCGACTGGTTCAAATTCACGATGACCGGTGCTGGGACGGCGAACCACTACGTTCGCATGCATTTGCTCAATCAACAAGGTGACTTGAACCTTGAGCTTTACAACTCGGCCGGAAGCCGAGTTGGCGTATCGAGCGCGTATTCGAACCTGGAATCGATTCCGCTCGCGGGCCGCGCCAAGGGCACCTATTACCTTCGCGTGTATGGCGTGTCTGGCGTTAAAAACTCAAATTACTCCCTGGAAATCAATCCAGGCGGCGCGGTCACGGACGACATTTACGAAGACAACGAGAGTCCCGGGGCAGCCACCGACTTGGGGGTGTTGCGAACCACGCGGACGATTTCGAATTTGAGCTTGCGCGATGGAAACGATTATTACAAATTCACGATGACCCAGGCCGGCGCCGCGACGGACGCAATCCAGATCAGCTTCAACAACACGCGAGGCAACTTGCAGCTCCAGCTTCTCAACGCGTCTGGCACCGTGCTGGCGGGATCAGCGACAACCTCGAATACCGAACGCATTTCACTCCGAGGCCGACCGGCAGGAACCTACTTCGTGCGTGTGTACGGTACTTCTAACCCAAGCTATTCGCTTCAGGTGATTCCAGGCAACGATCCGCCTCCCAGCAATTTCAAAACGCTGTTCGTCAATTTCGAAGGTGCCAACCTCACCCGCTCCGACCTCGTCCGTTATTCCGCCGACTGGGGGATCGCGGGACTCGATCACCTTGATAACAACAACAACGGCATCCTGGCCAAGAAATTCCTCGCCAACAACGCAAACCGAACCACCATCATCAACCAAATCTTGGCCAAAGTTCAGGAGGATATGAGGCCCTTTGGCATCAACGTGAAGCGGCATTTCGGCAAACCCGTCGAGAACCAACGGACCACCACCGTCTACGTGGGTCCTGTCGATTATCCGATTCAAGCCACTGGCGTCGCGGGCGATATTGATTATGGCAACGACAACCGCACCGACATCGCCTTCGTTCGCGAAAACATTGCCACCAACGCGTCCCTCGTGCAATACCATGCCGACCTGATCGTGCACGAATCGGGACATACGTTCGGTTTGTTCCACGTCAATTCGCCCGGCACCGTCGAAGCGATGGGCGCGGGCTATAGCGAAAACACCTTTTACGGCATGGACGTTAGTTACATGAACCGCGACTTCCCGGAGTACCAAAACCACGGTGGCGGACGCGGTCATCAAAATTCGTTCGCCACGCTCACCGCGAATTTCAGCAACAACGGGGCGGCCGCTGCGGGCGGCGCCGGCAACCCTGGCGGCGCCGACAGCCCCGTCGGTTATTTCGGCTACGACAAAGACGGCAATATCCAGCTTCTCCACCAAGACGGTGTCGACGCCGGCATTGATCTGGTGCCTTCCTACCTACTAAGGCCAAAACCAGACCACCATGAACATGACCACCACGATCATGACCACCACGAAGTCGACGATGCACCCCATTTTGGGGAATACGAGTCCGAGTCGAGTTTCGGTTTTGATGTATTCCTTCAAGAAATTTTGCCGCACGAACATGAGTTGGACGACATGACGGAGCATCACCACCATGCCGAAGATTTCCACCACGAGGAAATTCTGACGCCCACGATTCCCGAAGTTCCGATCACGATGTACATCGAATCTCAAACGGTTCGACGAGGTAAGGACGACCTGGGTGCGTTGGCCGGTTCACCGGGTGCGACCTCAATTCGCCCGCTGCTGGTGACCGCCCGGCCCTCGCTTCGAGCCGTGGTTGACGAACGCGTTTCGGTCGTGGAGAATTTCGATACCGATTCCGCTCGCGAAAGTTTGGCGGTGCTGGGGAACTATGGTTTTTTGGGATCGACCGAAGCCGACTATATTCCGGAAGAAGGCGATGGCCCCGCCGAGGAAGCCGACGACACCTCGGAATGATCGATTCGCACCGTCACGGATCCGCGAGCGAACGTTCACGGAGATTTTTCATGGCACGAACGTTTTCTTGCGCGCTTTCCCTGGTCGCCTTTGCGGTCCTACTCCATGCCGGCGAACCAGCTTCGAAATCCAAGGCGAAGAGCCTTTTCGATGGCAAAACCCTGACGAATTGGATGTCGACGAACTTCGGCGGCGAAGGCGAAGTCAATGTCGAAAACGGTTCGATCGTCATGGACATGGGAAGCGACATGACGGGCATCACGTACACGAAAAACGACTTCCCAAAGATGAACTACGAAGTCGTTATCGAGGCCAAGAAGCTCAAAGGCAACGACTTCTTTTGCACCACCACGTTTCCCGTCGGCAAAGAATTTTGCTCTCTCGTCGTGGGCGGGTGGGGCGGTAGCGTCGTTGGCCTTTCCAGCTTGAACATGAAAGATGCGTCGGAAAACGAAACCACCAAGAACGAAATCTTCGACAACGAGAAATGGTATAAGGTCAAGATCCGTGTCACCGAAGGCAACATCTCCGCCTGGATTGATGGCAAGAAACTCGTGGATGCCAACACCAACGGCAAGAAAATCGGCATTCGCCCTGAATGCGATCCGTGCAAACCGTTTGGCATCTGCACGTGGCGAACCACCGCCGCCGTCCGCAGCATCACGGTCGAACCCTTGAATGTCAAGAAATAACCAGCGGACGTCTCAGACTCGCAGACGCCTAAGAAATCTCAGAAATCCACGGCCTCGACATCAATGCGAGCGAGCGCGAAAATGCAGGGGAAGGTTAGTGGTTTCCGCTTGCCGCTTGTCGAACGGTGGAAGCCCACCGCGAGATTCAAGAAGAGGAAATATTCGAGATTGGCGATTCCATGATTTTTCGCATCCGGAAGTTCGTCAATGCCACACCTCGGCAAAGGACGGATTGCCCGGCAATGGTGGTGAATCCGAATCGTTCGAAGAAGGGTCGAGCCGTGATGCTGGCTTCGACGGAAAGGACTTGCATCGCGCGGCTGCGAGCGTGGCGGAAAATATCGGCCAACAGGTATCGCCCCACACCTCGGCCTTGAAAATCGGCGTGGACGTAAAACCGATCGAGATGGCCGTCATCTTCTAATTCGGCGAAACCGACGATTTGCTCACCGTTTTCCGCCACGATGGCGTAGCGTGTTTGAAATCGTTGCGTCCATCGTTCGAGATCGATTTCGTCAGGCGCCCAGGCGAAAATTTGCATGGGGTCATAATCACGCGCGTTGACGCGCCGGATGGTGTCGCGGAACAACTGGAGAGTCTCAGGACCGTCCGCGGGCACGAAGGGGCGAATGGGCCAGGTCCGCATACCCTCCATGGATGCCCTCCTTTCAACAAGAAAGCCCAGGAACAGCCGTTCCTGGGCTTTTAACTTCGTCCGCGAAGTTTATTTCTTTTCGGTACTGCGAATGGTGACCGTGAATTCACCAAATTGGTTCTCGCCGAGCGTGGTGGCGTACACTTGGAACTGGCCATCTTCGTTGGCACGGTACACCATGCGGGAGTTCAGATTGCCAGCCGAGTCGTCATCGCTCATCACCATTTTGCCATTCTCGTCCTTCAAAACCAAATAGGGATCGAATCCGGCAACCGCAAACGCATTCTGATTCTTGGCGATCATTTCGACGACGTACGTTTCGCCACTTTTGACCGCCAACGGGAAAACCTTGGTGGCCTTCTTCGAGTTTTCATAAGTGGGGTCATTCCCATCGAGCTTCGTGTCCGCCTTCAGCAACGGCTTTTCACCCAGGGCGACGTGCTTGAGTGTGAATTTGTAGGTGAATTTTTTCGCCTGGAGGGGCTCGCCAAAGATTTGTGGCAACACGGAGAGCGTGTGCTTTTGGGTTTGCTGCGGAACGAACGTGGCTTTGAAAGACGTTCGATTATTGAAATCGAACGGGCCGGACTGCCTGAGATAGCCCGGATTGATCGCGACTTGGGGCATGAAGTTTTGCCCGTCCACCTGAATCATGTAAAGATTGCCGGCCTTGAGATCGAGGGAATGTTGCCCAATTTGGACTTCGCCTTTCTCGTCGATGTCTTTTTCTTGGGCGAAAGCCGACGAGGTCGGCATGCCAAGGACCACTGCCAGCACGCAGGTTGACCACGGAACACGTTTCATGGGGTTCTCCGTTGGGGTTAAAAAGGTACCGATCGTCAGTGAGCGTAGATCCTTTTCTTTTTTCGTTCGAATAGACTGGTTATTGGTTGAAAAAAGACGAAAATCGCGAGGGTTCGCCTCGATCTTGAACGTTGCGGTGAAGCCAAGGCGAGGCCCGCGCCGACGCATCGGGCCAGGTCGGGATCGCGAAGCGAACGTCCATGTTTTTGTTTCCCTTTGAGAGGATCGCCCCATGCCGACCCAGGAACTTCCGCCACACCGCCAGATTTTGCAAATGATGTGTGGCTATTGGATCTCACGAATGATCTACGTGGCGGCCAAGCTTCGGCTCGCCAACGCCGTCGAAACGCAGCCAAAAACCGCCGACGAATTGGCGAAAGAAACCGCAACGGATTCGGCTTCACTTTATCGGCTTCTCCGCGCGTTGGCCAGCGTGGGAATCTTCGCAGAGGACGATCAATCTCGATTTGGCCTTACCCCTTTGGCCGAGACGCTGATCGATCGGCCTGGGTCTCAGTGGGCGCCGGCAATCATGTTCGGCGAATCCCAGTATCACGCCTGGACCGAACTGCTTCATAGTGTGCGAACGGGGAAAACCTCGTTCGACCATGTTTACCACCAGCCCGTGTTTGAATATCTCGCCGCGCACCCCGACGAAGCAGAGATTTTCGACGCTGCCATGTCGGGCATCCATGGACCGGAAAACGCCGCCATCCTCGAAGCCTATGATTTCAGCGGAATCAACACGTTGGTCGATGTGGGCGGCGGCAATGGGTCGGTGATCCTTTCGATCCTGGGCAAATATCCCGCGTTGCGCGGGATCCTTTACGATGTTCCCAACGTGATCGAACGAAGCCGGCACAATGTCGAAAAGGCCGGTTTGACCGACCGGTGCGCTTGCGCCACGGGAAACTTTTTCGAATCCGTACCTGCCGGCGGCGATGCCTATTTCCTTCGCCACATCATCCACGACTGGTACGATGAATCGTGCCTGAAAATTCTGGGCCATATTCGCAACGTCATTCCTGCGACGGGAAGACTGTTGGTGTGCGACAGCGTCATCCAACCTGGCAACGGGCCAAGTTTCGCCAAGTTGCTGGACCTGACGATGATGACCATTCCCGGGGGCAAGGAGCGAACCGAAGTGGAGTTTCGCGACCTGTTCGCGCGGGCGAGTTTTCGATTGGAACGTGTCGTGCCGACCACGGCAGAGGTCGCCGTGCTGGAAGCAAGACCCGTGTAAAGGAAGCCAATTCCATGTCGTCGAATGAACTAACGCCAGGCCGACGTCTGCGTGAAGCGTGGCGTCAGGGACCGATCGCGATTCCTGGCGTGTTTCACCCGTTGGTGGCGAAATTGGCGGAACGTGCTGGATTTCGCGCGGTTTACCTGTCTGGTGCCGCACTCTCGGCATCACTTGGCTTACCGGATATCGGCTTGGTCACCCTGACGGAGTTTGCCGATGAAGCCAGGCGAATCACACGTGCGTGTTCACTTCCTCTTTTGTGCGATGCGGATACGGGGTTTGGCTCGGCCGTCGGTGTGGAGCGAACGGTGCGCCTGTTCGAGGAAGCCGGCGCGGCGGGGATCCATTTGGAGGACCAAGAACTGCCCAAACGGTGCGGCCACCTTTCCGGAAAAAGCCTGGTTTCCGCCGAGGAGATGGCCAGCAAAATTCGGGCAGCCGTCGCCGCACGCCGTGACCCGGACTTCGTCATCATCGCACGCACGGATGCACGCGGCGTGCTCGGATTCGACGAGGCGGTTCGCCGGGCCAAGCTCTACCTCGCAGCCGGCGCCGACGCCATCTTTCCCGAAGCGCTGGAATCCATCGAAGAATTTCGTCGTTTCGCCGAGCAAGTCTCGACCGTGCTCCTGGCCAACAACACCGAGTTCGGCAAAACTCCTAACCTCGATTTGGCGACGTTCGGCAGTTTGGGCTACACGATGGTGCTTTTTCCGGTGTCGGCGTATCGCTCGGCCCTGCGGGCGGCACAAGAAACGTTGGCCGACATCGCCCAGCAAGGCCATCAACGCGATTGCATTCCCACCATGCTCACCCGAGCCGAACTTTACGAACTCCTGGGGTACCGCGACTACGAAGCCCGCGACCGCCATTACTTCGGCGCTCCATCATGAAGCTTGTATCCCGTGGTAATATGAAAATTCCAAAGCCGTCGCCGGATCACGACGCACCCCCGTTAGAATGAAGAGGGACGGGGTGAAGAATTTTCCAAACGGCTGGAGGCCTAATTCGCCCTGAATTCAAGGCTGTTCACCCGGGGCCGAGAAGATTCACGTCTCGACGCGATTTTCTTGCAAATTGCCGTTGCGTTCGCCGAAAATTCTAAATAGGATATAAACATCCTGTTTAGTGTCCAACCCGCCAAACCGCAAACCTCAATGGAGGTTGTCATGCCGACCCGCCACCTCTCCCTTTTCCTCGTGATTCTTGGGTTCTCCGGCGTCGTAGGGGCGACCGATATCGACCGCGAGCCGATCCACTATTCCTCGGCCACGCCCGCGAATCGGATCACTCGGCTCGAAGCGAAGATCAAAGCTGGCAAGGCGAAGCTTCAGTTCGACGGTGAGACGGGATATCTCGCCTCGTTTTTACGTGAATTGGAAGTGCCAATCTCCTCGCAAACATTCGTTTTTTCCAAAACGAGTTTGCAACGCTCGAAAATCAAAGCGAAGACGCCACGGGCGATTTATTTCAACGATGACATGTACGTTGGGTACTGCCAACGGGGCGACGTTTTGGAAATTAGTGCCGTGGACCCGGAACTGGGCACGGTCTTTTACTCGCTGGACAACAAAGAACCTGCCGAGCCCAAATTCATTCGTCACGGCGAAGCGTGTTTGATTTGCCATGGCTCGTCGCAGAACAAAGGCTTTCCTGGCCATCTCGTGCGATCCGTCTATGCGGAAGAAGATGGTTCTCCCGTGCTCGCGATGGGCAGCCATCGCATTGATCAGAAGAGTCCGCTCAAAGTCCGTTGGGGCGGTTGGTACGTCACCGGCGAAAGCCAAGATCCACATCTGGGAAATCTGATCATCCGCCACCGTGGCGATCCCGAGCTGTTTTCGAAGCAGGCGCCGCAAAGCGTGAAAGAATTAAGTAAATTCTTTGATACGTCGCATTACCTTTCCGGGCATAGCGACATCGTCGCCTTGATGGTGCTGGAGCACCAAGCCGAGGTTCACAATCTTTTGACGCGGGCGAACTTTCAAACGCGCCAAGCGATATATGAGCAAACGGAATTGAACAAGGCACTTGGTCGCTGGACGGGGCACCGCTCGGAATTGACCACGAGCCGAATTTGGAACGCGTGTGAACCGCTTTTGAAATTCATGCTGTTCGCCGAGGAAGCACCGTTGGCCGGCCCGATCGTAGGCTCGTCCGCGTTCACCAAGGAATTTCCGCAGCAAGGTCCCCGCGATTCGAAGGGTCGCTCGCTCCGCGATTTCGACCTCAAGAAACGCATTTTCCGCTACCCGCTGAGCTACTTGATTTATTCCGATTCCTTCGATGGCCTACCCGAGGAAGCACGGGAATATTTACTTCAACGCATGTACGATATTCTCTCCGAGAAAGATAACGGGTATTACTACAATTACCTGTCAGCGAACGAACGACGCGAGATTCTCGAAATCCTTCGCGAAACCAAACCGAATTTACCAGCCTACTGGCGTGTGAGCAAATCCACGAATTGATGGATTCATTTGGCAGCGAGCCGAATCTTGGCCAAAAAAATTCAACAAAGCCCAGGGACGGCGGTCCCTGGGCTTTCACGCGTTCTATCCCCCGCGAATACCAAGGATCGCAAGATTTCTCGTACTTTTCCCCTTAACTTTTCGCAAGGTCATGGGGTATGATGGCGGAATTCCATGCCGGTCAAGGGGGGCTTGCCATGCAGCGGGCATTAAACCATCCATTCATGACGCGCCGTACGGCCGTGCAAGCTGGGGCGATCGGGTTGCTTGGCCTGGGAATGAATCATCTCGCTCCGCTCCGCGCTCTAGCTCGCCAAGGGGCTGCGCCTTCGGGACGAGCCAAGGCGTGCATCTACATCTTTCTCTCAGGCGGCTTGGCGCAGCACGAAAGTTTCGATCTCAAGCCCGACGCACCCTCCGGAATCCGCGGCGAGTTTCGTCCCGCCGCCACGGCCACGCCTGGAATTCAGATCAGCGAACATTTGCCTGGCTTGGCGCGGCGAAGCAATCACTGGGCGGTGGTCCGTTCACTTACCCATCCCACCAACGATCACACGCGTGGCCATTACTACATGCTGACAGGGCGCAGCGTGGATCCGTTATTTCGTGGCGATCGGCAACCTCGCCCAAGCGACCATCCCGCAATCGCCTCGCTCGTGGGAGACGCGGTTCCACCCCGCAGAACGAATCTTCCTCCCGCCATCGTGCTTCCGGAACGTCTCGTGCACTGGTCGGGCGGCGTGATCCCTGGTGCTTTCGCGGGCCAAATGGGGAATCGAAGGGATCCGGTGTTTATCGAAGCGTCGCCGTATGGAAACCCCATGTGGCGAGGTGCATATCCAGAATACACGTTCCCCAATCAAGCCAAAAAGCCACCCGAAACTCCAGACGCTCGTGTCTTCCAGGCTCCGTACATCACACTTCAGCCAGGGCTTTCCACGCAGCGCATTCAAACTCGGCTTGGGCTGCTACGTGATCTTGATCAGCAACGTCAATCGCTCGAACACGCTGCGTCCACGAATCGGTTTGATGAACATCGTCAGGCAGCGATTTCGTTGTTGGCGGATCCAAGTCTACGTCGAGCCTTCGACGTGACGAATGCCGACTTGCGCACGCAAGAACGATATGGGAAAAACAGCTTCGGCTGGTCGATGCTGATGGCGTTTCGCCTGGTGGAAGCTGGTGTCAACATGATCCAGGTCAACCTGGGCAACAACGAAACGTGGGACACTCACGGGGAGATTTTCCATCGCCTCAAAGACAAGCTCTTTCCACCGACGGATCGAGCCTTGTGCGCCCTGCTGGACGATCTGCAAAGTGCGGGACTTTTGGACAGCACCTTGGTGGTGATGGGAAGTGAATTTGGCCGAACGCCTCGCCTTTCCACATTGACCGAATCCTATGACGCGGCCGGCCGAGACCATTGGGGCGCGGTGCAGAGCGTCTTTTTCGCGGGCGGTGGGATTCGAGGCGGAACCGTGATTGGTTCCTCGGATCGCCATGGCGCGTACCCTGCGAGCAGCCCCCAACTTCCCGAGAATATGGCCGCCACCATCTACGATGCCTTGGGTATTCCCAGCGAGGCGCAATGGATGGACGCCGAGAATCGCCCCCACCACATCTACCACGGCCAACCAATCCCCGGCTTGATGTAGCCAGGCGAATACGCTGAACCAATTCCCCCTTTAAGCGAGCGGTCGTTTCCGCTTTTGGCGAGCCGTCGTTTCTGGTTTTGGCGAGCGGCCGTTTCTGCTTTTGGCGAGCGGCCGGTGTGAACCGGCCGTGTACACACGCCCTGCACCCACCCCAAATTCCGCAGCTCGAAAGGCCGAAGTTTCACCAGCCATCAACGAACTCCGTAGATCCGCGTTTTCACGGCCAATCAACACCGGCCGCTCGCCGGCGATAGGCATGGTGCGTTCAGAACGTTGGAGAACTTTCTTTAATCGTTGGAAGTCGCCTCCTGGCCTGTTTATAATCCCTGCACACGCCTGGGCGGACAGGAATGGCGAGGCAAGGCTCCTCGCGCTGGAACGGGTCGGCCCCCTAACTGGATCATTTCCCTTGAAGGAGATTCTTCGATGATTCGCTTTTCGCGACGTGAATGGATGAAAAAAGTCGGTGCCGGGTCGGCTTTGGCGCTGGCTGTGGGTGAAGCGCTCGGCCAAGCCCAGCCCGCCCCGCAAGGACCATTCACCCTACCACGTCTCCCCTACGCGAACGACGCGCTCGCGCCCCATATCGACGCCCGCACCATGGAAATCCATCACGATCGCCATCACCAGGCGTATGTCGACGGATTGAACCAGGCCGTCGCCGGCAATGAAACGCTTTCGCGAATGAACGTCGAACAATTGCTTCGTGGCATCGAACAGGTGCCCATGGCGGTTCGCCAACGCGTCATCAACCATGGTGGCGGACATTACAACCACACCTTGTTCTGGGAGATCATGGGCCCCAACGCCGGCGGCATGCCGATGGGACCATTGGCGGAAGCGATCAACGCGACGTTCACGAGCTTCGACAACTTCAAAATGCGCCTCAAAGACGCGGCCATGACCCGGTTCGGCAGCGGTTGGGCGTGGTTGGTAAAAGGCCAAGGAGGTAATCTCGAGATCCTCAGCACCGCCAACCAGGATTGCCCCCTCATGCAAGGCAAAACCCCCATCCTCGGCATCGACGTGTGGGAACACGCGTACTACCTCAACTACCAAAACCGCCGAGCAGCTTACATCGACGCCTGGTGGAACGTGGTGAATTGGCGTGCCGTGGCAACTCGATTTGCCGCGTAATTTCCTTGGTGCTTTCGGAAAAAACAAACGAGCGAGGGATAGGTTTCCTCGCTCGTTCGCGTTGGCACAACAAAAAGGCTTCGGGCGATGCTGGTTGGATCTTTATTTAGACACGAGCGAGAAGTCGAAACTGTTGGGTCCCGGATCTTGCACGCTCACGATGATGCCGGAGGTCGCCGGATCGGCGTACTGTGAGGGTAAACGATTTGGGGTAGGTTTACCTTGTAGATCAAAAAGCGGTTCGCGGAGCGTCACGGTCACGTGGTAATCGCCTTTTGGCACTCCATCGAAGGCCGTGTAGGTACTCATCGAAAACGTCCCATCTGCTTCCGACAACGTATCCGCGACGCGCCGGAACTTTTTCTTTTCTTTATCTTCAGGGACATGGAAAGCCACGAGAGCGTTCGCGACGGCGGCGCCGTTGAGCGTGACTAAGCCACGCGTGCGAAACGTTGCCTTACGTTCCGTGAAGACACCATCTTCGTCGGTGACGGATCGCTTCATGCTTTCGGGATAAATACCATCAAGGAGCACATTGGCCATCACCGGAGAACCGGCTTTAGGAACCGTGATCCAAGCAATTTGATCAAACTCGCCGTACGGCACGCCCCGGAGTTTGCTCCCTCCACCCGTCGTGGCAAGCTGATAGTAATTCATCCCCTGGCGAACGAATTTTTGATAACGGTGAACGTGGCCCGCGAAAACGGTGTATTTCCGACCTTCGAGCAATTTTTCCATGGCTGCCCAACCGTTGGTCTCCATGTTGCCGATCACCCACATCGGCTTATGGAGCATCACAAAAATCCATCGAACCTTGGCATTGTCCGCCAAGACTTTTTTGAAGTAATCGATTTGCTCGGGACTAATTCGACATTGTTCTTTGTCGCCACGTGCCTCGGCAGGGTCATCGGAGTTCACGGCCAAAAAGAGGGTGTCTCGATAAAGGAAATGGTAATAGGCTCGACCAAAACGATCTTTCCATTCGCTCGCTTCCACCATGTTCGCGACGTCGTGGTTTCCGGGAACGTAGAAAAACGGCATCTGAAGCTTGCTCGTGTAGCTTTGAAATTCCTTCCATTGCGAACGCAAGCGGTCAGGATCCTTCGAATAACCTTCGATCAGGTCACCCACGGAAACGACGAACTCGGGCTGGAGCAGATTGATTTGCTCGACGGCCTGAGAGAAAATGCGAGCCCGATGCCCACCCGTACGGTCACTGACCACGACGAAATGGAACGATTCGGGATCGTTATTCAATCGAAGATGCGTCCAAGGGTTTCTACCCTGCACCTCCACCTGCAAGTCCGGCCCAGTGGTGGGATTGCCGGAAAGTGCATACGCACCGAGGACCAACGAAAGCGCGCCGACAGCCAGGAGAATTCGCTTCATAGTCAACACCCACGGTTCGGTAGTACGAAACGGTAGCCAATTTACACGGTTGGCGGCGCAAATGCCCGGGATTTTTTTTGAAGATCTCAAGAAATTGTTGGCCCGCCTTCGTGCCGATACTTATACGATGGCTAAACAGGTCCGGTAAACTTTTCTGGAAAACTTCGGTCCTCCATGGATATCGAACTGCTTCGCCTTCGTTTGCATGAACAGGACCTCAACCGCCTCGTGCGGATTTGGGGTCCAAACGATCATCCGATCGAAGAATTGGCGATTCGCCTTAGCCCAGAAGGCATTCATGTTTCGGGCGAGTATCCGTTCTTCATGAATGTGCCGTTCGAAACCGTATGGAAAGTTCACGCACGGGATGGAAATTTGGCGACCGAATTGTTGCGCTATAAGGCGCTCGGCATTTCCGGAAACATCTTTCGCAGTGCCATCATGAAACTGATCGCGGATTCGGCGAAACAGTATCCTTGGCTTTCGCTTCAGGGTGACCTACTTTTCGTGGATGTCGCTCAGGCGGTCTCGGCCGAGACGGTGCCGACGCGAATCCGCATTTCCCACGTGACCATCGAACCGCCTTATTTGATCCTGAGCGCCGGCATGGAATAGAAGGAAATGCATCGTTTACGTTTCACGCACGCCGCGAAACGGCGTGCCGGCCTCCGTTAGGAACCGGTGTACAGCGATGCATCAGAAGCCACCGGGCCCGAACGAAGCCACCGGGTCCTAACGGACCCGGCTCGCCAAGTACTCGCACTCCCGGCTCGCCAAGTACTCGCACTCCCGGCTCGCCAAGAACGCGAATACCCGCTTCGCCGCCGACTCGAATGGCGGGGTCGCTGGTGGATTGCGGGTTCGCAGGTGATGAAGATCTCATGAAACCCCCGCACGGGAATCAACCAGTTGCTTGCAACGGCGGGACGGGCCTTGTTAAGATAATCATGTCACGAACCTGACCTTGCCGAACCGCGTCTCTTTGGGCAAGGAGCCAGCCCGAAGGTGTGGTAGGCCATTTTCACAGGGGGTTGCATGAACGTCCACTCTAGCTCAGCTCTGGATGCAAGCGTCCTCGTTCTCAACAAGATGTTCATGGCGGTGCACGTGATATCCGTCCGTAGGGCGTTCGTGCTGCTGTGCAAGGAGTTGGCCGAAGTCGTTAGTCTCGAAGAAGGGCAATTTTCCACCTACGATTTTGAAACCTGGCGAGAATTGAGCGAGTTCCGCTTGCGAAATTTTCGCCAAGAAGAAGACGATTGGGTGCGAACCTCGAATTCAGAAATTCAGGTTCCGCGGGTGATTCGTCTGCTTTCGTATGAAAAGGTCCCGAAGCATACGGTCAAGTTCAATCGTCGCAATATCTTCGCACGTGACAACAACCAGTGCCAATATTGTGGCAAGAAGTTCGTGACGTCGGAGCTAAGCCTGGACCACGTGACGCCACGCAGCCAGGGAGGCACGAGCACCTGGGAAAACATTGTGTGTGCGTGCGTGGAATGCAATGTTCGCAAGGGCGGCCGAACGCCGAAGCAAGCCGGCATGCACTTGATCCGCAAGCCGGAAAAGCCAAAACGCAGCCCGCTTTTGAGCATGAAATTGACCAGCAAAAAGTATCGTTCCTGGAAAACCTTCCTGGACAACGCCTACTGGTCCGTCGAACTAAAGTGATGCCCAATCAGGGCAATCCAAAGCCCGCCGCCGAAAGGCGGCGGGGTCATTTTCACCCCCTCCCCCATTCCTCCTTTTCCGTCCCAGCTACATCCCATCACCCCTTGGCCTTTCGGCCATGGGCTTGTGGGGGGCATTGTCACTTTTTGCTGAACGTCCTAACCATTTCCTTAGACATCGCGGTTTTTCGCAGGGACTCTTCGTATGCAGGAAACGCATATCGTTAGTTTGGTCGCGATCGGCTTGGTCGTGTTCCTGATCGGCTCACTCTGGTTCCTCATTCGCGCATTTCGCACGCATCTGGGATGGGGCTTGCTCGTGTTGGCGTTTCCCTTCCTTGGCCACATCGCCTTCGCTAGCTTCCACCTTCGCAAGGCACTCGTTCCGTTGATTTTGATCGTCGTCGGAGCCACGTTGGGCGGAGTTCCGTTGACGTTTGGCCCATTGCAGGATTATTTCCTGCACCAAGAAGGCCGATTCCGCTGGATGGAGGGGGATCAATATCTCAATCTCACTGGCTGGTCGAACCGCGACTATTCCATCCTCAAACGAAAACGCGACATCGCCGTGCTCGAACTAGGCAATGCCGACGTCACCGATGGGCTGCTCGTCGAACTTAAGGAAATGCCTTATCTCAAGGAATTGACACTCAACGATTCCCAGGTGTCCGACCAAGCGTTTGGCACCCTCCGCTCTCTGGAAAAATTGCAACGACTTCGTATGGCCAGAACGAAGATCACCAAGGAGGGACTCGAAAGCTTTTTGGCGGACCCGCCTCCGGAATTGAAGGAAATCGATGTTTCGGGCAACAAGATTCCTACGTCGGTCCTGAGGAAGTGGAAAAACGCCGACCCAGAGAACCGCGACTATCTGAATCGCTGACCAAACCCCATTCGGACCTCGAAACCATGTTTTGGGAATGCAGGCATGTCGTACGAATTGATCGAAGACGCCAAGGGTGACTTGCGGAACGCCGACTTTTTATGTCGTGCATCGGACCTCGCCTATTTGCCGAGTTCCGAAGGCGAAAAAGCCTTTCGCGAGGACCTGAATTTAGAGGTCAAGCTCTACAGCGTCGACAACACGCAAGCTTACCTCGGCAGCAACGACGATCATGTCGTTCTCGCTTTCCGAGGAACGGAAACGCCCAATACCATCGATGGCCTCAAGGATTGGCTGTTGACCGACGCGGTGAATTTCTTGATCGTTCCCGAAGGTCGATTGGGGCACGATTTGTCGGCGGCGGGCGTGGGGGCCAAGTTTCATAAAGGCTTTGCGGACGCCACCGCCGAACTCTGGGATCCTGTTCGGGAGGCCATCAAGGCGGAGATGAAAAAGAAGGATCGCCCCCTTTGGATCACGGGGCATAGCCTCGGCGGTGCCTTGGCGATGTTCAACGCCTGGCTACTCAACCGAAATTTCGTTCCCGTGCACCAGATTTACACCTATGGCGCACCGATGGTCGGCAATGCCGTGGCGTGTCAGGCGTTCGACCGTGAATTCGCGGGCAGCGTCTTCCGCTACGTGAACGGCCGCGATCCGGTTCCGAAATTGCCGAGCCTTAGTCTGATCGCAAACGATTATGCCCATGCGGAAAGGCAAATGCTCGTGGGAGCCGACCCGATGACGAATTTCGGGCAGTTTCTGGGCGACGTCGGCAGTAAAGCGATCGACGGCTTACTCACTGGCCACCTCATCGACCAAGCATGGGAATACATCAAGGCGCAAGTAAACGCCCATTTTCTGGATTATTACCGCAGCGTGATGAAACCAACCGGGTCGTGACCATGCATGAACCAACAAAGCCCAGGGACGGCGGTCCCTGAGCGTTCTGCTGATCGGCCCAGAGATCAGGCACGCCGCTTGCCGTCTCGCGCTCGCTCGACTTCTTGCTGTAGTCTGCAGTTTTCTGCGACTTCTTGGGATCCTACAAGCACGCAACGGCAAGCAGGGCTCCCGACAGATCATCGTTTGTCGTTCACCTTAGTAATTGTTCCGGGATCACTGGGCTTTTTCTTCGCTTCCCACAAGAGGGAGCTGCCTCAGCCTACAATGGAAGGGACTTACCCACGGGTTGGACTTTCATGAACGGATGCATGGCCACGGATGCCCCCGCACTTCTGGAATTGCATGCTTGGCCCGGCACGGCGGAGGCGGCGACCGCGGGCTTTCAAGAACCGCTACGTTCCTGGATCCGCCAACACTTACCTCACCCGACCGCCATCCAGCGCCTCGCCTGGCCTCGGACCTTGGCTGGCGAAAATGTCTTGCTAGGCTCACCTACCGGTACGGGGAAAACCCTGGCGGCGTTTCTGCCCCTTCTGAATCGTTGGCTCGTTTCGAATTCGCAGATTTCTCGCGGGTTTCTCGGCCTCTACCTCGCGCCTCTCAAAGCACTCGGTCGAGACGCACGCAAAAATCTGATTCGGATGCAACGCAGTTTTTCACCAAGCTATCCGGGCCCCTTGTGGCGTCTGGGGCTTCGCACAGGTGACACTTCACAACGAACGCGACGGCAACAAGTCGTCGATCCACCCGAGGTGCTTTTTACCACGCCCGAAAGCTTGGCCTTGTTACTCGCTCGGACCGAAGCTGGAGATCTTTTTGGGAATCTGCAGTGGGTCGTCGTGGATGAGGTCCACGACTTGGCGGGAAACAAGCGTGGCTCCGACTTGGCGATCTCGCTGGAACGCGTCGAACGGCTTCGCCGCTCCACCGCCCCCCTGCAACGCATTGGCCTTTCCGCGACCTGCACACCCATTTTCGACGTCGCGCGCTTCCTCGTGGGTGCCGACCGAACCTGCTCCGTCGCCAATGTCCGTGATTGTTCGCCCTTCGAGATCCAGATCGAGCCGTTGCCAGACGATGAATCGCTGGGATTCATGCGCCGCTTACTGGATCGGGTCATTCGTGAATTTCCCGAATCCGGAACGACCCTTATCTTCACCAACACACGGAACTTGGCGGAACGCGTGTCGTGGGCGCTCCGGCGACGCTTTCCTGATAAGACCGACGCAATCGCCATCCACCATTCCGCGCTGGCTCCCGCACGACGATTGCAAGCGGAACGTCGCCTCAAGAACGGCGAGCTATGGGTGATGGTTTCCAGCACGAGCCTTGAGCTGGGCATCGATATCGGTTCCGTGGATCGCGTCATTTTGATCCATCCGCCGGGGAGTGCGGTTCGGCTGTTGCAGCGGATTGGGCGTTCGGGCCACGCTCCGGGCTTGCCCCGTCGGGGTTTGGTGCTGACGGCGTCGGCGCACGAGCTCTTGGAGGCCGCCGCCACCGCCGCCTGCTGTCGCCAAGGGCAGATCGAACGTATCCTCCCCCTGAAAGCCCCGCTCGATGTTCTTTGCCAGCATCTTGTTGGCCTCGCCATGCAAGAGGCTTGGTGTCCCGTGGAGGCGTTGGCGTTGGTTCGGCGTGCGTATCCGTTTCGAAATATAACGGATGCCGATTTCTCGGCCTGCCTGGACTACTTGTCGGGTCGGCGTTCCACCGGCGAGGATTGGCTGCCGGCGCGTCTGCGTTGGGAATGTGATTCGTTCCAGATCGTCAACGCCAGGACGGCACGCTTGATGAAGCGAAACCTGGGCACCATCGTCACGGACGAGCCTCGCGCCATCCGCCTTTTGCTGCCCGTGGAGGCGGGAAGCGATGGCTTGCCGCGAACGTTGTCGTTGGGGGATCTCGATCCCGGTTGGGCGGACAATTTGAAACCGGGCGATCGTTTCATGCTCGAAAGCCGATGCTTGCAGGTGAAAAAACGCGAAGGAACGCAGCTGATCGTGGAAGAGGTGCTAGGCCGACCCGAGGTGCCTCACTGGTACGCATACGGCGCGTCGTTGGCCGTGGAATTGGCGAAGCGAATTTATTTGTATCGAAGCCAGGCGAACGAGTCGCTTCGTGAAGGCGCTAAATCGTGGGAGCATTTTCTGATTCAGGAAAATGCACTTCCCACCTCGGCCGGAACCATCCTTGCCGAATATTTACAGGCTCAGGAGCAACAAAGCTTGGTGCCGACATGGTCCACCCTGTTGATCGAACTGGTCCGCCAAGACGCGATGCAAGAGTACTACTTACACACGCCTTTGCCCAAGTTCGCCAACGAAATGCTGGGTAAACTTTTGGCGTATCGGTTGGCGCGTGCGACGTCGTACGCGAGCGTGGTGTTGTCGGCTGAGATGGGTTTGGTTTGGATGGTCGAAGGGACAACGCCCCTGGCAGCGGATTTTTTCCGTACCGCCTTGGTGGAGGAAACCTTCGAAGCCGACTTAGCCGATGCGTTGCGGGAGGCACCGTTATTTCGAGAGCGGTTCGGGCAAGTGGCGCAAACCGGGTTGATGGTGTTGCGCCAGCCGATGCGGGGTCGGCCGAAAGTGGGAGGCGGGGCGTGGGCGGCGAATCGCCTTTTCGATTCCCTGCAAGCAACCGACCCGGATTTCGTATTGCTTCGGCAAGCTCGCCGAGAACTTTTAGAGAGTGCCGAGGCGTTCGCCCTGAAGGAGTTTTTGCGAGAAACGGTCCGCCGCGATTTGGTGATCCGCCCGCTCTCTGAACCTTCGCCGTTCGGGCAGATGCTCCTCAACCTGCCGTTTTCGACAACGCGCATTTATGCGGATGAAATGGCCGAGCAAGGCGCCAAACCGTGACTCGCCCTTGTGGTCACTTGAAACGGAGTTCCTTGGTGAAAATTCGACGGACTTTCCACGACTGGATGTTGACCCCGCACCGATTGGCGTTGCACCTTCCCACGAAGACCGCCGTGATCGCGGATGTGCATCTGGGATATGCCGAGGCGCGCCAACGCAAAGGCGATGCCGTCCCCTTGACCGAGTCTCAAACGCTCCATGAGGATCTCACGCAGGCATGGCGTGCGCAACCTTTTGCTCGTTTGGTGGTGGCGGGCGACCTTTTCGAGCGACGCGCGGACGCGGATTTGTTGGCACCTTTGCTTTCTTGGTGCCGACTACATGACGTCGAGTTTCTCGGCCTCACCCCTGGCAATCACGATCGCGGCCTAGAAAATGTCCCAGAATTGCGAATTTGGCCGGAAGGTTTTGAAGTAGGACGTTGGCGAATCGTTCACGAGCCGGGCACAATCACCGATTCTTGGGTGTGTGGCCATTTTCACCCCTGTCTGCGAATCCAGGGCCGAAAAATTCCTTGTTACGTGATCGGGGCCAACCGATTGATATTGCCTGCGTTTTCGCGGGATGCGGCTGGAGTCGAAGTGACGGCGTTGGGCCTGGAGAAAGGTTTTACCGTCGTCCCAGCCGTGGAAGTGCCCCCCATGAAGCCAGCCGCTGGCCAACTTCTGCGTGCGCTCCACGAAAGACGACGGTAAAGGTTCGAGCTGGATTATTGAATGAGAGGCGACCGATTTGGCGGAAACGCGATCAATCGGAACGTGGGGCCCGCACCCGCAAGTGCACCACCGGTGGCCGCGAAGAGCGAAAGCCACATCCCGGCGAACCCCCACCAGGCATAACGGTTCAGGATTTCTCGGTCGGCATCGCTCGTTTTTTGTTCTGGAGATGCACTGTCACGCCATTGATCGATCTGCTTTTGGGAAACGCCCGCCTCGCGTGCGCCACGTTCCCAATCTCGGGGAAGAGCGCCCGTTCGCATGTCGAACGACATGCCCGATGCGGTTTCCGCGAGGCCATGGGCGACGATGGCGAGCACCGTGGCCCACACAATAATTCCGTAAAGGACGGATTCGGTCTTATTTTCTCCCGTAGTCAGCACGGTGGATACCATGCCGCCAGCGAACATGGAAATGCACGCGACCACGATCGTCCAAATGACGGCTGCGGTATTGAAGGTGGGCGGATCCGTGCGATCGGTCATGGGACCGACGATGGTGGCGCCGAGGATTCCAAACAGGAATTGGAATGCCAACGCCACGACCGCGCCTGCCAAGATCGCCGACCAACTGATGCGTGAGCCCACGGAAAAAACGTCTTCCGCTTGTACCGGATTCGTAGTGGTATTCATAGTGAAATCCAATTAGAGAGGTAGATTGTCCATGCGTTCGGAGCGAACGCCTTCTTGATCGTAAAAAGCTATGCAAGAACCATTCCGTAGATTCAGAATCGCGATTTTTCCTGAAGCGCCGTCCCCAAATGTTGCCTCCTGAAGATGAACGGGGATTCGTTAAGATCTGCAGCCCATTACCGAGCCACCATGGATCAAACATGCCCTGGATCGGCATGAATTTCGTCCTTTAGCTTCATCGGGGTGAACGGATGTGGTGTGGGCAAATGAGGTAAGCCTCTGCTAGCGGTTGAGAAGGCAACAACTCAGGCGAACCGGTCGCTGCGAGGAGTTGGCGTACGAAGTGGTGTCGCCGTGCTTTGGCTCCTCACGGAGCCCGGCTAACCAAGGCGTTTCTTGCTGATCGAAGCTTGGTTCGCCAAAAATGGTCGCTTTCTCTTTGCATTCGCACGGGCTAGCTGGCTAGAATCAAATAACGGATTGCTCCAGTACGTCCATAACCAAGGGAGTACCCAGCGACCATGGCTATTGGAAATGCCCTGGCTAGGCTGAGCGATGAAGTATTGCTTCGACGCTCTGCCCAGGGGGACGGCACCGCTCTTGAGGAACTGTTCGAACGTTATCGGGGCGTGGCGTATCGGGTTGCGTATCGGCTTCTAAGTCATGAATCCGACGCCTTGGACGCCGTGCAAGAAGCGTTCGTCAAAGTCATTTCCCATCTCCCCAGTTTCGAAGGACGAAGTTCCTTTAAAACGTGGTTCCTTCGCGTGGTGAACAATGCCGCGCTTGACCTTGGCCGACGGCGGGCTCGACGCGAAACGCTGAGTCTCGACCATTTGGGAAAACAATTTCGGGAAGATAGCGAACCGCTGTCGTTTGCGGAACCCAGTGATGGCCTCGACAAGGAAGACTTGCGGCGCTTGTTGTATCAAGCTTTAGAAGAACTTCCCGACGCTCAAAAGCAGACTTTCGTCCTCCATGCGGAAGCGGAACTGAGCTACAAGGAAGTCGCGGAAACTCTGGGTATTTCCATCGGTACCGTGATGAGCCGACTGCACTACGCACGGCATAAATTACGTGGATTTCTCGAATCGTGGATGCAACCTCGATGACTCCTCTTGGTGAATCGGGCGATATCCCGCCCCTCAATCTTTTGGCGGCTTACCTCGACGGTGAATTAAAAACACCGAGCGACCGCGCTCGCGTCGAAGCGTGGATACAGTCCTGTCCCGAAGCCTGCGACGAACTGGATGCCCTTCAAAGGCTTCGCCAGGCGATGCGTGAAACTCGGATCACGGAACCACCGCGAGATCGCTGGAACTCGATGTTCCGCCAACTGCGTGAACACCACCGTTCCGAAACGGCGAAATGCCCCTCGATGGTTCCGGCGCTGGCATGGCTCGCGTGGTCGGGCGCGTTGGCGGCGGCGTGTGTTTTGGTGGTCGCGGGTGTTCGCCAGTGGACCGCCTCGCCCAGCCATCAACCTCCCCATTTCGTTCAGATGGAACGCGAAGAAGTCTTCCCAGTCGCCGCCGCTCACGAAGTCGAGATCCTCAGCGTGCGCGGCGATGACACGGCCACGCTGGTCGTGGGGCGACTCCCCGTTCACGAGCCTTTGGAATTGGTCGGTTCGGACGAAATCACGATCATGGAAGTTCGCCCCGACGCCCACGACAACATGGTGCCCCAATTTCGCATGGGCGGCACGCAAAGGCCCCTTATCTGGGCTCGCCTAGAATCGGATTAACAAACCTCGAACATCGCCCCTGGCTGCTTGACCGACCGGATCGGCGTAAAACGCCGAGCGGTTGAAAGCCGCTCGGTAATGGTATCCACCTTCCCGGCGGCTTTCGGCGCTCGGCTTTGAAAGGCGGCCATCTTGAAACCTTGGGTTTTTTGAACGATCCCCTTGATGAAAGGAATGCCATGCGGAATCGATTTCTTTTCACCCTGGCCGTTTTGATCGGCTTGGCCGGTTTGGCACGGGCGGAAGTGCAGCATAAAGTCGTCAATTACACCTACGATGGCACGGCCATGAAAGGGTATCTTGCCTGGGACGATGCCGTCCAGGGCCCAAGGCCTGGCATCTTGGTGGTGCATGAATGGTGGGGATTGAACGACTACGCTCGAAAGCGAGCCGACATGCTCGCCAAGATGGGTTATGTGGCATTCGCCGCTGACATGTATGGCGAAGGCAAAACGACGGAGCACCCCAAGGAAGCCAGCGCGATGGCCGGGATGGTGCGGAAAAATCTCAAAACGTGGGAAGGGCGTGCCCTGACCGCGCTGAAGGTATTGCAGGACGACTCCAAGGTGGACTCGAAGAAGCTTGCCTCGATTGGATACTGTTTTGGCGGATCGACTTCACTGCAATTGGCACTCGCCGGCGCCCCCATCAAGGCAGCGGTGAGCTTCCATGGCGCCCTTCCCGCCGTCACCGAAACGGACGCCAAGAAGATCCAGGCCAAAGTCCTCGTCTGCCACGGCGCGGACGATGCATTTATCCCGCAAAAGGCAATCGACGGTTTCAAATCCGCGTTGGATGCGGCGAAGACGGATTATATTTTCGAATCCTATCCGGGAGCCGTGCATAGTTTCACCGTCGAAGACGCCGGCAAACATGGCAACAAAGGCATGGCCTACCACGCCGAGGCGGATCGGAAGTCATGGGAATCCATGAAAAAGGTTTTCAAGGAAGCCTTTTCGAAGTAGACTTCCCCTGTTGGAGTACCGGCCCAAGCCGGTGCTCCTTTTCAAATCGCGTGAATGGGAACGAGGGGAGCGGTCGCGTGGCCACGATGGGGCGGATTCTTGGACCTTGCATCCTCTTCGCGCTGCTCGGCGTATCGATCGGTGCCTGCGAGCCCAAGGAACCCAACATCAAGGTGACCATCGTCGTGATCCTGGCAAGTGATCAAGGCGAGAAATCCGATCCAAGACTCAAGGCAATTGCGGAAGAAATCAAAACGCTAAATCCGCAGCTCAAGAGTTTCAAACTCCATTCCATGATGAGTAAATCGCTCCCGCCCAATCAGAAACATGCGTTTGAATTGGTCGACAAACAAAAGGCCACCATCGTCGTGACTCGCGGAGCGGATGAAAACAACAAAGTCAGTCTAACCGTTGGCGCCCCCAATCAAGGGGAGATCGACTACCGCTCGGCGTGCGGCAAATTCCTTCCCATCGTCACGCGTTACAGCACCAAATCCAACGAACGCTTGATCCTCGCAATTCGCGTTCAGCCATGCAACGGCGATTGATCCTCGCTGGCAGCATACGTAAGTGCCGAGATCAGATACTGCAATTCTTCGTCGACCGAGGTTGATTCATCGATCGTGGCGGAAATGCGTTCAAGGATGCATTTGCGGAATCGTTTACGCAAACGATGCACGGCCACGTGAAAGACGTTTTCATTCCAATTCAATGCACGTAAAACATCGTCCCGGTTTCCAGCGTCTTCCTTAGGCAATAACCATGGCAACAACTTCTCAAAACGTTGCCCCGTTCCCTCACGCTCGGCTTCATCACGCAATTGGGTAACAGCTTGGTCGAGGAGCGTCAGCGCCCATTGACGATCGAAATAGGCGTCCGGCGGGAAACCCTCGGGATCCGCGAGGACCTCGCAGGGAGTCACGCCAGAGGAACCAGGAAGGTCGAGGGGATCGAGGTGTCGCCCACCGCCACGCCGTTGAGCCGACTCGTGGTCCCGAATGTCACCCAAAAAATGTTTGACGGCCCCCAGCAAATAGTTACGAAATCTCCCTTCAACACGATCGACATGGCGTAGGCTTTGGCCTTCGAGGAGTCGCGCGAAGAAGGCGTGTGTCAAATCGCGAACATCGGAATTTCTCGGCCGAACGTGGCGAATGAAATTCTCCACCGGCGCGTAATATGCCATGCAAAGTTCCCGCAGTGCCTCCTTCGCGGTGGGAGATTCACCCTGTGCCGACAAGATCAGCGTCCAGTGCGTCGTCTGGAATCGGCGTGAATCGTCGCCACTCATGGTGCATCCTGACGTGCAGCATCGGGGGTGTATTTGCCCGTGATGGAATAGACGAGGGCCAAAATAATCGAACTGAGGATGACCGCGAGCGCGATCCAGGCATACGTATCGGCGTGGCCAATTTCGGCGAAGATTCCGAACAGGCCAGTAAGCATGATCACACCCGATGCCATCAGCAGCGCCCATCCGCCCCGTCGGTTGATCCAATACCACTTTTCTTCAGATTCAAAAGCGGGACGAATCCGCACACCATAAAACGCATTCATCGGCACCCAGCGGAGAATGAGGGGGACACTGAGAAACGCCAACAAACTTCCGGTCGAAAAGAAGAGCACGCCCAAAATCCAGCCCTTGTCGGATCCCTCGCGTTCCATGGCGTTGTTCGGCATTCCCGGGGCGTTCTCCATGGGGTGCGGCAGAGGATCGTCGAATTCGAGCCAACCGACGAACCGGGCATCGATTCCCTGAACCGGCGCGCGATGGTCAAACAGAACGAACGGTTGCCGAGGGTGAACCAAGAAGGCGCCCGCGTTCGCTCGGCCTTGCAGCGCCATCCTGACCTTATGCGCAATTTCCTTGGGAAGCACCAAACTGACGCCATGAGGATTTTCGTTCGGATTCGCGCCAAGTTGCAGCCGGGCTTGACTGACGCCTTCCTTCAGATCGGCCGTCGGGACCAACGTATGCCATACGCCGGGGAGCGCCGGCGGGAGATTGCCCTTCACGACATCGGGGCCTCGTAGAAACAGACGCACACCTCGGGCAGGTTCCTGCTTGGGCATGTCCGGGCGAAAAGGAAAATGCCTGACCTCCGGGAAGACCACCCGCCACGTCAGGTCGATAGTGAAAGTGATCTGTTGCAGATTCGCGGGCAACTTCCCTCCCGAATGAATCGCGACATGATCGATGCGCGCCAGTAGGCCAGGAGGTTTCACGTAGTAGGGTTCATTTTGGAGCCGCATGCCGACGATGAAACCGGCGAGGCAGATGATCACCACTGGGCCACGCCGGATCAGAGAAAGCATATTCGTGGACGCGGGAAAGAACCGCCAACAACAAAGCCCCACCAACGGAATACCGATGGCCGCCAGCATTCCCAATAGGGAGCGAAACAGCCAAAACCAGGCCATATCGAGCGGAGCAGGAATGTAAAATGCCAGGAAGACAAGGTACCCCGCGAGTCCCATCAAAGCGAAGGTGCCGACGTCGTGCCAATTCGTCGAACGCGGTTCGCGCTTTATGGCGTCTGGCTCCAAGGCGTTCCCGACTGAATGCGCCGGCTCTTTTTTTCGGGCTGCACCGGGGCGAAGGCCAAACCACATGAGGCCGAGTGGAAAACCATAGATTCCCGTTAGCAAAGGCAGCATCGGCAGCCAAATCTTTGGCGTGATCCAGGTAAGCGGCGCATTGATCATCGCCAACAAAAAAAAGCCCAGGAGCGGTAATAAGGCAACCATTCCCAACGGAACCATGGCGGCGATCGTGCGAGGCCATCCGACTTCATGAGGAGGAGGCGGAGCTAGGATCGGCTCATATCCAAGGCGATCGTGGATTCTCTCTCGAAGACTCCGATACCACTCTGCCACGACCTTGTTCGTTTCCCAGGTTGGTGCCCACACGGAATCGTGCGGTACGAAGAGGTCCGTCCGTGGCTCGCCATGGTCCTTCCACGTGATGGAAAGATAATTCAGCCGGATCGGCTTCGCGATCCAAGGAAAACTGCCAATCCCCATCGACTGGATGGATCGAAACGGAATATGCAAAGCGCGGCCTTCCCGTTCGACCGTCAAGCTTTTTTCATTCAAAAAAATCGTCCCTTTTCCCGTGTAAATATAGATGCATTGCCCATAGTACGTACTGAGATGTTCGGGTGTCGACAAAAAACAGGGAGCGACCTTGGTTGTGGCGATGGATTCCGGAACTTCGTCTTCTTCATCGTTCAACGTTTCGAGAGCGTCTCGAAATTCCAGGGTTGATTGGAAACGTCGGCTCGGCGAACGTTCGAGGGCCCGCGCGACGATCCGATCAAGACGCGGATCACTTCCTTGGCGTTTCGCGATCGATTCGAACCGCTGGGTCGGCACCTCACCGGTCAACATTTCGTAAAGAACGACTCCGAGGGCGTAAATATCGGCACGATGATCGACCGTCTCCGGCGATTCCCGTTGTTCGGGGGCCATGTAGCGCGGCGTGCCGACGATGACATGCCCTGTGAGTGAGCCGCGTGCGCCTGCTTCGGATTGGATCGCGGTTTCGAGGTGAGGCTCACGGGTACGCATGAGGCGAGCGATGCCAAAATCCGCGATTTTCACCCGCCCCTGCCGATCGAGAAGCAGGTTTTCCGGTTTGATATCGCGGTGGACGATGCCTCGCTCATGGGCGAATTGGAGGGCTTCGCAAAGCGGTGGCACAATGGCGAGGGCTTGCTCCGGTTCCAATCGGCCCGCACTAAGTGCTTGGCGCAGGCTAACGCCATCGACGTACTCCATGACCAAATAGTACCACCCGTCGGCTTGGCCAAAATCGTGCACGGTGACGATGTGCGGATGGCTCACCTCCGCGAGCGCCCGGGCTTCACGTGAGAATCGGTCCGCGAAATCGGGGTTGCTGGCAAGTCGAGGTGAAAGAATCTTGATCGCGACGAAACGCCCCAGCGATTTCTGGCGAGCTTTATAAACCGCACCCATCGCGCCGGAACCGATCAACTCGACGATTTCGAATTGGGGAAACGCCGACGCTAAAGTATCGGGAAGGGGTGGATGCCACGCTTCCGCGCTGGCCTGGCTGATGTCCGTGGCGACGGCGGCTTGTTTGAGCAGGCAGACGGGACAAAGTCCTCCCGCCACCTTCCCAGCTCGCGCGATCCCGCACTCCGGACATACCGCATCGGCGTTCGACGTGGACATAGTAACACCTCACGGATTTTCAGCTTAACACACGCTACTTTACTCCAGGGGGATTTTTTCTTGTTCCCTTACCCTGATAAAAAATTTTCCCGAAAATCCGCCAGGTCCCTCTGGTTTGGCATGAAAATCGATCGTTTTGGTGCAGGCGAGGGATTCCAAAGGCAGCCTTCAAGGGAAGAACGGAATCCTCTTGGCCCAAGATAACGTGAGAATGTTCTTCGGGATTTCACAAAATCCGTGAGGCGGGTCGCCTATATTATGCCTTGAGGCCGCACCCGGCCGTTCGCCGCGAAGAAAAAGAAGCCGGTGCGTCGTGCGTCGTACGGAGAGGACGTAATGCTTGACCCGAATGCTTTCGTGAATAATCGAAAACCCGGAGAGCCTTTGCCAGCGCTTGATGACCCTCGTTTGTACATCAACCGCGAACTCAGTTGGCTTCAGTTCAATCAGCGCGTTCTCGACGAGGCGCTCGATGCTTCCGTGCCGCTGCTCGAACGCATCAAATTCTTGGCCATCACGCAATCGAACCTTGATGAGTTTTTCATGGTTCGCGTGGGTGGCCTGCAACAGAAGGTGCAGGCGGGCATTCCGATGGGTTCCGGCGCCGATCGCACCCAGGTACGGGACCAATTGGAACGCATTCGCGCCGTGGTCGGCGAAATGATCGCACGTGCACACCGCTGCCTGAAAACGGAATTGCTGCCTCAACTCGAAAAAGAAAATATCGTCCTCATGCGTTCCGCGAAGGTGGCAGACGATCAACGCGCTTGGCTGAGTCAATATTTTCGCGTGAATGTGTTTCCGGTATTGACGCCGCTCGCGATCGATCCAGGTCATCCGTTTCCGCATTTGTTGAATAAATCGTTGAACCTTGCCGTGCTGTTGCGGCGGCGAGGCACACCGGAAAAGTTGTTCGCGGTGGTGCAAGTGCCTTCGGTGTTGAATCGCTTCGTGATGCTTCCCGCCACGCAGGGGCATCGCTTGATCGCGCTCGAAGACGTGATCCGCCTATTCCTGCCAGATCTGTTTCCCGGCATGGATATCGAGCACACCGCCGTCTTTCGCATCACGCGCAACAGCGAGTATGAAATCGACGATGACGAAGTGGAGGACCTGCTCAAAGCAATTGAAGAAGAAATCCGCAAACGCCGGCGCGGGGCGGCGGTTCGGCTGGAAATCGATGTCGGCGCGGACCAGGTCGTGAGCGATTTCCTCGTGCAAGCGCTCGACCTCGAGTCGCCCGATGTTTATGCCATTCCCGACTGGATCGATCTTACAGGATTATTCCAGGTACATGGCCTGCCAGGTTATCGCCATTTGCGAGATGCGCCCTTCCTACCGCAGCTCGCCCCGGATTTCGCAAATGCGACCAATATCTTCGCCGTCATTCGCGCGAAGGAAGTGCTGGTCCATCATCCCTACGAATCGTTCAATCACGTGGTGGAATTCATTGAGTCGGCAGCGACGGACGAACGCGTGTTGGCGATCAAACAGACACTGTACCGAACCAGTAGCGATTCCCCCATCGTGAAAGCGCTTCAGCTGGCAGCGGACAACGGCAAGCAAGTGACTGCGGTTGTCGAACTCAAAGCACGTATGGACGAAGAACGCAACATCCTGTGGGCGCGCGAGTTGGAAAAATCCGGCGTCCATGTCGTTTTCGGATTCATCCATCTGAAGACGCATTGTAAAGCCGCCATGGTCGTTCGCCGCGATGACGACGGCATGATTCGGCGCTATGTGCATTTAGCGACTGGAAACTACAACCCGCAGACAGCACGCATCTACACGGACCTAGGATTTTTCACCTGCCGAGAGGAATTTTGCGAAGACGTCTCGTCGCTCTTCAACTACCTTACCGGTTACTGTGAACCACTTAAGTGGCATAAACTTTTGGTGGCCCCGCGTTGGCTGCAAAATGCCTTCTTGGAAAAGATTCAGCAGGAAATCACCAACCAACAAGCAGGCAAGGAAGGGCGGATCGTCGCTAAGGTGAACGGGATCCTCGAACCTGCGGTCGTGCAGGCGCTTTATCGCGCCAGCCAGGCAGGCGTGAAGGTCGAAATCGTTTGTCGGGGAATCTGCGCCCTTCGCCCTGGAATTCCTGGCATCAGCGATAATATACGCGTGTTCTCTATCGTGGATCGGTTTTTAGAGCATAGCCGTATCTTTTATTTCCATAACGCTGGCGATCCGCAGGTGTTTATCGGATCTGCGGATTGGATGGATCGAAACTTGAGCCGACGTGTCGAGGTGATCTTCCCCATCGAAACACCTGAACTCAAGGATCGGCTCTTGAACGAGATTTTGAAGATCACCTTTGCCGATAACGTGAAGAAGCGAGAGTTGATGTCCGATGGAACCTATCGGCGTGTGGAGCGTGCACCGGATCAGCCCGCCGTGCGAAGCCAGGACCGCTTTTTGGAATTGGCGGCTCAAGCGCGTGGCCCCTTGAAGGTCGAAAACGCGACGCCCGCTTCGACCGAGACTCCGCCCCCGACCCGAAACCGAGGCTCCAGGCGCAACAGTAAGCGGGAGTAAGGGCAAAAGAGAGAAGAGAAAGACCGCCAAGGCAGAACCCGGTAGTTTTTTCTCCGGCCGCTCGCCTAAAAGCTGTATCCGGGTGGGCTACGGGTACGAGGTGGAAAACTCTACTTTTTCTTCCATGATATTTGTCGGAAGCCTAGATCGGGAAACCCTTAAAAAACATCTGGACGCTGTGTTGTCTGAATGCTAGGGATATAATTCGTAGAGTCTGAATGAGCTCATTGAACCCGTGGATGAGTGAATTCCAACTTTGTCCAGACCGCGGGCTGGAGGCGGGTGGGAAACCATGACGCACGTCGTTTGCGAACCATGCTACGATTGCAAGTACACGGATTGCGTAGCGGTCTGTCCGGTGGAATGTTTCTATCAGGACGATGTAATGCTGTACATCGATCCAGGCGATTGCATCGACTGTGAAGCCTGCGTGCCGGAATGTCCCGTGGAAGCCATCTTCGCGGAAGCGAATGTGCCGGCCCAATGGCAGGAATGGGTCACGCGCAATGCCGAAGAATCCGCGAAGCTGAAAGCGTCCGGTTCCGGCCTGATCACGGAGAAGCAAGACGCCAAGGAAGGAACGAATTGCAAGAAGAAAGCCTAAAGATGCCCTTACCGAGCCCTCGCGATTCGCGCGGGCTCGGTTTCCTTTTGATTCAATTGGGCACACCCGATGCACCGACGCCTCAGGCGCTTCGCCCTTACCTACGTCAATTCCTCTCCGACCCACGTGTGATTGAAGTGAACCCGTGGAAATGGTGGTTCATCCTCAATCTTTTCATTTTGCCGTTTCGCCCCAAAGACTCGGCGGCCAAGTACGCCCGCATCTGGGACGCAACGACCGGCTCACCCCTGCTGCACTGGACGGTACGCCAAACTCAGCTGCTCCAAGACCGTTTTCCAAACGTCCCAGTTCGCTTCGGAATGCAGGTCGGTAATCCTCCGCTCGGGAAGGTCGTGGAGGAGATGATCCGCGCTGGTGTCGATCGGTTGGTGGCGTTGCCGATGTATCCGCAATATTCCGCGACCACGACCGCCTCGGCGACTGACGTGTTGTTTCAGTGCCTGATGAAACAACGACGCGTTCCCGCGCTACGCGTGGCGGCCCCCTATTACGATCATCCCGCCTACATCGACGCGATGGCGGCCGTCATTCAGGATGACTTGGCGAAACTTCCCTGGAAGCCTGATCATTACGTCCTCAGCTTTCATGGCATCCCGCAGAGCTACAGCAAAAAAGGGGACCCGTACGCGACCCACGTCAAACGCACTACCATGCGATTGGTGGAGAAGCTTGGTTGGCCTCGTTCGATGTGGACTCAAACGTTCCAATCGCGTTTTGGCCGCGAGCCTTGGCTGAAACCCTACACGGACGATGTTCTCGAAAAATACGCCAAGAAGGGGATGAAGAAGATTTTCGTGGCCATGCCCGGTTTCACGGCTGATTGTTTGGAAACGATCGATGAAATTGGTCATGAATCTCAAGAAGTCTTTCATAAAGCTGGCGGACAGCAACTTCGCGCCTGCCCCTGCTTGAACGACCATCCACGCTGGATCGACGCGATGGCCACGATCTTCCGCGAAGAAGCTCAGGGATGGCTTTAAGCGAACGGCAACAAAACGACCAAGCCCGCCCGTTGCCGTGTCGAGATCGCTCAAATTTTTTGCGATTTTCATAGCATGCGTGGATATTGTTGGATACTCCGAGCGCGACACGGCAAACGAGGTACCTGGTGGACCCAATCTTGCCCCTCGCATTAGACGGAACTTGGTACATTACGGTCTTGCCGCGTTAGGAGCCAACGCTCATGTTCGCCGACTATCTGCAAACCGCGAAAGAAGCCGCGCTCCGGGCAGGCGAAGTTTTGGAATCTTGGCGCGGCAAGTTCCAGATTCGCGAAAAAGCCAAATTCGACTTGCTGACCGATGCGGACGTGGCATCCCAAAAAGTCCTGCAGGAATTCATCCTGGGAAAATACCCGGACCATCACTTTTTGGGCGAAGAAGAAGGTGCTCGTAAGCAACGCCCAACTGACGACGCACCGCCCACGTGGATCGTCGACCCAATCGACGGCACCACCAATTACGCCCACGATTTCCCACTCTACTGCGTTTCGATCGGCCTACAGATCGCGGGTGAGTTGGTCGTGGGAGTGATCTACGAACCGACACGAAAGGAAATGTTTTTCGCCGCCCAAGGTGGTGGAGCGTTCGTCAACGATCGGCGTCTGAAAACGAGTGCCGCGACCCGCCTGGAAGAAGCGTTGTTGGCTACGGGATTTCCTCCCGATCTTCGCGGCAACGAGGCTGCGCTGCACTGGTGGAACTACATGTCGTTCCGTTCGCAATCGCTTCGACGTACGGGTTCGACCGCGATCAACCTCGCCTACCTTGCGGCGGGTCGATTTGATGGTTACTGGGCGTTCGACAATCATATTTGGGATGTGGCCGGCGGTGTCGTCATTCTTCGCGAAGCTGGCGGCGTCATCACCAATGTCGATGGATCTTCCTACGACCCCTACACGCAAGATGCCCTCGCCAGCAACGGCCCTTTGCACCCGCTTCTGGTCGAAATCTTCCGCCGAGATCCCACGGTTGCCTGAGGCCTTCCAGACAGGCGACGACCGCGAACGTGCTTCGCACAAAGGAAGCGGCCTTCGTCATCCACCATGGCTAAGGCCGCATTCTGCCAACGCGACTCGATGATGCGTCTCGCATCGATGATTCGGGCGACTCCCACGCCAGCTTATCGTTTGGCATCGGTTTGGGATTTTGCATCCTTCTTTGAAACCGTCCCCCATATTTTTTCCAGAAGTGCGAAAGTCTCGGGTTCTTCCTTCTTCAGTTCCGCTCGGTTGAAGGGGAAGAAATCATTTTGCCCAAAAAAGGCCTCCGTCATCTCGGCGAAGAATTCTTTGGCATTCGTCAACGCATAATGCGAAACGAGCGAGCCATTGATATGCAGAGATTTTTTGTATTTTCCTGAGTCGCGGAATCTCGCCCATGCCGCCTCGACTTCCGGATGATCGAAGCCGAGCACTTGATCATGATACGCGTGCGCCAACTCGTGCAGAACAGACCACGGTTGGACGCGTTGGTGGTGCAGGCCCGCGAAATCGGCGGCGTCGGGGATATGCACGCATTTCGCCAGCTTCTCGGAGTATCCATTTCCCTTCAACCATCCCACGCTAGGGTGATATTGGGCGGGCCGAAGCTTGCCGTGGTGACGATCGATCCAAATAGGTACCTGCCGAAGGCGTTCGACTTTGTCGTCTGGTAGCGCGTGCTGGATATCGTACAAACGATTCGCCAGGATCCGCAGGGCATGATCCCCTAACGGTTTGTCGGTGCCGTCGACCAGGCGTTGATCGATGTGCACCGTCCATCCTTCGATCTTTCGCGTGGTGTGCGACGTTGGCAGAGGGCGAGACTCTTGGGCAGCCAGTGGAAGAAGGCAGGTTCCGGCGAAAACGACAGCCCAGGCGGAGGTGGATTTCATCATGAGCGGATTTCTTTGCTCCAAAAGGTTTCCAGGTGAACCGCCCGCGGGTCGACGATTCGAATGCGTTGCGTGTAAAAGAGCCTCGTACGAAGTAGGCGGATTCGGTCCGTGGATTCCGACGAACACCGCTTACTCCGCACACGGCTCACATAAGAAATTTCGGACGCGTTGCATCCGCGGAACGCTCTAGTGCTTTGTCCAGACTAAATTTTGGGGTTACAGGTTATGGAGAACTCACCCGTGGGCCTTTCGGCCCACGGCTTTGTAATTAGCAAAGAAAGCCGCGGGCCGAGAGGCCCGTGGGTCTCCACAACCCTAAAATTTAGTCTGGACAGCGCTCTAGGTCCGGTCCTTGATTGGCTTTTCCGAGAAATCGGTCGCCTTGCGTTTGGGCTTCGGTTCGTCTTCAAGGTCCTCTTCGTCGAGCGGAGGCGGCTGGGAAGGTTTCGGATCCTCGTAACCTTTACCGAAATACTCTTTCCAAACGTTCGGGTCCGCGTGCACTTTCGGCAAAGCGTCGATGACTTCCGGATCGGCAAGTATATCGTCGGTGAACCGTTCACCTTCAGCTCGGTCTTCCAGTGCCGCCCAGAATCGGGCAGCCAACATCGCACGCCCGAACTCGCCGGCGTCGAATGCTTTTTCGGCAGCGGCGGCGAAACTGTCGGCGCCAAAAAGCCGTTCCGGCGGGTGGATGAGTTGCAGCGAAGGCTGGGTCCAAGTGACTGGATCGCTTGAGCCGAACCCGGTCGACGCCATCACCCGGCGAAGGTTCACATTGCGCCGATCGGTGAAATCAAGAATCATCCAGATCACGACGCTGGCAACGGTGAAAAGGAATGAGAAAAAGGCAAAACCAATCGCGGACGCCCATCGGCGATTGGACAATTCGATGAATACGGGAATGGCGAGAATCGGACCGATGAAAAGACCCGCGACGGCCCAACGCCGAAGAAACGCTCGAATGACCAACCCCAACGACCATTTGATCGCCATTTGGTTGTATTGTTCACCCATACCTGCGGAAACACGGTTGTAGACGTGAAGCGCACCGTAGGGAATGATTGGCAGATAGAAAACGCAGACCGCCAAAATGCCGTCGTAATCGTGCGTTCCTTGTCGGCCCCACCAGCCGGCTTTCACCCAGGAAATCAATCCCCGCCCAGGACACGTCGTGGTGCCAATTCCATTCACCGTGTATGGCATGGCGGAATGCTCTCGAATCGATCTTGGTTTTCCCGACGCGACGGGCACCGGGTCGGTGTTCTTTTAACACCGTACGTTCGGCTCGGCAATCGAAAATCCTGGCGCGATCGCCGGATTGCCGGTTCGCCGATTCAACTCAATAAGATGCGCGGGGTTAGATGGTGCCGTTTTCGCGTCGGATTTTGCTGCTGTCGGTTTTTGGAAGTCCGCCGGTTCGATAGACTTCCGCGAGAAGTGCTTTCGCGGGTTCAGGAAGATTGCTTTCCATGACGATGCGGACGGATTCTTCGACCGGGTATTCGATTCGCCGAAGCTCGATACGCTGATTTTCAATGATGGCGTACGAAGTGCGTGGGTCGCCATCGCGCTGCAAACCGATTGATCCTGGATTCACGACGATCTTGTCGTCCACTTCCAAGACATACGGATAATGGGTATGACCCACGCAAATGACATTCGCATCGACATCGCGAAGGCGGCGCGACCAAAAATCAGCATCGCTGATGGCATATTCATCCAGCGGATCGCGAGGCGTGGCGTGGACGAGGAGGAACTTGGTATTATCCAGCGTGAAGCGGCGTGTCACGGGAAGGGCGGCAAGGTAGCGGCGATCTTCTTGGGAAAGGCGTTCCTGCGTGATGGCTCGAGTGACGCTGGTCAGGTATTTGAAGCCATTCTTGCCCTGAACCTTCACATGCTGCGCCACGCCATGGTCATGATTTCCCCGGACTGAAAACCTGGCATTCCTGCGCATCCAGTCGATGCAAGGTGCGGGTTCAAGTCCGTAGTCCACGAGATCGCCCACGAAAAGGCAAACGTCGTACGGCTCCGTGATCGCTTGTAGGGCCGACCAATTCGCGTGTACGTCCGCGATCACCAAGATTCGCATAGGCAACGTCTCAGTTTTCCAAGATTTTACGCGGTGACGAGGCCCAGACGCAAAATACAAAGGGAAGAACCAGTGGTTCGGCACGGCCCAGATTTTGGGTCATGCGTTGCCGAGCCAGAGCGCCAAGCAAGGGCTCAAGCGTTCCCTCGCTTGGCGCTCAGGCTCGGACGACCCCAAAATCATCCTGTGACAGAGCGCTGGCCATCTCAACCACGCTTCGTTCCCCGTAATTGTACTTTAGAAATTCCGTTTTTGGCGAAAACCTTGGGAACTCAGATAAAATAGAACGTTCAGAATTGATAAGTCGTTATGAATCTTGAATTAACGAGGGCGACCACGCATTCGTAGACAAGATCCGTTGGGGGAAGTCTCTGAGGCGCGGGTTCGGCAACGAGTCTCAACTCCTTTGGTCGTGAGCTTTACGTCTTCCGCGCTCCTCGCTTGAGATCGGACCGCTGGCCTCGTAAAATCAAACCATCCGGATCCTGCCGGGAAACGTACGCACCAAACCGTGATGCGTCTCCCTTCGGGGGTTTGGACCATCCCACCGAGTCCCAATTCACGAAGCGAACTCCTATGTGGCCATTCAAAAAGAAGCTGCCTGCGCACCACGTCGATCCAGAAGACATGTTCGCCGACACTCGCATGTCGTTCGCCGATCACCTCGGCGAACTTCAAGATCATCTTTGGCGCGCGGTAAGTGGGTTCCTAATCGCCATGGTGGTGGGGTTATTTCTGAGCCCGTGGACACTCAAGATCATCGTGGCGCCCGTCGAGCAGCAGTTGCAAGCCTTTTACGAACGTGCCGGTATAAAGAACGCGAAAAACATCGAAATCGACATGGCGACTCGGCCCTACCGTGGAAAACCCCTCGAAATCCAAATCAAGATCGAACGTCACGAATTTTTGCGCCAGCTTGGCATCAATGAAAAAATGACGCCACGGGAAAAGGATGCCTTGGACACTTTTCGGGAGGGGTATCGCCAAATCTTTGGTCAGATTGGAATTCGGCCCTTGGGCGCAAGCGTCAATCTCCCAGTCCAAATCGACGACCCCCGGCCTCTATTCGTGCAAGTGGCGCTCAACAAGACCACGTTCGATCCAGGTTCGCTTAAAACCCTGGGTGTCACCGAAGCTTTCATGGTGTATTTCAAGGTGGCAATGCTCGTTGGCCTGGTGCTCGGAAGCCCCTGGATCTTTTTTGAAATCTGGTCGTTCGTCGCGGCAGGGCTTTACCCACAAGAGAAACGATTGGTCAACGTTTATCTGCCCGTCAGCATCGGGCTGTTTATTTTCGGCGTACTCACTTGCCAATTTCTCGTGATGCCCAAAGCCGTCGAAGCGCTACTATGGTTCAACGAATGGTTAGGCTACAGTCCCGACCTGCGCCTCAACGAATGGATCAGCTTCGCGGTGATGATGCCGGTCGTCTTTGGCGTCAGCTTCCAAACCCCCATGGTCATGCTGTTTCTCAATCGGCTCGGCGTCATGGACGGCGAGGCGTTTCGCAAACATCGAAACGTGGCCTGGTTCATCATGGCGATCGTGGCCGCGATCATCACGCCCACCGTCGACGCCATCAGCATGCTTTACTTATGGGTACCGATGGGCTTGCTTTATGAGCTTGGAATTTGGCTGTGCCTGCGTCAGCCTAAAGAAGCCCTGGACGAACTCGAAAATGATCGCACCTTCGAAGAGATGGTGGAAGTGTAAAGCAAGGCAAAGGTGGAACGCCTACGTAGACAAACGCAAAGCACGGCCCAGATTTTGAGTCATGCGTTGCCGAGCCTGAGCGCCAAGCGAGGGCTCAAGCGTCCCCTCGCTTGGCGCTCACGCTTGGACGGCCCCAAAATCTTTCGGTGACAAAGCACTAAACTCCGCTTTTCAACGATGAAGACTTCCCTATCGGTCGGCTTCTTGAGATACATGCGGCGTAACACGTTCGAGGCAGCGCTAGGTTTTGGGCTTATCTTCCATCTGCCCTACGGCGTGCCAACGTTCCGTAGGGTCGTGCGGTTCGCAGATCGATTGCATCCGACCTACGAGCATGAACGCCCGCAAGAGTAGGCGCGAAAGTTTCGCTCGCTGACACTCCTGTTCGGCACATCGAAAGAGAATGGGCATGCCAGGAATGATTTACTTGGTGGGCGCGGGGCCCGGGCATCCGGGCCTACTTACTTTACGAGCGGTAGAATGCCTACGCCGAGCCGACTTGGTGATCTATGACAAGCTCGTTCCCACGGCCTTGTTGAGCCTTGCACCTCCCGCGGCCGAGAAGGTTTGCGTGACCGATTTGGGATCCACGCATCCAGCCCGGGTAGAACCGGTCCACCACAAGATGCTCGAAGCTGCGCACGCGGGCAAAACCGTGGTCCGCCTCAAAGGGGGCGATCCACATGTTTTTGGCCGAGGCGGTGAAGAAGCGGAAGTCATTCACGCCGCCGGCCTTCCTTTCGAAGTTGTGCCCGGAATCACTGCCGCGTTGGGCATGGCTTCTTACGCGGGCATTCCACTCACCCATCGCCAACACGCAAGCGCCGTCGCCTTGGTAACGGGTCATGAAGATCCCACGAAACCCGAAACCATGCTCGATTGGCACGCGCTAACACGTTTCCCTGGAACGCTTGTGATTTACATGGGCGTGGCGCGGCTCGAAAAGATCACCGGTTCGCTTCTTCAAGCGGGAAAATCCCCCGACACGCTCGCCGCGGTGGTCCAACACGCCGCGACGGGGAAACAGCGAACGGTGACGGCGACGTTGGCAACACTCGCCTCTGCCGTTCGCCTTGCCGGCATCACGGCACCGGCACTGACGATCGTAGGTTCCGTGGTGGGCCTACGGGACCAATTGAATTGGTTCGAACGGCGTTCGTTGTTTGGCCAGCGTGTCCTGGTCACCAGGCCGCGCCCTCAAGCCGAGGGATTTGTCGAAATGCTGCTTGAACGCGGCGCGGTGCCAATCGTTGCTCCCATCGTGGAAATTCAGCCGCTTCAGGATTATTCAGCCGTCGACCGAGCGATCGAGAAGTTGAGCGCGTACCAATGGCTTGTATTCACGAGCGTGAATGGCGTCGAGGCGTTTTTCGCACGCCTTCGACACCTCGGCAAGGATTTACGCGCACTCGGTTCGGTGCGGATCGCGGCGATCGGACCGAAAACCGCGGAGGCGATTCGCGGCTTTTATTTACTGCCGGATTTGGTTCCCGAAGTTTATCAATCCGAGTATTTGGCCGACACGCTTCGGCAAGCCATCACCCCAGGGGCGAAGGTGCTCCTGGCACGTGCCGACCGAGGTCGCGACGTGCTGCGCGAAGTCTTGTCGAGCGTGGCGCAGGTCGATCAGGTTCCCGTTTATTCGCAGGTCGATTCCGCTGAATTGGCGGACGAGGTCCTTCAGTCGCTTCGCCGAGGCGAAATCGGGTACGTGATCGTGACGAGTTCCAACATCGCCAAGGGACTGTTGCGGCAATTCGATGAAACGTGTAAAGCACGGGTGGCGCGAAACGAAATTCGGCTCGTGAGCATCAGTTCCATCACGAGCGAGGAAATCCGCAGACTGGGTTTCGAGGTAGCGGGTGAGGCGAAAAAGGCGACGATGGAGGCGTTGATCGAAGAAATCGAACGGCTGGTGCGGATGGGCACGCGACGCGACTAGCGGATTTCTCGGACGGCATCCCAAGCTAGATAGGCAGTCACGCCGGTGGCGAGGATGCCGAGAATGTCAATCGTCATGCTCAGGCCACCGAAGGGAAACTGGATGATGATGTCGAGCAAGAACAAGAGGAGCAAAACGCCGGAGATGCCGAGCGCTCCCCAGCACATACCCTTTTCCATCGACGACCCTTTCCAGAGACCTAAGCCGACGCGAGGAAAGCGCGGCCCGAATGCGATCGTTGCCACGGTATCACCCAGCCTTCCGTGCACGAGTTGAGTTAGCATTGTAGCGGTTCGTCGCCGACGTGCAATCGTGGATTAGCAGGGTTTACGAAAATCCCGGGTCTTCCCCCTGCCGCGGAATCGTTATATTGGTTATAACCCATTCCACGTGGGACTTTTACCAACCGACGCCCCTCTTTTTCAGGGATCCGTTCATGAAAAACCTCGCCTTTGCCAGGGTGTGGCTGATTTTTTGCGGCCTTGGTCTCGCCGTCAGCTGCGCACGTGGTCAGGAAATGTACTTGGCCACGATCGACACCAAACAACTGGATGCCACGCTTCGCACCGATTGGTACGGCGTTTACCTGAAAACCGATAAGATCGGCTACGTCAAGGCCACACGCTCGAAAACTCCCGAAGGGAATTACAAGGAAGCGGTCGACTTCTCGATCAAGCTCGTTTCCTTCGGACAAAAGACCGAGATGGCCGTTCACCAGTGGTCGATTTTTTCTGGCAAGGAACCCTTTGATTTTCTCAAAGGGGAACTGGTGCAAAAGGGAGGCCCCCTCGACACGAAGCACTCATTTCAACGGAATGCCGACGGCGGGATCGAGGTGTTGTACCAAACGGGAAATCAGTCCCGTAAATCCACGGTCAAAAACGTGAAGTATTCCCTACGCAACGCCCTCGCCTCCGAATCGTGGATCCGCCAGGGCCCGAAACTCGGCGACACAATTCGTTATGAGTCATTCGATCTTTCCGACCAAAAAATGGACGTGATGCAAAGCAAAATCGTCGGCGTGAAACAGAGCTTGGTGAACGGTGTGCCACTGAAGTTCTACGAAACGGAAAACAAGTCGAAACTCAAAGGCATTACCACGCTTTCTCGCCATGATGAAACGGGCGACCTGCTTTCGGATGTGATTTTGGTCTTCGAACTTCGGAAAGAATCCGAAGCCCAGGCCAAGAACACGACCTTTAGCCAAGACCTGTTCGTGATGGGCAAAGCGAAGATCGACCAAGGCATCGGCGATACGTCGAAGGTCGCTGAACTCGTTCTACAAACCGAAAATAAAGGCGACCTGGGCCTGTTCGACGGACCTCGGCAAACGGTCGTCAAGCAAGCGGACGGCACCACCGTCATCAAGCTTGGTAAAATCCACGGGAAAGCCACCAAGGCAACGGAAGCGGAAATTAAGGAAAACCTGGAGGAAACGGATAAATTCCCCTTCACCCATCCCAAAATCCAGGAATTGGCCAAGGAAGCCGTTGGCGATGCCGGCACGCCTGAGGAAAAAGTGAAACGGATCGTTCGATACGTAAAGCGATTCATTATTCCAAGCCTGAGCGTGGCCGTGCCCAACATCCATCACTTGATGGAGAAAAAGAAAGGGGACTGTAAATCCTACGCGCTGCTAACCGTCAACTTGATGCGCGCAGCAGGTATTCCCGCACGTGAGATTTCTGGTTTGGTCTACATGGGGGACGAAGTCAAAGCGTTTGGCGGCCATGCATGGAACGAAGTCGTTCTCAATGGCGAATGGGTCCCTCTCGACGCCACGCTCGGCCAGGTCGAACTCGACGCAGGCCATATCAGCTTCGGAACCGAAGACCGTGCCACCAACACGCTGTTTTCCTCGCTAGGGAACCTTTCGTTTCGCGTGCTGAGTTCGAAAAAAAGAGATTAACGCAACGAGATTGCACACAGCAAGATTGACTAATGAATAGCGCGTAGCGCCGATGGAAGGTACTCCTGAAATCCCATAGGCATCAAGTTAAGGTTCCGCGGATTATACAATGAATGAACGGAAAGCTGTGAACCGAAAACGGAAAATGAAGATCGGCGACGAGTGAACCGTATTTCTTACGTTCTTCATTTTCGGTTCTCGGTTCTCCGTTCTCCGTT
>WBZS01000565.1_pt1 | contig 43833 bp, 45 predicted proteins | sample 5204201 | NCBI WGS metagenome assembly WBZS01 (sample SAMN12344357, study PRJNA552823) | activated sludge metagenome | biome: Activated sludge suspended growth; feature: Nitrification reactor; material: Wastewater; isolation source: activated sludge from nitrification reactor of wastewater...
AAGACGCGGACATCTTACGACGAGAGCACCTACCTCAACGCATTGAGAAAGCGAGGGTCATCCATATTACATAACCTCACCTAGAATCCACAAAACACTTGACGGACTGCCTCAGGGCGTAAAGCCGGCCATGAAGACAGGAAAACGGTGCATGACTTTGTTGTACGTGCAGTGAATGAGGCTGTGGACCACGCGCAGCAGGACAAAAAGCCATGCTCCTGCGACAAGCCAGCCCGGCACGTGAGACAACGCAAGTGCGACACCGCAGAGAGCGTAAAACAGTACAGGCACCTCGAAAAGATTCTTGAAGTTATCGGCGGCCTGGACATTCTGGAGCTTCGCCGCCACTTGCAGTGAGGTACTTGCGCTCTGGGGAGGCACCCGCTTCTCCCGCATTTCACTCATGCGCACGAGTAGCAGCCGAAGGCCGACGGCAAAGGTCAGCAGCACCATTGCGAGGCAACTGGCAACGAGGAAGGCAGTATTGGTCATTTGGAGGGCTGGCTGTGATGGTTGGTTATGGGTTCAAAAGAGGTGGCAGCTATGCTTGTAACAGACCTGCGAGGTGGGCCGACATGCTCGGCAAAGCCCGCGGACGGCAAAGGCTCGGACGACGGGGTTAAGTCTTGCTCCTGGCGCCCAACCCGTCCACCCGATGAAAGCGGTCAGGTTCGATCTGGTTGGGGTTTCGCAGTGCCTATCGTATTTCGACCACAGCATCGCCGGCGGCCAAACTATCGCGCAACGCAGGCAGCATTTTCGAGAATGCTTCCAGCAATGCCAACTTCCGGCAATTGCCGAGCCGCACCCAGACCACCTGCGGCGGGATGCTGGATTGGCGATTGGCAAGCGCTTGAAAGTCTTCGTCCTTGGTGATGATCGTCAAGCCATGCGCTTTGGCGTACTCCCAGATTGTCCGGTCGTCGGCTGCATCCATCCCGATATCCTGAACGTGACTACATTCAAAGCCATTGGCAGAAAGATAGCGCGCCAGAGCCAACGGCACCTGATTGTCGATCAATAGTGTCACGCCGCAATCAGAATGGAATGGTCCGTCTGGGCTGCGGCATATTGAAGGGAAGCCAGAATGTCATCGTCTTCGAGGAGGGGGTAATCGTCGAGAATCTCTTGGTGCGAAGCCCCGGCGCCAAGCAGCCCCAAAATATCGGTGACGCGGATCCGCATGCCGCGAATGCATGGTCGCCCGCCGCACTTCCCGGGTTCGATGGTGATTCGATCGAGCAGACTGGAATTCATGGTAGTTCCGAAGAAGAATCAGCAGATTAGGCAGTGTGGCGTTTGTACCACCGATTGGCAAGATGCCGATTCAGCCGGCCCCGTGTGCCGCATCCGCATGCAATGGCGCTCCGGGGCAGGCCATCGCCAGCAGCGCCGTTGCATGCGGTGTTCCGGGCAGGCAGGCCGCAGATGTCCGGTCCAAGCGGCTTCCAGCCATGCGCTCAGCGCGAAATCTCGTGCAGGCTGCGGCTGGCGGCGAGCAGCGGCGGCGGCGCTTCGAGGGCGTAGATCGGCTTGGGCAGTTTGGCGATCTGGTCGCGCGGCATGATGAGTTCGACCTCGACCCGGCGGTTCAGGCGCCGGCCGGCTTCGCTGTCGTTGGCGGCGACGAAGCAGGTCGTGCAGTAGGTCAGGCGCAGCTTCTGTTTGTCGACGCCTTCCTGCACGAAGGCGTTGTACACGGTGCGCGCCCGGTCGAGCGCCACTTTGCGATTGGAGCCGGCGTTGCCCAAGCCGTCGGTGCGTCCGCGCACGTTGACCTTGTCTGCCCGCTTGGCGAGCGGGGCGAGTTCTTTCACCGCCTTGGCGCCGAGCGGGCCGACACCGACCTTGTTGAAGGCGAACGGCACGATGCGCTTGGCCGAGGCGAATTCGGTGTCGAGCTTGAGCCGCGGCGCTGCCGCCTGCGCCCGCTCGCCGGCTGCCGCGCGCTCGGCTGCGGCGATTGGCGGCGTGACCGCCGGGGTGGACGCCGGCGTGGTGATTTTCGCTGCGTCCGGGGTTGCTGCCGGGGTTGGCGTCTGGGTCGACGCAGGCGCCGCGACCGGGGTTACCGGCGCGGGTATCGCTGCTATTGCCGCGTCGGCAGGCGGTGCGGCGGCGCTGCCCGGTGCATCCGGCGGCGGCGCCAGACGGATGATCGGCAAGGGCTTCGGGCTGTCGGCGGCGATCATGCCGGCGGACTGACGCGCGCCGCCGGCAAGGCCGGCCGGCTGCGCGGCGCTCGAGGCGAGGCCCGCTGCCGGCGGGGTCGGGGCTTTGCCGGCCGGGCGGTCCAAGGCGAGCCAGCCGGCCACGCCGATAACTCCCGCACCCAGCGCCGCAAGCATGATCACGCGGTTGCGCCTGGTCTTGGGGTCGATGATCGTGACGCCTTCGAGGTGTTGTACTTCGCGAAGATCCATGATGTTCGAATCGGTCAGGTGATTGGGCGGGGGTCGCTTTTCCGGCGCGCCCAATGGCGGTCGGGGCGCCCCGACAGTATCCGACAACATGCCGAATATCGCAAATGGGTCAGACGCTTGCGGGCGCGCCGTGCCTGCCTGCGGGCGCCGGCCGCGAGGGGGCCGTCTGCTAGAATTCGCTGCCATGAGCTACCAGGTTCTCGCCCGCAAGTGGCGTCCGCGCAGCTTCGACACGCTGGTCGGGCAGGAGCACGTCGTGCGGGCGCTTACCCATGCGCTGGAGCAGGGTCGCCTGCATCATGCCTACCTGTTCACCGGCACGCGCGGGGTGGGCAAGACCACCATCGCGCGCATCCTGGCCAAGGCGCTCAATTGCGAGACCGGCATCACCGCCACGCCGTGCGGCCAGTGCGGTTCGTGCAAGGAGATCGATGGCGGGCGCTTCGTCGATCTGATCGAGGTCGATGCGGCGACCAATACCAAGGTCGACCAGATGCGCGAGCTGCTCGACAGCGCGGTCTACTCGCCGACGCGCGGGCGCTTCAAGGTGTTCGTGATCGACGAAGTGCACATGCTGTCGAACAACGCCTTCAACGCGATGTTGAAGACGCTGGAAGAGCCGCCCGAGCATATCAAGTTCATCCTCGCCACCACCGACCCGCAGAAGATTCCGGTGACAGTGCTGTCGCGCTGCCTGCAGTTCAACCTCAAGCAAATGCCGCTGCCGCAGATCGTCGGCCATCTCGAAAGCATACTCGGCAAGGAAGGCGTGCCGTTCGAGCCGCCGGCGCTGCGCTACCTTGCAAAGGCGGCGGCCGGTTCGATGCGCGACGCGCTGTCGCTGCTCGACCAGGCGATCGCCCACGGCGCCGGCAGAATCGAGGAAGCGGCGGTGCGCGACATGCTCGGCACCGTAGGCGACGACCACCTGTTCGCGCTGCTCGATGCGCTTGCCGCGCAGGATGTCGGTGCCATGCTGGCGCTGGCCGATGCGATGGAAGCGCGCAGCCTGTCGTTCGAGGCGGCGCTGCAGGAACTGGCGGTGCTGCTGCACCGGATCGCGCTGGTGCAGATGGCGCCGGCGGCGATCGCCGACGACATCGAACGCGCGCGTCTGGCGCCCTATGCCGATGCGTTCGACGCGGAGTTTTTGCAGCTTGCCTACCAGATCGCGATTCACGGGCGCGACGATCTGCCGCTTGCGCCGGACGAGTACACCGGCTTTTCGATGGCGCTGATGCGCCTGCACGCGTTCCGCCCCGAGCAGCCGGGCGCGGGCGCGGGCGGGGCGGGTGCCGCTGGCGCGCAGAGTGCAGGCGGGCAGCGCGGATCGGCTGCGCCGGCGACGCCGGCCGTCGCTGCAGTCGCGCAGCCGTCGCGAGCGGCGCCGCGGGCGGTTACCGCGCCGCCTAAAACGGTCGTGCCGAAGGCCGCCGCAGCCAAGCCTGCGGACGAGCCGGCGGCAAGCGACGCCACGCTACGCGTGGCGCCCACCGGCGCACAGCCGATGGCGCAGGGACTCGACTGGCGCCGCTTGATCGACGACATGGGCCTGAACGGCATGGTGCGCGAGCTGGCGCAGCACTGCGAGCTGGTGCGGGTGGATGAGGGCGCGCTGCAATTGCGGCTCAGCTCGACGCACCGGCAGTTGTTCAACCCGGCGCTCAAGGACAAGCTGCAGAGCGAATTGCAGGGTCATTTCGGCCGGCCGGTGCGGGTGAATGTCGAAATCGGCGATGTCGCCGGCGCCACCCCGGCGCAGGAAAACCGGGCCGAACAGGCGGTGCGCCATGAACAAGCGGTGGCGGCGCTGGAACAGGATGGATTCGTGCAAAACGTGATCGACATGTTCGATGCCACGCTCAACGAATCCTCGATCAAACCCTTGTGATGCGGGAGGAAGCGAGATGATGAAAGGCGGAATCGCCGGCCTGATGAAGCAGGCGCAGCAGATGCAGGCGAACATGGAAAAGGCGCAGGCCGAACTGGCCAATATCGAAGTCGAAGGTCAGTCGGGGGCCGGCATGGTCAAGGTCACCATGACTTGCAAGCACGACCTGCGGCGGGTGTCGATCGACCCGTCGGTGATGGATGACAAGGAAATGCTCGAGGACTTGATCGCCGCCGCGGTCAACGACGCCGCGAGGCGCGTCGAAGCCACCACGCAGGAGAAGATGGCCGGTTTCACCGCCGGCATGCAGTTGCCGCCCGGCTTCAAGATGCCGTTCTGATGATGGCGCCACGCGCATCGGCCTGCGGGCCGCATGCAATGGCGCTCCTGCGGCAGGCACGCTGGAGAGCCGCATGAGCAGGTCGTTTGCAGCATGCCTGTCTGTAGACCGCCATTCCATGCGGCTTGCGGGCCGGGTGCTTGCGGGTTGCCGGGCATGAGTCCGTCCAGCCTCGACGAACTGATCGACGCGCTGCGCTGCCTGCCGGGGGTGGGGCCGAAGTCGGCGCAGCGCATGGCCTACCACCTGCTGCAGCGCGACCAGCGCGGCGCACAGCGCCTGGCGCTGGCGCTCGATCAGGCGCTCAAGGTGATCCGCCATTGCGCGCGCTGCAACACCTTCACCGAAGACGAAGTCTGCGAGCGCTGCCTGAGCGCCAAGCGCGATGCGGCGCTGCTGTGCGTGGTGGAAATGCCGGCCGATCTGAACATGCTCGAGCAGACCCACGCCTACCGCGGCATGTACTACGTGCTGATGGGGCGGATTTCGCCGCTCGACGGCATCGGGCCGAAGGAACTGCGGCTCGACAAGCTGCTCGCCCGCGCCGCCGACGGCACGGTGCAGGAAGTGATCCTCGCCACCAACTTTACCAACGAGGGCGAGGCGACCGCGCATTACCTGGGCGAGATGCTGCGCGCGCGCGGCCTGGCGGTCAGTCGCATCGCCCGCGGCCTGCCGGTCGGCGGCGAGATCGAACACACCGATGCCGGCACCATCGCCCAGGCGCTGGTCGAGCGGCGCCCGCTGTGAGATGATTACGTCATGAACGACCCGTTGCGCATCGACCATGTCGCGCCCGAGACCCAGATCGAGCCGCAACCGGAGGCCGCCGCGCAGCCGGCGCCGCTGTTCGACAAGCCGCTGCGCGGCGTGAGCGTGGTGGAACTGGGCACGCTGATCGCCGGCCCGTTCGCCTCGCGCATCATGGCCGAGTTCGGCGCCGAGGTGATCAAGATCGAATCGCCCGATGGCGGCGATCCGCTGCGCCAGTGGCGCAAGCGCTATCCGGACCAGCAGACCGGCACCTCGCTGTGGTGGTATGTGCAGTCGCGCAACAAGAAGTCGGTCACCGCCAATCTCAAGCATCCCGAGGGCGCGGAGATCGTGCGCCGGCTGTGCGCCGAAGCCGACGTAGTGATCGAGAATTTCCGCCCCGGCGTGCTGGAGAAGTTCGGCCTCGGTTGGGAGGAACTTTCGGCGCTCAACCCGTCGCTGGTGATGCTGCGGCTGTCCGGTTTCGGGCAGAGCGGGCCGATGGCCGCGATGCCGGGTTTCGGCGCGATTGGCGAATCGATGGGCGGGTTGCGTTTCATCACCGGCTATGCCGACCGGCCGCCGGTCAAGACCGGCGTGTCGATCGGCGACTCGATCGCCTCGCTGTGGGGCGTCTGCGGCGTCATGATGGCCTTGCGCCACCGCGACGCCACCGGCGGGCGGGTCGCCGGAAAGGGCCAGATGGTGGACGTGGCGCTCTACGAAGCGGTGTTCGCGATGATGGAGAGCATGGTGCCCGAGTTCGATGTCGCGGGATTCGTGCGCGAGCGGGCCGGCAACATCATGCCCGGCGTCACGCCGTCGAACACCCATGTCACACGCGACGGCAGGTACGTGCTGATCGGCGGCAACGGCGATGCGATCTTCAAGCGCCTGATGCGAGCGATCGGTCGCGCCGATCTGGCCGACGCGCCCGACCTGGCCAGCAACGCCGGGCGCGATGCCCGCCGCGACGAACTCTACGGTTTGCTCGACGCGTGGGCGGCGCAGCACGACGAGGCCGAGGTGGTGCGCATACTGACCCGGGCCGAGGTGCCGGTCAGCCGCATCTACTCGGTGGCCGACATGTTCGCCGATCCGCAATTTCTGGCGCGGCGGATGATCGAAACCGCCGAACTGCCCGACGGCAAGCCGTTCCGCCTGCCGGGCATCGTGCCCAAGCTCTCGGCCACGCCGGGATCGACCGAATGGATCGGTCCGGCCCTCGGCCAGCACACCGACGAGGTGCTACAACGGCTTGGCTACCCGCCGCAAAAAATTGCCGAGTTGCGCGCTTTCGGCGCGATTTAATCGCTGTAAAACAGCGGGTTGGAAGTCTTGTGCGGTGCAAGGACTTTAACCTTGCAGCGGAATTCGTTATACTCGGCCGGATTGGCACGGGCGAGGCCTGCGCCGCTGCAGATGTGCTGTCTTTCCAGGTGTGAAGGGATCGAAACCTCATGAGTGCGGATAAGAAAATGGATTGCGGCCGGCGGCGCCTGCTGCTTTGGAGCGCGGGTGCCGGGGGCGTGGCCACCGTTGCGGCGGCGGTTCCGTTCGCGGTGAGTTTCACGCCGTCCGAGCGGGCCAAGGCGGCCGGGGCGCCGGTCGAAGCCGATATCAGCAAGCTCGGCCCGGGCCAGATGATGACCGTGGAGTGGCGCGGCAAGCCGGTCTGGATCATCAACCGCACCAAGGAAATGCTCGACTCGCTGCGCAAGACCGACGGCGAAGTCAGCGACCCGAAGTCCGACAAGCCGATGCAGCCCGATTACGCGAAGAACGAAACGCGTTCGATCAAGCCGGAAATCATGGTCGCGGTCGGGATCTGCACCCACCTGGGCTGCTCGCCGACCGAAAAATTCAAGACCGGCGCCGAATCGGGCATTTCGCCGGATTGGCCCGGTGGCTTCTTCTGTCCGTGCCACGGCTCGACCTTCGATCTGGCGGGGCGCGTGTACAAGAGCAAGCCCGCGCCGGACAACCTCGAGGTGCCGCCGCACAAGTACCTCGCGGATACCCGGATACTGATCGGCGACGACGGAAAGGCATAAGGCGATGGCCAGTTCGAACACGGAAAAATTCAAATCCGACGGCACCATGGTCGGCGGCTTCATGGAGTGGCTCGATGCGCGATTCCCGGCGACCACCTTGTGGAAGGAGCACCTTTCCGAGTATTACGCGCCGAAGAACTTCAACTTCTGGTATTTCTTCGGTTCGCTCGCATTGCTGGTGCTGGTGATCCAGATCGTCACCGGCATCTTCCTCGTTATGCACTTCAAGCCGGATGCCTCGCTCAACAGCGCCGGCGTGCCGGTGGCCTTCGCCAGCGTCGAGTACATCATGCGCGACGTGCCGTGGGGCTGGCTGATCCGCTACATGCACTCGACCGGCGCCTCGGCGTTCTTTGTCGTCGTTTACCTGCACATGTTCCGCGGCATGCTCTACGGCTCCTATCGCAAGCCGCGCGAGCTGATCTGGGTCTTCGGGGTGGCGATCTTCCTCTGCCTGATGGCCGAGGGCTTCTTCGGCTACCTGCTGCCGTGGGGCCAGATGTCGTACTGGGGCGCGCAGGTGATCGTGAACCTGTTCAGCGCGATCCCGTTGATCGGTCCCGACCTGTCGGTGTGGATTCGCGGCGACTATGTGGTCGGCGACGCGACGCTCAACCGCTTCTTCTCGTTCCATGTGATCGCGGTTCCGCTGGTGCTGATCGGGCTGGTGGCGGCGCACATCATCGCGCTGCATGAAGTCGGCTCGAACAACCCGGACGGTATCGAGATCAAGAAGAAGAAGGATCCGGTCACCGGCATTCCGCTCGACGGCATACCGTTCCACCCGTACTACACGGTGAAGGATATCGTCGGCGTGGTGGTGTTCCTGATCGTGTTCTCGTGGATCGTGTTCTTCGGGCCGGAGTTCGGCGGCTACTTCCTCGAGTACAACAATTTCATTCCGGCCGATCCGCTCAAGACCCCGCCGCACATCGCGCCGGTCTGGTACTTCACACCGTATTACTCGCTGTTGCGTGCGGTGACTTATCCGCTGTTCGGCATCGACGCCAAATTCTGGGGTGTGGTGGCGATGGGTGCCGGCGTGCTGATCTTCTTCTTCCTGCCGTGGCTCGATCGCAGTCCGGCCAAATCGATCCGCTATCGCGGCCCGATATTCAAGGCCGCGCTGACAATCTTCGTCATCTGCTTCTTCATTCTCGGCTACCTCGGCGTCTTGCCGCCGACGCCGTTGCGTACCGCGGTGGCGCAGGTGTGTTCGGTTCTCTACTTCGCGTTTTTCCTGCTGATGCCGATCTACAGCAAGATTGACAAGTGCAAGCCTGAACCCGATCGCGTAACAGGATGAAGATGATCATGAAGCGTTTCGCAAAGATACTGGCGGTCGCCGCGCTTGTCGTGCCGATGACCGCCTTCGCCTCCGGAGCCGAACTGCACCTGGATCGGGCGCCCGACAAGACGCGCGATCAGGCCGCGCTGCAGCATGGCGCCAAGCTGTTCGTCAACTATTGCCTGAACTGCCATTCGGCCTCGTACATGCGCTACAACCGGCTGCGCGATATCGGGCTGTCCGAGCAGCAGATCACGGACAACCTGCTGTTTACCGCCGACAAGGTCGGCGAACCGATGAAGGTGGCGATGCGCAGCGGCGAATCCAAGCTGTGGTTCGGCGCCGCACCGCCCGATCTGACGGTGATCGCGCGTTCGCGTGCCTCGGAATTCGGCAGCGGTGCCGACTGGTTGTACACCTACCTGCGCACTTTCTACCGCGATCCGGATCGCCCGACCGGGTGGAACAACGTGGTGTTCGAGAACGTCGGCATGCCGCACGCCCTGTGGAATCTGCAGGGCGAGCAGATTGCGCATGTCGAAGAAAAGGACGACGGCCACGGCGGCAAGCACAAGGAAATCAAGCTCGAACTCGCCAAGCCCGGCTCCATGGGCAAGGAAGAGTACGACAATGCTGTCGCCGACCTGGTTTCGTTCCTGGTCTACATGGGCGAACCCGATGCCGAAACGCGCAAGAAGCTGGGCATCGGCGTGCTCCTGGCGCTGTCGGTGCTGTTCGTGCTGACCTATGCGCTCAAGAAAAACTACTGGAAAGACGTCCACTAATTGCGGCCATGGGCGCTGTACAGTTCCTCGGCAAGTCGGATCTCCTCGCACCGCGCGTTCGGCGTGTGGTGCGCGACGCCGAGTACTCCTGGAGTGCCAACACAATGATGAACCTCTATTCCGGAACAACCGATCCGTTCAGTCACCGCTGTCGCATCGTCCTCTACGAGAAGGGCATGGACTTCCAGGTGATCGACGTCGATCTCTTCAACAAGCCTGAAGACATCGCGGTGATCAACCCGTACAACCGGGTGCCGGTGCTGGTGGATCGCGACCTCGTTCTGTATGAGGCCAACATCATCAATGAATACATCGACGAGCGCTTCCCGCATCCGCAGTTGATGCCGCCCGACCCGATCATGCGGGCGCGCGCGCGGCAGCTGTTGTTTACCTTCGAGCAGGAACTGTTCTCGCATATCGAGGCGCTCGAGAAGAACCTCAAGTCGGCCGAGAAGGCGCGCGGCCATGTGCGCGACCGATTGACCGAACTGGCACCGATCTTCCTCAAGCAGAAGTTCATGCTCGGCGACGAGTTCTCGATGCTAGACGTGGCGATCGCCCCTCTGCTGTGGCGCCTGGAACACTATGGTATCGAGCTGCCCAAGCAGGCGGCGCCGCTGATGAAGTACGCCGAGCGGATTTTCTCGCGGCAGGGCTTCATCGATGCGCTGACCCCTTCGGAAAAGGTCATGCGCCGCTGAGCGGGCAGCGGTTCGACACAGATCCGACCCATGTCGTCGCCGACTTCGTCATCGACCAAGCCGTACCTGATCCGCGCCATTTTCGAATGGTGTGTGGACCAGGGTTTTACGCCTTATGTCGCTGTGGCAGTGGATAACCGGACCGAAGTCCCGCGCAGCTTCGTCAGGGACAAGCAGATCGTGCTCAACCTGAGCCCGGACGCCGTGCATCAACTGGTACTGGGCAACGAGTTCCTCACCTGTTCGGCGCGCTTCGGCGGCGTGGCGCAAAGCATCTCGGTGCCGGTGGAAAACGTTTCCGCGGTGTATGCGCGCGAGAACGGTCAGGGCATGGCATTCGAGGTGGGCGCTGCGGCCAGTACGTCGGCCAATGCCGATGGCGCTGAGCCATCCGCCGACAGCCCGGCGGAGCCGGTCAGGGACGAACCGCCAAAGCCCGGTCCGGGACGGCCGCATCTCACCCGGATCAAGTAGCCGGCGCGAGTGCTGCGGCGTGAATCGCTGGGGTTCCACGGTTTCCGGCGGATGCCAGATGCGCACTTGCGGCACGCCCATGCCGTTGTCAGATTCGCTCGCCCGGCGCCCCGCTCGCAACCGCAGGTCGTGCTGCCTCCCCGATGAGTGAAACGCCGCTGCCGGCAATCGACGCCTTCCGGCGAGCCGCCGAGGCTGTGGCAGATGCCGACGGCCTGCTGATCGCCGCCGGGGCCGGCATGGGCGTCGATTCCGGGCTGCCGGACTTTCGCGGTACCTCCGGATTCTGGCGCGCCTACCCGGCGCTTGGGCGGGCTGGGATCCGCTTCGCGCAGATCGCCAATCCGGGCGCATTCCGCGCCGATCCGCGGCTCGCCTGGGGTTTCTACGGCCACCGGCTGCAACTGTACCGGCGCACCATGCCGCACGCCGGCTTTGCCATCCTTCGGTCGTTCGCCGCGCAACTGGCGCACGGCGCGGTGGTATTCACCTGCAATGTCGACGGGCAATTTCAGCGTGCCGGGTTCGCCGAAGCATGTATCGCCGAGTGCCATGGATCGATCCACTGGCTGCAGTGCGCCGTTCCCTGTTCGCCACAAATCTGGCCGGCGGACGGGTTCGAGCCGGTGGTTGACGAGGCGGCCTGCCGCCTGCAATCCGCGCTGCCGAATTGCCCGCATTGCGGCGGATTGGCGCGTCCCAACATCCTGATGTTCGGCGACGGCCAGTGGCTGGCCCGGCGCAGCGACGAGCAGCAGCAGCGGCTGGACACCTGGATGTCGCAGGTGTCGCGGCTGGTGACCATCGAACTGGGTGCCGGCAGCGCCATCCCCACCGTGCGTTACTTCGCCGAACAGGCCGGCGCGCCGTTGCTCCGCTTCAATCCGACGGACTCTGCCGTCGCCGCGGGACGAGGCGAGGGTTTCGCAATCGGCGCGCTCGATGGCTTGCGGGGGCTGGCGGTCGCGTTGGAGGCGACCGGATTTCTGCCCGCTAGCACTTCACCTGCCGGCCGGACCGAACAATGACCGGTTGGCTGGCCCGCGCAGCGCATTACGCCCTTCGCGGCGCCGGCGATGTCGGTGCAAACTGTGCCCTGGCGCGTTAGCGGGCTGAACGAAGGCGCGCGGGCGCAAGCACTCCATGCTATGCAATTTGAAAGCGAGGCAACAATGCTGTTGATCGATCTGTTTCGAAACGATCACGATCTGGTCGAGATCAAGGCCGGCAAGGAAATGATGCGCGAGGGCGATCCCGGCGACGTGATGTATGTGCTGATGGCCGGTGAGGCGGAAATCACCGCCGGTGGCCTGTCGGTCGAGGTTGCCAAGGCCGGCGACATTCTAGGCGAAGTCGCCCTGATCGACGACAGGCCGCGCTCGGCGACCGTCACCGCACGCACCGATTGCAAACTCGCCGTCATCGACAAGAAGCGCTTCCATCTGCTGGTGGACGAGAACCCCGACTTCGCGCTTGCAGTCATGCGCTCCATGGCCCGCAGACTCAAGCAGGCCGACCAGCGCATGGGTGGATAGTCGTTCGACTGTCGTCGCCCTGGCCCGGGAGGGCGTGCAAAACCGTGGGATGCCCCCAGGAAGCGGAGCCGTTCAGCAACCGGTTGAGAATCGATGCGGATCGGCTGTTCTGGCGGGCCAATCTTCGACCGGGACACCCCATGCGCTTGACATCGAAGCACGGTTCGGTGACGGAGAAGGCGGGGCCGAGCGTGACGGCAGCACGATTGTCGCGACAGTCGATCGTCCCGACAAGGATTTCTCCCAACCGGGTCTTACCCTCGCGGAAGATCGATCGCTACTGGTTGAAGTACAGTCCGAGTTGGTGTCGCAACAAACGGCAAGTTGGCTCTCTGCCAGCAGCCATTGCCCTCGCTTTGGTTCGGCCTTGAGCCACAACGACAGCCGGTCCATCGGCGTGCGCACCGTGTTTGGCGAGATGGTGTTGAACAGCCCGAGGCTGTTGTCGTGTGCTTGTGAAACGGCGGCGGGGGCAGATCGGCACTACACGAGCCCTTTGTGCGAGGCACTTTCCAAACGTCTGACGCCGGAGCTGGAGTACCTGCAAGTGATTTGGGCCGACCATTTGCCGTTCCGGCAGCCGCTGCCTTGCTCAAGGAAATTCTTCAGCTGGACAAAGGCAACTCGTTCAGTGGCCAAGGCTCGGGATGCGAGTCTACTGCCGAGCCGAGACTGCGAATACTCCGCACTGTGGTGGGACCTTCAGGGCATAGCAGGCTACCTGCGCAAGAACGCGCCCGTTTTGGTGAACGACCGCGCTTCGTATCGAAAGGGTTTGCCCATCAGCTGTAGCATCGCCGAGTTGGCGGTCAATCCATTGGTCCGCCTGCGCATGGCCATGAAGCGGCAGATGCGCCGGACCGATGCCGGGGCGCACTGCCTCTTGCAGATCAGGGTCGCCGTGCTCAACGCCGAACTGTCGCCAAGTCGTCGCGCCAGGTTGGTAGAAGCGTCGAACGCTCGGCCGCGCATGATACCCAACGTGGAAACCCGAGGAGCCCTCGATGACCCGAATTAGTTAAACCGCAATGCGCCTCGCAGCGCCGTATTGCACCGTTCCGGGGCAAAGGCGCACCGCGTTTGCGTTGCCTATGGCGATCATCGTCCCCGCGTCCGCGTCCACCGGTCCGGACCGCTGGCTCAAGGAGCTCAACAAGGCAATGCGCCAGGTCGTCTATGGCGCCGGCGGCGTGGTGCTGGCCGAATCGGTGGTCTATCGCGATATCGGCAGCGGCTTCGTTGCGCTGCCGATCCTTGCGGGCGAGCGGGTAACGGTGGAGATCAGCCCGCAACAGGAATCGGTGACAACCAGCGCGAGCGACCCGACTATCCGCTCCTCGCGCATCGTCACCACCGTTGCCGGGCGCCTCGGCGAATGGATCGTACTGGGCGGCAGCGGCCAAAGTGCCGACGACGCCGGCGCGGCCGGCACGCGCTACTCGACCCGTACCGGCGTCGCGCGTCAGCGGGTGATGCTGCGGGTGGATGCGCTCGACTGAGCGCGTCCGGCGCCTACTGGGTGGTTCCCGGCGGTGTGCGGGTCGGCGGACCGGGCGTGAAGTCGGGCAGCGGCAGGCCCTGGCGGCCGTCACCCGGGCCGGTGGAATTCTGGATCGGCCGACTGGGCGGCAATTCGACCCGCGCCGGCGCCGGCGGCAGCGTCGCGCCGGGGGCAGGCAGGTTGGCGAAGAACGCCTCGCGCGCCTTGGCGGCCTGTTCCGCGTCTACGGCGGGCAGGCCGGTCGAATACGCGGGCGCCTCGCCGGCCGGAGCGTCCGCTGCGGCGGGTTGCGATTTGCGGCTGTCGGCGGTATCCGCAGGGGCCGGCGGTTCATCCTCGTAGCGAGATGGCGCAGGTTGCGCGCTCGCTGGTGGTGGGTCCATCGGCGGCGAACTGCGGTTGTCTTGCGCCGCCGATTCGCGAGGTCCGAGCACAACCACCCGCGTCGCGGCGGCGCGACCGTCCACGATCGCCGGCGTGCCCTCCAGGCTGTAGTTGTAGCGCGACAGCATGGTGTCCAGCGCAACTTGCAGTGTCGACTTCTCCAGCACGACGGAAACCGGCGTCGCCGCCAGTTCGTCGGAAAGGTCCGATTCCATCCCGATGCGCTCGTGGAGGGCGGCGAGCAGTTCGCCCAGCCATGCTCTCGGGCAATTGATGGTCAGCAAATTCTTGTCGACAACCGTCACGCCACAGGTTCTGACCTTCGGCGGCTGCTCGGCGGCAGCGTTGCCGGCCACTGCAATGATCAGGACCGCAAAGGCCGCAAGCAGCCAGACCTGAAGGTCGATTCCCATGACCGCGCGCAGCTGCCACCCCGACCCGTCAGTCAGCGGGTTTGCGGTCTTTGTCGAGCAGACGGCGGACCGATTGCGGCGGCACCTGGATAGCGTCAATAGAGTTCCTTCTTGTAAGGACATTCGGGTACGCGGTCCCACAGCCCGGCGCAGCGACGCTGGCGCGCCTGGTTCTTGCAATTTTCGCGCGAGAAGATGCTCTGCGCGTCACAGGCACGCAAGTCGTCGCGCAACAGCGCCAGAGGCGTCGGCTCCTGCCTGGCCGGTTCCGCCGCTGCGGCGGGCTGCCGTGGCGCCTCTGCCGGCCGGGTCGGCTCCCTGGCGGCGCCGGGTTGGGCGGCGGCCTGTTCCTTTTTGCGTTTCGCCGCTTCCGCACGCGCCTGGTCCTTCTTCAATTGCTCGGCCTTCGCCTTCTCGGCCTTGGTGGGTTCCGCTTTCGGCGGTTCCGATCTGACCGGTTCGGCTTTCGGCGGTTCCGATCTGACCGGTTCGGATTTCACCGGCTCGGCGGGCGGTACGACAGGCGGCACGACCGGCGTACTCTGCGCATTCGCGGTTGCAGCAGGTGGCGGGGGCGATGCTACCGGCGCGCCGGGCGGGGTCGCCGCACCGGTGGGCGGCGGCACGCCGGCGGCCGGTACCGCCGGCAGCCCCGGCGCAATCGGCGGGGCAGGCGGTGGTGTCGGTGGGGCGGGCGGGACTGCGGTGGCGACGGTCGTCGGGCCCGGCTTGACCGGTTCGGCGGCCGGCGGGGCGACCGCGACCTTTTCCGCTGGCGTGGTGTTCTTCTTGAGGACCAGCCAGCCGAGATACCCGGCCGACCCGCCGGCAACCGCGATCAGGGCGAGAACCACGGCAATCGGCGTCTTCGGCCTCGCCACGGCTGGAGAATCGGCGGATTTGCGGGAGCCGGCGCGGGATGATTTGTGGTGCGGAATCGGCTCGGTCAGCGGCCCGGTTACCGTCGGTGGCGCGGGTTCGTACTTAGGCGACGGCGCGGATTTCTTCGGCAGGATGACCGTCATGTCGTTGTCCGGGGGGGTCGGCGGCGGTCGTTCGCCGGGACGCCGCGCATCGGGCGCTGCGCGCATCGCCTGTTCGATCGTGCCGGGCGCGCGGGCGGGTTGCGGCGGTAGCAACACCGTGCGGTCGTCGGCAGACGACGGCGCCGACGCGGCAGCCAGGTTCGCGCCGCACTCGGCGCAGAACTTTGTAGACGGTTTGTTTTCTGTACCGCAGGCGGGACAGCGAATCATGCGTGTTTCCTCATCGGAAGATGGCGGGGCGGATGGCGCCGATGGCGTTGCGGACCAGCCGCCGCCTCATTTGGCGGCGCCGACATCCTTCATGGATTCCAGTTGAGCCAGATTCATGCCAGAGACGCTCGACTTGAGTGTGTTCAGGTCGACCTGGTCGCCTTCGGCTTCGATCAGAAATCGCTGCGCGACCACCAGATCGAATTCGCCGGACTGACTGCGCGTGTTGTAGCGCTCGTGGAACGGTCTGCCATCGAGCTTGCCGGTGCGCTCACGGCCGTCCGGGGTTTCCTTGTCCATCTCGACCATCGACCACGCGGCGAGGCCCGACATCGCCAGCCCGGCACCGCCCATGTCGGTCAGCTTGAGGCGGATGCGCCGCCCGCCGCCGTCGCCGTAGGACCCTTCGGCGTGGGATATCGACAGCGGCCCCATGGCGGTCTTTTCGCCGCTGGCCGAATTGCGTGCAAGCCCGGCGACGGTTTCCGGCAACATGGCCTTGAGTTGCTGGAAATCCACCGGTTCCACCTTGCGCCCGCCGGTGAACACCGTGCCGAGCATCTCGCCCGCAGCGGCTGCAGCGGCATTCGGATCGCCCGACTTCTGCGCGGCCTCCATTTTTTTGCCCGCCTGTTCCATCTTCTGCGTCATTGCCTCGATGCCCTTGGCCGCATCGCCGTCCTTGCCGGCGATACCGCCGAGGATCGCGCCGGCAGGGCTCGACGGGTCGACGCTCGCACCGCTACCCAAACCGTGGCTGGGCATGAACATCGCGGTGATCAGCGACATGATCACGCCGACGATGATGGCGATGATGATCAGGACGATGGTGTAGCCGAGTGCCTTGTCGCGCGGACACTTCATCATGACCGGCAGGCCCAGATACAGCAGGTAGAGCGAATACAGCCCAGCCAGCCCGGCGAGTAAGCCAAGCGTCGGAATGATGCCGAGAATGCTAGCCACCCAGGCCGGCGTGTAGGCATAGGCAACCAGTTTGATCGCCTGCTGCATGTTCTGCTCGCCCTTGAACGAGGGCGCAAGCGCGTTGGCGATCAGCGCGACGACATACACGCCTACCAGCGCGAGCACATAGCCGGTGATCAGCATGCCGATACCGGGGATCACGCCGATACGCACCGTGCCGACGAACGGCATGCTGATACCGATCAGCACCATGCCGATGAAGTTGGCGATCGGGCCGATCGCCGCCAGGGGCGCGATGTAGCTCTTGTAGAGCATCGGCGGCGGGGTGCTTTCGCGGTCGATGGTCTGCCATTCGTCGGATGGCTTGAGGACAATGCCTTTCACCCTGGCGAGGAGCCAGGCGAACCAGCCGCCGCGATCGGCGATCGGGTCGGGGAGCGAACCCGACTCCTCCGGAACAGCGCCGCCGCGGCCGCCCGACGGCGGCGGCGGTGCAGCGCCGTAACCGCCACCCGAGGCCGCTGGTCCCGACGAGCGTGGCGGCGGGGGTGGAGCCGCGGGCGGCTCGGCACGGGCACTCGCGGCATCATTGCCCGGTGCGGCCGGACGCGGCCGGGAGATCAGGATGGTTTTCTCGGGATCGTCGTCCTCGGCGATTCGGCGCGGCTGCTGCGGTTGCGCCGGACGCGGCGGGGGTGCCGGTGGCGTGGTAGGTGGCGCTACCGAAGGCGCTGCCCCGCGATCGGCGAGTTTGGCGCCGCAACCCCCGCAAAACTTGTCGGTCGGCTCGACCGCCGCCCCGCAACTCGGGCAAAACTTCATCATGCGCTCCCTTGCTCGAAAAATGTACCCGCGTAACTCGCGCCGGCAAGCTGCAGCCGGGCGCGCCGACGAGCGGGCAATTATATCAACCGCAGACTGCGCCACGCCCGTGCAAAACGGGCGTTACAGGCGACGCATGGTAGCATTCGCGGCTTCCGATTCACTCTCGATGACAGACCTCTCACGCATCTTCGGTGCGGCCGGGCCGTTCGCAGCGACGATCCCCGGATTCCGTCCGCGCGCCCAGCAACTGGAGATGGCGCAATGCGTTGCGCAGGCGATCGCAGACAACAGTGTGCTGGTTGCCGAGGCCGGCACTGGCACCGGCAAGACCTTCGCGTACCTGGTCCCCGCTCTGCTGTCGGGCGCCAAGGTCATCGTTTCCACCGGTACCAAGACTCTGCAGGACCAGTTGTTCCAGCGAGACCTGCCGACGGTGCGCGATGCGCTCAAGCTGCCAGTGTCGACGGCGCTGCTCAAGGGGCGCGCCAACTATGTCTGCCACTACCACCTGGACCGGGCGCAGATCGACGGCCGATTCGCCAGCCGTGAGGATGCGGCCCACGTGCGCACGATCGCGCGCTTTGCGCGCCACAGCGGCAGCGGCGACAAATCCGAGTGCACCAGCGTGCCCGAGGACTCGGCGGTCTGGAGCGCGGTGACATCGACACGCGACAACTGCCTCGGCCAGGAATGCCCGTCGTACAAGTCGTGCTTTGTGCTGGCGGCGCGGCGGGCGGCGATGGATGCCGATGTAGTGGTGGTGAACCATCACCTGTTTTTCGCCGACGTGATGCTGCGCGACGACGGCGTGGGCGAATTGCTGCCGGCCTGCAATGCCGTGATCTTCGACGAGGCGCATCAATTGCCGCAAACCGCCAGCCTGTTTTTCGGCGAGAGCGTCTCCACATCGCAATTGCTCGACCTGGCGCGCGATACGCGCAACGAGGCGCTGGCCGCGGCGAAGGATTTCGCGCCGCTGCCGGAAGCGGCCAGGGCGACGGAGAAGGCGGCGCGGGATCTGCGGCTGGCCTTCCGCGAGGACAACGCGCGCCTGCCGCTGACCCAGGCCGAGCAGTCGGCCGATTTTCGCAAAGCCATCGACGCGCTTTCCGAACGTCTCGACGCACTCCGCGAGGCGATCGACTCGCAGGCCGAGCGCTCGGAGGGGCTGGCCAATTGCGCGCGCCGCGCCCAGGAAGTCTCGGCCTGCCTGGCGCGCTGGCGCGCGCCCGACGCGGCCGATCTGGTGCGCTGGGTCGAGGTTTTCGCCCAGTCGTGCGCGCTCAACGCCACGCCGCTCGACATCGCCGGCATCTTCGCGCGGCAGATGCAGGGTCATCCACGGGCGTGGATTTTCACGTCGGCCACGCTTGCGGTGGAACGCGATTTCGGCCACTACTGCAGCGAACTCGGTCTGACGACGGCTGCGACCGGTCTGTGGGGCAGTCCGTTCGACTACGGCCGCCAGGCACTGCTCTACGCGCCGCAGGCAATGCCCGATCCGAATACCGCCGGTTACAACGAGGCGGTCGCGGATGCCGCTTACCCGATCATCCGCGCATCCGGCGGCCGTGCCTTCGTTTTGTGTACCAGCCTGCGGGCAATGCGACGCATCCATGAGCTACTGGCTGTGCGCTACGCGCGCGACGGGTTCGAGTCGCCGCTTCTGCTGCAGGGCGAAGGGTCGCGCAGCGAACTGCTGGACCGGTTTCGCTTTCTCGGCAACGCCACGCTGGTTGCTAGCCAGAGCTTTTGGGAAGGCGTCGATGTTTCCGGCGAGGCGCTGTCGCTGGTGGTCATCGACAAACTGCCGTTCGCGCCGCCGGAGGATCCGGTGCTGGCGGCGCGGATCGAGCACATGCGCCGCGCCGGACGCAATCCGTTCATGGAGTACCAGTTGCCGCGCGCGGTAATCAGCATGAAGCAGGGCGCCGGGCGGCTGATCCGCAGCGAGAACGACCGCGGCGTGCTCGTGATCTGCGACCCGCGGCTGATCGGCAAGGAGTATGGCAAGCGCGTCTGGCGTTCGTTGCCGCCGATGCGTCGCACGCGCGAGCGCAGCGAGGCCGTGGCCTTTTTCGAGTGCACCACGAGCCGGGTTGCACATGAGGACTGAGCGACCCGCGCCCGGACGACGGTTGATCGGCCAGATCGGCGGCCGGTCGATGGTGTCCTGCCGCGAAGATTGCCGGCGCTTTCGCGGTGTTAGAATCGCGCGTCCCGAATCCGGATGCGGGATCGGCGCCGTGCTGATGAAGCCATTTTTCGTTGCAGATCTGGCGCCAGGATTCGGCGCGACAATGGTGAGCCTTCGCTTCGGTCGACTTTGCTTGTGCAGGCGGCCACGCGACCCGCAATTCGACCCGCCAACCGATCCATGAGAGCGAGATGAAGGTGTTCGGCTTCGCCGGCTATTCCGGTTCCGGCAAGACCACGCTGATCGAACAGATCATCCCGCGGATGGTCATGCAGGGGCTGAAGGTTTCGTTGATCAAGCATGCGCACCACGGCTTCGATATCGATCGGCCGGGCAAGGATTCCTACCGCCATCGCGAAGCCGGGTGCAGTGAGGTGCTGCTGACTTCAGACAGCCGCTGGGTGCTCATGCACGAGCTGCGCGGCGCGCCGGAACCCGACTTGTTCACGCAGCTCGGCGTGCTGTCGCCTTGCGATATCGTTCTGGTCGAGGGATTCAAGGCGGTTGCGATTCCCAAGCTGGAAGTGCATCGACCCGCGCACGGTCGGCCGTTGATGTTTCCGGACAACCCGCACATCGTGGGCATCGCGACCGATTCGATGCCGGCCCAGCCGGTACCAACGCATCTGACCCATCTCGACGTAAACGATCCGGATCGGGTGACCCGTTTCATCCTCGACTTTCTGGAACTGGCATGAATAACGCGATGATCTCGCTCGATCAGGCGCTTGAGCAACTGCTGTCCTCTGCGCAGCCGGTTGCCGACGTGGAGGAGGTCGATACGTTCGAGTGTTTTGGCCGCGTGCTTGCGGCACCGATTCGCTCGGGTATCGACGTACCGCCGCGCGACAACAGCATGATGGACGGCTACGCCGTGTCATGCGCCGACGTCGCCGCCGTCGGCACAAAGCTGAGGGTCGCGCAGCGGATCGCGGCGGGCAGTATCGGCCACGCGCTCGAGCGCGGCACCGCAGCGCGGATCTTTACGGGTGCGCCGGTTCCGGCGGGCGTTGACGCGATCGTAATGCAGGAATTGTGCATGGTCGAAGGCGATCAGGTGATCGTCAATCACGTTCCGCGCGCAGGCGAGTGGATTACCCGCCGCGGCAGCGATATCCGCAGCGGTGTCGAAGTGCTGGCGGCGGGAACCCGCGTCAGGCCGCAGGATGCAGGGCTGGCAGCCTCGGTCGGCGCTGCGCGGGTTTCGGTGTTCCGACGCCTGCGGGTGGCGCTGTTTTCGACCGGTAGTGAACTGGTCATGCCGGGCGAACCACTGCCGGCGGGTGCCATCTACAACTCGAATCGCTTCCTGCTGCGCGGACTGCTTCAGTCCCTTGGCTGCAGCGTCACCGACTTCGGTATCGTGCGCGATGACCTCGATGCGACGCGCAAGGTGTTGCGCGAGGCGGCGCTTGGCAACGATCTGATCGTTACCAGCGGCGGCGTTTCGGTCGGAGAAGAGGATCATGTGAAGCCGGCGGTCGAGGCCGAGGGAGAACTGGTCGTTTGGAAGATCGCGCTCAAGCCGGGCAAACCTCTCGCTTACGGTCGAATACGCAATGGGGTGAATGGGGCGGCATTTGTCGGTTTGCCGGGGAATCCGGTGTCCGCGTTCGTGACGTTCCTTGTGGTTGTTCGTCCGTTGATCCTCAAGTTGCAGGGCGCCACCCATCGCGAGCCTGTTGCCGAACAGCGGCGGGCGGAGTTCGAACTGATCAAACCCGACTCGCGCCGGGAATTCCTGCGGGCGCGGGTCGGCGTCGCAGGCGGACTCGAGTTGTACGCGAACCAAAGTTCGGCTGTGCTCACGTCGGCCGCATGGGCAGATGGCCTGATCGACAATCCGCCCGGCAACGTGGTCCGGCATGGCGATCTAGTGCGCTTTCTGCCGTTCGCGGGGTTGCTATACTGAGCCGGATGGCAACCAGAGTTCTCTATTTCGCCGGTTTGCGGGAACGAGTCGGACAGGCGGCCGAAGAACTGGTCTTGCCGGCCGCCATCGATACGGTCGGCAAGTTGCGTGCGCATCTCGCGGAGCGTGGGGCGAACTGGGATGCGTTGGGCACCGGCAACAGCGTGCGCGCGGCAGTCAATAAGCGCATGGCAGGCGCTGAAACCGCAATCGGCGAAGGCGACGAAGTCGCATTTTTTCCGCCAGTTACAGGCGGCTGAAGGCGGGGCGATGGCAGTCAAGGTGCAGGCGGAAGACTTCGATGTCGGTCGCGAGATCGCGGCAATCACGTGCGGCAATCTCGCGATCGGCGCGGTGGCAAGTTTCGTCGGTACGGTGCGCGGATCGAACGACGGTTCAGGCGTGACGGCGATGACGCTGGAGTACTACCCAGGGATGACGGAGCGGTCGCTTGAGGATATCGTCGCTCAGGCAAGAGGCCGCTGGGACATCATCGATGCGGTGGTTGTTCACCGCTACGGCCGACTGGAACCGGGCGAGCAGATCGTTCTTGTGGTGGTGGCCGGCGAGCACCGCGGGGAGGCCTTTGCTGCATGCGAATTCATCATGGATTTCCTCAAGACCGAGGCGCCGTTCTGGAAGAAAGAGGAATCTCTGCAGGGTTCGCGCTGGGTCGACGCGAGGGAGGCCGACGGTTGTGCCGCGCGGCGGTGGAAGAGCCCCTGACAGCAGCGAGTCAGATTCTGAGGAGACACAGCGCCACATAGGAAAAAGGGCACGAGACTACCCGTGCCCTTGCTGAATGACGCTTGGCGCAGATCCTACTTCTTTGCCTTCGGCACGGCAGCATTGGTTGCGCGCTCGGCCATGCTGCTGAACGTGGAGAACGCTTCCTGCGATGCACGCGTTACCTGCTCGAACGCGGCGCGTGCCGTGTCCATCGCAGTCTGCATAGCGCCCAGTGCGCCCGAGTCCGCAATCGGCATTCCCTGGAACACCTTTTGGAAGGCTTCCATCATGTCCTTCCCGCCCAGCGACAACTGCTGAGTAACCATTCGGCCAACTTCGGCCTGCGTGCTGGAAGTGATCTCGGCAATCTGGCGCGCGCACCCCAACATCCTTTCAGTGGACGTTTGGGCAAAACGCGTACGCAAGGCCATCGCTTCGCGCGGATCGGTCGCGCTGGCCAGCGCTTTCGAGTTCGAGACACCTTCCTCAAACAGCGATCGCGCAGTATCGATCTGCAATTCCATGATTCTTTGAGAATTCTCTATCGACAGTTGAGCGAGCTTCATCGCCGCATCCATGTTCTTGGCCTGAAGTTCGGTGAACTGCTCCTGCTGCTTGCTTGGCATCTCTTCCCCCCAATCGGTAATTGCGGCCTCTCGCCGGCGGTGTCCCTCAACTCACCACACTCCTACGTTAGCACAAGCGGCATGCGTGTGCATGGAAGGGCGCGACGTCGGGGGTTGAGTCGGGTGAAGCGGGGTTCGCTACCTAATGACGACGGTGCATCCGCGAAGAATCAAATTTTCATTCTTGATCTATTGCAGTTTTGCCATGGGAATGGATAGGATGGCTTAGAGCATTAAAGTGAGATGTCACCATGATTTGAAGCAAACATCGCTACCCCTTGGTCGTCGGTTTGTAGTGCGTGCCTAGTTGGTTTGGATTCACCGGAGAAGTATCAATGTCTGCGATGCCGCTTGAACTTTATTATCCGGGCGTACAGCCCGAGCCAGTCCGTCGGCCTGTCCGACTGGTGCAAGGTACTGCTTCGACACGGCCGGCCTTGATTCGTACACAGTGCGTCAGTAGCGAATATGTCGAATCGCAGCGGGCGGTCTGGATGTACATGAACCACCTCGCAAGGCCCTGCTTCACGCTAAATCTGATCGGCGACATGCGGCGGCAACAGGATGCGATTGTCGAGCGGCCAGACGAAGTCGACTTTCTTGTCACCGCGTCGATGACGCCCGGCGTGTTCAACCTCGGTGGCGATCTGGACTTGTTCCGCAAACTGTCGGTGGCCGGGGACTACGACGGTCTGCTCTTTTATGCAACGCAATGCGTCGATGGCGTTTTCAACTATCTTGTCGGTCTCGGGACCGAGACTTTGACAATTGCGCTCGTCGAGGGGGATGCATTGGGCGGCGGGCTCGAACTGGCATTGTCAAACCACATAGTTGTCGCCCAGCGGGGCGTCAAAATGGGCTTCCCTGAGATGCTGTTCAACCTGTTTCCCGGTATGGGTGCATACAGCATTTTGGCGCGTAAGGTTGGCCCCCGCCTTGCCGAGGATCTGATTACAACGGGACGAATCCTTTCCGCGGAGCAGATGCATGAACTGGGGCTGGTGGACTATCTGGCAGAGCCAGGGGAGGGCGAAGCCGTAGTGAGAAAAGTGATTGCCGGACGGCGCACGAATCTTCATGGGTATTGGGCTTACCAGAGGGCAAAACAGCACGGCCCGCTGAGGGTCTCCCGCACTGAACTGATCGAGATCACCCGCGAATGGGTCGAGGCGGCGTGCAGCTTGGCGTCGAGAGACAGAAAGGTAATGGAACGCCTGGTCCGAGCCCAGAACAAGCTGACGGACGTGGCCTAAGCAATGCTGCGACCACGTGACGTCGTGGCGGGTGGGTTGGACGTTCTTATCGAGTAGCGCCAGACCCGGACCTTGTGCCGGGGTTCGGCCCGCCCCGCCAGATCTACATGTTTCCGGCCAGCGCGGCAGGCGCCTGAAGTCCTTTTGCCGTTTCGCTGGCGTTCAGCGCACGGCTCAGAATCTCTCGAACTTGCTCGTATTGTCGGGTCAGTTCCGTCTCTAGCGTTTTCGGTGACACGATGGACTCGTTCGCTGCGCTATCTTCGACCTGCTGGAGAAGCTGTGCAAGATGGGTTGCGCCGACGATCGAAGAACTGGACTTCCACTTGTGCGCCACCAGGACAATTGCTGCCGAATCCCCGGAACGCAAGGCGTCGAGTATCGTTTCGAGCAAACGCGGCGAGTGTTTCAAGTACAGTCCGATCGCGCCTGCAGCGACATCCTTGCGGCCGTTCAGACCCATATTCTTCAGGTTCGCGATAACGCCCATGTCGATGACTGCGTTTTCCGTATCGAACGTCGGATCGGTCGTTTCCGGCAACATGCTCTTCCCTGCAAACGCGACAAGGTACCGTGAAAGTGTCTGTTCCAGTTCTCGCATACGGAATGGCTTGGAGAGAAAGCCGCTCATGCCCGCCTCGTGGCAGCGCTGCCGGCAGTTTGCGGTAACGTTGGCGGTTAGTGCGACGATTGGGCACGGTTGCTCGCCGCGTTCCAGTTCCGTGTGGCGAATGACTTGCGTTGCTTCAAAGCCGTCGACGCCAGGCATGTGGCAGTCCATGAGAATCAGGTCAAACCCGCCTTTGGCGGAGGTGGCGACCGCAGCCTCGCCGGATTCGGCTGCGACAACGCTGACGCCCAGCATTTCGAGAAGCGCGACGCCTACCTCCAAATTAACCGGATTGTCATCAACGAGAAGAACCCTGCCCGAGAAACGCCTTGATTCCATGCCCTCTCGCAAGTGTTCGCTCGTGGCAGACGCGTTGGCCACTGGAACGCGGATCGTGAACCAAAACGTTGAACCTTTGCCCATAACGCTATCGACGCCAATCTCTCCGCCCATCAGGCTGGCGAGTTGTTTTGCGATCGCCAACCCGAGCCCGGTTCCGCCATAGCGCCGCGTCGTGGTCTCATCTGCCTGCGTGAAAGCATCGAAGATGGCGTGAACACGATCGGCAGGAATTCCGCACCCCGAATCAGCGACCTGGATGCGCAAGGTGCGCAACCCGGCGGCATCCGGCAAAGAGTCGGCGCCCTGGAGACTGACATTGATTTCCCCCGCATCGGTAAACTTGATCGCGTTGGAAACCAGATTGTTCAAAATCTGCGAAATGCGGGCTGGATCGCCAACCACCATCTGATTGGCCGTGGCCGTCAGATCGACGTAAAGGCTAAGTCCCTTTTGGCGCGCCGTATCGGCAAACAGGGCGACAGTGTCCCGCACGATCTCAGCCGGGCAAAACGGAGTAGCCTCAAGATCCATACGCCCGGCCTCGATCTTCGAAAAGTCCAGGATCTCATTGATCAAACCGAGCAAGGTCTCGCAGGAGCGACGCAGCGTCATCGCATTTCGAGCCAGAGGGCCTTTCAACCCGGACCGCAGCAACAGTTCCGCCATGCCGAGAATGCCGTTCATAGGCGTCCGAATCTCGTGCGACATGTTGGCCAGGAAGCGCGATTTTGCCTGGTTCGATGCTTCGGCGATGCGGCGGGCTTCTTCATTTTCGACCGCAAGGGATTCAACGGTCAGTCTGAGTTCCAGTGACAGTCGCCGCTCTTTCGCCTGACGCCGAGCAGCCCCGAGCGCCACCACTAGAAACACGACTAAGGTAAGGGCGATGAACTCGTCTGCTCGACTTCTCGACAGCAGATGCGTTGCGATTGCCGGCGCCAGCGCCGGCAAGGCGAGCGCAGCATAGGCTCCAAAGAAGGACGATAGCGAAAACATGCCGGTCGCGACCACCCCGATCAGGGCAACCACCACCACCAACTGATAAGGGCTCCCAGGTGGCGGCAGGAGCATGGTGCCAACCAATCCCCACATTACACCTGCAAGGGCCGTCAGCGCGACGAACCTGCGCAGCCAGCGGACGGGACGGCCGCGGTTGGTCGGGTTGCCGACGTAGGCGCGATATAGCCAGAAACGCAGCGCAGTTACGGCAATGATTCCGGCGATCCATACCTGAATATGTTTGAGCGGAATCTGCCCGTAAAGCGTCGACGCTATGACCGCTGCCGCGACAAGTGTCGCGGCGAGGATCATCGGGTTCGCGCGAAACAGGGCATCAACCTGCTCCTCATAGGCGCGGCGCCTGATATCGGGATGGAAGCTAGCTACCATCGTCCAGTCCTAACCCCGGATGCCCGGATTCGCCGGATGCGGCCCGAAGCCACAATCAATGTCTCCGTCTGCATAGTCTCCGACAATGCCCAGTACTTCAGATTGCCGGAGTGCGATTTTGCGAACTTGCCGAAGCTGCGACACGGCACAACCGCGCAGCACCAGCGCTGACATCGAATTCTCGGAATCATCAAACAGAATACCATCGACGCCTGCGGCACGAAGCTCTTCCATGGCTTCGGAAATCCTTTGCGGGTCATTGGCGGCTCGCCCGCCAGCGAGCAGTCTCAATACGTCCTTCGCAGTGGCGAAGTTGCCGGCCACGCGTGCCGAGTAGACCTGTAGACGGCGAGATAGGCGCTGCGCACGGGTGGCAGAGCAAAAGGCCGCAAATCGCCGTCGTGCTACTGAAGTTGCGTCTTCTTCGTGCAAGTGGCAATACCAGCCGCCTAGCTGTTCGCCGTTCAGGGCGTCGCGGCCTCCGCGAATGCTTAGCGCTTCGAGCAGGACTGACGAAAACGGGCCGAAGGGGCGGTTTCGCGCACTTCCCGAGAGCAGCGAATTGCGTTCGTGGGCACGCCCGCTGTGTAGCCCCTCGATTTCACGCAGCAGGCTGGTGTCCAGGTCAGGCGAGATTTCGTCGAGCGCGTCGGACGCATACTCAAAATCAGCAATAACTACGCTATAGCAACGTCCCCATACGACTGGGGCCAAATTCAATTGCTCGATCAGGCGACCAACTGGCATTCCAGATAACCTCGCACTTCATCGAGGTTGCATCCAGTCAGAATCACGTCGATGGGGGATGAGCCTGCGAATGGTGATGCCGTGTTGGCGGCATGCAACCAGCGAAGTAGACTCGATTGACGATGACTGAAGAGTGCCGACGCCGCCCGATAGATCCCCAACAAATGGGAGACGCGCTCCAGACTGCGGTGCGGTGTCAACTGGTCGTGTTCGTTGTCACCAAGCAGCCTGGCCTTCGCCTCGCATGTGAGAGCCCAGCGCTCCGCCAGATGTCCCAAGGCGTGCAGTCCGGCTTTCAACAAGGCGACCTGCCGATCATCCTGCAGGTTCGCGGTCTGTACTGCTAGACTCATCGGGTTCATAGAATTTATCCTTGGAGGCCGGGTGGTGAGTTCCTTGAGATTCTCTTCAGTTTTGTGAAGCCTCGACTGTGTTCAACGGCACGAATCCGGAAGGCAACGATACACAATGCTTGACATTGTGACATTCGTCACCAGTATGGCGAACGTGGCCGGATTGCCTACGTAATTTGGCCTACTCGGCCAGCCGACGAGGATCGGGCCGCAGGTGGGCGTGTCCCATCAGGACGAACACAATCCCGACGTCACGGTTCCGCTCGATTAGTTGCCAAGACAGCAATCGATTGACGCATTGTTGTCCATCGACTCTGGGTTCGGCGACCAACGGCGGGTTAGTGCCGGGTTGGGTGCGGATCCCGCATCTGCGCGAGCAATCCGGCGATCGCGCCAATCACCGGACCGGGATCAGGGGTTTTCTGCAGGTAGATCGAGGCGCCAGCCCGCCTTGCGAGTTCTCGCACACCAGGATCCTTGCTTCCCGTGAGCAGCACAATGGGCAGGCGTATGGTTGCCGGTTCGTCGCGTAGGGCTTCGCAGAGTTCGATCCCGGTCTTCCCGGGAAGAAAGTTGTCGACGACCATCGCATCCGGATAGGCAAGGCGACAATAGAGCAGCGCATCATCAGCCGTCTCCGCTTCTTCGACGGCATAGCCTTCGTCCTCAAGTGCGCGTCGCAATAGAAAACGTTCAACCTCGTCGTCATCGACGACCAGTACCAGTTTCGATTCGGTTCGTTGCACTCGGCGAGTCCTTGGCTGGTTGGTAAATAGCCCGTTGCAGCGGAATCCTCCGCGACACACTACGTGGTGCGGAAGACTAGCGCGGGAGAGCACGCTGATCCATTGGCCGAGCGCGAGCCATCCAGCTATTTGGCGATGATCAAATAAAAGCGGCTACGCCGCAACCGGCCACGCAACACCATCGTGATGCAGTGCACGAGGTTGATGGTGAAACAGGCAAGGTCTCGGAGGGCGAGCCCGAACCGCACTCCAAAGTTCTGTCAATCAGAGGGGCGGCGCATCCGGTTGTGCTTCCGGCAACGGTGGAGGGTATTGTATGCGAACACGGTTTGCTGGCAACACGGTTGGTTCGGGCTGCGCTGGAGGCCGAAGCTGGTGGTAGATTGCCAGTACCTTGGGAACATACTCTCGCGTCTCGTGGAATGGAGGTATCCTTTTCCCGTAGCGCATCACGGCGTTTTCGCCGGCATTATAGGCGGCCAGCACGAGCGCGAGATCCTGCCCGAACTGCTCCAGCAAGCTGTGCAAGTAAGCAACGCCCGCGCGGATGTTGTGGTCCGGCCGCCACAGCAACTCTGCCGTTGCGACACCGAAGCGCCTGGCGGTATCGGGCAGCAGTTGCATCAATCCTTGTGCGCCCTTTGGAGAGAGGGCGCTGGCATCGTAGCCGGACTCGACCTGAATAACTGCGTGAACTAGCGCCGGGTCAACCTTGAACTCGTTTGCGGCGCGCGCGATTTCCCGCTGAAAACGCAGCCCATTCAAACTGACAGGTGCGGCATTCTGCCGAATCGCTGCTGGAACGTCGTCGGCCTGAATCTTTCTCAATCTGTATCGTTCCGGAAACGTCAGCGATAACGTGTAGGGATCCGTTGATGTTCGTTCCGCCGATTCCGGCGTTTCGCCTGCGGCCAGTGCCGAAACGCCGGAGCTGAGCACCCAGATCAAGAGGGCGATGCGTCGAAAGCTGACACCAGATCGGGTCGTCGTCCCGCTGCCTGAGCGCCGAGACCAACCGGTCGCCATTTGTTGTGGCGAGTCAGCTGCATGCCTAGTAGGCATTGCGATCCTTCAGTACGATCAGTATCGTGCGCATGATGATCATCAGGTCGAGTTTGAGCGACCAATTGCGAAGATACTCTAGGTCGTAGTCGATCCGTCGCTTCATCTTGTCCAAGGTCCGCGTCTCGCCTCGCAGGCCATTTACCTGCGCCCAGCCCGTTATCCCTGGCTTGACCTTGTGGCGAACCATGTAGCCTCTAATCAGTTTTCTGTACATCTCGTTGTGGGCAATCGCATGTGGCCGTGGTCCGACAATGCTCATCCTGCCCTGCAGCACATTGATAAACTGCGGAAGTTCGTCCAGCGACGTCCTTCGCAGGAAGGAACCAAGCGGCGTGACCCGCGCATCGTCCCGCGTCGCCTGAATAACGTTACGCCCGTCCTCCATGACGTACATCGACCGGAACTTGTAAACCATGATCTCCTTTCCGTCCAGCCCGTAGCGCCGCTGGCGGAATAGAATCGGCCCCGGAGAGCTTAGCCGCACGCCGATGGCGATCCCGAGCATCGCGGGAGAGATCAGCACCAGTATCAGCAGCGCCAGAACGATATCGCTCGTACGCTTGATCAAGCCGTTCATGCCCGAAAATGGCGTATCGCATACTGCAACTACCGGCATGCCATTGATATCATCCATTCGGGCCTGGATTAGATCGGTGACGAATATGTCTGGCACGAAATAAACCGAAGCGGTGGTATCCGCCAGGTCATCCAGCAGGCTGAGGATTCGCGGCTGGGTCGTCATCGGTAATGACAGATAGATGAGATCGATGGCGTGGTCGCGGACGAATGTGGCGACGTTGCACATCGGGCCGAGAAGGGTCACCTCCCCGATATTGCTTAATCGGTTTCGCGACCGGTCATCAAAAAACCCTAGAAACCTGGTGCCAAGGTACGGGCTTTCACTGATCTCGCGCGACAACTGAAGTCCGAGGTCGTTTGCTCCGACGATCACCGAACGACGCAAGTTCGCGCCCATCGAAACCACCCGCGGCACGATGGTTCGCAACATAACGTGACAACAGACCTGTGCAACGGGCGCAAGAAGTGCCCAACTGCGTATCACCTCGGGCGGGAAGACTTTCAAGTACCCGCTCGCATAACCAAAGAAAAGCAGGATGACGGCCAGCAACAGCCATCCCAGGAGTACGTCGCGCAGCATCACCCCGAACCGTGCAGTCATATATGACCGTCCCGGAAAACTGAGGGAGAAGACGATTAACGCCAGGATGATATATGGCGCCTCGATCGCGTTTTCGAAATACCAGCCGATGGCGAAAAGAGCGACAACAAGCGCCAGGGGGTCGAGGAAGGATATGACCAACCTCGTCAGGCTCAGCCTTGACTTGAGAAACGGATGCTGTCGGTCTAACACTGCGTCCATTGGATCCTTAGGTGCCGATTTTGGTCGGGATCCTCGAAGCTTAACTCGATCGAGGCATATTTAACGGCCGAACGACACCATCGCCCGTACAGTGAAATGAGCATGGTTGGCTTGATCGCGAGACATCCAGCGAAGGACTGCTGCGAAGCACCAATTGTGACACACCCTAGGTATGTCAATCCTGTGTTCGCCCAATTTCACACTTCTTTCGATATTCCCCGATGCCTTCGCACCGTAGTGCTGCATGGACGACCGATCTGCAGGAATCGACGGTTGACGGGCATGCATCCAGTTTCCGGCCGAGACCCCCAATCGAGGCGCTGTTCGATGCCGTACAAGTCTGCGAGATTTCCCTCGGCGTTGCCGCGTGGCATCAGTTCGACGCATGGGTACGCGGTCCGCTGAATTCGCTGATACCGCATTTCGGTCTTCTGATATGGAGTAACGGCACTGATCGGAGCCCCGGAGAACTTAGGGTGTTTCAAGGGGAATCCGTTGGGCTTGATTCCTTCCGGTCTCCGCGTTTCGACCAGATAAGGTTTGGTTTGGAGGCGAGACGCCGCTGGCGTTTGGCTGATCGGGTTCCGACTCGCCTGAGTCCCAAATGCATGGCCGTCGGCGCTTCGCCGTCGGTTCCCGCAGGAGTACAGTATGTGATTCACGGGGTTCAGCCTCTGTTCGGCGAATCGGAGACACTGTTCGCTCTGATCTGCGACAACAGTCGCGACATCGAGCAGCTGATGCTCTTGACCCGTTTGATTGCCCCGTTTCTGGTGCTTGCGCTCAATCGGCTCGAATGTGTCGCTTCCTCGCAGAAGTCCGCCATTGCGGTCAGACAGAGCCCAGCGTGCTGCCCAGTGCTCAGCGCACGGGAGATCCGTATACTCGAGTGCATTTGGGACGGAATGACAAATGCCGCAATCGGTTCCGCGCTGGAAATCAGCCCGTTTACGGTTAAGAGCCATTTGCAGCGAGTCTTTCGCAAGCTTCAGGTATCGACGCGAACGCAGGCCGTCGCCGCTGCGTCGACACTCGGAATCCTTGATCTCGGCCGCCGGACTGCTAGGCCTTACAACCGGTAGCCCAGGATGACGCTGCCGCAGTAGAATCGCCTGCGAGCACATCCGTATAAGCTGCCATACAGTTTCTGGTTCAAAGGGGACTCGTCGATTCAATTGGGCGCAGTTTTCCAGTACAGTAATCTAGGTCGTTGGAGGCGTTCGCGATGCTGTAAACCTTCTTCGATGAAACACATTGACCACCAAGCTGTCGCCCGGGTTGTCCCCTTTGCCGTTTACATCGCGTTTCTACCGATCCGACAGGTACTGCACTCGCTTTGGCCCGACGCTGATTTGCGGTCGCTATATGGCGTGCAGGTGCTTCTGACCGGCCTCGCGCTGGCGCTGTTGTGGGACAAATACGTCGAACTTCATGTGAATGCCGCTGTCCGAAAGGGTGACGTACTGGTCGCCATCGTTGTTGGCCTTCTGGTGTTAGGGCTTTGGATCAATCTCGACCACCCGCTACTACGTTTGGGCGACGCCGGTGGCGGGTTCGACCCGCGTCGCGGAGACGGTCACATCGACCTCGCGCTGGCCGGCCTTCGCATTACTGGCGCGACGTTGGTGGTTCCCGTCATGGAAGAATTGTTTTGGCGCTCCTTTCTAACTCGTTGGATCGATCGCCCCGGCTTTCTTGAGCAACTGCCTCAGCGAATCAGCATGCGGGCAATCGCGCTTTCGTCCATTGTTTTTGCAGTTGAGCACACACTCTGGGTTGCCGGCCTGCTGGCCGGGATCGTATACGCTGCGCTGTATAGACGTAGCGGCAATCTGTGGGTACCGATCTTGTCCCACGCCGTTACCAACGGAGCGCTCGCTTGGTGGGTGCTGCATACCGGAAACTGGCAGTTCTGGTGATCGTGGAAAACCGGGCTGGGCAAGGCCTTTGCTATACTCGGGTCATGAGACTAGCCTTCTGCCGAACGCAGTGCTTTGCCAAACTCGTGGTCGCGCCGCTTGTTGGTGCCGCGTCTATCGCAAGCGGCAACGTGCATGCCGATGAAGCCGATGCCCTGAATTTTCTCGTCGGCGAGACGATCGCATACGACGACAACCTGTTCCGGATTTCGGATTCGGCGTCTGGCCAGAACTTGTCCGGATCGTCGAATCGTGACCCGAAACGAAGCGACATGGTTTCGACCACCTATGTCGGTGTCACGTTCGACAAGTTGCTAAGCCGGCAGAACGTTCATGCCGACATTTTATACAACATCAATCGCTACTCGCATTACTCGACCCTTGACTACAATGGGCTGCGTGCCAATGCCAACTGGGGTTGGCAACTCGGGAATTACCTAAAGGGTTCGCTGACCTATGAGCGTAACAGAACGCTGGTCGACTTCGGCAGCCTCAATCCCGAGGACCGCGACAACGTGCGCGACGTCAATACCTACGACCGCTTTTATGCCAGTGCCGACTGGTGGTTTCATCCGGAATACTCGTTCGGTGCCGGCTATTCGCGTTCGACCAGCAGCTATACCTCCGTGCAAAGGCAGGCAAACGAGTATCAAGCAGATGCGGCGGAGTTGAACGCAAAGTTCCAACCCAAGTCGGGCAATCTCATCGGCTTGAGCCTCCGGCAGACCAAGGGAAAATACCCGAATCGGCAGCCCGGCAATCCGATCGGTGGTATTGTCGTTGCGACGGTAGACAACAGTTTTGACCAGACCGATGCCGAGGTGAATGGGGATTGGCGCCTGACCGGGCAGAGCCGCTTCTTCGGGCGTCTCGGCTACACGACACGCACCCATGACCAGCTCTCCGAACGCGACTTTTCCGGAATGACCGGCCGTCTCACCTACGACTGGGCGTTTGACGGCAAGACCAGTGTTTATATCGGGATTCGTCGCGAGATCGGCGCGGTTGACGACATCGATGCTGCTTACGTGTTGATTGACGGAATTTCGTTGAATCCGGTTTGGAATCCGACCTCGAAGATCAGCCTTGCGGGAAAGTACGACTGGAGCAAGCGCCGCTATGAAGGCGACCCCTTTCGCGTCATTGGTGCGGGAACCAATCCGTCAGTGCAGTCGGTGCGCAAGGACACGGTGAACAAAGCTAGTGTTTCCGGCACATATTTGCCGCTGCGCAGCCTTCGACTCAGCCTGACATTGCAGCACGAGCGCCGCTCGTCGACGCGCGAATTCGTGCCCTATCGCGACAACCTTGCTTCCTTCTCGGCGCAGTTCTCGTTTTGAGGTTGCGCTGCGGACTCGTGCAAAATGCCCGTTTCTGGGGCAACTGGCCCATCTGGTGCAAGTTAAATTTGTAACGGGCCGCTCAAGCGGTTGCGTTAACTGTCCTTAGACTCGTCTTATTACGCTATACTATGGCGAATAGCGACTTTGGGTAGCGACGCCGGTAGGCGACTGGCGTGTTTGGCATAGTGAGCGAGCAATTGAGTTGCGGCGTGAATCGGATTAAAGCTATGCAGATTTTTGGTGTCGCGTAGAAGTTGGCGCGTTTATTGCGTGAGTTGTAGTTGTGTATCCAAGTTCAGGCTTGGCGGAATCGTGGAGTGGGAATCTGGCACTTTGTTATTTGCTGAGGAGGTCAAAATGAAACATATATTCTCGTCTTGGTTGTTTTCGGTAGTGCTCGCTCTAGGGATCAGCGCCCCGGTGCTCGCGGGCGGTGGCTCGGACGGGCACCACCATTATGGCGGCGGCGGTGATCCGACCGCCGGCATAACCAGGCCGTTGCACGATATTTTCTCGCGTCCTGGGGAGATCGGCACCGTGATCGATAGGTCGTTCAACTTCACGGTTGCTTCACAAAGTTCGTTCAGCGCAGCAATCGCGTCATTCGGGATTGACGCTTTCGTTGGTACGCTAAGCGGGCGGAAAGGCAACTCGTTTTCTCAGGCGTTCGACATCTTCGAGGGCAATAACGCGTTCTCCACCCTGCTCGCCCCGGGCAAGTACTCGTTCGTCTTGCAGGGAACGGTTGCTGATGTCCCGGCATATTACGTTGGCGTGTTTTCGACAGTCCCCGTTCCCGAACCCGCGGAATGGATGATGATCATCGCGGGCGTCGCGATGATGGGCTTTGTCGTTTCACGCCGACGCAATATCGGTTAGGTCGCGCGGCGCAGTTTGCGAAGCGGCGGGGAGACCCGCCGTTTCCTTTTGTCCCCTTGCATTTTGTCGTACTGGCCGATCGCGTCGCGGGAAAACGGGGCATCCGTCGGGTTGCCCCGACTTCGGACGCGCACGATTTGCGAATTGGCCGAACGACTCTTGTCGCAATGATGAGACGGTAAGCGAAGTCGTGCGCATGGCTTCGCTTGACCGAACCCTTCGCTCGGCGGCTTGTTACAATGGCATGTGAAGCGCCTCGGCAGCCCGGTATGCAGTCGTTCGCCGGTTGCGCACGAGCATCCGAATTTGCTAACAGAAGGACAGTCTGAATGTTGCGTTCCACGTTAATATTTCTCTTGGCCTTGGTTGCCTTGTACGCGTGCGGGAACAAGTCTTCCGCCGACGAGAAGAAGGTGGCCACGCAGGTGGCCGCCAAGGTGAATAAGGGCGAGATATCTGTTCATCAGATCAATAATGTCCTCGCACGAACCGGCAGCGTCAAGCCAGAGCAGTCAAAACTGGCCAGCCAGCAGATTCTCGACAAGTTGATCGAGCAGGAATTGCTTGTACAACAGGCGATGGACAAGAAACTCGATCGTGACCCGCGCGTCATGCAGGCAATCGAAGCCTCGAAGCGCGAAATTCTTTCACGGGCCTACCTAGAGCAGGCGACTAGTAGCGTGGCGAAGCCGGACGATGCTTCGATCAAGAGCTTCTACGACAAGAACCCCGCCCTGTTCAAGGATCGCCGCGTGTTCACACTGCAGGAACTCGTCGTCAATGCGAATACGGAGCAGACCTCCGCGATCCAGGAGCTAACGAAGCAGGCTAGGTCGATGGATGATCTGGTCAAGTACCTGAAGGATCAGAAGATCCAGTTCAACGCAAACGCAGGTGTCAAGGCCGCCGAGCAGTTGCCACTTGAGATACTGCCCAGATTCCACGAGATGAAAGACGGCCAGACTGCGTTGATCCCGACGCCGGCCGGTTTGACGCTGGTCCATCTGGCGGCATCGCAAGCGCGTCCGCTGGACGAGGCCGCCGCCAAACCGTTTATCGAGCAATACCTGACCAATCAGAAGCGTAGTGAAATTGCGGCTGCAGAGATCAAGCAGCTTCGCGAAAAGGCGAAGATTGAATACGTAGGCGACTTTGCCAAGTCCGACCCTGAGGCTCCGTCATCCCCGGTGCCCCAGACGCCCGCGGCTGCTGCGCCATTGCCACCCGCCGCCGCCAAGCCAACCGATAAGGCACTGGAGAAGGGCATCTCGGGCTTGAAATGATGGTCGTGAGCTGTGCCCTCATCGCCCGTTCGGTTTTTGGGGTGGCGAGGAGATATCGGTGCAAGAGCGCGCTGGGTGTGCAGTTGTGAACGTTGGCGTCGTCGGCTGGATATCAGCCGTTTGCGTACAAAACAAGGGAAAGCCCGATGAGTACATGCATCAAGCTATTGATAAGGCTGTTAGTGCTTATGCAATTGGCCATTGCAGGCAGCGCGTTCGCGGCGGACAACAAGGCCGAATACGTGCTCGGTCCCGGCGATGTGATCCGCATTACCGTGTTCCAGAACCCAGATTTGACGCTTGAGACGCGAGTTTCCGAAAACGGTGCCATTAGCTTCCCTTTGATTGGCCAAGTGCCGGTGGGCGGGCTCAATGTGTCGGAGGCTGAAAAGAAGATCGGCAAGGCGCTGCGGGATGGTGGCTTCGTCCTCCAGCCGCAGGTCAACATCTTGCCGCTGCAGATTCGCGGTAACCAGGTTTCGGTGCTTGGGCAGGTCAACCGTCCAGGTCGCTATCCCCTTGACGTGCTCAATGCGAAGGTTACCGACCTGCTCGCCATGGCTGGCGGCATTATGCCGAGTGGCGCGGACACCTTGGTCCTCACCGGCACGCGCAACGGCAAGCTGATTCGTCAGGAAATCGACCTACCGTCCATATTTCTCGGCAATCGGCCCGATCTCGACCTGCCCATTGCCGGCGGCGATGCAATCTACGTGCATCGAGCACCGGTCTTTTACATCTACGGCGAAGTGCAACGTCCCGGCGCGTACCGTGTCGAACGCGAAATGACGTTGATGCAAGCCTTGGCACAAGGTGGCGGCCTAACTATCCGCGGTACCCAGCGCGGCATTCAGGTGCATCGCCGCGACGACAAGGGCAGCGTGCAGCAAATTGCACCGGACATGGCGGCGCCGATCAAGTCGGACGACGTGATCTTCGTCAAAGAATCGATTTTCTGAGGCGGCATCATGACTTTCCAACAGTTTCGACTGATCTTGCGTGCCCGCTGGTTGGTGATCGTTCTTACGTTTGTCGGCGTTGTCGGAACCACGCTTGTCCTCAGCTTCCTTATGCCCAAGAAGTACACCGCGTCGGCGGCTTTGCTGGTCGATGTCAAGGCGCCGGATCCGCTTTACGGCGCGTTGATGCCGGGCATGATCGCACCGGGCTATATGGCCACGCAGATTGACATCATTCAGAGCGACCGCGTCGCGCGTCGGGTAGTGCGCATGCTAAAGATTGATGAAAACGCGAGCGCCCGCGATCAATGGCAGGAAGAGACCCAGGGCAAGGGATCGATTGAGGCGTACTACGCCGACTTGCTAAGCAAGCAACTCGTCGTCAAGCCATCGCGGGAGAGCAATGTAATCAACATTACCTACAAATCGGCCGAACCGCAGTTCGCGGCGGTTATCGCCAACGCGTTCGCCCAGGCATACATCGACACCAACGTGGAACTGCGCGCCGACCCGGCCAAGCAGTACGCCGGCTGGTTCGACGCCCGTACCAAAGGCTTGCGCGAGCAGCTCGAAACCGCGCAGGGCAAGCTGTCGCAGTTCCAGCGTGACAACGGCATCATCAATGCAGACGAGCGGCTCGACGTTGAGAATGCCCGCCTGCAGGAACTGTCCTCCCAACTTGTCGCCATGCAGGCGTTGCGGACCGAGTCCTCTTCGCGTCAGGCGCAGGTCGGCAACACCGAAGTTCTGCCGGAGGTTCTGCAGAGCGGATTGGTGCAAAGTCTAAAGGCCGATGTGGCGCGGCAGGACGCCAAGCTCAAGGATTTGAGTTCGCAATACGGCCCCAACCACCCACAGGTATTGCGTGCGGTTGCCGAAGGACAGTCACTACGCACGAAGCTTGAGGCCGAGGTTATTCGCGTCGCTGGCGGCGTCGGCACCAATAGTCGCGTAAACATTCAGCGCGAGGCGGAGATTCGTAGCTCACTCGAGGCGCAAAAGAAGAAGGTGCTGGCGATCAAACAGCAGCGCGACGAGATTTCGGTGCTCCAGCGCGAAGTCGAGAATGCACAGAAGGCCTACGACTTGACGTCACAGCGGCTCGTGCAAACCAATCTTGAAAGTCAAACCCAACAGACCAACATTGTCGTCCTCAATCCGGCTGTAGAGCCGATCGAGCCGTCCTTCCCCAAGCCTTTGCTCAACACCTTGCTGTCGATATTTGTCGGGACGCTGTTGGGCGTTGGGCTCGCATTGCTGCTCGAACTATTCAATCGTCGCGTTCGTTCGCCAGAAGACATTGTAGAGGCGCTCGGTTTGCCGGTGATCGGCTATCTCGATTCTGCGGACGTGCGCAAGGGCAAGCGCCGTCGCCATCGCAATCGGCTAGTGTTCCCGCGCTTCAATCCCGAGCGCGCGCTTCCGGCGCCAAGATGATGCCCGGAGAAGAGCAATGACCCACGCCGAACAAATTTCGATCCGCTCTCTGGTCCGCACCGAACCGCGCTCCGCGGGTGACGACCGCTCGATTGGAGCCATTTTGATTGATTCGGGGCGGCTTACTCCCGAGGATGCCGAGCGCATTCTGCGCAAGCAGAAGGACGAGAGCCTGCGCTTCGGCGAAGCCGCTATCAAGCTCGGCCTGCTCAAGGAAGAGGACATCCAGTTCGCGCTTGCCCGCCAGTTCGACTACCCGTATCTCTTGTCGGGCGAATCGAATGTCAGCAAAGAACTCGTCGCTGCCTATCAACCGTTCAGCCGCCAGGTCGAGGCACTGCGTGCGCTGCGTAGCCAACTCATGCTACGCTGGTTCAACGGGTCGCCCGATCGCCGCGCAATCTCGATCGTCAGTTCGAGCCGCAAGGAGGGGCGCAGCTACCTTGCTGCGAACCTTGCAGTCGTATTCTCGCAGCTCGGTGAGCGCACCCTTTTGATAGACGCGGACCTGCGACATCCTCGCCAGCATGAGTTGTTCGACTTGGCGAACCGTGTCGGTTTGTCGCAGATGATTACCGGCCGCGCCGACGAATCTGCCATCGAGCGGGTGCCTGCATTCATGGATTTCTCGGTCATCACCGCGGGTTCCGCACCTCCAAACCCGCAGGAGTTGCTGTCGCGCGTGTCGTTCTCCAACATGCTGGCAAGTCTGAGCGGTCGCTACGATGTAATCATCATCGACACGCCAGCCGCTGACGATGGCGCCGACGCCCAGACGGTTGCGGTGCGTACCGGGTCTGCGTTGCTTGTGGTACGGGAAAACCGCAGCTATGTTGAGGACCTCCAGGATCTATCGGACAGCCTCCATCACGCAACGGCCGCCGTGGTCGGCGTCGTCATGAACAATTTCTGATTCTCGGAAGAAAGTTATGTCGGCCGCACTTGAATCGCTACAGCAAGGCAAGGCCGGTCCGGCACAACTCGGGTTCTGGATCCCGATCTTCGCTGGCTTAGCGGTGCTGTATGTGCCGACCTACCTCTCGCTTGGCAACACCATCTGGAAGACTGAAGAGCAAGGTCACGGCCCAATCATTCTGGCGGTAGGTGGATGGTTGCTCTGGCTGATCAAGGGAAAACTTGCGGAAATCCTGCCTTCGCCCGCACCGCTGGGCGGTTGGGGCGCGCTGTCATTCGGGCTGCTCAGCTACATTCTCGGCCGTTCGCAAGACATCATCCTGTTCGAGGTGGGCTCGCAAATTGCGATCGGCGCGGGCCTGCTTCTGCTCACACTCGGTTGGTCTGCGATTCGACTAGCATGGTTTCCGCTCCTTTTCCTGACCTTCATGATCCCGGTTCCCGGGTTCGTCATCGATTCGCTCACTGGGCCGCTCAAGCATCATGTGTCGGTCATCGCCGAGACGATTCTCTACGCAGCCGGTTACCCTATCGCGCGCAGCGGCGTGGTGTTGACCATCGGACAGTATCAGTTGCTGGTTGCGGATGCTTGCTCCGGCCTCAATTCGATGTTCAGCCTGAGCGCGCTTGGTTTACTTTACGCATACATCACGCGCGAAGGGCTGTGGTGGAAAAGTGCAATTCTGCTAGTCAGCGTGCTACCGATCGCCTTTGTCGCCAATATCGTGAGGGTAATGGTTCTCGTGCTAGTAACTTATCACTTCGGCGATGAAGCCGGACAAGGCTTCATCCACGGCTTTGCCGGGATGATTCTGTTCGTCATCGCACTTGGTTTGTTGTTTTCGCTCGATGCGCTGTTGCGGTTGTTGGCAAGAAATTCGGCTGGACACCTCGCTTGAAAGCAGCTTTTGTTTCACCGTGGCTGATAGCCGCTGTCATGCTGTGTGCCGCTGTGCTTGCCTCTGCCGCCAAGCCGCGGATATGGATTGCCGATCAGGCACCACCGCTATCGTTGGAGCATATTGTTCCAAAGCAATTCGGATCCTGGCAGCTAGACGACAAGGTAATTCCGGTCGTCGTCGACCCGCAAACCCAGGACAAACTGGACAAGATCTACAACCAGACGCTGGCCCGAACCTACGTCAACTCGGCGGGCCAGCGCATCATGCTTTCGATTGCCTATGGCGGCGACCAGGGTGACGGAATGCAATTGCATCGCCCGGAGATTTGCTATACCGCCCAAGGGTTTCAGGTCGCAAAACAAGCGCTCGGCCAGTTGGCGACGGACTACGGCGTGCTGCCGGTCAAGCGAATCCTTGCGTTACTGGGGCAGCGCAGCGAGCCTATTACCTACTGGATTGTTGTCGGCGACACGGCGACAACAGGCGGCATGAATCAGAAACTCCAGCAATTAAAATATGGGCTTACCGGCAAGATTCCGGACGGAATGCTGGTGCGCGTGTCCTCGATAGACCACGACGACGCACGGGCATACGATGCGCAGGAAAAATTCTTACGCGAGATGCTTGCCGCGATGCCTGAAGCAGATCGTGCGCGCATCGCCGGGCGCTTCGGCGCCTAAAGCGGGGAATTGATGCTCTCGCGTCCAGATGGAAATGATCTCGCCAATTTCTCGATCCACGAATGCGTTTAGTTCGGGCTCGGGATTGCACTCTTTGGATTCACGCGAGCACCCAGCGGTCATCGCCGACTAGGTCACTCGCCGTTACCGATCTCGTGCCTCGTCAAACATGAGCCTCGCTGCTCGAAGCATCAATGCGATTCAAAGCAACTACGTCGGAACACTGGTTCGGGTCGGTGCGCAGTTCGTTGCGCAGATAGTCATCATGCGGGAACTGGGGCCGGAACTCGTCGGCACCTTCGGATATGCACTGTTGCTCTATGGGGTTCTAGCGTTGGCAATCGACCAGGGGTTCGGATGGTCGTTGATACAAGCAAACTTTGATGATGACAAAGAGATTTCGGTGGTGTTTTCCCGCCTAATGCTCGCATCGCTCTTGGCAATGATCGGCGTCTTTGCAATGTCCTACCCGATCGAGCGGTATTTGGACAATTACCTGGTCGGAGATGTGTTCCGATACTCGGCCCCGTCGTATCTATTGGTCGGGCTGTTCGTCGTCTCCCAGGCCAGGTTGAGGGCAGATCTGCGATTTCGCGAGATTCAGATCGCGACCACAGGTTCGTACTTGCTCGCATATCCGGTTGTCGGAGTTGCCATGGCAATGTCCGGTTTTGGCGTGTGGGCGTTGTTGGCGGCATGGTATACGCAGGCGGTCTTTCAGATCCTGGTGGCCTATCGCTACAGCCCACACCTGTTAAAGCTGTCCAATCCGTTTGTGCCAACCACAAGCGGTCCGTTGGGGCGCCACGTGGCCGGAATCAACTTGCTCAACTGGGCCGTCGACAATTCGGCGGGCTTGTTCGTGGGTGGAATGGGTGCTGCGGCACTCGGCAATTTCAACGCTGCATCCACGCTGGCGCGCACCCCTGCACTGCAATTGGTGCAAAATTTTCAGAGTATTCTGTTCTCGACTGCGTCGGCGATCGGCAGCGAAAAGGGCAAGATCCGGCGGCTATACCTCGGAACGTTGGCCGCCCTCAGTTTCATTTTGGTTCCGGCATACGTGTATGCCGCCAGTCGCGCTGACCTGATCATCGGCCTGTTGTTCGGCGAGAAGTGGTCAAGCGCATCTGGCATATTCGCGGTGTTGTCGGTCGGCGTGATCGCGATGGCCACAGGCATGATCGCTGGCGCCATTCTCTCGGCAACCGGTCGGCAGGGCGTCGTGCTTCAATCGCAACTGGCATGCCTGGCAATAATGCTTTTCGGGTTGTATTTTGCAACACGGATCGGCCTGACATACGTAGGTCTGGCCATTGCCGTGGCCTACTGCTTTCGATTCGTCCTTCAAACCGGTGCCATGGCGAATGCGGTAGACGCGACCTTCGCCGACCTTGCAAGGGTGCTCAGAGGACCGTTCGCAATTGCGCTGGTCATGGCGGCGCCGGTTGCCGCGATACTTCCAGTTTCACTAGGCAAAACCGTCGCAGAGTCGACAGGATTGCTCTGCCAGATAGCCGTGGCAATGCTTTTGATCGGGATGTTTCCGCGGTTCTTTTTGAGTTCGGCGCTTGTGGAAGTGTTGACACGATTTGCAAGCGGCCGATGGCTGGTTCGGAAATGCGGGCTTGAAGAGCTTGCTTGATGGCGCACAGCTCGCATGGCGCCGCGGATATGGAGACTTGTTTGAGTCCATCGAGTGCAATAAAGGCCGACACTTACGGGCAATACGGGGTCTTTTCGTGGATGTGTGTGGTTCGTGGCGTGCTCTTCAAACGAAAGTTTAGGCCGGTCGTAAGTTTGCGGCTGTGCCAGATGTTCGCTAACGAACGCAGGCCTAAATCCCTGGCGTTGCCATTTTTCAAGCTGCTGCATCGGTCGGCGACAGGGCGGGCGGGGATGGATCTGCCATGGCAGACGCGCATCGGGGCTGGCCTGGCCATTACTCACGGTTGGGGTTCGGTGATCAATCCGGGCGCGCGAATCGGAAACAATGGTACGTTGTTTCACGGTGTCACGCTCGGGCGGCGTGATCGAATCGACCCGTATGGCGAGCGCTCCACGCAGTACCCGGCTCTCGAAGATGATGTATGGGTGGAACCGCATGCGATTGTTGTGGGCGATGTCGCGATCGGCCGCGGGAGCAGTATAGCCGGCGGCGCATTCCTTATCGAAAGCGTACCGCCATTCTCGGTCGTATCAGGCAATCCTGCCAGGATAGTCAAGACGGGTTGTACCGCCGATGTCATGCTGCGAGCTCCGCTTTAACGATAGCGCCCGAATCGGGCACTTGAATGCGGCGTGGACCTTGTTGGTGCAATGAAGCTGCTTGCGCCACAAAAAATTGACCTTTGATGTAATCGTTGGAGACGCGCTTTGCTGGAGTTCGTTGTTATGCCCATTGGAGCATTTGTTCTCGCGCTACTTGCGGTTGCCGCGATCGTGCTACTCACGGGTGCGGCCTCGGCTTGGGCTGGGCACGTTTTCAATGCGCAGATGCTGCTGATTGCAATTGCCAGCGTGGGTACAGTGCTATTGTCCGAGCGAAGCCTGCGAATTGGCGAGCAAGGCTTGATCGTCGGATCGGAGAGCGATATCGGCGGTGGCGTGCTGGCCAAG
>WBZS01000566.1_pt1 | contig 43742 bp, 32 predicted proteins | sample 5204201 | NCBI WGS metagenome assembly WBZS01 (sample SAMN12344357, study PRJNA552823) | activated sludge metagenome | biome: Activated sludge suspended growth; feature: Nitrification reactor; material: Wastewater; isolation source: activated sludge from nitrification reactor of wastewater...
CTAAGTTGTAGGAGCCAATGTCTGCCATACCAGACGATTCGTTGAAATCAGGGTTCGTTTCAAAGCGGTGTATTTGCCAGGCAAAGTTGAGTTAAGATGACGCCGAAAGCGAGCCAATATTTTTCGGAGGTCGAATGTTCAAATTTAGTGAATTCAAACGCGGATGTGCTTGCGTTTTAAGAGCCTGCTGTGGAATCGCTGTTTGGTCGGGTCTTACTGCATGCCTTTTGAACGGTGCGTCTCCACAAGCAGATGCCGTTCTCAGTCGGGAGGTCATCGCGAAGATCGCCGGATTAGAGCCGCTTGCTGAATCCCTCACGGAAGACTGGTTGGTCCATCGAGGAAGCCGTAAGTCCGGCGTTTTTCGCACCAGTCAACCGCGGGAAATAGTGCTCGACAATGGGTTACTCCGGCGGTCTTTTCTGGTGGCTCCGAATCTGGGTTGCATTGAATTCAAGCAACTTCAAAGTGGCGCTTCGTTGTTGCGAAGTATCCGGCCGGAAGGCCGAATTTCAATTAATCAGAGGGAATACAACATCGGTGGCCTGCGCGGGCAGTCCGTCGAAAACTTTTTGCAACCAAAAGACTTCGCTCAGTTGTCGAATGACCCCGCCGCCTTTCAATTCGAAAATTTCTCCACTCGGTCGATCGTTGCCCGTTTTCCCTGGAAGCCGCGGAAAGAATGGATATCCGTTCCGGTCAATTGGCCGGCAGCGGGTATTGAACTGCAATTTCGCTTCCGTCCGCCGACGGGTAAACCCGAACTGCCCCCTGACTTGCGAGTGGTCGTGCATTACGAAATGTACGACGGTATTCCGTTGCTTTGTAAATGGATGACGATCGAGAACGGCTCGCGAGAATCGTTGATGGTTACCGGCTTCACCAGCGAGATATTGGCTTGTGTCGAAGCATCTTCGCAAGTCGAAGATCTCGCCGAACCGTTCACACCTTCCCTGCATGTCGAAACCGATTTTACGAACTGCTCGATGCACGGCGCGAGTGCTCAAACCGACGTGGTCCATTGGTCGGCAGACCCGGAATATCCGACTCAGGTAAACTATCGGAAGGAGGCTCGTTGTCTGCTCGAATGCCGGATGCCCTTGGGCCCCAATGTAGAGGTTGGCCCGAACGATTCGTTGGATACCTTTCGCACTTGGATCTTGGCCCATGAGAATCGGGACGAAACAAGGCAAGCGTTGGCGCTGTGCCGGATGTATCAAACGATAGCGCCATGGGTAAATGAAAATCCACTGATTCATCACGTGCGAAGTGCGGACCCTGCAGCAGTCAGGCTGGCCATTGAACAGTCAGCAGCCGTTGGTTTTGAATTGGTTTTGATGACTTTCGGCAGTGGCTTTAACATCGAAAATGAATCGCCCGAATATTTGAAATCCATTCGCGAACTGGCGGACGAGGCACACCGTCACGGAATTGCGTTAGGAGGCTATTCGTTACTTGCCAGCCGAACCGTCAGCCCGCAAGACGACGTCGTGAATCCTGCGACGGGCACCGTTGGTGGCTTTGCCAGATTCGGAAACAGTCCCTGCTTGGAAAGTGCTTGGGGACAAGCTTATTTCAAAAAATTGTATGCGTTTTACGAGGCGACGGGATGCGATGTTCTGGAGCACGATGGCTCCTATCCGGGAGACGTTTGTGCCTCACAGGATCATCCGGGGCACACGGGACTCGAAGACTCGCGTTGGAAACAATGGCAAAAGATCACCCGTTTCTATCGTTGGTGCCGCAGCCAGGGAATCTATTTGAATGTTCCCGATTGGTATTTCTTGAATGGCTCGAACAAGGTGGCGATGGGTTACCGCGAAACGAATTGGTCGTTGCCCCGGGAAGAACAGGAAATTATCGAACGACAAAATATTCACGACGGCACACGCTACAAATTGCCGACGATGGGTTGGATGTTCGTGCCTCTTACGGAATATCACGGCGGGGGAGCAGCGGCGACGATCGAGCCGCTGGACGACCATCGCGATCATTACGAACGTCGCTTACAAAACCTGTTTGGCGCAGGAGTTCAAGCCTGTTTTCGAGGTCCACGTTTGTACGACACTCCGGCCACCAAAGAGATGGTAAACCGCTGGGTTCAGTTCTATAAACGGCACCGCGCGATTCTCGACAGCGCGGTCATACCGTTGCGCCGCGCCGATGGACGAGATTGGGACGGGCTGCTCCACGTCAATCCGGAACTTCCCCGTCCCGCATTAGCGGTGGTTTACAACCCCTTGGACCAGCCGATCGACCGTCAGATCAAGATTCCCCTCTATTATTCCGGGCTCCACGAGTCTGTAATTTGCCAGACCAATGATGAAGAGTCACAACGCGTTGTGCTCGATCGCGAGGGGACCGCGATATTGAAATTAACAATTCCGCCGCGTGGAATGTTGTGGCTCACGTTTTCCAAAGAATAACGGGTGACAGCTCTCCACCACCGAACCTGGTCGTTTCAAGGTTTTGTTGCTAGCAAAATCGGTTCAAAGCGTTCAAGAAAAAGACGTATTCGAGCCAGTCGATCGCCACTCTAGCTACAGTTCTGCCAAGAGGCCCGCCGAAATTGAACGGGGGCCATTTGCTTTTGTGTATTGACTGCAACGGTACCCGCGTTTTCTCAACGAAATCTCCAATGTTACGATGAAAAACGAGCCGCACTTGTCTACCACCCAAGGCCCAATTCCGTCGTCTCGTCGGCGACCAGCCATGCTGCGAGCGTTAGGTGAAAGCGAACCGCCAGCCGTCATCACCGTGGAAGGAGTCGAATTTTTTCATCGCGAAACGTTCAAGCACGATGCGTGGGCGGCGACATCCTTGTATGAAAATTCGGGTCGTCAAATCGTATGCAAAATTAACCGTTGTCAATCGTTGGCCGGCCTTCCGCTACGCTGGTTGGGTAGCTGGCTCGCCCACCGTGAGTGGTCGATGCTCACCGCGCTTGCTGGTGTCCCTGGCATTCCCCGTTGTTATCGCGTCCAGACGGTCAGCGGATCAAACATGCCGACAGCGGCAGCGCATGATTATGTCGGGGGCCAACCATTGTCTTGCACTCCTTCTGTCCCCGATGATTTTTTTGAACGCCTCGATATTCTGCTTCAAGAACTTCATCGTCGCCAGATTGCCTACATCGATTTGCATAAGCCTGAAAACATTTTAGTTAGTACGGATGGCCGTCCACATCTGGTCGATTTTCAAATCAGCATCCGGCTGCCGCGTTGGTGGGGACTGCGTTGGGCCTTTCAGATGTTGGCCGATAGCGATCGTTACCACCTTGAAAAACACCGCCGACGTTATCATGTCGAGGCCTGGCATCTTGTGCCGCTGAATTATCCCTGGTGGATTCGCCTTCACCGTCGGCTGACGATTCCAGTGCGAACGATGCGCCGCCGCGTTTTGGTGGCCTTGGGGATCCGCAAGGGCAAGGGTCAGGCGGCAACGGAAATCGCCCCAGAAGTTGGGCTGCGCTAGTCGAACTTCTGGATAGGTTCGTCAGCTTTCCGGTTCCTCGTAAACGTCGTTATCAACTGCAATCTGCGGATCGTTTTTCTCGAACTGCCCGCTTAAATGGGCTGCGATCTTGGCCGCATGACCATGGCAGTTTTCCAAAAAGATTTTGTAACTGCTTACCTGGGTGCCAGCGATTGCTGTTCCGGCCACGTAAACAGCTGGGACATTGGTTTCCATCGTATTTTCATCGAAAGAGGGTCGCAGGTTTTCGCCAATCAAATCGATTCCAACTTGCTGCATCAACGACTTTTCTTGTTCGTAGCCGATCTGCACCAGCACGTTGTCGCAGCTGACCTCGATCTCATTTGTACTTTCGTTCGTCGCCAAAACCGCCTGCGACTCTGTGATCCGTCGCGGGTGAGTTCCGAAATAGGCGACGATTTTTCCGGACGCGATCAATCCGCGAATTTCCGGTGTCAACCAATATTTCAGGCCAAGTTCGTTGAACTCTGATTGCCGGTAGCTAAGGCGTACTTGAGCGCCGCTGTGATAAAGCCTGAGTGCGGCTTCGACGGCACTATTGCGTCCACCCACAATCAGCACACGCCGGCCAAAGTACCGATGCGGTTCGCGCAGCAAATGGTCGACATGCGGCAGGTCTTCTCCCGGGATTCCCAGTCGTCGTGGTCGGTCTGTACCGCCCGTTGCCAAAACGACGGCGCGACATCTAGTGCTCCGTACACCCGTTTGCGAACTCGAGAGAACTCGCCGCTCTTCGCCAATTCGCTCGATTGATTCCACTCTTTCGTAACAGTGAATCGTTAATCGAAATTGCAAAGCTACACTGCACAAGTAGGTGAGGTATTGTTCACGAGTGCACTTCGTTTGGTCGGGCGTCAATAGCGGCACGCCGGCGATGGCGATCCGTTCATTGCTGCTGAACCAACGCGTCTGCGGAGCCCACCAGCTCATAGTGTTGCCGATGGACCCAGCCTCGAGAATCTTCACCGCCAGACCCGCACGCTGCAGCACGACTCCCGTTTCGAGCCCGATAGGTCCACCGCCCACGATGACGACGTCAGTTTGGGATTCCAATTTCTTTTTCATTTCGATTTTTCTGGATTAGTCGAGTGGCACCGGTTCGCCGGCTAACGGCAATACGAGGATCTTTCCGTCGCCCAGCCGACCCGTCCGCGAAGCGTCGGTAATTCGCTTGATAACGGCTTCCACCAGGTCGTCTGCTACCAGCATGGAGATTTCGACCTTGGCCACAAACATTAGCGAAAATTCGTTATTGCGATAAAGGTCCAAGTAGTTTTTCTGCCGGCCAAAGCCTTTGGCTTCGCGAATCGTGACATCTTCCACGGCGAGGTCCGCGATAGCGTTGAGGACCCCCTCGGCGACAAACGGCCTGACGATCGCAATGACTAGTTTCATGAACGGTTTCTCATTAGAGGTCTTAAGGCCGACCAAGTCCAATGTCGATCGGTGGTCGCCTGTACTGATTCTGGTGAAAAACCGAGCGAGGAAACCAATCCGCGAATTTCTGCAAGATCAAGCGCTGCGTGCAACGATTCGCGAAACATCTGTTGCGCTTTGGGTTGTTCTCCGCCCGCATACGTTTGCACGAGGTGCTCGAGTTCGGCGACATTGTCCGGTCGCATCAGGTCGCGAAAGAAAACAAGCCCACCTGGTTTCGTCACCCGGATTGCTTCGCGCAAACAAGCGATCGGTTCAGCGAGATGATGAATAATGCTGTTGGAGATCACTGCGTCGAACATGTCGTCGGGGTAAGGGAGTGCCTTCCCATCAACCTGTCCCAATTGAACTTGTGTGGTCACGCCCGCAGCTTCCAAGTTGTAGCGAGCCAGTTCCAGCATGTTGACCGACAGATCGACGGCCATGATACGGCACTGTGGAACTCGCCGAGCGACTTGAATCGGAATCAGGGCAGTTCCGGTGCCGAGATCAAGCGTATCACCGCCGGCGTATTCCGCCGCCAACAGGTCTTCCGCAAACGCGACGTTTACCGCCGAATGGTCCATCGTGTTGTAGTCGTCGGCCTCTTCGTAAGACGCCATTACCTCGGGCTCAAGAACACGTTCCAGCATCAGCCGATCCTTTCAAATTCCTCGTCGGAATGGATTTGCGGGTTGTCCTTGCGGGTTGTCCATCCCACCACGAAGAAGATCAAGGCCATCAACAAATAGCTTACGATCAACTCGACAACGACGCGAATTTGCGTGGAGTCGGCCAACTGCCAAGGCCAAAACATCTTGTCGCCCGGGATCGGCGAGTGAATCACACCAAATGCAGTCAAGACTGCGGCGATTAGTAGATAAATGGTGGCCCGATTGAATCGTCGATCGATCACTTCTGCCAATGCCGAGCTCCACAGAAGACTGGAAATGATGAACCCGCCAGCTAAAACGCTCAGGTACAACAGCAGCGACGATAGGTGTGGTGGCATTCTTTCAAAATCCATCACTTCCAGGAATTGCCCCAGGAAGATCATCACCAGTTTTGCAAACGCCGGCATACACGCAAACGCCAAGGCCGCATAATGCCGCCGCGGAGTGGCCTGGAAACTCTGAGCCGTAATTTCAATGCCCACGAAAACAAGAATCGGCAATACCGCCGCTTCGGGAATCCACTGGAACAGTAACCCAAAAAAGCCGAAAACGCCAGCCGCTCCGACGAATAGAGCCGTCGCCAAAGTGTAAGCGGCCCGCGCCCCCATGAACTTGTAGGCCGGATGCCCGATATACGGAGTCGTTTGAATCACCCCTCCGCACAAACCCGCGGCAATCGTCGCCAGAGCTTCGACGCTGATGATACTCCGCGTCGAATACTGATCACCAGCCGATGCCGCACTTTCAGCGCAGTCGATTCCACCAATCACCGTGGTGATCGCAAAGGGAATGATGTATGGCAAATACTCCATGGTTGCCGGGAAGGCTCCGACCCAGGCAAAATCAAAAACGGTCAGCCACTCTTTCGGAAACCACACGACTTCCAGAACTTCCGGAGTCGTGGCCAACAACTGAGTCTCCAAGCTCCGGTCGGAAATTTGCATCAAGTGCCACAGCAGGGTGCCGATCCCCACCGCCGCCAAAGCTCCTGGGATGCGAAACGGTAACTTGTTTTTGCCGATCAAACTTACTAGGACAACAGCCAGAGACGTGAAGCCAGCGATCGGATTGCTCATCATCTTCTCGAGTTGCGTGAAGGCGATAATTCCCAACGCTATCGCAGCCAGTGAACCGAGAAGCCCTGCGCGCGGAAAATATTTTTGCGCCCAATTGGATCCGAATGACAATACCAACTTAATTAGCCCCGTGATGATGATCGACCAGATTCCGATGTGCCATGCCAAGGTCGCGGCGGCGATGGGGTCCTGGGTCTTTTTCATTTCGCCGGCGAAGGCAGGACCAAGCACAAAGAACACCATGCCGATCGTCGACGGAGTGTCTAAACCTAACGGCATAGCGGTCACGTTGTTGCGGCCGTTCCGTCGCGCCAACAGAAATGCCAGCACGAAATACATCAAATCGCCCACCAGCACTCCGATGGTCGTTCCTGGAACCATGTAACGGATTGCAAAATCTACAGGGAACTTGAAGACGTCCTTGAGGATCACCAATGCCAGGATAAGACCCGCGATATTGTCGAGCATCAGCCCAAAAAAGGCATTAATGTCCCCGCTAGCTGCCCATTGATATCGAAGATTTTTCATTGAGGAGTTCGCTTTGGCATAAGGGTTGCAATTGAAACAGCCCGCGAGTCTAAATCGCCAAAAAAAGTCTGTCAAACGTCGACCCGCGACCAAAGGTGTCGACCGACGAGACGAAAGTTAAAAAACACAAGCGTTTCAATACTTTTCAAACTTCAAGGAGGAAGCATCGGTGGCCAAACGGCCGGGGAAACAAAAAAATGTCTCCCCGACCGTGAACTTTGGCTAGAATGATGCGTAAGGAAACATGCAAGCCACTGTCTACGATCTGGACTATAATTTCGCTCGCCAATGTCAAGCAAAAGAGTCGGAAGTGACTGACGAACAAATGCTGCTTGAATACCGTCAGACGGGGGACCGCGAGGTCTTCGCCCAGTTGGTCTATCGGTACGAACGCGAGCTATACAATTACTTGCGCCGTTATTTGGGTAACACCGAAATGGCAGAGGACGTTTTCCAAGCGGCCTTTATGCAAGTGCATCTGAAGTGCGATCAGTTTCAAGCCGATCGCCGATTTAGACCATGGCTGTATTCAATTGCGACCAATCAGGCAATCGATGCTCGCCGTCGAAACAAACGTCACAAGATGATGAGTTTGGATTCGCCGCGTGAGCATGAACAGGAAGAAGTTGGTCAACTTGCTAATTTATTGGAGTCGAGCGAACAATCGCCTAGTGATGGCTGCCTCGATGGTGAACGACGACAAATCATTCGCCAAACCTTGGAGCAGTTACCCGAGAGCATGTACGCGGTAGTGAATTTGGTTTACTACCAAGGCATGAAGTATCGGGAGGCGGCTGAGGTTTTGGACATTCCTGTCGGAACCGTCAAAAGTCGCGTTCATGCGGCCATCGCACGACTTGGAGAAGTCTGGAATACAAATCAGGTAGAATAAAACCCGTGAAACAACCTTCGAAAGAGGACTTGCTCGGATACATGTTAGGGGCACTGGACGCCCAAGAACATGTGCAAGTCCAACAGGCGATCGATTGCGATCCAAAACTGGAAGAAAAGTTGCTGGCTATCAAATGCACGCTGGCACCACTTGAGCTGATCGACCGACCCGTCGGACCACCAGCTGGTCTGGCACGGCGAACCTGCCAAGTAATTTCCATGGCCGCACGTGCCATTAAACGCGATTCTCTTTTTGACCAAGCCCTTTCAGAATTCAAAACAGGAGAGACCGCTTTCGGGGCTAGTCACCGACAAAATCAACCGGTCGCCTCGCCCGCTGTTCCGATTTCACGGCGGACGACAGCAAAAATTTCTGCCTCACCCTCCATTCACAGTTGGATGCAGCCAGCCCTGTCGTTGAACGATTTTGTTGTAGGCGTCTTGGCAATGGGCGTTATTGGGGCCTTGTTGTTCCCTGCTATTTTGGCGACGCGATTTAACCACCGAGTGACGCTTTGTCAGAATAATTTAGGCAGCATTTATCAGTCCTTGGCGACTTATGCTGACACCCATAATGGCTATTTCCCTTCGATCCCTACCGAGGGGCCTCTGAACTCAGCGGGATCATTCGCTCCAATTTTGAAAAAGTTCGGTTTGATCGAAAATGACGGTTGGTTTTTCTGCCCCGGACTAGGACGTAATTCGGTCGGGAGTATTCCCTCGATTGAAAAATTTGCATGCACTTCTTGTCCTATTGAACTGCAGAGCATGCGCGAGCGGGCCTCAGGTGATTTAGGATATTCCACGGGCTACATGGAGGGACGAAATTACATTTCGGCGAGAGCTAGCGGTCGTTCAAACCGCGCTTTGGTCGCCGACGCACCACGAGTAACGTCGGCGGGCCGTTTCAGCCCCAACCACTCTGGCAGGGGTGCTAATAGCTTGATGGAAGATGGTACCATCAAATTCGTTGTGAATGGTATGAATGGAACTGACTTCATTTTCGAAAACGAGATCGGTATCGTGGCGCCAGGATGCCATCCCAATGACTCGGTGATTGCCAGCAGCGGCACGCCAATTACGACGATGGCGATGCCGGTTGAATAATTCAGCCGGGCGCGCTTCCTCCGCAGCACGACACTCCCCCAATCCGAGGTCGTCGAATCAATCTCTCTTTTGAGTTGCTTCTCGCCGTTTCCAGTTTCCCAAAATAATTGACAGGGCCGCTAGCTGATTCTACAGTAACAGTATTGGCAACCGCTTCTGCAATGAACTGCCTCGTTTCATCGCTTGCCATTGTTTGCACTTGTCGCGCTTGTTGCGCGGTGTGGGAATTCGTTCATCTTCAAGGTCGAGGTGATTTATGAAACGCCGATTCGGTGCTTGGTTTGTTGTTTGCTTGGTTGTTGTTCTCGCGTCAACTAAAGCTAACGGGTTGTTTGGTCAAATTCCTCAGGTCAAAGAGGTACCAGTAGCGATTCCAGAGCATGTCCAAAAGGTACTCGAAATTGAGAGCCTGTTGGGGCAGCCAATCGACAACGAGGAAATGATTTTTGATAAGCTGCCGTTTGCCGATGTTTGCGCGAAGTTCGAATTCAATGTCATTCTCGACCAATCGGCAATCGATGATTCGCTGCAATGGGGGACTTTAATCACATCTCCCCGTTTGAAAACAACCGTTTCAAATGACGAGTTTTTGACGATCATTCTACGTTCGCATAACGCCACCTTTATTGTCGAAGAAAACGGCTTGCGCGTAATTTCTATGGACTCCGCGCACGAACCGCAATTTTTTGCGACCCGCTTTATCAATTGTCGCAATCTGTTGGAGAAAATTGATAAAAGTCCGAAGGCCACCTGGAATTTCCGTTTTCCAAAAACGGAAAAATGGGCGAAAATTGGACAGCAGGCGTCTCCCCCGGCATACGCTGACCCGAAATTGAAAATCGAAGGGACGCCGTTCACGCCTACTGAACAATTGGCCCGACTGGTGATTGCTAACGTCACTCCAGACGAATGGGCAGTTACTCAAGGCGAAGGCGAGTTGCAGTTCTTTGACGGAATTCTCGTAGTCAATAGCAGTTGGGCTGGTACCCGGCGGGTTGAAAAATTCATCCGCGAATTGGAATACGCGTACTCCAAATAGAGAAGGCAATTAGCGACGATTCCCTATTTGCCTTTGTCTGATTTCTTGTCGTCATTGCCTGCCGCAGGAACGGCGGGTGGTGGTATATAAGTAAACGACTCGATGAATTTTTTGGCGTCCTTTTCGGAAAATTCGTCGAGTTTTGAGACATAGGTCAATTGGTACATGCGTCCGTTGACCAATACCAATCGAGATGCCACCTTGAGCTTGACGGCCGAAGCGGCGTCTTCGCCTTGCACGCATTCAAAGATGAAATCGCGCCCGAGGTAGTTTCCGACCTTGATCTTCTTGACGGATTTCAATTCGCCCAAAGTCCTGATCAACGCACCTTTGACTCCGCCATCCAGCGTTTCATCCAGTTTTTGGATGGAGTCGGGCATGCGGGGGACTTCGTTATATGCGAACACGTAATTGTTCGTCGGCGACACTGCCAGAATATTCAGGTGAACGGTCGTAATTTGATCTTTGATGGGATTCATTTTTCGTTCAACAGCTTCCGGTGAACCGGGCATCAAGAAGGAGGCGTTGGCGCCTTCTGGCGAAAATGTTTGCCATTCGTCGGTCGCCGCCGACTGTTTTTGAGTCGTCGCTGAATTGTCTTGGGCGTATCCGCCGTTGGTCACCAGGAACAAACACAGGCCGCTTAGGATAAGGAAACAGGATCGAAACATGAAAGGCTCCGGTTAAGCAAATCGAACATTCGATCATCAATTATACCGGATTCCACTCAAATCCGAGAATTGCAATTTGCGGCCTGATCAAGTTTTCGTTGCTTCAACTGTTCTCTTCCGAACGCCGCGTTTCGCGATGGAGAAAAAATGGTAACTTTACAGCTACTCCAGTTTGGCCAGCCGGTTCGGCCAACTTACTGGAATTTCATTGAAAGGAGCCCTCGTGTCCAGTCCCAGTCGCAGCGGTGCATTCGACCAAGCCGTTGATCGCCGCGTCGAGAAATTTTCCGAAAGTATTAGTTTTGATTGGGCTTTTTATCGTCAAGACATTCGTGGTTCGCTTGCCCATGCATCGATGCTGGCTAAGCAAGGGCTGATTTCTGAGGACGAATGTCGGCAGATCTCGCAAGGGCTCAAGAGTATTCTGGATGAAATCGAAACAGGCACATTTGTTTTCCAAGAGCACCTTGAAGACATCCACATGAACATCGAGCATGTTCTGATCGAGCGTCTCGGTGACGTCGGGCGAAAGCTGCATACTGCCCGCAGCCGTAACGACCAAGTGGCAACGGATTTGCGTTTATGGGTTCGTGATCAAATTGACCAACTCGATCAGCAATTGCTCGAATTGCAAAAGGCTTTCGTTGGGCGTTGCGAACCGGATGCCGACGTTGTGCTGCCCGCCTACACGCACATGCGTCGGGCACAACCAGTTCTTGCGGCCCATTATTGGCTGGCCTATTGTGAGAAGCTCGAACGGGATCGCGGACGATTGGCTGATTGTCGCCGCCGAACCAACGTCAGCAGCCTTGGCGCGGCAGCCGTAGCGGGAACGACCTTGCCAATTGATCGCGAGTATACCGCACGCGAGTTGGGTTTTGATTCCGTTGCCATGAACAGCCTGGACATTTCCAGCGACCGCGATTTTGTTTTGGAGTTTGTGTTTGCGCTCTCGGTCATCGGCGTGCACCTCAGTGGTTGGGCTGAGGAATGGATCTTGTGGTCGACGACCGAGTTTGACTTCATCGATTTGCCGCATGCGTTTTGCACAGGTTCATCGATCATGCCGCAAAAAATCAATCCAGACGTTTTGGAATTGACGCGGGGAAAATCGGCGAGAGTCATTGGCGCCTTACAAACTTTGCTGGTCCTGACCAAGGGTCTGCCGTTGGCTTACAACCGCGATTTGCAGGAGGACAAGCCACCCATGCTCGACGCCGCGCGAACGATTGCGGCCTGTTTAGATGTCGCAATTCCCATCGTTCAGCAAACCCGTTTGAAGGTCGCCTCGATTCGCCGCCGTCTGGAAGAGGGCTATCTCGACGCCACCACGTTGATGGAATTCTTAATTAAACAGGGCATTCCCCAACGCACGGCCCATCACTTTGTTGGCGAACTGGTACGAAAAGCGGCTAAAACCGAGCGAAAACTCGCCGATTTGCCCCTCGAAGAATTTCAACGAATCTCTCCAAATCTCGACCGTTCTGTTTATGATGGACTGGGTGTGGATGGGGCAATTCAATCGTTCGTCAGTGCCGGTTCGACGGCACCCGAATTGGTTCTAGGTCAAATTGCGGCTTGGAAAAACCGCTTAAAGATTTGAACCGTTGTAAATTGCCCAATCGGACAATTAAATCAGGCGGGACGACTCTTCCAATAGGCAACTTCTCTCCAAACCTATTGAGCGAGAGCATTAAGGACGATTTTGGATTCCATGAACCTGTTGAAAAAATACCGGCTGGCTCGAGTCGCGCTGTTGCTTTGTGCGATTTCGCTGACGTGGGCTACTTCCCATGCCCAAAATAATTCGGGCCAAACCTCGGCGGCAGCGCCTGCCGGATTTGACTTGGTCTTTCCCCCGATTCCCGAGAGCATTTCCCGCTCCAGCCGTTTAGTTTTGGAGTCGCTGCAGTCCGCGGACCCAACCACGCCCATCGACCTCGCACGGGCACTCGGTGCCGCCGTCGACATCGAACAATTCGAACATGCCAAGTACTTCGTCGGAAAACTCGCGGGCCTAAATCTGGATGACTTGGCACTCTATCAATTGAATGATCAAGTTGGTTCCGAATTGTTTCTGCGGATCCACGGCCAACCGGAACTTCAGCCGCAAGGCGCGGAGTTGGCGCGAAAGGTCTTCGCGGCTTCCAAGATTCAAGCAAGCGATCCGACGCGGCTCAGCGAATTGATTGGCAAACTTAGCGACTCGAATAACCAAGTCCGTTCGCAAGCGTTTCGCGATTTGAAACGAACGGGGCCTGTTGCCGTGGCCGCAATGTTGAGCGTGTTTGGCAATTACGAACGGAAGGACGAATTCGTATCCATTCGTAACGCGTTACGATCCATGGATGAGGTTGGCATCGGGCCGATGTTAGGTGCGGTGAGTGCAGGACCGATGCAGGTCCGCTACGAAGCGCTCACGGCTTTGGCGCGAATCAAGACTCCGGAAGCCCACGATGCGGCGGTTGCTGCCTATTTCGCTCCGCAAACTCCGCCGGTGTTGCGCGAAGCGATCGCGTTGGGTCTCGAAAAAACGTATGGTCAGGTTCCGACCGAAGTAGAGTCCTTGCGACAAGTGGCTGGGCGAGCCAAGGAATTTTTGCAGGGTCGCCGTCGGCCAGGCGATGACGTCCGGCTCGATTCCGTGAGTCCGTATGTTCTAGTTTGGCGTTGGAACGCGGAATCCCGCTCGTTAGAGAGCCGCCAAGTTGCTCCAGAAACGGCCAGTAAGTTGATTGCGTTTGATCGCGCGGCGGATTTGCATCGTTGGCAACCCGAGAACTCCGAGTTCCGACAGTTCTATCTAATAAGCTACTTGGATGCTGAGAAGCGGATGGCGGGCCCAGCACAATCACTTGCGGCGGGAATTTTGCAACAGGCCTTTCCTGAAATTTCAGCTGCTGAGGTCGATCAAGCCATCGCGATAGCGATTTCGCAAGAAATGATGCCCGCTGCAACTGGTGGGTGTGAGGCGTTGCGCGGGTTGGCGACCAACGACTGGCTCGCCGGATCACGCCAAGCCAACTCGGGGCTAATGCGGGCCTTACAATCGGGCGATCGACATTTGCAGTTTGCAGCGTTTCGAACCATCGTCGAGCTTGATCCCCAACGGGCTTATGTCGGCAACAGTTATGTTTTGTCGCTGGCAGTTTATCTCGCCGGTTACGGCAGTCGTCCTTCTGGACTGGTGGCTCATCCCCACATTGAAGTTGCCCAAAACCAGGCGATGTCCATGAGTCCGGCTGGAGTCGACGGACGAGCGGTAAACAACGGCCGTGATTTGTTGCGCGAGGCGACCTCCGATGCAAACGTTCGCTTCTTGTTCGTTTCTGAGGACCTTCCGCGACCGGGCTACATCGAACTGGTCCAACAATTGCGTTCAGATTGGCGGACGAAGCGAATGCCGATTGCGATCCTGACCACGGCCGACAATGCTACCGCAGCACAGAGAATTGCCGACCGCGATCCACGAACGATCGTCATTCCCTTAACAACCAACATCAAGCTGATTTCATTACAGGTAGACCGATTGCGCGAGATCGAGGGACCTTGGCGACTTTCAAACGAACAAGCTCAATACCATTCAGATTACGCCATCAACTGGCTGAAAACGATCACCGCCGATCGCACGACGTATCGTTTTTATGAAGTGAGTTCGCATTTCGAAGCATTGCAGAACTTGATCTTGAATCCTGCTCGCACTCAAGCCGCGATCGAAATCTTGGGAAGCATCGGAACTCCTCAAGCGCAGCGTCGTCTGGTCGATTACGCCAGTCAGGCCGGGGCCCCTTTGGAGTTGCGGCAACTCGCCGTAACTTCGTTCGAGCGGGCGGTCGATGCACGAGGACTACTGCTAACGACAGATGAAATTCGTTTGCAATACGATCGTTACAATGCCAGCAGTGACCAGCCAGGTGAAAGCCAACGCGTTCTGGGTTCCTTGCTGGATCTTCTGGAACGACGGGTTAAGTCGTCTGGAACCCGATAATTTTGCGGATTCTGCGAAATTGCAGCAAAAGTGCAAAAGGTGATAGCACGCAATTCTCTTGACGTGCAAGTCAGAAATCTTGTATTCACACAAGCCATTTTCGATTCCCTAAGGATTGTGTGTCATGAAAATTAATGGGCCGATTTGCGCCGCCTTGGCATTGTTGACTGTGTTCGCGAGCGGTTGCCGAAATCACCAATTCGCCCATGTTCTCAAGGATAACCAGCGAGACATGGTCGGGAGCCACGAGGCCGGCGCCGAGACCTTTAATGTTCTGGTGGATGAATCTGTCGCCAAATTACTGGGACGCCAAAGTGTCGAGGGGGTGGATCCAGTGACGGGCGAAGCGATGCTCAAGCGGGTCTGCTTCGTCGGTGTCGAGAACCTGTCCGCCGAAGACATCGGCGACTTCAAGGATCAATTGTTTGAACAAATCGACTCTGCGGTTGCATCGAGTGGCACCTTTAACACCATCAGCTCGCGGTATGTTGAAAATGGCCTGCGGCAACTGCGGCTAATGCCCGCTGATTTGATGGTTCCAACACATCGAGCCGCGTTTCAAAATGTAATGCAACAACACGAAAAGCCCTTTGACTATTTGCTCTTCGGCAAGTTAACAAGCGGCACCACCTCGGACAACAAGAGTTACCAGCGCGACTATCTGTTGACGCTGGAGTTGATCGATGTGAACGATGGCAGCTTTGACAAGGAATCCGCCAAGATCCGCAAGGGCTACCACAAGTCGCGATTGAGTAAATGGACGAAATACAATTTGCGCTAGTTGTGCTGCACATGTGCCTGATCGTCTAGCGACCTCACTTTTTTTTGACGGGATGAAATGAGCCAGCTCCGCGTGCTGCATCACCCGCAAATCAGAACAAAGATTGCCGGCCACGTCGTCACGGTCGCACTTTTCTTGTTTCCATTCCTGGCCGGCTGCGTCTCGCATCGCAAAATGGTGGAACAGGCGCGTGGGCAGTATTGGCACGGAAATTTTGTCGAAGCCGAAAGTAACTTGGCCCAAGCTCGCAAGCGCCCTAAAAAAGATACGGAGGTGCTCAAGCTTGATCAGGCAATGGTTCACTTCTCGCAAGGTGAGCTCGCCGAATCGGCGACTCTACTCCGCGACGTCCGCGATCACCTTGATCAGCCGCCATTCGCCAATGGCGCTCAAAAAGCAACTTCTTATCTGACCGACGACAACACTCGGCCGTATGTCGGCGAGGATCACGAGAAGATCTTGGTGCGCGTCATGCTGACGTTGATAGATCTCGTCCAGCAGCAAGGCGATGCCGTGGCTTACGCCCACCAAGTTGGCGAATCCATCGAAGAACTCTTGGCATCGCGTGAACCGAACGCACCACTTCCGAACGATCCTGCGGCGGAAACCTCAGTAGATGCCAATTCGACGGCGAATTCTGTGACGATGCCAACTGACATCGTCAAGGAAGAACTGGCGATTGCTCCGCTGCTGCGGGCACTGATTCGCAAGTCGTCACGAATGAACCAAGACGATGTTCTCCGAAATCTTAAGGTTGCCACCGAATGGCGTTCTACCAGCCCCTTTCTGATGCAAGAGTTGTTGGCCTGTGCCGAACACCGCGATATCGCGCCGGGACATGGAAGCGTTTATCTGATCATTTTCGTGGGTCGCGGGCCAGTAAAACAATCGGTTACCGAACCGGTGACTTCGCAGGCCCTGCTGGTCGCCGACCAATTGCTGTCGGCGGTGGGCGAATACAGTCTGCCACCGACAATCGCACCGGTGAAGATCGCCGCGATGGTGCCGTCGGTCTCCAACGTCGATGGTTTGCAGGTTTCCACAGGCGGGCAGGTTGTGGGCAACACCGAAACGATTGCTGACCTGAACCGTTTGGCAGTCGCGCGACACCAAGAGTTGCTGCCGCAAATCATCGCGCGGGCAGTGGTTCGCCGAGTCGTTAAGAAATCGATGGTGGTGGCGACCAAGTCGCATACAAACGTTCAAAGCGAACTGGTTTCAACAGCCTACAATCTTGCCGGCGTTCTGTGGGAAGCGAGCGAACAAGCGGACTTGCGGTGTTGGTCCCTGTTACCGGGACAAATCCAGATCCTCCGCGTCGACTTGCCGGCGGGCGTTCATCGTTTTGTGTTATACCCGACGTGGCATGGCCAACTCACACGAGCCAAGCCGCTGGAGGGCAACGTTGAAATCGTTGATGGGCAGGCGACCTTTGCGGTGGGGACGATACTCGACAGCAACCAACCGGGTGCACTGTATTCTCCGCATCGATAACGACACGATCGGGAGGAGTTCGCTTATTTTTTGTTGGGCGGCGTCGTCAGACAACGCAGCAAGAACCCAGTGGATTCGTAAAAAGAGGACCATGTGTCGACATCACTTGAACGGTGCTCAAAGTGATGTCGAACACCGCGACTCCAATTTTTGCTGCTTCCAGGTAGCGTTCTTTTTTGGCATAAGCGATTGCTAGAACGTAATCATCGACGCTCGGGTCCTGATCAAGCCGGTGCATGCGAGCGTCGTGCAAAGCGGAAATCGCCTCGTCCAACTGCCCTAAACGAAGCAACACGACGCCGTAAGTATTTAGGAAATTTGCGTCGTGGGCTTGGATGTTATTCGTGTCGCAAGGCTTCGATGGGGTCCATGTTCGCGGCGCGGATAGCGGGATAAATCCCAAAAACAACGCCGACAATGACCGAAATGCAAAAGCCGAGAGGGATAGAGAGCATCACGATTTGAGGTTCGATTTCTTTAGCAATCGGGGGCAATCGGCTATAGGCCCCTGGAGCGAGCTGTTCGACAGTGAACAAGGAAAACTGATAGACCAACGGGAAGAGCACGCCGATGATGATTCCAGAAATTCCACCGACAACGGACAGCACAATCGTTTCCACCAAGAATTGTCGGACGATATCCTTCCGCTTTCCGCCTAAAGCGCGGCGGATGCCGATCTCGCGTGTTCGTTCCGTGACCGTTGCCAGCATGATATTCATGATTCCGATACCACCGACAACCAAGGAAATGGCCGCCACTAAACCAAACGCCAACATCAGCATCATCTTGGTAGCTCGAGCCTGCTCCAGCAATTCGTAGGGGACCACGATGGCGATATCTTGACGGTTTGGATCGCGACTTTTCAAAGTCGCTTCGACCAGTTCCGCTGTTTTGGGAACGTTGTCAACGTCATCAACTTTGATAGTCAATTGACTGAGCTCATATTGTTTGGCAGAAAATGAGCCCGACGTTCGCTTGATATCCATATCGCCAAGACGTTGTTTCATCGTGGAGATTGGGATGTAAACGTCTTTGGAAAAGTCCTGGGCGGCGAGCGAGCCACCGATGGCGGCCGTGGCGTTTTTTAGTTTCAGCACGCCCACGATCTTGTAGTATTCCTTCGTGTCCGGCAGATACACCTGTTTGTTGATCGGGTCATCGCTCGGAAACAAAGTCTCGGCAAGGTTCGCGGCAATCACGCAGACCGTCGCGCAGGATTCGATTTCGCGGGGAGTCAGGAAATGACCACGATCGATAGACAATCTCGTTACATCCGCGTATTCGGGAGTGCAACCGACCAATCGCCCATCGATGGGCTTGATGTTGGGATTGGCGGTGTTTGCGAATTGTTTGGCAAGTTCACGAATGGGCATCACGTCGACGATCGTGGGGATTGAACTGGACAGCAGCCGGTGTTCCGAGCGCAAGAGGCCATAGTTCTTGGCCATGCGCATGGTCGAACTGGAGCTGCTATCGGGTGGCTCAATCGAGCGGACGATAATATTTTCCGCGCCCAGTTCTTCAATTTGTTTTTGGGCTTTTTGGCTAATCCCTTCACCCACGGCCAGCAGCCAGATCACGCTTGCCACGCCGATAAGAATTCCCAACACCGTCAGCAATGACCGCATGGGGTGCAAGAAAAGGCTTTTGATGCCCAGTCGCCAAGTCCGCAAATTAAACATCGCTCCGTTTACCCTTTCGCGTCCGCAACCAGCGACGCCTCAATCAAAGAAGGAATGTTTGCCGACTTGGCAGTTTCAGCCAATCGTTCTGGAGGAAAAATTTTTCGCTTTTCATTCCGAATGTCCGTTTGAATCATCCCGTCGCGGAGGCGAATGACGCGTTTTGCGTGTTCGGCAACTTCATCCTCGTGGGTCACCATAATGATCGTGCGGCCTTCGTCGTTCAATCGCTGAAAGAGGGCCATGATTTCCTCTGTGGTTACTGAATCGAGATTTCCAGTCGCTTCGTCAGCCAAAATAAAATAGGGATCGTTAACCAGCGAACGTGCGATGGCCACGCGTTGTTGTTGACCACCGGACAATTGGGATGGACGATGATCCAACCGCTCCCCTAGTCCCACCATTTGAGCCAAGGCGATGCTGCGTTGTCTTGAGCGGGCGTTGATTTGGCCCATGTAATACAACGGCACCTCGATGTTCTCGACGACCGTGAGTTGCTGAATCAAATTGTACGATTGAAAAACGAAACCGAGGCGCGAGGCTCGAATCGCGGAAAGTTGATCGTCATCCATCTGTGCGACATCGTCGTCGCCCAGAAAAAACGATCCACTGGTGGGCTTATCAAGACAGCCTAGCAGGTTGAGCAAAGTGCTTTTGCCAGACCCCGAAGGTCCCATAATCGCCACATAGTCTCCCGCGGGTACGTCGAAGGAAACGCCGCGGAGCGCTCGTACCGTTTCGCTTTTCAGTACATAGTGCTTCTGCAGGTCGCGGATTTGAATCGCCAGTTTCATTAGTTTCCGCCCCCGCCGGGAGGGCCGCCACCACCTGGACCACCGCCACCACCTGGACCACCGCCACCACCCATGCGTGCCCGCATCGCTTCGAAGGTCTTGTTAAGTTCATCGGTCGTGATCTCGCCGTCACCGTTCGCGTCTGGGTTATCGACAAACGAGGCCATGCGATTGTCGGATGAAGTCCATTCACTTGCCTGGATCTTGCCATCTTTGTTCAAGTCCAAGCGCTCGACCATTCGCTTCATCATTTCGGCGGGGTTCATATTGCGATTGCCGCCTTTACCTTTTTCACCCTTTCCACCGTCACCCTTGCCATCGCTGCCAGATCCGGGAGGGCCGCCCGCAACTGCAGCGCCTGGTGCGGCTTCACTGCCACCCTTTTGCTTCGCCGCTTCAACTTCTTTTTGAGCATCCGCGGGCAATTCGATCTTTGTGTCTTTTGCTGCCTCAGGCAATGTCATCAGGTGTTTGTAGGCGCCCGGATTCATGGCGACCTGTTCGCCAACCTCCAAGCCTTCCTTTACCCAGACGACTTGGGAGTTGTCCCCACCAATTTTGATGGTGCGAGTTTCCCATTCGTCTTTGTTTTTCTTGATCAAACAAAAATGCTGTTCTTGGACGCCGTACACACATTGCAGCGGAAGTTGGATGGCCTCTGGTTCGTATTTGACTTGTATCGAAACCGACGAATTCATCCCGGGCTTCAGTTCGGGCGGAGGGTTCAAGATTTTCACGAACACGGCGTACTTGCGGACTGAGGTACTCATCCAACCGCTGCTCTCGGCGTATTGGTTGACCTTGGTGACAATGCCTTTGAGCGTTTGATTGTTGAGTGCATCGACGCGAATGGAGGCAGGCATACCGGGACGGATTTGCGTGATGCTCTGTTCGTGAATCAGAGCTTTGACTTCCATTTTTTCAGGATTGGGAAGTCGCATCAGAACTTGGTTTTCACGGACCGCAGCTCCCTCTTCGAGTACCCATTCAGTACCACCACGAGAGGATTCCTTGCCGTAGACCACTTGACCTTCGACTCCCTCCGGAACTGTCACCGTACAATTTTCAATTTGTCGCTTGATACCATCGAGTTTGCTTTCTTCGACCTTCAACGCTTCGCGGTCATTGTCGAGTTTCACCTTTGCGGCCTTGATATCGCTGCGGAGACGCACCAACTCTTTTTCGCGGGTGATTTCTTCCAACACCTGTAGTTTTCGTTTTGCCAGTTCAATGGAATTTTCGGCTTTGCCGAGGTTGGTCTTTGCTCGTTCGAGCGCGAACTTGTCAGCTTCCAATTGTTGTTTGGTCGAGAAACCTTTGTCGACCAATCGAATCGTATGAGACAACACGGCCTTGGATTGTTCCAATTCTTGCAGGGCACTTTGGCGGGAAGACTCGGCGTCGAAGAGTTCGTTTTGAATCGTCTTTTGTTTTTCGACGAAAAGTCCCTGCTCGTATTCTTCCTGCGACGCGAGAGCGGCTTGATAGGCCGACTCGGATTGGATCACACTCGTCTGAGCGTTTGCAACTCCGACTTTTTGCTGCTCAAGTTCTTTTTCGAAACTTGTCGCGTCAAGTCGGGCTAGAAATTCTCCGCCTTTGACTTTCGTTCCTTCGGGAATGACTTGCAAAACATTGATTTGTCCGTTGCGGGCCTGAACCTGGCAGCGAATGTCGACGTTTTCGCTGCTCTGAATTTCACCTTGGTCCAAAACTTGCGAGACGAACTCGGCTTTCGCAACGGTAGCGAAAACCGATGGCACGTTCAGGTCGGCAGACTTGCCCTTCTTCAGGACAAAGAAGGCTCCCCCGCCCAGCAAAAGGATGCTGACCAATGCAATCAGCATCACGGCGGCTGAAATACCACTGCGCGATGACTTGTTTTTCTGCGGAGACAAGTATCCTCGACGCAAAGACAATTTGCCGATCGATGTTGAATGGACTGGAAGCATAAAACGTGACTTCATAGTTTTGAGTATTCAAATTTGTAAAAAACCACCACGAAACTAAGGGGGCTAAACCGCATCTAAGGCGAGAGGACAACCCTGGTCGTTCCCAATCGAGCTGATTTTTGAGGAATTAGACAGCCCAGAAAATCGGTCTGCCAATCACCCGCCGCACCCCACAAACCGTTCATCGGATGAAATCCGAGCCAAATCCCCGATCTACCCGTTTGTGACCATTAATCTGGTAGAAATTAAACAAGAAAGAGGTCGCAAAGTTCCGCTTTTTCGCCACCGGCTATGGGAATTCAGCCTTTCCAAAACCCAGGAACCGTCAAGCCACAAAATAATCGAGATTTTTTCGACAAAAGACAATTCAGTCGGCCAAATTGGCACAGCTCGCGCCGTTTTCGTCGCGCTGGCCGTTAGGACGCGTAAGGTCTTGGAGGCCGAAAAACAACGGCCATTGTTTCGCAACTCGTCAACGGAAGTCGCTCCACAATTCGTTTGGTACCGAAGTCATTACTGCGGAGAACCAGCGCCTCCTCGGACGCGTTCCTGCATCACTTCCAATTTTTGCTCCAGGGCCTCGATCCGGTCCTGCAAGCCACGCAGTTCATCTTTTTTCGTTTCCATCAAGGTGGTAATGGTCGCAAGGTCGCCGGAAAGATTTTTGTTGTCTTCACGAAGTTTGAACAAGAGTTCCTCACGAATCTTTTGCTGTTCTTCGGCCCGAGCCAAGGTCACTCGAGAATCTTCCAAGGTCTTATCGACTGCCACCGAACTCTTATTGTAATCCTCGGCTTGACGACGGAAGTCGCTGATCAAATTTGGGAAATCCAAAAGCTGACGGCGGTAGATGGTGTTGTTGACTTTCACATTGCCTTGTTCAAAAGGAGGAATCTGGGTTCCATCAGCCCGCTGGTAGCCGTCGGCCGCGAATCGATTGACGAGAACTTTGTTTCCTTTTTTGAACTCAACCTCTTTCCCCAAGTGCAAGCTCTTGTCGATTGCTTCACCCAAGATTGTGAACTGGCCATCGTTATTGATGTTGCCGGGCGCGTCCACTCGATACGGACGTGAGGCGTTTTTTTCGAATTCGACTTCGACGAATTCTTCTTCTGGAGCAGGAGTGAACGTCTTTTTGATTCGTGCCGCTGTGTTTTCATCAACCCATGTACGAATCTCGCCAATCGGTCGATCATCAAAAGCAAATTGATCGATAAACGCCTCATATTCCTCGCTGGACGGGTCCATTCCCAGATTGACTGCCGGGAAAATTTTCTCTGTTAACAGCGCGCGATAATCGGTAATCGAAATGTCTTTGGGTAAGTCGTTGGCGCGAACAAATGTCTCGTGTCGGTCGCCAGGCATCTTCTCGTAGAGGGTCCAGGAACCCGCTTCTGCAATCTTCGTGGGGTCGACTACAAACACAGGAGTCAACTCCAGTTGCTTGTCTTGGACATCGGTGACTTTGACTGTTCCCAGAAAAATTGTTGCGATCGGGACGACGACGGCGCTGCCTTCGACGTTTAAATCCACGTCTGCATCTTTAAACGCATACAGCAGGGTGTTCTTCAGCGCGGAGGTATCACTCGCCGCGGAATTTGCTTCTCCAGAAAAACTAAAGGTCCTGACGCCTTCGCCCCCGTCAACCGAACCGTTTTTCCAAACGCGACCACGGCCCGTCGTTTCCAATTTGTAATCGGCTTCATATCGATAAAGAGATTTTTCGGAATAGGTCGGGGACTTTTCGTCACCGTAAAGCGCGCGGGCATATTCCGTCTTATTTTTTTCCAAAAGCTTTTCGGAAGTATCGAAATCTCGCAGAGCGGTCGACCGCAATTCGAAAACTTTCGCTGCCCCCACTAACGCGGCTACGCCAGCAATGAAGCTCAAAATTAGAAACACACTAAACGTCCAATGCCATTGCTTCCACGATAAAATCGTGAAGGTAACGATCAGGACAAAGAGTAACCCAACGACGAGGTAACCGATCATGGATACTTTGCGCTCGCGAATGAGGCTGGAAAATTACCAAAAGCTGTTGGCCAAACGCTTTTGAATCTGCTGCTATGACGCCATCTCAATGATAAATTGGGCAGTTTTGGGCGTCAAGTTTTTGATCGACTCCACAAGATGCCAGCATTCAGGCCAATTCCGCGGCACGGCAAGAATATGGGCTCCGGGATTATTTCTTAAGTAAAGATCGGGAAAACCCCGAAAACCATCAAAGTCCGAAAAATTGGTGCTGCCGGCGTGAATGTCACGACCGACAGGCCGCAAACGTTTTCGAAACGGGGGAGCCTTTCCCGCAATTGGCTCCTCTAGCTTCGCTAATGGAGAGAAATGTGACCCAATTCAGTTGCCGGAACGCCACTGCGCGCGCTCTAATCTGCAGTCTCATCGTCACCTTGCTAGTTGGAAACGGCTGCCATCGCGGCTATTACCGCCGTATGGCCGATGCCGAGGCGAAAAAGCTGGTCGAAGAAAAAAACAACGATCCGCGCTGGGCAACCCCTTCGGCGAATATCGAGGTTGATCCGCAAAGCCGCATGTTTGATCCGTTTTCCAAGGACCATCCACCGCTCCCTCCAGACGATCCGGCATCTGGGCAGCTCATGAGCCGTGTCGACGGTCGCAAGGGTTATCCGCATTGGCACGCCAATGGCGACACGTGTTTTATCGAAAGCCCCGAATGGCGAGGGTATCTGCCGCTGGATTCCCATGGCCGCGTCATTGTCAACATCGATACCGCGATCGAACTGTCGCTGATCCATTCCCCGAATCTTCAGCGGCAACGGGAGGAGCTTTATCTTTCCGCACTCGATGTGTCGTTGGAGAGGTTTGGCTTTGACTCGCAACTGTTCGCCGGCTTCAATTCGTTCTATTCAGTAGAACGCGGAGGCTCTGCGCTCTCGACGGGATTTGGCTCCCGTAGCGATGGCTTCAACTACCGCAAGCTGGGAATCACCGGAGCCAATTTTGCAGTTGGGCTGGCGAACACTGTTCTTTGGACATTTGGCGGACCCCAAACACAAACCGGAAACGGATTGATCAATTTTGCAATCACTCAACCCCTGTTGCGGGGCGCTGGTCGCGATCGAATCATGGAATCACTGACACAAGTGGAACGCGATCTACTGGGCAATGTTCGCGCTATGGAACGATTTCGTCAGGGGTTTTACTTGGAGGTGGTCACGGGCCGACAATCTGGCCCGGGGCCGAACGGCAACTTTCTCTCGTTGCCGACCCAAGCCCTCACTCAGGCTGGAGGCATTCTGGGCCTCCTGCAAACCCAGCAGCAAATTCGATACGCCGAATTCAATGTGATTCAACAAAGCAATTCGCTGGTGCGACTTCGCGAGCTCTCTGCGGCCGATCAAATCAACTTTTTGCAGGTTCAGCAAGCGGAAATCAGCTTGTATTCAGCACAACAGAATTTGATCAACCAAAAGGTCGGCTACCAAAACGCGCTGGACCGTTTCAAAACGACTTTGGGATTGCCGCCTGATCTCGATGTGGTGGTTCGGGATGATTTCCTCGATCGTTTCATTTTGATCAGCGACGAAATTTTGGACATTCAAACGGGTCTGAATAAGTTGCGAATCGATTACGGCACCCAGGCCAGCAAAATCGATGCAGTGCTACAAAACTTGCTGAGCGAATACGCAGATGCGATAAAAGTCGATCCCCAAGCCAAACTAGTGTTGCCCCAGACAATTCCCGATGACTTAAAACTGCTGCTGCCATTCATCGAGAACTCGCGGCAATCGTTGGCTAACGTCAAACGCGATGTGGTGGCCCAGGTTGAAAACGATTTCCAGAAACTAGAGAGAGTGCGACCAAATCGAATCAGCTATCTGCGGAAGCTTCGAGACCAAATTCAAACGGGTGAAATTCCAGCTGACATTGAATTGGGAATCGTTGCGGATGAATCGATCGTCGAGGTCGACGTCTTGAGATTGCGGTTGGCAGATGCCAAGAAAGCGTTAGATGAAATCGATTCGCGTTTGGCAGCAGTTGTGGATCGGATCAATGCTGCCAACGAGTTGTCTCAGGAGCCAGATAGTGTCAAAGCCTTTGGGGAAGTGACAGACGATATCTTGAGCAATGTCGCCAGCCAACTTACCAATCTCAATAGCAAAATGACGGAGCTGTCGTTGATACAAGTTCTGGCCCGCAGCAACTCGATCGAACTCAACGATACGGACCTGTCTCCGGAGGAAGCAACGGAAATTGCTCGCTGCTTCCGGCTTGATTGGATGAATGCCCGTGCTGGCCTTGTCGACTCGTGGCGAAAAATTGAATTTGTCGCCGACCAATTGGAATCGCAAGTGGACTTGGTTCTCGATGGCAGTATGGGGAACGCCTCTTCCAGCAACCCATTCCGAATTGATTACAAATCCGGAACGATGCGCGGCGGATTTCGTTTCGATAGCCCGATCGTCCGCCTGCGTGAACGTAACGACTATAAAACAGCGCTGATCACCTACCAACGCGCTCGACGAAGCTTCTATCAATTCGAAGACGAAGTCAAACGCAATTTGCGACTGACTTTGCGAACGATCAATCAGAATAAAACCAGTTTTGAACTCCAGCGGCGTTCGCTGCAGGCTTCCGTACAAAACCTGGAACAGTCAAATTTGGTCTTGGAGCAACCGCCTCGTTTCCAAGCGGGTGGTGCCAGAACGCAAGCGCTTGGCTCGACCACTGCCCGTGACTTGACGGGCGCCATCAACCAGCTGAATCAGGCGCAAAGCCAGTTTCTAAACAGCTGGCTTTCGTATGAAGTCCTCCGCCGGGGACTCGATTACGATTTGGGTACGATTCAAGTCGACCAGTCTGGTCGCTGGGTGGATCCGCAGATTATCGACCGCGAAATTGGTTATCGAACGGCCGCGTTGATGGGCCTCGACCCGAGCTGTCTAGATTGCAACATGCCACCGGAATTACAAGTTCCGAGACGTAATCCGGAATCTACGGACGAGTTCAAGTCGGAAGATTCGCAAACGCCGGCGTCGCCTCCCGAAAACGCTCCTGCGCCTTCGGCAATTCAAGCTCCAGTGGGCAAAACGCAATTGAAGGCTCGACCGGACAATCAACTGCGGTTCGCTACCTTGCCGCCAGCAAATGAGTCGCCACGACGATAAAGCGTCGTGCCAACATTCACCGTGCTTTCATGGAAGACCCGGATTGTCAGAACCCGGGTCTGGCCGTAACGCCGCGGTCGTCTTAAGATTTGCTCAGGAAATTCACCAGGCGAGGGAAAAGAAGAATAGAGCATGGGAATTGAGAGCCGAGGCTATTACCGAGATTCATTCGAATACCAAAGACCCTGGCGCGGCGGCTCGCAGCGGTCCATGGTCGTGACGCTGATCATCATCAATGTGGTGATTTTTGCGCTCGACATCTTTACCCCTCGGGTTTTGTCCGACGGAAGTTTTGTTCCCGCGAATCAGACCGTCGATAATTTTGGCCATTGGTTGAGCCATTTTCTGGCACTCAAGTCCGAGATTTTTCAGCGGCCGTGGCAGTTTTTCAACTTGTTGACCTATGGGTTCGCGCACTCGCCTCTCGATGGGCCGGGCGGACCGATGCATTTGATCTTCAACATGTTGTCGCTTTATTTCCTTGGGCACGCGGTTGAATCGCTGTATGGACGAAAGGAGTTTCTGCGAATTTATTTGACGGCAGTTGTCGTTTCGGGAATGGCATTCCTGTTGAGCGCACTCGTGTTGCGATCGAATCGCAGTTGCGTCGGGGCCAGCGGAGCCGTTACCACGATTGTCATGCTGTTCATCTTGAATTATCCTCGTCAAAAACTGGCGTTGTTTGGCGTCTTGGAAATTCCGGCCTGGGTTCTGGGCGTGATCTTGATCGCAACCGATTTGCTGCGTGCATTGAATCCTGGATCACGAGTTGCCGTCGAGACGCACTTGATGGGTGCCGCGTTCGCAGCGGCGTATTTTTATGGCAAATGGAATTTGGGAAATCTCAGCGCACGGATGACCGGCCGGCGTCCGCGATTAGGAGTGCACGATCCTGACGACGACGATTTGGAAGTCGATTCAAAATGGGAACGCTTGCAGGCTGAAGGCGATCGCCTCTTGGAAAAAATCAAGCGCGACGGCCAAGACAGCTTGTCGTGGAGCGAACGCCGCTCGCTAAAAAAATACAGCCTCGAACTCCGCCAACGACGCAAATAGTTCTTCTGAACGGGAACTTGCAAAACAACCGTTCCGAAGACTCTCTCTTTTTGCACACATCAGGCGCGAATTGCACGCAGGCTGTTTGATTTGTTGATTGTCAGCGGCGGCCAAGTTACAATTGGCGCGGCTGTGATCGGCTCTTCTGTTTTCGATTAAGCTGGGGTCGACGCGCAATTAATTCACTGAACACGTGCTTTCGTTTCTTCAATACAATCCAGGAATCACAACGCGTGAAACTCGCCCTATCATTTTCTAACATCGGATCGGCCCTGTTTGCTTTGCTGCTCGGCCTCCTGCCCCCGTTTGCCTGCGGACAGATTCCCACGCTCACGGAACAGGAAGCGGGTGCGTTTTTTGTGGACAGTGTGAAGCCGATTCTTCAGAAGCATTGTTGGAGCTGCCACGCGGATGACCCTAAAGATTTGGGAGGTGGCCTTGCCCTGACTTCACGTGACTCGCTGGTCAAGGGTGGCGAAAGCGGCCCGGCAGTGAATCTGCAAGACCATGTGGCCAGTCTGCTGGTCAAGGCCATTAACTATGACGCGATCGAAATGCCGCCTGAGGAAAAGCTGTCGAAAGAGGATATTGCCACATTGACGAAATGGGTCGCCTTGGGAATTCCTTGGCCGGCCGCTGAGGAACGCGCCGCTCCACCAACTCACGAAAAAAAAGAAATCGTGACGGAAGAAGCCAAACGTTGGTGGGCCTTCCAACTGCCGAAACGTCCAACGCTGCCGACGGTCAAGAACACAAACTGGTGCCGCAATGACATCGATCGCTTCATTCTCAAGCATTTGGAGGACAAGCAATTCTCGCCCGCCCGCGAGGCGTCGAAGGAATCGCTAATCCGGCGTGTTTACTACGACTTGATCGGCCTTCCGCCAACGTTGGCCGAAGTTGAAAAATTCGTAAAAGACAACGACCCGCAGGCCTATGAAAGGTTGATCGATCACTTGCTGGCTTCACCACATTACGGAGAGAAGTGGGCGCGGCATTGGCTCGACCTGGTCCGCTACGCCGAATCGAACAGCTTTGAACGCGATGGTACCAAACCGTTTGTCTGGCGTTATCGCGATTATGTGATTCAGTCGCTCAACGCAGATAAACCCTACGACAAATTTCTGTTGGAACAATTGGCGGGGGACGAGATGCCCAAGCCGGACGCCGATTCAATCATTGCGACAGGTTACTATCGTCTGGGTCAATGGGACGATGAACCTGCGGATCCCGAGCAAGCTCACTTTGACAGTCTCGACGATGTCTTGGCGACCACCAGTCAAACAATGCTGGGCCTGACAGTCAACTGTGCGCGGTGTCACGATCACAAAATCGATCCGATCACTGCCAAAGACTACTACCAAATGCTGTCGTTCTTCAAGAATATTCGTCACTACGGAGTTCGCGGTCACGACACAGTACTCGATGCGTCGACAGTAACGATCGACAAAGCCGAGTTTGCCGCGGCCAACGTTGAGCTCAACCAGGAAATTGAGTCACTCACGAAAAAGGTTGTAGTAATTGAAGAAAAGGGCAAAAAGGACTTTATTCCCGTCGAGCATGAGGAATTCCGTAATCCCGAACGCCGGACCGACTTAATGAAGAAACGCGTCGGCACGCTGTTGACTCAAGAGGAGTTCGATGAATACCAAAGCTTGCGCAAGGCCCTCCGCGAAACCCGTCGCAAATTGGAGGACCAGAAGTTGCAAATTCTGTGCGTGAAGGAACATGGACCTAAGGCACCGCAATCCCACGTGATGATTCGCGGCAATGCCCATGTGACTGGCGAAGCAGTTGAGCCGGGGTTCCTTTCGGTGTTGTCGCCGCCACAGCCTGAAATCGCATCATTGGAGAAGTCTTCGGGACGTCGACTGGCGCTGGCGCAATGGATCGCTAGCCCGCAGAATCCAATGACATCACGCGTCATGGCCAATCGGATTTGGCAATATCACTTCGGTCGGGGCATCGTTCGCACCAGCAGTGACTTTGGCTTCCAAGGCTCCAAGCCTACGCATCCAGAACTTCTCGATTGGTTGGCCACGGAATTCGTTAACAACGGCTGGCGCCTGAAGCCACTGCATCGACAAATCATGCTTTCGGCGACCTACCGCATGTCGTCTGAATTCAACGAGTCGTTCGCTGAAAAGGACCCTGAGAACGATTCCTTCTGGCGTTTCAACATGCGACGTTTACAAGCCGAAGAGATACGCGACTCGATCCTGTTCGTGAGTGGACAGCTCAATGAGAAGAAAATGTTCGGCCGCAGCATCTATCCCGATCTGCCAGCGGAGGTCTTGGCCGGGCAGTCGATTCCTGGCGACAACTGGGAGCGCTCGTCTCCGGAAGACCAAAATCGACGCAGTATCTACGTCCATGTGAAACGCAGTTTGCGAGTTCCGATCCTCTCAAATTACGATGCGCCGGATCCGGACTTTACCTGTCCGGTCCGATTTACGACTACGCAACCGACTCAGGCTCTGGGCATGATCAACAGTGATTTCGTGCAGAAGCAGGCAGAGTTTTTTGCGGCGTCGCTGGGAGATTTGAAAGATCGCGATTTGGCCGACATCGTGCGCAAGACCTTGCAACGAGTGGTTCAGCGCGAACCCAAGCCCTTGGAGGTAGAACAAGGTGTCTCGCTGCTGGAATCGTGGATAAAAGACGACAAGTTGTCACGCGAGGAAGCTGTGAAAGACTTCTGTTTGTTGAGTCTGAATCTGAACGAATTTGTCTACTTGGATTAAGGATCGACCGTTAGAGGTGGAAAGACTTTTAGCAGAGGTTGCAAAGTTCACCGCAAATTTGACCGAAGCGGAATTTATTAATGAAGAGGAACAAGTAATGAATGAGCGAACCACAAATTTTTGCGGACGAACGCGACGAGAGTTTCTGTGGCAATCGGGAGCAGGTTTCACCGGTTGCGCAATGGCCGGATTGCTCGACCACAGTTTCTTTCGACTGGCCGATGACCAATCTGCAGACGATAAGAAGTGGACGAACCCGCTCGCCGCTAAAGAACCGCACTTCGCCGGGAAGGCAAAAGCCGTCATTTTTCTTTACATGTACGGCGGGCCCAGTCATATCGATACCTTCGACTACAAACCGACGATGTACGGGATGGATAATAAGACGATCGAGGTCAAAACGTTTGGTCGCGGCGGACACCGCAATCAGGGACGGATCGTTGAACCACGTTGGAAATTCAAACAATATGGAGAATGTGGAAAATGGATTTCGGATTTGTTTCCCAATTTGGGCACCTGCGTCGATGACATTGCCTTCATTCACAGCATGACCGCAGACTCTCCGATCCACGGTTCGGCGATGTTTCAAATGAACTCGGGAAAAATCCAAAGCGGAAGCCCCTGTCTTGGCTCATGGATCAATTATGGATTGGGCAGCGTCAACGAAAACCTGCCTGGATTTGTCGTCATGCTCGATGACAAGGGTGGTCCGATCAGCGGTCCCAAGAACTGGAGCAGCGGTTACATGCCAGCGACCTATCAAGGCTGCGTCGTGCGGTCACAAGGCACAGCCATTCTCGACCTCAACCGTCACGCGTCCATGAGCGATGGAGTTCAACGACGACTTCTCGATTCGTTGCGGAAGTACAACGAAGCACACGAGGCTGAACACCGGGGCAACAGCGAGCTGGCCGCCCGCATCGCCAGCTATGAGTTGGCTTATAAGATGCAGAGCACAGCGCCCGAGGCCGTGGACCTGAATCAGGAAACAGCCGAAACTCAAAAGCTGTACGGGCTCGACAATCCCAAGACGGAGTACTTTGGGCGGCAATGCCTGATGGCACGACGTTTGGTGGAGCGGGGTGTTCGCTTTGTTCAAGTTTATTCCGGTGGTGCTCATAACGACGATAATTGGGACGCCCACGGAGATCTTGTAATGAATCACGAATTGCATGCGGGCGAAACCGATCAACCGATTACAGCTTTGATCAAGGACCTGAAGCAACGCGGGATGCTCGACGACACACTGATCGTCTGGGGCGGCGAGTTCGGTCGACAACCGACCGCTGAATATGAGAAGGGAACGGGGCGCGACCATAACGCCTATGGGTTTACGATGTGGGCCGCTGGCGGCGGCATCAAGGGCGGAGTCAGCTATGGCAAAACCGACGAACTCGGAGCAAACGCAGTCGAAAATAAGCTGCACGTGAAGCGAATTCACGCGACCATCCTGCACCAGTTGGGCCTTGATCCAAATCGACTCAGCTACTTCTATGGCGGTTTGGATCAGAAATTGGTTGGCGTCGAAGAGGTACAACCGATTCGCGAAATCATGGCCTAATCCCATCCCGTGATAAAAGCTCGGTTGGCGCTGCAATAAAAGCTCTGCCGCTGCCGTTGCACTGAAAGCTCCTTGTCGCCACACCGGTGTTGTTTTTTGTCAACAACGGTGGTGAATTGGCAGTGGACGTTGTTCGTTTTTCAAGAATTAAGCCCGTTTTTTCGTGGTTTTCGCGCGCGGCATGGTCTTTGCAATGATCGTAGAGAACTTATCCTGTTCCGCAAATCGGAGACCTCTATGTTGACCTTCGCCAAGCTTGAAACGCAAAAATTGCTGCAATCGTACGTTGAAGCGGATGAACGCCTGATTCGATTCAAACGTGCCCAGCGTCGCTGGAACAGTATTTTTTATTCTTTCTGGATTGCGACCATCGCAACCACCGCGATTACCATGTATTACACTCAGCACGAATGGTTGCCAGTGTTGCGCAACGTTTTGCGGGCCATCAGCTAATCTCGCGCCCGCTAACTGCCGTGACTTGCAACGCGCCCTGTGCTGATGACTACAATGATCATTATGTCTGGCTCTGCCGAATTTTTGAATTCCCTTCAAGCAATACCCAATAGGGCTCGACAATTTTACGTTCCGATTTGGTGACTCGCCCAACATTCGAGGCAGGTTTTTTGCTTATGTCGAAATTATTTATCACATTTGTTCTCGTCTTCGTTCTTGGCACTTCGTTCTCCGAGGCTGCTCCACCACAAAATGTCGAGTCCGGTCCGACGTACAACGTTGATCTGTCACAAGCTTTGACGCATTATGCCACGATCACCATGGAGGCTGATTCTACAGGGCAGGAAACACAATTGATGATGGCGACTTGGACGCCTGGTTCGTATCTGGTGCGGGAATACGCGCGACATGTCGATCATATCTCCGCCACCGACGCTGAGGGAAAGTCCTTGTCGTTGGAAAAGACCAGCAAGAACCGTTGGTCGGTCAAAACCGGCGAGGCTAAACGATTCAAGCTCACCTATCGCCTCTATTGCAACGAGGCGTCGGTCCGCACGAATACCCTGGGAGTCAGCTATGCGGTGCTCGTTGGAGCGGCGAGCTTTATTACAATTCCGGAGCAATTGAATCGATCACATCGCGTGTCGCTGATGTTGCCCAAAGATTGGACGGAATCGAAATCTGCGATGCTGCCCGGCGGTGAAGACCCGAATAGCTACGTCGCTGCAAATTTCGATGAACTCGTCGACAGCCCCATCGTTGCCGGCAATGTGGTCACCTATCCCTTTGAAGTCGCCGGCATCAAACATCATTTGGTCAATGTTAATCAAACCGCAGGTTGGGACGGCGAAAAAGCGGTAGCTGATCTCGCAAAAATCGTGGCAGAACACCACAAAGTTTGGGGAGTTGTGCCCTACGATCGGTATTACTTTCTCAACGTCTTTTCCGGAACGGGAGGCGGATTGGAGCACGATAACTGTTGCTTGATGATGTCGAGCAAATTCGATGTTCGAGACGAGTCAAAGTACAAGAGTTGGCTGGGATTGTGCAGCCATGAGTTCTTCCACACGTGGAACGTTCGCCGACTCCGCCCCAAAGCTCTGGTGAAATACAACTACGAGGCGGAGACTTACACGCCTTCGCTGTGGATTGCAGAAGGTCTAACCAGTTATTACGAGGATCTGCTCGTTGCCCGCGCAGGGCTGTTGACTCAAGAAGAGGCGATCAAGAATCTTGCCGGACAAATCGGGGGAGTGCAAAAGACTGAAGGACGTCTGGTGCAAAGCCTTCGCGATTCCTCGCACGATGCGTGGATCAAGTTTTACCGCCCGGCACCCAATACTGGCGAAACACAAATCAGTTACTACACGAAAGGAGCCGTGGTCGGGTTCCTGCTCGACATGAAGATTCGCAGTGCGTCGAGCGGTACCAAAAGCCTCGACGATGTGTTGCGAGTGTTTTACGAAAAGTTTGCGGCAACCGGGTATGAGCCGCAGGATTTCCGCAATCTCTGCAACGAAGCAGCCGGACAAGATCTCAACGAGTGGTTTCGAGTTGCCGTGGATACGACCGATGAGCTGGACTATCAAACGGCCTCCGACTGGCTGGGTCTAAAGATCGGCGATTTTCGCCCGGCAAACTTCGTCGAAGAGGAATCGAATTCGGCAACGGATGACTCCAAAGCCACCGCTGAAAAACAGGCCAAGAAAGCCGCAGCAAAAGCCGAGCCAAAGGTCTCGCGGTGGATCGGCATTGGCAAACCCAACTCGCCCGCGACCAAGGCCGGCATTGCCGACAGTGATGAAATTCTGGCGATCAATCGGAAACGTACCGGCAACGTGGAGACCGATATCCAAAAATTTGAGGTAGGAGATCCGATCGAGATCTTGTTGGCCCGGAACGGAGAGTTGCAGGCGGTTCTGGTCGTCGTTGGCGGCAAACCGACCGTTCCAGATTGGTCAGTAGCTGTGATAAAAACCCCTGCAGAAGCCCAGAAGGCGCAGCTCGCGGCATGGTTGCATCAGCCGCTGGAAGAAAAGAAGAGCGAAACTCCTCAGGATCAAAAGGCAAAGGACCAGCCAAAATAGACTGGTCCGTTACGCTGAGATTAACTTTCAAGGAGTAATTCGCTGGCGAATTGCTTAGGCGAATGACTTCTTGTCTTTATGTTTCTTGAATCGAGGTTTTCCATCGCCTTTGCCTTTTGCAAAGCCGCCAGGACCTTTGGAAAAACTGCCCAGGCCTTTGGAGAAGCCGCCGGCTTTATCTTTGGAAAATCCGCCCGGTTTTCGCTTGGAAAATCCGCCGGGTTTGCCTTTGGAAAAACCGCGTGACCCACCGAATTTATCGCGAGGCCCATCGTTTCGGTTGCCGAACTTGCTTCGGCGACGATCGCCGCCTTCTTCGGAACCCGATTCATTTCCGACCAACTGGATTTTCAGCTGTTTACCGGCAACTCGGGTCGATTGCAAAATTTCCTTGACGTCGTCCGGCATGCCCTTCGGCAAGTCGATCGTGCTGTAGTCGTCATGCAGTTTGATCGGGCCAATGTCGCTGCCGTTGATGCCGGCTTCATTCGCCACGGCACCGACGATATTGCCTGGACCAACTCCGTCGGCACGTCCGACTTCAATGCGATAGCGTTCCATGCCTGCGGCAGGTGGACCCATGTTGCGGAAGTCCATCTTACCGCGTCGTCCTTCGCCACCCCCACGTCGCTCATCAGAATAGCCACGAGCGCCGTCAAACGAGCGTCCGCGACCACGGCCTGAATTGCTTTCGGCCAATTCGCGGTCTTCGACGGTCTCATGGCGCGAGGCGCCTTTCACGGCCAGAAACGGTCGTTCACCTTGAACGATTTGAGCGATTGCTGCGGCGATGATTTCGGCAGGCTGCCCCGATTCGGCTTGGAATTCTCTCACGAGTTTCTCGAAGAATTCGAGATTGCCCTGAGCAATGGTCGCGGCAATCTTTTGCTTGAATCGAGCTACGCGATGTTCATTAACCTCTTCGATTGAAGGTGGCTTGATGATTTCGATCTCTTGTCGCGTTACTTTTTCAATCGCACGAAGGCGACCTTTATGCGATTTCGACAACAAGATGAAGGCTTCGCCGTTACGTCCTGCGCGGCCCGTTCGCCCGACGCGATGGATGTAGGATTCGCTGTCCTGAGGTAAATCGAAGTTGACCACATGGCTAACGCGATTCACGTCCAGCCCACGAGCGGCCACGTCGGTCGCGACCAAAATATCGAGCGCACCCGACTTCAGTTTTTCAATCGTGCGTTCGCGAGTCTTTTGAGGCATTTCGCCGTTGAGGGCAACTGCAGCCAAGCCTTCGCGGCACAACCGGTCGGCGACAACCACCGAGGCCTCGCGTGTTTTCGTAAACACGATCACGCCATCCGTTTCTTCAACTTCCAGAAGTCGAGTGAGCACATCGATCTTGTCGCGTGCTTCCACAAAAACAGCCCGTTGGCGAATCGAATCGGCAGTCATCGTTCGCTTTTGGAGGGTGATCTTCGCTGGATTCTTCAGATACTTTGCGGCGATATCGCGAATCGGTCCAGGCAGTGTCGCCGAGAACAATGCAATCTGACGAGTCTCAGGCATGTGCTGCAAAACGAATTGGACGTCCTCCAGGAATCCCATGTTTAGCATCTCGTCGGCTTCGTCTAAAACCAGGCAGCGGATGCCGCTGAGGTTCAGCGTGCCGCGGTTGATATGATCGATCACACGGCCCGGAGTGCCCACGACGACATGGACACCGCGTTTCAGGAGTTTGAACTGAATCTCGTAGTCTTGGCCGCCGTAAATCGCCGCTACCGTGAAGTCAGGAAGGTTGGCGCCATAGGTCGAGAAGGCTTTGGTGACTTGAATTGCCAATTCGCGCGTCGGTGCGAGCACCAACACTTGCGGCGTCCGGTTTTCGATCTGCAGTTGTGAAAGTATCGGCAAGGCAAACGCGGCTGTTTTGCCAGTTCCCGTTTGGGATTGCGCCAACACATCACGACCAGCCAGCATCTCAGGGATGATGGCCGATTGGATTTCGGTCGGAGTTTCGTAACCCGATGTGCTTACGGCTTCGCGAACCTCGTCGCGCAACTGCAAGTTGCAAAAGGTATTTTGGGGGGCGGTTGCCGGATCAAAATCAATCGACATTTAAAAAATTCCTTCATTGAAAGCGAATGCGATTCGTTTCCTGACGCGGGTGCGCAGAGCGAACGCAAATTAAAAACACCATTCCGAAAATTTTGGCCCGGTCGGCACTGCCGACCCTTGGGGCTCGCCCCACGGCGATTTCGGTTCGTCGACCGCCGCCGCAAATTCTTGGTAGCGAAAGGCACCAATAAACCTGCTGCTGTTGGAGATCGACAAAAAGTGAGAATCGGTTGCTGCGATTCGCTTCGGAATAAAATCGCACACGTCGACCAAAGTACACCGCAAATTCTTCAAGCCTGACTTCCATCCAGGTTTGGTTGTCCAGAAGATATCGCCAGGCGAATGATCCGGATCGTTTTGCAGTGCCTGCACACACTCTTGTTGCGACGTTGCTTCGTAGTAGAGATGGGCCAAAGGCCACTCAAGGTTCACAGAAACCCAACCAAATTGGGAACGAGAACCGTAGAAGACTTGTCGCGACGGGAGCCACCAGGACTCCCGCGATGCCCATACGCTAACCCATCCTCTCAGCGTTTGATAGTGCAAATTTCGAAAAGCGCCAAAATATCGCAGTGGTAGTAGGTCTTGAAGGAAGCAACTTCACACTCTCTTAACCCAACCAATCCGTCTTTTCTAATCGGCCTTTTCACCACGATTTTGCAGGTTGCATTGGCCCAAATCAGTCGGCACAAGACGTACGGACCAACCTTTGGCACGCTGGTTGCTTTCGTTTTAACTTGATCGAAAACAGCTGCCAGAAAGGCAATTCATTGTGGCCTTGCCGCGAAAAACAGGTACTCCATGGGATTGAGCGACTCAAACAAGAAACGCTACGAAATGGTAGCACAGCAAATCGCAGCGCGGGGTGTACGGAACCAACTCGTTCAACATGCAATGCGTACGGTTCCCCGAGAAGCGTTTGTTCCAGCCACTCATCAAGAACTGGCGTACGACGATAGTCCACTGCCAATTGCCGACGGGCAGACGATTTCGCAGCCCTACATCGTGGCCTTCATGATCGAAGCTCTTGAGTTGCAGGGCGGCGAGAAAGTTCTGGAAATTGGGACTGGATCGGGTTACGCCGCAGCGGTCTTGGCCGAAATCGCCAGCGAAGTATTCACGGTCGAACGTATTGAAAGCCTCGCGAGCCGAGCAGCCCAAAAATTGCGAGAGCTGAACTACCGGAATGTTCAAGTGCTTGTCGCCGATGGTACTCGGGGTTGGCCTGAGCACGCACCCTATGACGCTATTGTGGTCGCGGCCGGTGGACCAGCGATCCCCGAATCTCTCAAGGCCCAATTGAAAATCGGTGGCCGACTCGTTATTCCCATCGGCAAAAGCGAAACCAATCAAGAACTAATTCGCGTGACTCGACTGTCGCCAACGACTTACAAGGCTGAAGAGATCGCCGCAGTTCGCTTCGTTCCCCTAATTGGTGCCGAGGGTTGGAGCACAATAATTCCTGCGCCCTTCGACCGCAAGTCCACGGAAGGAACCGAGTGAATACCGAAAGGGCCTCTGTTTCAGGCGGGCTGCTGCTCTGAGACCACTAACCGCGCGTCCACGGCCATTGCACCTCTCGAAGAAACCACGAGCGGGTTGATGTCGAGCTCCTTGATTTCTGGACAATCGATCATTAGTTGTGATAGCCGCTGAAGAACTTGAACCACCCGCTCGACATCTACCGGTGGACGGTTTCGAAAACCGGCAAGTAACTTCCAGCACCGCAATCGTTTGAGCATTTTCAAGGCCCGTTGCTTGTCGACGGGAGCCAGCTCTACGGCCTTGTCCTGGAGGATTTCGGCGGCAATTCCCCCGGCTCCGACCATCAACACGGGACCAAACTCCGAATCACGTTTCGCGCCGACAATCAACTCAACCGCTTCATCCATGCGAACCAACGCCTGAACCGAAACGCCCTCAATGACTGCATTGGGCTGAGCACGTTGGACACTTGTCAAAATTCGAGCGAAACCAGTGCGGGCCGCTTGACCGTCTTGAACTTTGAGAATCACGCCGCCGACATCTGTTTTGTGGCTGATCTGCGGCGAGACAATCTTAAGCACAACGGGAAATCCGATCGTTGCCGCAAGCGTTGCCGCAGCGTCTGCCGTTGCGGCGAGCATCGTCTCATTCGCGGGAATTCCGTAGGCTTGCAAAATGGCTTTGGCCTTCACTTCATTGACCAGACCGACTTGGTTCGTCGTCAATTGCTTCACGGCCTGTCGCGCTTGCTCCGCAGTGGGTTGCGAAAGTTGCCTTAATGTCGGCACAGGTTCGGCGATCAGTTCTTGCCGGTACTTGGCGTCAGTTGCCAGTCGTTGAAATGCCGCGACTGCTTTTTCGGGAGTCGAGTAGGTAGGAATTCCAGCTTGGTTCAACAAGGCAATTCCTGCTTTCATTGAACGACCGCCCATCCAGACGGCAAAGACTGGTTTCGATTGTTCCTGGACTAAGGAAATCAGTTTCCTCGCAGTTTCCGTCGGTTCGCTCATCGCTTGTGGGGCAAACAATGCCATCACCGCATCCACGTTGGAATCGTTTAAAACGATCTCGGTCGCGTCAACAAAACGAGCAGGCGGCGCGTCTCCCAAGACGTCGACTGGATTCTGCATTGACCAAGAGGTCGGCAAAACCGCGTTCAACCGCTCAAGACTTGTCGGCTGCAGCTTGGCCAACGAGCCTTGCCGCGACAACAGCGCGTCCGTAGCCATAACACCCGGACCGCCCGCATTCGAAACCACTCCCAGGCGCGAACCGCTAGAGTGTTTGCGCCGCGCAAGTAACTCTACGCAATCAAACAGTTCTTCCATCTCTTCAACGCGGACAATTCCGGCACGTTCAAAAGCAGCCGCGTAAATGGCATCTTCGCCAGCCATCGCGCCCGTGTGAGAGTGAGTTGCCGCCGCCGATTCGGCAAAACGCCCCGCTTTGTAGGCAATGATTGGTTTCGTTTTGGTGAAACGTTGAGCGGCAGCCAAAAATTTCGCCGCGCTGGTGATCGATTCGATATACATCACAATTGCCTCGGTCGAGCCGTCGGCGGCGAAGTATTCAAGCAAATCTCCGAAGTCGACATCCAGCATGTTGCCGACGGAAACAAAATGCGAGAAGCCGATGTTCTCATCGAGTGCCCAGTCGAGCACGGCGGTGCAAAGCGCGCCCGACTGCGAAAGGAATGCGACATTCCCGGCCTGTGGTGTCCCGGCAGCGAAGCTCGCGTTGAGGCTGTGGCCTGGCGACAAGAGCCCGACACAATTTGGCCCAATGATCCGCAGCCCGGCAAATCGACCAGCGATGGACCGCAGGCGTTCCTCCAAGGCGCGACCAGAGGCCCCCATTTCGCGAAAACCTGCAGTGATGATCAATATTCCCCGAATTCCCGACGCCCCGCATTGCTCGACGATTTCCGGGACAACCTCGGCAGGTGTGCAAACCACTGCTAAATCGATCGGCAGCGACACGTCGGAAATCTTCGCGAAACACTGCAAGCCATGGACTTGTGGATATTTTGGATTGACCGGAAAGATTTGACCCGGGAATCCTCCCGCCAACAAGTTTGTGACGACCGCGCTGCCGATGTTAGTTGCCTTTTCGCTGGCCCCGATCACCGCTACGCTTCGCGGTCGAAAAAACTTGTCGAGGTTGGTGATTGACATCCAAATTTGTTCCAGCGGAATTTCAAAAAATGCCTACTGCTTTGATTGTACCAGTTGGTAGGATGCTACCGCGACAGTCCGCTCGATTTCGCGTTCGATCGACGCGCAGAGATCACTTCTCAGTTCGAGCCATCCATTTCTTGCGTTGCGCAGTAAACTTCCACCATGGTCTTGGCGGATTACCGTTGATGAAGCTGATCAGCGAAAGGAAAACGTCAATAACGCACGGATCATGTCTTACCGAGGTGATGCGACATAGATCGTCGTACATTTGCCAGGCATCGCGCTGTTCAAGATCTGCAGGGGTGCGAATCCCCAACAGATGCAAGTCTTGCTCGGTCGCAGGGCCGACGTTGGGAAGATCGCAAAGTGTTCGAACGGCGGCACGTTTTACTTTTTGAGGGTTCATTTTCTGGTCACAGAACTGCTGTACATTCACCAAGGATCGCCCTGCATTTTAAACCTTGCCGATTCCCCAGGCGAGAAGCAGCGGAATTCGAACTGCGGAATTCAAAAATCGGGAACTTCACTGTGTGTCGGCGCGATTGCTATTTGAGGAGGATCGGGAAGAGGAGTGAAATCTTTCTCCGTTTCGGTCCAGATTCGGTTGCCGTTGCTTCCAATTGTTGCCGCGGTACGCTACAAAAGAACCACGTTTTTTGGGCCCGTAGCTCAGTCGGTTAGAGCAGGGGACTTGATCGGGATGGCCTAAACAGATCTATCTGCATGGCAATCCCAAACGGGTTGCTGGAATCTTCTGTGACGAGGGCTCCAGTAGAATCTGTCAAATTCGGGGAAGGCTACCTCTCAAAAGAGACACGCTAATCCCGAGCCAAGCTGTCCAAGCGGCAGAAGGTGTAGAGACCAGACGGCAGACGCGTAAAGCGAAGGTATGGTCCAGACCACAAACCCGAAAGGGGCGGCGAAAGTCGAAGTGGCAAGCATAATCCCTTGGTCGGGGGTTCGAGTCCCTCCGGGCCTATTTCAGCCTGATGATCGCGCATCATCAGGCTTTTTCTTTGGCCGCTCGCCGTCCCCCATCATCTAGTCATTTTGGAGCACCTCAAGCCGGCATCGACGAGATGACATCATCGCGCTGCCCGGCACTGGCAAGACGGTGATCAAAGAATCACTCAAGCGGCTGCCGGAGAAAGAACATCTGGTGGCTACCGTCGCACGGACGCTGCACACTTATACCAACACGGTCAAGATCCTCTGCGAGGCCTTTCGCATTGAGTTCGAAAGTTCGGCGTTTAAGTGTGAGCGCAAGCTGATTCATGAGGCCTTCAATCTCAATCGCAGCGGCAAGATGCTGGTTACCATCATCGACGACGCTCATCTGATGGAGATGGAAAACCTGCGCAAACTCCGCTTACTGCTGGAGGATTTTCCCAAGAATCACAATCTCATCCTGATCGGGCAGGTCGAGTTGCTCTCGAATCTCGACCTGGCCGTCAACCAGGACATCAAGAGCCGCGTAACCTATTCGGTCGTGACTCGTCGGCTGCATGATGACGTGATGCGTAAGTTTATCCATCGTGAGTTGGATCGTCTGGGCTTGGCTCACAGCACGTTCACCAGCGGTGCGACTGAGCTGATCGTACGCTCGGCGGATGGAGTGCTGCGTCGCTGCCGCAACCTGTGCTTGTCAGCCATGCTCGAAGCGGTCCGCGCTGCTGCCGGACGAACCATCGACATCGACGTGGTCAATCGCGTCTTGATCCAACCGCACTGGCAAATCCAAGTCGATCTGACTGATTTTTGATGGTGATTAAACCGCAGCCCGATCCTTCACCCCGCTTCGGGGGTAAGGGGTTCTGCTCACCTCACATACAGCAACTTACTACTTCCCCAAGAATAGGAGTTTGAAAAAATGATCACCCGAGATTTACTCCGCGCGATTCGCAACGACTTGCCGATGAGATTAACGATCGTTCGGCTGGGTTGACACGGACCGATCGCCAAACACAGTGATGGCTACTTCCGCTTTCAGTGTCCCCGTTGTAGCGAACTACGGGCAACCGTGAATCCCCGCAACAACCTCGCGCACTGTTTTAGTTGTGGCGAAAATTTCAACAACATCGACTTGATGATCATCCAAGGCCACGAATTCTTAACTGCGGTGGATATCCTGAAAAACTGGCTGGAAGAGTATCGGCGCGACCTCGGTCGTCGCACCCCCCTGACGCAACCGGCCACTGATTGAACATTCTCCCGTTTGATTATCAAGCAGTGCGCTCGGGCGACTGCAGCGGTCGCACTCTGTTGATCCGGAACAGCCCCGGCCCGGATTGGACTCGGCGGCTGAAAATGCGACCACCAGCAGACAATACGACCACCAGCAGACAATACGACCGCAATTCGGCCACGAGCAGATAAGATAATACAACCAAAATTCGGTCGACAGCAGACAATGCGACCACCAGCAGACAATACGACCGCAATTCGGCCAGTGACAAAACCCGATCAACAAACTACGACCACAACTCGGCCGGCAGCAGACAATGCGACCGCAATTCGGCCGGCAACAAGTCAGAGCGCGGGGAAGCTCTCCAGAATTTTCAACAACTCGGCCAACACCCGTGAAAAGCCCCTAAATCGCTACAGGCACAATTCGGCCAAAAATACGACCACAATTCGGCCCGTAACAATCCAGTTCCACATCCTGCACCGACCACGGTGAGTTCAACCCAAGCATATGCTGGTAAAGTTCTTTGTCTTGCATAAAGGTTCTCCTTGGCGGAGAATTCTAACAAACCCACGAAATTACCGGATGGACCGGAAGGTGTGGCACCGTAGGCACGCCCCCCCCCGAACGATTCCTAAAGAACAAGTTCCAAACGTTGACCATTCCATTTCCATTTATCCTTTTCTTCTTGTTGGTCGAGTCCGCGGAACAGCTTAACGATTTCGGACTGTTTATCCCAAAAATATTTTCCGGTTTCGTCAAATCTTAAAACAAACCGACGAATGCGAACAACCGACCTGCTGTTTTTCGAATCGCCATAGTATTGAACTATCGTTGCCGTAGTGTCGAGGCTTGCATCCGAATACCAGCCAACCATAGATGCATTAGAAACTCCATTAAACATAGGGACATTTGGATCGTGCATAACATCCAAGTCCGAAACCGTGAACTGCACGTCTTTTTTTGAAATAACTAGAGTTACGTGGGGTCTGTCTTCAACAAAATTGTCTGCCTCCCTTATTCGTAACAGCTTTGTCTAATTTTAGTTTGGTTTTTGCGATTGAGTTTTTTTGAATGGAAGCGATCGAGCAAGTTGGATTTTGATTTGAATGAAAGATGGCCTGTGCTGGTTTGCGATTTTTGCCCCGGCGGATAAGGATCGCGCAGCAGCGAGCCGACTTGAAACCGG